>ERZ506896.54-NODE-54-length-105931-cov-5.670870_pt1 | contig 105931 bp, 88 predicted proteins | sample MGYA00513176_ERZ506896 | MGnify/ENA metagenome assembly ERZ506896
GAAACGGCAGGACACTTGATACCAAGGTCAACGCCCATGATAGCTTGACCGTCCATCAATGGGGCCTCAGCCTTTTCATAGGCAATCTGCGCGATATACTTGTTTCCCTTCTTGGTGATACGAAGTGTGCCTCGCTTGGAAGTAGACAGAATTTCGAAAACCTCATCCGGGACGATGGCGGCAATCTTCATTTTCCTGGACTTGCCATCCACAAAAAATGGCATAGCGATATAATCTTTGCCTACTGTATAGTTTTGGTTATTCCAAACGATAACAGGTTTCTTGAGAAGCGGGAACTTGCCATTGTGTTTAGAACCTGTTTTGGTTACCTTGTCGTAAATGCTTTTGGCATCAAGGCGGCATTGGTCTTTGAGTGCAGATGGCAATGGCGCTTTCAATTTGGAAGAAGACAGCTTTGGCATCTCATCGCAGGCTATCGCACAATCCAAAATTTCATTGATGAGAGTGATGTATTGCTTGGCGGTTGCATCCAAAAGTTTGGCCTCTGTTTCGGTGGGCAACAGTTTTAGCTGAACGACCAACTTCATGGGCTATCCCCCTTTCGTTTTCTGCTCTTTGATGTAACGTTCTATAGTGGCGTTGGAAACATCACCTGCCGTAGATACAAAGTAACTCCTTGTTCAAATTTGTGTTGTGGGTGAAGTATTAAAAAATTCCCTCTTGAGCACGGAACCAGTCGTCCCTTTGATAAGTTTCATTACATCTGCGGGACTCATAGTCGGGGGTACATTCACGAAAAGATGGCAATGGTCGATATGACACTCCATGGCCAAAATCCGAATATCGTTTTGCTCACAAATTTGGGCAACGAGTTCTTTGAAACGAGCTTCAAGTCCATCCATCAAGAATATTTTTCTGCGATAGCGTGGGCAAAATACCAAATGGTAGTTAACCATGGAAACAGTTTTGCGTTCCTGTTCGTGGAGCTTTCCGTCAACTTTGAGCTGGGTTCGAGCTTTTGTGCCAAACAGGTCAATTGGTTGAATAACCGACTTGCCATCAAAAGCGATGAAATTCCAGATGTCGGCGAACACATCCGGCCAATCAAATAGGTGTTTTTCGGAGATATCCTTTGCATTGGGCACTATCGCATTCTCCTTTCTTATTATACCACAATTCGTAAATCTTTGCATCAAATTGCGGTGTTTCCGGGGCGGATTTCGTAGCGAATGAGCTAGTCTATGCAAACTCCAGCATTGTCGATATTATAGGCAGTGGTTTCTATCAGCACGACAAACTGACGGATTATTTCGAACAGCTGAAAAATAATTGTGACTATCAAGGATTGGTTCTTTGGTCATTATCACGCGAACCGTCCTATTGGTCGGAAATTTTTCATGTTGTACGAAAAAGTCATTAAGCTAGACTAACTATACCTGTTGTCTGCGATTGCGCTGATTGTATTTTCTTCTGTTTTGTGGTATAATAAGTATAAAGAAAGGCGCTGTTTGGTGTCCTTAAAGAATGTGGCAAATACAACACTTCTCTAATATGTATAAATACATCAGGTAAAATAAACAGGAGGGCGCAATTCAAACATTGCGTATAGAAGAATATGACAGTGCAACACCTGATTAACGATACGCCTTGGGCAGGCATCGTCACCTATCTTTCAGATATGAACGAGGCTGAGAAGAAAGACATCTTCTCAGACCTCAAGGTCGCCGAAAACACGTTGAGTCATCAAGCTGCCGAACTCAACGCGGCCTATGATGCCAACGATGAAAACGCCGTCAGAAACCTTGAACAAGAATATGGCGCACCGCTGCAAACCATTTGTGTTAGACTTGGCACGGTACAACGCGCAATTAACTTTTTAACCTCAAAGTAAGGTTTGACACAGAAAAAGGCGGGTGGGATGCCTCGCGTTGAGACATTCCACCCGCCTTTTTATTGGTATACGCAAATGGACCTGTGACTTTAGTCGCTGGCCATTGCCGCATAATTACGACACTTTGAATGGTTACTCGGTTTGAATTTCGGTATATTATCCATACCTTCCACTAGTACGTTATCACATGTGACAAGGAAAAATGCGTTGGATTCAGCATTGACAAAGTATTGACCTTGTCCTGTTATCATTGTGGCAACGTATATTCTGTCAGAAAAGACATGGAGATAATAAAAATAATCTCGATATTCGTCATACAGTGCAACAACACATCGTTTCTGGTTGCGCGATGATGTCCAATCTGGCGCATCTTCCTGCAGCTCGATGATTCTTTCGCCGAGGCTTTCCATCTCAAGGCGTTCAAGTAGCATGGCAATTATAGCATAGCTGTATTGAATACCGGTACGCCTTGCAATTGCGTGTATGGTATGGTCTGCATAGGATACCAGTGTCGGAATTCCATTTTGGCCACCCAACGCACAAGCATAGTTGAGGTATCCATCCATTTGCGATGCAGTTTGTTGTAATGCGTTTATAGTGTAATCGTTGAAAACACTTTTATCTCCGCTATATTTCGACAAACGGAATAATGCGTTTTTCATAAATTCCTCCCTGCCGCTTTTAATCAGTGCGACCACTGAACGCTTTCAGCGTTACTTCTCGACAATCAGTTCAGTCAAATCATCCCCAATTGAGATGGAGCCGTCCTTATTGATTCGCAATCGGATATCGGACTCTCTGACACGAACAGGCTTTTTTCGATAGCCTCGTGGAGGGAAAAGCAATTCCCAGTCAGAGTCCGAATCCTTGTGTTTCCAAAAGTACACCTTTCTGCCGGCTACATCGTAAAGAACTACAACGTCACCTGCATTCGGGCCATACTGATTCAGAAACTGTGGAATCAGAAAAGTTTCCTCAAACAGCATGCTATCGCTCCTTTTACAGTTTCATTTTGTCAGCCGGACTAAACCTCCAGCCTTCATTTTCGGTATAAGATGCCGAGAACAGTCTCAAGCCGTTTCGGCCACCGTCAAGTGTCTCATACATGAGGTCAAATGAACCCCAGAACTGTTTCGGCCCCCAGACGACGTCAATGTCGTCGTAGTCGAAACTCCAATTCTCGGCGGCCTTATATTCCCGGAGTTTTTGCTCATTCCAGGAACATAGTTCTTGCGTGAATTCACGAGAAAAAACTTCAAGCCGAACATCCCTAAGAGTGCGGCCCATAATACCGCACAAATCTTTCAGACCTTCACGACTGCGAATCGAAATATCTGCACGCCCATAGGCATCTTCCTTCAGCTTGATATCGAGTTCGCTTTTGATACCATACTGGACAACAAGGAACTGTTTGAGAGGTTCCCAATCTATGCTTGCGAAAAACGGTTCGGCTTCGCTGTATGTCAACTGATGAGTTTTTTGCAAAGTCATACGTATGTTCCTCCATTATTTTTGAAATTTTGCGGCAAGTGCCTGCATCAAATCCTCGAAAGTCAACGGCTCTAATACGCCGTCACAGTCAACAATGTACGTTTCGCCATTACTTAGGCTCAGAATGAGGCCATAAACATAGTCACCATTTTCGGGATACGTATCAGGCCACCGCTCATTATCCATCCATTCCGAATATAGCTCATCAAGCGAGGTAGCCAGAAAACGGATTCTGTCTGTTTTGCCATAGTACCCCAGAAAAACACTCCAGGGTGCCAGACTGTTGACTTTAAGCATCACGTCTTTCAGTTTCGGGATAAAGAAAAAGCCTCGAATTCATAAACGGTGCTATCAAACCGCCGAGCAAGACGTTTTGCGGTCTGCTGTGCAGCATACAGATTCTTGAACTTGTGTGCGCCTTTCAAGATAGGCGTAATACGAACATTGGTGCCAGAAGCACTGTAGATAAATTTATGAGAACCGTCCTTTTTGACGGTTACCATAACAACGGCATCATACGGGAACTCAACCGCTTCGGCTGAAACAGGTCGAACATCATTAAGAAGCGCACACTGGTAATTTGAAAGAAGCTCAAAATACTCTTCTCTCTTAAACTTCTTCGCCTTTTGAATTTCTTGCGTATACGATACGCCACTAACGTAGTTACCGTCTCTAACCTCAATATTCTGAACGAAAGACTTTTGACCTTTCTTCAGAACAATCGTTTCAGGGAGAGGCTTATACCTCATAAAATTCTCTTTCGAGAACCTTACGATAGGATATACACTTCGTTTTTCGGATTTTGCTTTGGCAATCACCTGTTGCGCTTCGCGAATCCAGTTATCCAATTCTTCTGTTGTATGGATTGCACGAGATAGCACCTGCTTACTCCATCCATCCTCGCCCGGTTTCGGCCAAAGACTGATATAGCATTCGACCGATAGAAAAAAAGGACGATTCAGCAGAAGCACATCTTCAATGCTCGCGGCATTTTTGACATTCTGCTGTGCCCAACGAACAAGGGTTGCATCATTGACCCATTTGCCGTTCTGTTTCCAGTGTTCCTGGTATTCGCCGCCAGTCATAGATTTGATTTGTGCAAGGAATTCGTCATCGGTGACGCCCAGCATATTGAACAGGCAGAACCAATCCCGCGCACGGCGTTCTGTACGCCGATTGGCCCGAGACCAGCTTGCCTCGGTTACGTTACTACTGCCCATCAACACAACTGGTGTCAAGCCTTCTGCTGAACGAAGAAATTGCCAGTTATACATGATTTCGTATGACATTTATTCTTTCCTTTCTACCGCCATTTGCGGCTCAAATTTCTGCCACTCGTTAAAGTGGATTTGCGATTGACGAGATAGATTCGCCTCCTTTCTGCCAAAGAAAAAAACAGCCGCCACATTTGGTGAGCGACTGTCTGAATGCAGTATTTTCAGGTGTTGTACGGATATCCGTGTTTTTTGTCTTTGGCAATTGGTATTATACTCACTTTGCGACATGGAAAAAGCGGGACACACTCTTGTGCCCCGCCATTTCTGATGTTAATCTTCGGCAACCTCATGAATGGCCAGGAAAGCGACTTCCTCTAGCGCACCAAAGGCATTCTCGGTATGGTCATAGAGGGTCGCCTCCATACCATCCGCAGCGATATAACCGCCGGGAATGGAAGTGCCCTCGTCATCACACGCTGCGTTGTTTTCCAGCTCATACTCTTTCAACAACCGCATGTACTTCTTCCGAAGCTCCTTCTTCGCTGTCTCTTTGCTTGCGAACAAGCGGGTCATGAGAGGCATAAAGTTCCCGTTTGAGCCGTCTTTTTCACAACCAATGAGGGCGTAACGGGTTTCTTGCTTTTGAGCATTATCAACTGGCTCAAAGCGCTCATCCTCGGTAATTTCCCAATCGAAGGAATCGATGCCATCCTGGATATGCGCTCCTGTTCGCCCGATATTAGCCCACGGCTTATCAGGCTCATTCGGGTCCTCGAACAGCACAAAACGGTCACGGCCGAAAATGTCCAGCGACGTATTGTAATCGTGCTCAACCTGCTCCTGTGCGGATTTGATGTTCGGGAAAAGGCGAACCTCACTCTTACAGGCTGCATCTGAGTTCTCAGTGTATTTTACAACATAAATCATAATATTGCTCCTTTTATACCTTCAGCTCATACGGGCTTCCGCTTCCTGCTCTTCCAAACAGTCTCGGATTTCTTTTGCTGGACAGTTCAAAGAGCAGTATTCCAGGTCGTTCAGCCGAATTTCATCGTCCGCTACTGTTGCGTGTTCACACTCAACACACGGATACCATGTGTCGAGAGAATCTAAGTTGTCCTGACAGTCAAGGCCAGGGACAAGGCCAAAGAAACCAGGCTGGCCTTTGCTGATAGGGGCACCGTCGCCGCGAATAGCAGCAATAGGGCAGCCTTCACAGGCTCCATTCAACTCGACCTTTTCGCCAAGTTTTGGGTGTTTACCTTTTCGGACGGACATGTTCTCCATCCAAGGAAACTTAGACGGTTCGCAGCACGAAAAACAAATCGTGCCAAGAATTCTTTTGGTTTTATTTGTCATGTTCCTTCTCCTTAGCTCAAATTGGCCAGAACTTTATCAAGAGGATAAAATTTCCCCGGAATGATTTTCGGACTGATGCTACTCGACGTCGTTCCAAATAACCATTCCCCTTCTTCTTCGTCAAACAGGTAGACGTAAGAACCACCCGTATGTCCTGCAAGAGCGTCGATTGTTCGATTGTCGCTTTCTGATACCTCTGGCGATAGCACACCAATATGACGGCATTCACCTCTATCCCGATGATACGCGACCGTGACATCTTCTGCACGGTTATCGAAGTTGTGAACAACGCCTTCAGGCGGTTCCACCCACCTGTGCAAAGAGGACAGGTCCCCAAGCATAATCAGCTGTTTGACCTTGTCAATGGTAAGATAGTGATTCGCCAGCGTTCTGCCGGCAAAATTCAAATCTCCATCCCAATGAAGATAAATCCAACGGATACATTCCGAAGACTTCTTAATTGCAATTGCTGCATGCGTAGACATTTTTGTATCTCCTTTTACCGTAATTTTAAGAGTAGTTTAGCCGCGCTCCACTACACAAACAATATGCGATGTCAACTTTTCACCAAACTTCCTAACCGCCTTGGCATATGCACCGTCGTTGGTCCAGGCCCAAATGAAGCCCAGGAATTCGGAGCAGCGCACATTAGGTGAATCACCCACATAAATTCCAAACTTCAGCATTTTTCGCTTCTCCTCTTTTGAGTTTTGACTTCTTTCTGCCGCGATTTGCAGCCATAATCGATGCACTTGTTAAAGTGCTTGTATAGTTTTGTGATTATCACGTCCTTTCTGCCAAAGAAAATGCAGCCATCCAAAATAGATGGCCGCTGTAATAGCAGATTATCAGTTGTTGAGCATTTGGCTATTAAATATCTTTGACAGTTTTAATTATACTCACTTTGCGACATCCTGTTACAACAATAAAAAAATGCCCTCCCCCACCAATTGGTGAGAGAGGGCGTATATATGAATCAGAGGACTTGTTCCAGGCGATACGGTCTCAATTCGGGCACATCCGTCGTACGAGTCTGCTCATCAACGATGTTTCCGTCCTTGATGACCGGCACCTTAAAGAATTTCTTGACGTTGTACTTCCGATACACGGTCGCACCGGATTCGAGCGTCATTGCCTCTGCTTTTTTGATTTTGGTCCCATCCTTGTGGAAAGACGTTTTGCAAGCTTCCCACTGGTCCCACAGATTTCGGTAAGTGACCCTATTGGTCACAGCATCTACTAACTGCCACATATAGTGCTTATCCTTTCTTACTTATATCGTATACACGAATTTCAGCGATGGTTATAAAGCCGTCGCCGAACGATTTCAACGAGACGCTCAGGCATCTTTTCCAGGTCATCGATACCGAGATAGTGGTCGCTACCAAATTCTTCAGCTACCCTTTCTTTATCGGTACCGATGCCGCATCCAATTACGCGGATGTTCTGCTTTTCAGCGTCTTCAATCAAACTTTCCGTCAATGCACCATCCTGGTCATCCTCGGCATATCCGTCCGTGATGACAAAAAGGAGTTTGGGTTCCTTTCTATCATTTTTGGACAGACGCCGAATGGCATAGTTCATCGCGGAGACTGTTGGTGTGCCGCCACGGGATTTCATGCCCGTGAGGCGGTATTTATCATTTCCGTCAACAACCTTTTCTTCTACATATGAGAAGACGTCAAGCATCGACTGGAAAGAAGAAGTATATCCCTGCACAGTAAGCGGCACATTCATATCCCGGCAAAACTGCTCAAGGACAATGCAGGTTTTCATTTCAGCGTCAGAAAGTTCCTGGGTTACAGACCCGCTTTCATCGACTAAAACGTAAACCCGGCAATTCATGTGCGGGGTCGGAAGTCGCTTTTGAGCAAACCCCTTCAATTCGTTGCGGCAATACTGCTTGGCCACAAATTTGCGGCCACTGTACTGCCATGGCATATACTCATCATTCTCTTCTTCCTGCAAATGCTTTTTAAGCAAAGCAGCCATTCGCCGCGCAATTGCAACAGACCGATGAGCAAGTTCGTTGTAAACCTGCTTATTCGTATCCGCCACTTCTTCGGCGCGATGAATGCGAGGAATTGTAAACCCGGACCCTTGGCAAAGCTGACGTGCTTCGCTTTGAAGGTCGCGTTTGTGTTCCGACTCCATGTCAGCCTTTACAGACTGTGATGCGGCATTCTCAAGAGTGTTCTGAAGGTCTCGAACCGCAGCCGAATGGTCAAGCGGTGAGTCTCCTGCACCACCTTGTTTATCTCCGCCTTGCATAGATGAACCTCCAGCCTTTGTTTGCTTAAGGCCGGAATTCTGTGGTCTGGATGGGTCTGTAATGCTTTTCGAAGTATTACTACCCACCTGACCATTGGACCCGGACATGTCAGGGCCATCCGACGCCATACCAAGCTGATTTGCCATCTGCTGAAGCATCTGTTGAACTGCCTGGTTAGCTGACGAACTGCCACCTTGTTGGTTGTTTTGATTGTTATTCTTGCTACTTTGTCCTTTTCCATTTTTTTCTTCTTCATCATCGATTGCCTTATCAATGAGTGGAGAAATGAGAACCGCAAGCTGATTCTCAATATCGGCACGTTTGCGCGGGTCGCGTTCGACACGGCACTCGTCAATAAGGTCCATCCCGTTCCAGATATAATCTGTAAGAGAAGAATCATACTCTTCCAGTGGCTTTTCGCCCACCTTGAGTTTGGCAAATACTGCATACATGAGCCACTGGGTAAGGACTATCTTAAGTTTAGGACATCTCAGGTTATCCATGTCATTCAAAGAAGGACTTCTTTGCCACATAACCGAATTTACGAATCCAAGGTAACTACTGGCAAGTCCTGGGTAAAATGACATCATTTCCTGTTCAATATACCCATCTTCAAGACGCCCAGCAATCATATCAAGAACATTCGCGAAAGTTTTTCGAAAATCCTCATTGTCCTTTAGTTTTTGCTGTAAGGCAATGCCTTCAACAGACAAATAGTTCTCGGGGTCATGTGGATAAAACCGGCCAAACTGTTTCATTTGATATATATGAGCACCATCTGTTGGAAAATCCGTAAACAAGCGGTGTCCAATCTCATGAACGATAAGGCCAATGACTATTTCGAACTTCTCATCAATAGATTCACACTCATTGACGAAGCTGCCAGCCCCATTTACACAAATGATAAACGAATCGGCATTGCTTGTGCATTGTGCTGTTCGAATTTTAGAATTCGGGTCAAATATCCTTTCGAACTTGAACCGATTCATTTCGGCTTCGAGAAGACCAGGTGCTATCTGAGCGCCCTGCAATCTCAAACTGTCATACACACCGGAAATAAGGTTTTGGATGTAATGGCGGACGAACTCTTCAAAAGCATTGCTTTCAAAGAACTTTCGCCAATCACCACGCATCTCATCAACCAAATCTTCGATGCGGCTATAAATATCCATTCTCATAGCCAAAATCCTTTCTGCCTAAAATCAGAATGTGAAATGGTTCTTGATTTTCTGGCGCAGCTCAGCTTGGCATTCGGGGTTATTGGTGCTCTTTGTAATGATGGTCGTCTCGGCAGCACGAATCGGGCTACCAATAGCCATACTTTTTGCGAGCCAGTCAGACAGAGCACGGAATCCGCAAACACCGTAGTAGTCGGCACTGATTTTCTGGAGTTCCGGGAGGATATTGACGAACTGGTCGATGGGAATATTCGCATTGACCGCTTCATCATACCCGGTATCCGCAATCAACATCGCTTTTGTCTCGGCCGGTTTCGGCGGGGCAATATTGAGTACCTCATTATTTCGGTCCTGCCATGTCCTGTTCGGGTCACGCACGCCTTCCAGTTCAACGCCGTCTTCAGAGAAGTTGCCGGCAAAGCACATGACGGAAAGCGGATGCCGATGAATCACTCGGCCGGTAGACAGCGTAAAGACGCGCTGCCGGTCCATCAAAGAGTTAAGAGCCGTGATAGCACCAGGATTCTTCGGAGCAGTTACCTCGTCATAGAAAATGAGGCAAGGCCGTTCCAGTTTGGGAATCAGGCCTTCTACAAACGTCAAGGCGTTCTTGCTCTCCCCTTTCAGATTCTTGGTAAACTCAACAATGCGGCGGGTCATAGCCTCCATGCAATCCTTCGCCGTTGCCGTATCATTCACCTTGCCGGTAATGGTCTCATAGGCCGTTACCGGGTCAAAAGCCATATCTTCGGGCGTCGGCATTTCTGCCAGCAGCTCATCCAGACTCTTGTACTGATTCTTCCCCTTATTGTCGACATCAGGGGCATAATAGCCGCTGAAGAAGTCGCCAGACAGGTCATCGCGCAACACATCGCTGTAATACGGCAAACCGAGACCAGCAGCAATGATTTGAACGAAAGTGCTCTTGCCACCGCCCGGCTGGCCACGGAACAGATAATTGCAGAACGGATGCGGACCACCAAGAGAATTTTTGATAGTCTGTGCCACGTCAATGTGCTGTTCTGTAATGTTGTACCGGTCATCCAGATGGAGGATATGGGACCGCTCTTCGGACGTCAGCTCGCCCTCATCAATAACGCGATATGCGCCATTGAATTCGCTACCCTTCATTACTGCTTTAGCAGTGACGATAGCGGCTTTGATACCTGTGGCCGCATTCGTTCCCACGTTTTTGAACGTGATAAACTGTGCGCCGGTCTGTTCTGTCGGCATGTACACCGGAGCCTGGGCCTTAATGACCGTCAGACGCAGCAGATTCTTGTTCTCAAACGCCTGTGTGATTTCGTTGTCCTTGTCACGCATATAGGCATTATCGTAGAGAATCGCCACTTCTTTCTTTCTGTCATCGTCGTTCTGTGCGTTCTGGAGTCGGTCCATAGCTTCGGCGAACTCCGCGTCCTTCATGTAGAAAGGCATTGCGAGCAGGAACACCATTCGCAGCGGCAAATCGGCCTTGTCCGAAACCGGCGCGTCGTTTACGGAAGCATAGAGTTTTCCGTTCGATGCGTTGAAGGCAACAGCACAATGCATACCATCAAAAGTGTCCTCCGCCATAGCGGCATTGGCGTTGCAGCCATAGGCCGCAGAGGCCGGGTTCACGAACAGCAAATCATTGATGGCAGACAGGAACTCCGGATGTACCGGGTTGCACATCAGCGGTATACCAGGCATGCTGGGCCGCATCTGACAGCCAGAAGGCACTTTACCGGTCATCAGGTCACCGTCAAACAACCATGCGGGAGAACGGCCCTGAGCATTTGCGATATCGTTGGCGTTCATCTGAAAAATAGACATAGTATTTTACTCCTCATTTTAAATTTATTTTGTGCGGCACATATACAGCGTACCATCCGCGTCCGTTTTGAGCTGCCAATCCATACTGTCAGCATTAAAAAGCTGAACGAGTGTCTTGCGATTGACGTTGGCAAGTGCTGTTCGGACTTCATCGAAATTCTCTATCCAAATCACATCTAATTGGCTTGCGGCCAACTCGGTCAAAAGGTCATTGAATACCTTCCAGCCGGTTGTTGCATACCATTCGCGTTCCTTGGACGTAGACGCCGTCCTGGGCGTCGGTTTGTTCTTGGCCATAAGCATTCCTTCCGTTGAGAAAGAAAATGGGGATGAGGCCTTTGACCTCATCCCCAATATAATTTCTGGGTATTCGCGAGATTAGAACGGCAGGTCACCGTCGTCGATGATTTCGCCGAAATCGGCATATTCATCGGGGACGGAATACTGCGCAGCTGCCTGAGCGGGCGCAGGATTGGCCGCCGGAGCAGGTGCTGCCTGAACAGGAGCCTGCTGAGGCGCAGCGTTGTTGGCGGCACCATTTCCAGCATTGTCAGGGCGGGAAGCGAACGAGACCGTGTTGGCTACAAAATCGTAGCTGGTCCGCTTGCTGCCGTCCTTGGCCGTATACTGGTTGCTGCGCAGCGACCCCTGCATAAGAATCGGAGCGCCCTTCTTGAAATACTTGCCGATAAAGTCAGCAGTACCGTTCCAAGCGCTTACGTTGATGAAAGAAGTCTGTGCATCCTTCCATTCCCCGTTCGCATCCTTGTACCGGCGCGTGCTGCCGACCGAGAACGAAATGACGTTCTTCCCGGTTTGGGTCTGACGCATTTCGGGGTCTGCGGTAAAATTGCCGAACAGGATGCCGGCGTTGAAATTGCCATTGACTCCCGTCTGGATGGTTTCAGGCGAGACATGGAAAAACGAACGGCTGTTACCGTTCTTGTCCTTGTACGAGCCGCTTTCCACGCGGCCAGTAACCAGGACGGCAGCTCCCTTCACAAAGCGGTCACGGGTCTTTGCGATGAACTTCTCACTGACGCGAACAGGAATAAAATCCACCGCGTCCTTACCGCGATTTACCGCAAGGGTGAAATAGCAGGTGTTGCCATTCTGCCCCTGGACAGTCTGGATGTCAGCAGTCATATGACCACATACGACAAAATTGTTTACATAAGGCATAACAAATTCCTTTCTGCTGCATTTTGCAGCGATAAAATATGGAGCACTTTTCCAAGTGCTTTCTGACGCCTAAACAAGAACACCCTTACCGAAAGCAGCTAGTTCGGTTTATACGTATTTTCATTTCATTGACGGAAATTCCGTATTTCTTGCTTAGACATCATAGAGTATACTCACTTTGCGACATGCATCGAAAAAAGCACAAAGCAACAGTTTGTGTATATATTATATCGTTACTCGCTGATTGCCGCACCGAATAAACAAACAAAAAAAGCCCCCACCCAGCGATATGCTGAGTGAGGGCATCGGATGTGTTAGGTTGTGCTGTCTGTACTGTCCTCTGAAGAATCCGAGCCGTTAGCCTCCGATTCGGTCATCGGTTCGCTTGTTTCATCTTCTTCAGCCGCAGCCGTTGCGTCAGGAGCACGGTCTGCAACGGTCACGATAATTTTGGAATCTTCGCTATCGTCCGTGATATCAATGAGTGTGCCGGGTTCAATATTACAAGACAGAATACTGTAAGGCACCAGCGACCCGTCATTTTCCTTCCACTGGACCTCATAGTTGGCAATGCCGAGGTCATCGAGTTCACGAACATTGTCAGGGCGAGACACATCAATATATTTGCCAACTAAATCTGGCATCGTGACGATTGGTTGACCTTCATAGCCATTCACAATGCTACCGGTAAAATCATCGTTTAGATACAAGTCTTCAAACGTATGGCTCGGATTCTCAACGCTCTTAATTGCGGATTCAAAATCCGTGAACAGTAATACTTCTGGCATGAACTTCCGGCTTTGCCCGAATGTATCCGAAGCGTCATTGGGGCAGATATCGTTCATCGTGACCATTAGGAAGGAATTCGGGAACTCCTTAACAGTCGAGTTTTCCGTTGTGAGTTCCGTGTCATCCCGCTGTTCTGCCAGGTTATCCTGGTCATTTAGTACATAATGATACAGGTCACACAGATACAGAATGCGAATCGAGTTGCTGTCATCGCCGTTTTCATAGAATGCCATGCTGTAATATTCGCAGTTTGTGATTCGCCAATACCCGGTCTCATAGCCAATCGTGACAGCATCGGGGCCGCCGTTGACTTCCCTGCCGGTCTGCCCATCATAGATTTTCTTGAGGACCCGATTTTCCTCGTTGGCAGTATAATCATCTGTTGGGTAATCCGCCAGGAATTCTTTTACAACCATATCGGACTGGCTGCGGCAGTAATTGATAAGCTCATCTTCAGGGTCCTGATATGGCGTCTGCTGCCATTCCTCGATTTTCAGGCGTTCCAATTCTGCATCAGTCGGAATCGGAGGCAGTTGCATCAAAACGCTTGTAACATACCGCATCTTGTAATCTGCAATGTATGCAGCGCGAATTTCTTCTTCTGTTTTTTCCTTGACCGGAATCTCCATTCCAGCCGAATCAGTTGCAACAGGCGTGGCTGTTGGAGCCGGTTCCTCTTGTTCTTCTACAGGCAGCACTGCAGAGCCACAGCCTGCCATTGTGGCGGCTACTGCCAAGGAAAGAAAAATACTCAATACCTTCCTGCACATACGAATCATCCCCCTGTAATTTTTGGTTTGCCGCGATATTTGATGTCAATCTCGTCTTCCGTAGCCTCGCGGGGAGCCCGGCTCTTGGAGATAACATAGCAATTGCAGTTGAGTTTCGACCAGCCGGCATCGCCTTTATCTACCTGGTCGAAAACCTGGCACAGCATATACACCTTGACCCCGGCCTTCGCAGCAGCCTCAAGGATATCGCGGCGGCCATTGAACAGGTCATACCGGCACTGGTCGTAGAACAGAAACACCATCTTGCGGTCATCTGGGTCAGTATCCAAGGTCATGCCATTGAACACGCCACTGTACGTATTGGCCAAGTCAATAGCGCGGCCGATTGCTTCGCCTGCATTCGAAAGCCGGGCAAAGAACAGATTCTTTTTATCTGCTCCAGCCTTGCGAACGATACGCTCAAATTCTTTCATGTGGCCAATGTACACAACAGTGTTGTTAGGGTCACTAGCCAAAGACGCAGCTTCGTTGCATGCCCAGATAGTTTTCCCGGCTCCCGGCCGGCCTGCAATTACGTTAATGTAGTTTTCCATGAAATGCTCGCGCTATTATGCGCTTCCTCCTTTTTGTTGATTTGGTTTTGTACGCAAAAGGGCGCCCGAAAAAGGCGCCCTGCTTGTCTGATGTCGAAATGTCATTTTTTATTTGGGTTGAATGGCAAGCCATAAAGAGCATCGCCAATCGCAAAGTCATCGAACGGAGAAGTTTCCTCTTCTTTCTTGGGAGGAGGGGTCTGGCCTTCACCATTCTCATTATCTTCTTCCTCATCGTCGTCATAGACGACTCTGGAAGAATTTATGATGTTATCCATCGAAACTGGCGTCTTCTTTTTATGATGTTGGCGTTTCTTCTTTTTGACCGCTTGAGGCGCTGAAGCAACATTCTGATAAGTGGGTGCCTGATACGATGGGGTTGTCTTGGGTGCAGAAGTTGCGTAACGATATAGCATCCGTCCGACAATGGCCCATACAACGATACCGAGTATAGCCCTCATAACGAGCTCTAATGGCAGGAAGAAATAATACCCGATGGCATATAGAATGAGCCATGTGGCAAAGAACTTGCCAATTCCGGGGCGTTTAATTGTGCCGTCGTTCTGCACTTTCTTTCCATTCGGGCGCAACTTGTCATAATAAAACGCGATGGCTTCGTAAATGCCACTAATAAGACTTTTAACCATGGATAACACCACTTATCACAGATTCCAAATTTTTCTGGTAAACCCTGATTTTTCGCTGCCGCTCGGCTCCAGGATATCATCCACATGAGAGATATTGATTCCCTGTTGGATATCGATTTTATCGCGGTGACGGCGTTTGGCGCGAATGGCCTCAACTGAGTGGTCCCCCAGTCTATCACCAATACGATAACAAGCACGGCACATACCGCCCATATTCTTTGCGGCCGGACGTTTATGACACACGACACATAGTTTGTTTTCGTTAATGTTTCTTATGGTTGTGCGGTCACGAATTTTATGGTTCTGCAGAATAAAACGGCTACAAGTCGGGCAATACGGATATTCCGATTTCTTGTCACGGTCCAAATCACTACCACAAATCAGACATTTATCATCTGGCATCCCGACTTCCATTGCGGCTTTGCGCAATTCGACGCACCGGACATAGACTGGACGCAAAGGATGGTCGGCATCCTGAATTTTTGAGCCACGTGTGGGATGAGGTTTATCCTTATTCTCTTCACAGCATTTTTGGAGTAATGCTTGAAGATTTTTGTAATCCTCGTAGGAAAGAAACGATTCGGGAAATCTATAATCATCAGATTCATGGTCATTATTTTCAAGATTCCCGTACAAATCAATCTTGTATTTTTGCAACAGCGAGGTATGAGTGACTCCATTTACGCTTCTTGTTGCTTTACCACGAATCTTAAACCGTTGAGAGATACTTACATTGCAGTTATAGCAATACGGGCTTCGCATATAAGCCTTGCTTTTTTTGTGTCCACAAATGGGGCACCGGTCTTCCGGCATACCACGCGCAATGGCAGCATCCTTTAATTCAACGCAATACTCATATACCGGATGCAGCGGATGGCGGACATTGGACAACCAGTATCGTGGACGGCCTGAATCCGTTGGCATTTTTTCTGCACAATCATGAAGGAGCTTGGACAACCGTATAAATTCGTCAGCCGTCAGATAAGAGGAATCCAGTCGGTTGTCAGTAAACTCTTCATCGTCGTTATAACTGCAAGTATTGCTTCGAATACTATGTTCCTGACGAATGGAATCACGACATTGCCGGCAAATGACTCCCTTTTCACTTACCTTCAGGCATCCACATATAACGCACCGGTCATCAGGTTTGCCCCGCTCTTTTGCGGCTTCATTTACCTCAATGCAATACCTGTAAAGTGGGTAAAATGGAGAACGATGGAAAGAAATTCGACTATTTTCATACTCCTTTGCATTGGGAATATTGTCAACGCACTTCTGCATGATTTCGCACATTTTAACATATTCCTCTGCGGTTAGATAGGAGCCTCTAAGCCGGTTATCTCGAATCGGGCCCGAACCAATTTTGTCTGCCAAAATATCACTTCCCAACGAAAAAAATAGTGTCAACTGATTAAATCTTCAAGAGCGGTCTGGATGTTCTTTTTTCGCTTCCCATTCCTTCTTGGAGTCGCTTTGCTTTTTGTCTCTTGTATATGTTCAGGTGTTTCGGATTCTGCCACTGACTCTTTGGAATCATCGCCATCAGGCACATCCTCGTCATCCGCATCGGCATCAAACTCATCATCTTCGAATTCTACATCGTCAAACTCTTCAGTGTCATTACCATCTGAAAGTTCATCACCTGTATCTGAGTCTTCAGCCAGCTCGTCATCGGTAAAGAACGGGACCTCTTCTTGTGAATCCGAACTGTCGTTTTCCGTCTTATCACCTTGAGCAATAGGAGTGCTGATGTCATCTTCTGATTCGTCAGAAGGCGGCAAGGTATTTTCTTGCCTTTCCCCTTCAACACGCGAAACCCCATCCACGGCGTTCGCCTTGGTTTTAGCCTGAGCAATACGTTTGTCAAGTGTATACAAGTACTGCTCATCTTCAGACCAGTTATCGAATCCAGGCGGCACATCGCTGTTCTTTGTGCCATGTGAGTTGTTTTGCTGTATACTTATTATACCACGATTTTTGGAATTTGTACAGTGTCTTAATGGAATGGCATTACGATAACTGATAAAAGCAGACAACGCGGACAATAGAATCGAGATGATAGAAGAGCTATATACGCCGAGAATTGCAACGGTCCACATTACGAGTCGAATTTCATAGATGAAATTGATTACGTTGGCCGCCTTGGCAATATCATCCATAGTTTGCTGTTCGTCCTGAATTACATGCAAATTGAGCTTAAACCGAATTTCTTCTGGTGTCAATGTGTATTCTGGACCGTTCGTTCCGTTATCTTGATATAGTAGGACTTTTGTTACCGGAACATCAGAAGCACCATTATTGTCTGGAATAGCTGCCATCATGGATTTATCAATCGGAATCGAGAGAATCTCATCCCTATCAGGCACCTTGCACCGAGCATAGTATTGCCCGTTCTTGATAAACGCATCATAGACATCGGCGGTAACCATTTTTCTAGCTACTTCGATTTTCTGACCGCGATACCGAATACTTGTTGGTTTACAATTCTTCTGTGTCAAATATCCAAACACACAACTGGCTACTGCGCACAGGCAAGCAATGATGGTAAGCATCTAACCACTCCCCTTTTCTCTTCCTGCTTGCCACGCTCAAAGGTCTGTATCGGCATCGTCGAACCGCATCTGTCCAGCCTTTGCCGCAGCTCGAATCGATTCCATTGTGATGACATTTGTTTTATGAGTGTTCTCTTTTGGCTCGGTTTCATCAGAGGTGGATTTCTCTGTCTTCGAAATGGTCGTCTGTTGTTGCTCGCTGGAAACCGCCCCTGTCAATTCAATATAATGAACCATACTCTGGTTATCCAATTGCCCATCTGGTGTTTTTTTGAAACAAAACAGGTAATTAGAACCTTCCATAAATCCCAATTCCTCTGTCCGATTCAGAGTAAACCCAACTCCATTTACAGGGTCAATAGAAACAAATCGATAGGTATAAACAGACTTAACAGAAAGCTGTTGCACTTTTTTCAGTCCTGTGCAAGTGACAGGGCAGAAAAGAAGATTACCACTCTCACTTAACCATTCCATATAGCTAATATATCCGATGAAAGCTATAACACCTACCAAGGAAACCAACAACATCTGTGGCATCGCGAGAAGAATGCATGCACCAATGCCGGTCACCACAATAAAGGCTGCTATTGCACCGAATCGGGCATAAAGCGTCCGCAGCAGAATTTGGTTGGCGGTCAACTTCTGCGGGGAGGTAGTGAGCAGGCGGATGCCACCATAAAAGTTCTTAAAAATTTTTTTGAATGCATTACCAAACCTTATATTTGAATTTGTGGTTTTATCCTTTGACATGTGGGTCACCCCTCTCCTGCATTTGTGCTATCACTTTGCGCTTCCGGTATTGCAGTTGCAACCGTGGCATTTTCGCCCTCGTTCGTGCCAACATCAGTAGACCCCGATACCTTTGCGCCGTCTGTCGCATCGATAATCAGGTTGATTTCAGTCTTGGGCGGTGCTTGCGTGGCTTCAGGTGTCGGGTCGTGTGTTGCTGTTGCAACAGGCCCTGGCGTTGGTTCGGCGGGCGGTTCGTTTGTTTGTCCAGAAATAATACCTGGCAGCATTTCGAGATTGAAGCCACCACTGACATACCCGAAGTAAAAGCCTGCAATCCCCAGTAAAATGGCAACGATAATGATGGGTATGACCGGAATCTTTTTCTTCTTGGGGGCTTCCATCATTTGCCTGGCTGCATCTTCATCCACATATATCTCTTCGGTATCAAGCTGCTTATTATTCTTGTTTATTTCAGCCTGCAGTTCTTTTTGCCTATTTTTTTCAGCTTTAACTGCGACCTTTTCGTCCTTCTCACGCTGCCTTTTGGCTTGCTTTGCCAACTTCTTCTTTTGAGCGTCGATGCGTTTCTGTTCTTTTGCAGAAAGTTTTTGCTCTCCCTCATCGTTTTTGAGGTCATTATCTTTAGGCGTATCTGTAGGTGCCGCATCGGTAAAAGATACTTTTACCTCTACATCTTTCACCTGTGCCAATGCATCAGGCTCTTTATCCGGCTCGACCATATCTTCCGGCAGAGTCCGTTCTTCCGGAAGCAAGTAGTCTTCTTCACTGTAAGGTGCGATATCTTCGATATATTCCTCCGGCGGCATATCCCCTTTACGGTACGGAACGATTTCTTTTGCATCCTGTACGAGCCTCTTTTCCCTCTCCGCCCGGCGCGTTAGAACCTTGGCGTGCTCGAATTCAAGTTCAGTTAGGCGCAAATATGAACCATCTCTAGCCAAATAAGTACCGTCTTGATAGATTTCAGAATTGTACCGTTCACCGTTTTCTGTGACCAGCGCAACGCATAGAAGTTCTTTCTCACTCATACGAAATTCTCTACCTCCTTAGCTCGTGGCCATAGGGAGTGGCCGTATAATCCAGGATACAAACAGTTCCTGATATGGACCAACATCCAATAGCACAAGAATAAGAAAAACGACTACCAGCAAAACCAGCAGTCGTAAAATTGTATAGATTGGCAGGCAGATTTTCCAGAAATGACCACGTATGGCCCAGAGCCCACCTTTATCCCCTTTCCTTAAGTTACATTTTCTGCAAGAGCAGACCAGATTATCTAAGTCATTGATGCCATGCGGGACGCAAAGCCGATATAACCAGTTCTTCTTGACGCGATTGACCGCAATCACGTGGTCTACCTGCATCTTTTCTTTAGGAATCCGGCGACCACAATAAACACACCTGTATTTACCGTGCTTGGGTGGATGCGCAGCGATATACCTGGTGCGATAAGAATCGTCCCTCTCATACTTTGCATTACTCATCCATGTCCATCCTCCGCAGCCCGGTTCTCATTTGGAAATCATCATATTCATTGCCCATCAGTTCAGCATTTTGGCTAATCCAGCCTTGAAATGCTGCATAGTTCTTGAGATGATATTTGTTCATCAGATATTCTTGGAACTTTCCCATATATTCGCTTCGAGAGATAACGCCGTACATAGCTGTCATGACATAGGTACCGGCATCGATGTTCTCCTGTAACTTGCGACCCCGTTCCCGTTCTTTTCGTTTGGATTCGATTCGGCGCATCTCCTTACATGTTTTCCCGTTTTCTTTTGGGTCATTACTCGGCAAATCACAATATTGGGCGTTTGCGTGCCTGGACACAAAAAAACGGCCACAGCGCTTGCATCGAATCAAAAAGCCCCCCGTCGTTTTATCCCAATGCTTGCGCATGAATATCACGCACCTTTGGAGGAAAGAAAGCCACGCCAGGCGGTCCCTGACGTGGCTTGCACTGATATTTAGTTATCTGCATCTCTGTCAGGCCTCCCTTAATTTTGCGGCGCTTCCAATCGGCGCATTTGGGCATGGACAAACTCTTCTGCAGTTAATCCATTCGCTTTTGCAATCAGCGTAATGCCAGGGACCGTGAGTGCCAGGCATACAAGGCAAGACAGAAGAACAGTAGGCAGCAGGCATCCTTTCAGCACAATCCAGAAGAGCATACCCAAAGCGATATTCTCTGAAAGAGCTCGCACCAAAACTACGGCCAAAACCATTGCGAGTGCAATAACAATGACTGTCCACTTCAAAACTTTGAAGATGTATCTCCAGATGTCACCGCTTGTAATACGGACCGCTTCATAGGTCGCCATACACTTACGTTTTACGTCTTCCCATGCTTCGCCAGTGGATTCGTCAAAGCACGGGAATCCCATTTCATCGCGCAACCTCTCAGCTGTCTGCCATGCATTTGCTTCTCGCCGGTAGGTGGTGCGGAACCTCTCTCTACCGCTATTCAGCGCGTGACCAATTTCGTGCAAAATAGCCACATTACATGCATATGTGCTTATGGTTGGATTTTTCACCATCTCGATACCGGTCACATTGCCGCCAATATAGCGACTGTCGGCATATCGAAATTCCGAATATGTGCCCACCTTGTTTCCAAAGAGTTCGCTCAGATTGGGAAGGACTGCAATATGCAGCTCCTCAAGTTTAGCCTTAACTGATGGGTATACATATGCCGGGCACTCAATCAAGTTCTCAGATACCGTTTGCCTGTTTTCTTCTTGCGATTTTGCCAACATCTTGTGATTTTTGAAGATTGCCATATTGAAAAGCCCCTAACTACTCTATTTTCTTTGCCGCACCTTAAGCGATACCAGCAGGAAGAATATTGCGTTCGCTTGCAACGCCGCTATATCTATGTCCTGGTTGCGGCAGGTATTTAACCTTTGCCAGCGGGTGCTTCGGAGCACCATACTTCGGGTTGTACCCAAAGAGGTCAATGTAGCGGTACAGGTCGTCGCGTTCCTGTTCCATCGCTTTCAGCACCTCATACAACGCCATCGTATCGTCGATTGCACGATGGCTATTCTGCACTTTCCCCTCCAAGCCATATGCGCGGATAGCGCTTTCCAGTCTATGCGGGTATGGCCGCCGGTCCTTATACACTGTCATGCTGTCGAGCCAATGCAAACCGTCTGGGAATGATTGACCTGCGAGCAGGTACCGCGTGAATTCACCGTCGAATTGTGCGTTATGCGCCACCAGGAGCGTTGAGCCGCCGCGAACCATATCGCCGAACCGCCTTGCGACCTCATCACGAGGCTTACCCTCCTTGGCAAGCATTTCGTCAGTGATACCAGTCAATTCAATGATTTTGGGGGCCAGCTTTCTACCTTCTTCCAAGCAGATAAACTCATCCATCTGGTCAACAATCAATGGTTCACCGCCGTTATTTAAAGGAATACACAAGGCTGCCAGCTCAATAATGCAGTCAGCAGGTGGAGTGAGTCCTGTCGTTTCTGTATCAAACACAACCATCTTTTCAAAACCAAGGTTGCGAATATTTTCAAACATATATTTTTGTCTCCTTTCATTTTGCAAAAAAAACGCCGACCCAGGTAAGGCCGACGCGGTATAATTCTCCGATGGGATGGCAAGTTATTCCATACTTAATTACATCTTTTTACAAAGTAATATATTTATGTTATTTTGCACTTTTCTTCAAGTTGCAGTTCGTGCAGAGCATCTGGCAGTTATCCTCTACAGTCCTTCCACCCTGAGACCAAGGGATGATATGGTCGGCCTGCATCTTCTCAAACGGGAATTCATGGTCGCAGATAGCGCATTTATGGTGCTGCTCCTCATATTTCCGCAAAGCAACATGGCGGTCGAATTTACGCAGGCTCAAGCACTTCTCATCGCCGGTCAGAAGATACTCGTAAATGCCGGATGCCTTCGTTACTTCTTCGTCCTGGAGCAGTTCCTGGATTTTCTTTTCGAGTTCGTTCGGGTCCAGGTCAGTACGGTGTCCATGTTCATTGTAGAACAAACCCCAAGGCAATCCCTTCATTTCCTTACGCTTTTTCGGGAATACAGCCTGCGCCCAGTCGATGACGGAACGGAAATAGTTCCAAAGCTGTATGGCACTGGTATCATTCTGGTGTTTTGCCATGTATTCTTCGATACTGATACCTTCAGCATCCGCAATCCAGGAAATCGCCGTTTCCAGATATTCCTGGCGGATAGACGACCCCTTCAAGTAGTCTTCACCAATGTTGCCAGCCGGGCAGCCAGTCTTCGAGAAATATCGCTTGGCATCCGACACCCATGTTCCTGCATATACAGCGTTACGCAGCTCCTGGTCGGTCAGCTGTTCACCGGCAATATTGATGATACGGAACCATTCCAATTTCTCGGAATCTGTGCCTTCGCAGACATACACGAACAGCTCATAGTCGAGAATTCGTTTCTGCTGGTCACTCGGCAGATTATAGAAATATTTGTCGTCCACCGAGAAGGAACCGTCCACGTACTCACAAAGCGAGATGGTACGCTGCTGGCCGTCCATTACCTCATATCTCGGTTCGTCCGGGTCGTCCTCGTACTGTTCCCCACGGTCTACCCAGTACATAACGTTAAGAGGTAGGCCCTTCATTACAGTACGGATGACCTCATCGCGTTGCTTGTCCTTGTAGACGAATTCGCGCTGGTACTTCGGGCGGATGTCCAACTGCTCGTTGTAACCAACAACGCCTTCTTCAGCATCGTTGAGATAGCCTTCCGCGACTTCTCGGACGGTTATTTTTTGTTCTTCGATTTTCATTTATTGGTATACTCCTTTCTCGTATTTAGGAATACTGATATTACTTCCATAAATTGGAAATAAGCCTTTTGTTAGACCCAATTATCCTCATATTGTTACTTGCTGCAAATGAAATAGTAGTACGATTTAAAACATATTGTATCTCATCTGAACATTGAGCCAATCTATTACCTATGTGCTCGCGAGATACCTTTCCTCCTTTATCACATAAATATAAGCCAACTGTTGGCGATAATGGAAACCAAATATTTGGAATAACACCACTGCAGGTTTCGGATAATAAAACCGGAGTTTCTGTTGTAATAAATTGCTTTCCCAAATAAAAGCAAAATACTTTTTCGATAATGATTTTCTCAGTATAGTATGGAGTGAGGCCAAATACGACATTAAAGAGACACGTGTCATGGCAAGCATGTAGGAGCTTCTCTTGAACTTCTGAGTTAAAGCCATATAACCTTTGTTTACAATCTTCCATTTCTTTATATAACAGTTCTTCGCCATTTTTAATGTTTGTCTCTAATAAAGATGGATGTCTCAACACCTGCATTGTCATGTATTTTGCTATATTATCTTTGTCTGATTTCCTACAAATTAGAGCGTTTCTAAGATTATCTCTTGTTGTCACTTTTAGAACGTGGTCAATAGCCTTCCCTGTTACCGATTCAGTTTTTCCAAATTCTTTTTCAAAAACACCACTTTTTAATGGAAGTTCCAGTTGTATGCCATTGATGGTTTGCTCTGTAGCTATAGGTATACACTTGTATTCTGGTTCGTATATGTTTTCTTGGCTACATACGTGTCTTATAGATTTTTTGAGAATTTTTGAATATTCTGGGTGAGTTTTCTCTGTCTGCATCACATACACATATGACTCGCCAATATCCCATTTTCTTAAATAAAATTGGGAAACATAATGTTGATTCATGTTTGATTACAATACCCTCCTTATCAAAATTCTTGCATATGGTGCAAACAAAAATTCACCGGTTTTAAGCCGATAATATGTTCCTTTTGCAGGAGGTCCCTTTAGTTTCCAAACCAGAACTCTATTGACAGCATTTCCATTTGAAATCGCCTTACCGTTTTTCATAGTAACCACATTCTTATACGTTTTGGTAGGGCCAAACAGTTCAGCACCATTACCTAATCCCACAATCTCAAACTGCTCCGGGCAATACTTATCCAAAAACGAAATCGGCACTCCCATCACGCCATCGTAGTCTTCAGGAATGTCCGCCGTTTTGTCCACGTTAATAGCATCGTAGTTATCATAGCGTGGATATTCGTCTTCATGACCCTTGTACCGCTTGTAAAGAATTAGTGGTTCATGGCGTTTCTTAATGTCGAGGTTCGTGAACCACCATGCGCTGACCTGTGCAAAGCGTTTATTGTCCTTATCGGTAATTACGCTTGCACCTGTGTAATCATCGCTGACGCTGAAAAGTAACGTATTCCCCTTTCGCGTTCCGCCCTTTTCGTTGGCGCCGGGCCACATACGGTTTTCCTTGATAAGCGGAAAAATCTCTTTATAGGTAATAGCGTTCATATTACCAATGACGATAAACTTCTTCTCATGCGCAACTAGCACGGCAATATACTCGCGGAACTGGGAAAACGGCGGGTTCGTGACCACGATATCTGCCTCATCCAGCAGAGCCAAACATTCCGGCGACCTGAAATCCCCGTCTCCTTCCAGCAATTCCAGTTTGTTTTCACCAGACACGAACAGGTTGGCAATATCGTCCATCCCATAACCGCTGGATGCAGATTTTCCATGTACGACTGTAACGACCGCCTTGTATGCCCGTTTCCGGCCATCCGGTGCAACACCGTCTTTGAAGTCAAACAGGTTGAGTTGTCTGAACGCGATAGGAGACCCGGAGTAACTGGTGGCAATCAACTTCTTCAGTCCGAAGCGGTTGAAATTCAGGACAAAGTATTTGAAGAAATTGGACTCGAATGGGTCGTCACAGTTGCAGAGGACAACCTTCCCTTTGAAATGCTTGGTATAATGAGAAAGCTCCTTTTCGATATCTGTGAGCTGCGTGTAAAACTCATCATTTTTAGCTTTCTTGGCTTGGGTTAAATTTCGGTTAGGCAACTTATATGACCTCCTAATTCTGGCAAAAAGAAAGCCGCCCATTCGGCTTAACGAATAGGCGGGTTGCAAGTATTTCTATTTACTGTTTCACGCAATTTGGCTAAAACAATACCATTGTATGCAAAATACAATGTACCTTGAACGGGATGATTTACGCCCAATAATTTTTGCGCTAACGCCGACAATGACGTGATTTGTTCATCCCATCTTATTTTGCGTTCATCGACAACTGTGGGCTGCATAGTACTATCTTTGACAGTTATTTTCCGTTCTTCGATTTCATGACGTCTTTTATGTGTATATTAGCTATCAGATATTTCGGCTTTATCAATAACCCAGATTTGCTGTGGGATTTTCTTCATATGAACATCAAAATGAGGACAATTGCAAAAGAAATAGTAGTCATAATGCTTTAGCTCATAACCTTTTAATATGTTGACAAAAAATTCCTTGGCTGAACTAGGAACAGAAGTAAAAACGAACAAACACATTTTGCTAAAGCCAGGATAATAATTTGCATTTAATTTTTTTAACTTGTTTTCTATGCAATGATGTAACACCGTTATTTCACGGCAATCACGAGAATTTATTATCATCATTTTAAAGGATGTTGCATATGAAATATCCTCGTCCACCCATTCATCTGGGCAGTAATTTTCTTCATGTGTTTCGCATTCAATTGTTACACCAGATATAACATTTGGCTTTTTTCCTTTTTTCCAAAAGGTATCTTCAGCTTTTGTAATCTGAGGGTCAATAGCTCTCACGACCTCAACGCCCCAGCACTTATCTTCTGTTTGTATATCTGGTTTCTCTGATAAAAATAAGCTCGTACACTTAAACATAGGCTCCTGTTGCAAAATTTGAAGTGCCATTTCTTCAACCATTTTTGTTTCTCTTATATTCTTTTTTGCAGCCATATTTTGTCTCCGTTTTGTCCTTGGTGTAAAACTCTCAAACAAAAACAGGCAGCCCAACCGGACTGCCTGTCAATAAACTCCCTTAAACTTACAAAATCAAAACACGCACATTCTCATTGCGGGTTGATACTGCCGCGATAGCATCGGCGATTGCGTTTGAATTGCGAGACTGCCACTCAAAGCGGACCGTCAGATGCTTGGACGCAATGCGGTTCTGGATTTTACGGACGATTCGCATCTCATTCTGCCCGGTATGGGCATCGCCGTTGAGATAGTCTACAGCATTCTTGTTGTCAGATTGAAGCAGCAGTTTGGCACCATCATCGGGGATTTCTTCAAGCGCAAAGAGAATTGCTCGAAGCTCGCCCTCAACAATATTAGATGTCTCAATTTGCTTGCCGCAGACAAGACGCGGTTGGCCTGTTTCATCCAGTAAGACGGCCGCAATGCCGGTTGTTTTGGTCTCCTCTGAGAATGTTGCATCCGTGACGATAGTCAGTTCAATCGCATCAGTACACATTCCGATACACCATCACGAACAAAACATCGGTATCTTTGTCAGAATCTGGATTGTCAGGATGAACCAGAGGCAAGGGAGTCAGCCACAGGTTCTTCGTGTTGTCCGCATTCGCTCGACCGTTCAAAATTTCATCGAAAAGATTCTCACTGGCTTTTTTCTTACAGACCAGATTCTTTTCTTTAGAAAGTTTTGCAAGGCACTTCTTAGCACAGGCAACAGCTGCTTCAGGGCTAATAGCGCACCCCATCGGTCCATAAAAGCGCTGGTCATAGAATGCATATGCAACTTCCGGTTTTTTCGGCTGTGCCTGCGCTGGGTCCTGAACCTGAGACTGGGCTGTAGGTGCTTGCGCAGGGACACTTGCATTCTGCTGGACCTGCGTAAAGGCTGCCTGTGCCTTTTTCATCTCAATTGCAGCAACATGAGCATTCCAGACTGCAATGGTATTGGTAGCAAGCGCATACAGGTATTCAGCATCCACCGGAACGATGATTTGCGTCCACTCGGCCCCTTTCTTGGGGGTAACGCCACCAAGTTCAGAGTTGCATTCGCCCTCACAGGACTGAGCCCGCAGAGCGTAGGTGCCGTCCTTCTGACCAGGAATAATATCGAACCGGCGGAACTCTGCCTTGCCGTCCTTGGCACGCTTGGAAGTCGTGCCGCCGATGCAGGACCAGATAGCCTGCTGATATACCCGCTGACCATTGGCTGCAGCCTTACGCTTTTCGAAGTTCTGGCGTTCCGCAGCGCAGCGACGGGCAAGAACACCATTGGAAATCATCTGGCAAAGCCCCAGTGCGGTTACGCCCATCTTACCGGAGCCATCAGAGCCGGCCTTGACCATCGGAACACCGATTTCAATCGTTTTGACTGTTTCAAAAGAGGGCTTTCCTTTGTGTTCGACAAAAGAGAGATGTAAACGACTATCATAGTCGTCGCCATTGAACCAGTCGGTTTTTGCTTTTACAAACGATTTAAGGGCCTGTGCGTTCCAGATGTCCCGTTCTTTTTTATAAGTGCTATTTTCAGACATTTTAATCCTCCATAGTGGTGACTTTTTCTTTTTCCGCAGTTGTCTCGTTCTCTTCGTTACGTTCCCTGTACACGGACCCGGCAAATCCAGTGAGGCATCCCCACTCGATTTGTGCGAGGCCGCCGTCACGGTCGCCGTTACAGGGAATCATAGACAACCCTTTTTCGCAGCGAAGGTAATGACATACCTCTTCCTCTGTTACGGACAGACATTCCGCAATCTGCTTTGTGTTGAGCGGTGTATCTTCACCATGACGCTTAACCATGAATACACTGCTTCCGTTAGCGAAAACAGCAATATTCAGGTCGAATTCCGGGAAGTTATAGGAAGCCGCTCTACCCTCAACTACGAGGAACTTTTTAACTCGCATCGCATTTCCTTTCTACCTCTATTTGAGGCCGGTTTTGGTGTCTGTCACCCGTTCAGGTGACGCGAATTGCCAAAGAAAAAAGCAGCCACCTAAAAATAGATGGCTGCTTGTCATAGCAGGTTTTCAGTTTTTATTATAGGCACAAAATCCCGTTAAGTTTCTTTGACAAAAGATAGTATACTCACTTTGCGACACCCTTGCCGAGACAGAATGATGCAATGAAAGTTGGATGGGTACACCTATGAATTGTACATATTTATTATACCACTCTTTACATAAAACCGCAACGAAACCGGCTTTTTGAGAAAAGAATTTTTGCGCACAAAAATACGCTTGCTCAAAAACGAGCAAGCGGGATGATGCGTTTTGGGAAAATTCAGCCAACAAGGAAGTGGAACAGTGTTCCGAGAACAGTATCTGCTGCAATCAACAGCACCGCAGTAAGGGCACAGACGCAAATAACGACCAGGGTCTTTATCCAGCATTCCTTACGTTTCGGCCAAATAATACCTGAAGGAAGGATGTGCCTTTTTGCCTTGATGGCTACTTCCCCGCCCTTCTCAGCGATAGGTTTGATAGCGTCCTGTACGCCCTTTTTCATGTTTTTGCTCATGGCAGCCTCCTTATCCCCAAATTGCCATGACTGTCAGCAGAACACCGCAGACACATGCCACAACGATAATGGCTTTACGAAGCGTTTGTTCATTGGTATCTCGCATAGCAGCTGCACGAGAATTGTTTGATTCGGCAAAGCCACCAATGGTACGCGTTTCACGATGATTGGTCATCAGCGTACCAGCAATCAGGGCTACGGACCCGAACAACACCAAAATACCCAGAATAATCTGAATCACACTCATTTTTTTCACCCCACCTTTCAGTCCAAGAAACCCTTATGCTGACGGACAACCATATACGAATCCACCGCCGTCACAGCTTCGAGAGCCACACCACAAACGATAAGCAGCGTCGTACCACCGATTTGGATTTGCAGGCCCGTGAGATTGCCAAGCATAATCGGAAGCGCCGCGATGATTGCGAGAATCAGAGCACCCAGGAATGCGACAGACTTTGCGGCTCTTTCGAGGTATTCTGTTGTCGGAATCCCAGGCCGAATACCTGGAATTGTGCCTCCGTTCTTCCGTAGGCTATTCGCAATCTGTACAGCGTCAAACTGAATATCGATGTAGAAGTAGTTGAATGCAAAAATCAGGGCGATGTAGATAATGTCATATACCCAGTTATAGGTATTAAAGCCGAGTAACGCATTACGGAGTCCTTCATTCCAATTTGCACCAATAAACGAGCCGATAGTAGCCGGAAGGCTCATAATGGTACTGGCAAAGATGATAGGCATAACACCGCTCATCACGACCTTAATGGGAATGTAACTGTGTCCGGCGCTAATTGAACTTTTGCCATTCACAGAACGCGAATACTGAATAGGCACACGCTTTTCTGCGTCGGTAGATTTTACAACGAAATAGATAGCAAGCACTGCAAGAATCGGCAATACACCGAGCATGATGGCATGTAGAATCTCATGTTCCTGAATATAAAGGATAAATGCCTCAAACAAATACACAACATCTGCCCACCGGGAAATGATGCCAGCGAAAATCATCAGCGACACACCATTGCCGATACCGTAATCGTCAATCTGCCAACCGAGCCATACAACCATCTGAGAACCAGCCACAAAAGCTGCAACAATGACAACAGCGGCAAACACACCAGAGATGCCAGTCATGAAGTCCAGCGCCTGATAAGACCGCAGCATAGCATAATAGCCGATAGCCATAATTAGCGCGAATCCTGCAGCCACATACTGCATGATTTTACGATACTTGTCAGTTTCTTCTTTCCGCATCCGGTCCAGCTGCGGGAACACAACCGTCAACAGTTGTACAACAATGGAAGAATTGATGTACGGTGAAACACCAAGTGCAAATACCGCACACTGACTCAACGCACCACCAGATAGCATATTCATGTATGCAAATAGGTTACCGCCTTCAAAAATGCCAGAAATGACGCCATTATCAATAAATGGCACAGGAATGGCACATCCTACACGGAAAAGGAGCAGAACTGCCAGCGTGACGAATAGCTTTTTTCGTAGCTCTGTAACGGTCCAGAGATTTTTCAGTTTATCCAAAAGTAAGACCTCACTTTCCATTCAGGTTAATCGTCTACAAACAGCACTTTCGCACTATTATTTTCCAAAATATTCATCAATACCTTACCGTCATACCCCCATAGGAGTAGGCCGAGCAAAGCGTATGCTTCTTGTTTCATGGTTGAAAAGCGAGCGGGCGACATGTTGTGGAGTTTTGCTAACTCCTGTTCCCGAACATAGGTGCCTTTGCCATCAGCTGTTGCAACTGTCCGATTGGATACCAGGGATTTAAGAATCGTCGAATAACGATGGCCATTCACCGGATAGTACTCAATGAGTGCAATGGAGCCGGCAATCAGGAGCAAGAACTTCAGAACGATATTGGTACTGTACAGCACGCTTCCCCGCTCTGAGTAGCGCAAAACCTCTGCAGGCGTTTTAGCCCTAAGAACTGTACTTGGTATGTCGGCCACATCACTGTTGTTCCAAAAAAGCCGCGTATACTCACGAAGCAGGAGTTTTACGTTGTGGTACACATACATATTCTCATCATCCTGCCCCATTGCATTTTCAATAGGTGAGCGAATCAGGGCCGGAATTAGGCTTTTCATATCTTGTCCGCAAAGGCGATGCATAACTTTTACAGCATCACAGAGGTATTTATTTACCTCAAACCGGCTAACACTCTCCGCCACGTCTGGCTCTATATCCAGAATCAGGCGGATTACGTTTTGATATTGTGTCCCGTATTCCGGATATGTTGCCAAGCGGTCCACTGCGGCATCTAGTGAATCAAGTATTTGATGGCACAGGGTATAATATTTCTCTCGGTTAGAGAGAAATAGCTTGTTATCATACCCGAAGGCATCATGGAGCATCTTCTGCGTATCAGCAAATTTGGAAACATCACCAGACTCTATTGCCAAGTTGATGACATCCGAGATGCTTTCACCGTACAAAGACCATTTTAAGGCCGGGTAAAGAACCATTCCCAAAATGGTATTAGTGTATTTTGGAGACGATTCAAGAAGCTTATTTAACTGGTTCTTTGCGGTGCCAGAATTTGGCTTTTTCGTAAAAAGGCTGGATAGTTGTACGCCGTTATAGAATTCTCCAGTAAAAAATGCTTCATTAAGAACTGTGGCAAAGTCAACATTCTGTTCTGGTGTCACAGTTCAAACCCCCATTTCGTTTTCGCACAAATTTGCTGCCGAGCTAAATCACGTTCCGCTGCGGTCAGCAATCCTTTTTCCATAACGTCAAATTGACGGAAGCTCATGCCGTTGTCCGCAACAGCAAAGATGAATCCTTGCCATAGGTTCATAGGAAGAAATTCTGCCGTTTGATGATTCAGGATTTTCTCCATATCCCAAGCCATTTTATGGTCATCGGTTACGACCCGAATCCTATCGTCTTTTCTTGGAAGCATATGTAAGGTCTTATTTAGTGTTTTTAGCTTGTTGATGGAACTGTCGCCACTCGCATAACCATCAATGCGCAGAAAGCCATCTATCTCTGTTGGAATGACATGCGCCGCGACCGCGCATCGTTTGTCTCCCTCTTTTTTGACCATTGATGAAAGATAAATAAATGTCACCTTGACACACCTCCGTCAGAAGAGCAATTTATGTGAGTTAGGCCAAAATTGCGGCGTATTGATTTGCGGTTTTGGTCAATATGTGGTATAATAAGTACACAGTACAAATATGCAACGCTGCTACGTTGCATGTGTTATAGCAAGAATAATATGAAAGGGTGAATTACATGGCCGAAAAGGACTACAATGTACCAGAACTTACAACCGAAGAACTTCAAAAGCGTATCCGAAAAATCGACACTATGGATTTGTCATATGGGTATGTCCAGTTAATGGAAGCGACAAGAGTTAAATATGGCCTCTCCATTTATGACTGGTGCAGAGTGATAGGTATAACCCCAAGCGTATATTCTGGACTTCTTGCCGTTAAGCCAGGATATGCAAGAAATGGAACCAAGAACCTCACAATCATTGCTTCTATTTTCCGATTCTGCTATATTTTTGGATACGACCTAAACGGTGTTGCAAAAGAATTCGCGACGCAACGAGAAGAACTCTCATTCAGTTTTGATGAAATTTCTTTGTGGTTATCAAAGTTCTCAGATGAAACTTTACTCTCCATCGCCGACACGATACATTCCTCCAACGAACCCAAGTTGTCACGTTCACGTAGCATAACGGCTATTAAAAACTACATTGAAGCTAGAAATAACATTTCCGCCAACTCGAAAGTAAACACCGATTCAGAAAGTGCGGAAAACAACAGCAAAACAAGCGATGATACTGTTATCGTAAATGACAGCGAGCTCTAAATACATATTGGGAAGTTCACCCTTCCCGCCGCCCCGCCGATGTGTTCCAGCACAAAAGCGGGGCACTTTTTGAGACCTGGTATATTCAAAAAGTCAGGAGCCGAAAATATCAAGCGCCGCCAACAGGCCCTCTTGACTGATTTGTGGGTCATCGTCTTCTTGTTTTTGTGGGTTTACCGTAGTCTCATTCACTACCATAGTGGGGTGAGGAGGGGTAACGGATTGTTCGGGAGCTTTATCTTGCTCAGAGCGGAACGCTTGTTCATCCGTAGTTTCTATGATAACAGGCTGAACACTGCTTTTCGGCCGCTGCGTAGCCCTTTCATGGAGTTCACCTGCCAGGTCATCAATTACCAGAGACGTCACATAGCGAGTCGCCTGCCGATTGGCTGACAGCTTTTTTAGGTATGTGTAAGCGGCTGCCTCACTTTTCACACCCATATCAAAATTGAGATTTAGCCGTCGCCGTTCGGTCCCTGGCGGCTTACGCCTTGGCCTTGCCACGATAGACCTCAATGCCGGCTGAAGCAAGCCGCGCCATTTCCTGCGCGTAGTAGCCCCTTGCATTCGCCTTGACATCTGGAATCAGGACAATATCATTGTTGCCTTTCTCAGTAATATACCGATGGAAAGCATCAAACAGTAGAACACTACCACCGCCAACCATACAGATATACCCCATATACAGGTCGACTTTTCTGGCTTCCAGCTCAAGAATTAGTTTCTTGACAAACTCATTCTTGGCACGTTCAATGGACGCCTTCATGGCATCCGGACAAGATTTCCTTCCCTGCATCAGAACATCAATCATAAAATCATCAATGTTCCGGCCGCAATCCTCCATAATGGTTCGGTGTGCCAGCTTAAACAATTCCAGCACGCCCATCTCTTCGAGCGTGATGCCGGGGTTCTGCGGTTTCCGGTCAATGATGGAAATGACGTTGGTTGTCCCGCCGCCGATATCGATGATGTACGACCGGCTCGACTGAAGCATCTCATTATAGATGCGAGCATCCGAAATGGCCGCGCTGATGGTCTGGGCATATACGCCAACATCCACAATGCGAATCGTGAACGGAATCCCATCACTCATATAGTGAATCGGCTTACCCTCGTTCCCGAAGAATTTACGGTACTTTTCTCGCAGCAGTTCACCACCTACACGCAGGCTCAGGTGTTCAACAGGAAGACCAAGTGCCAAACCGACGTCGCAGATATATTCTGTGCCGCCAGGAAAGGCGGCCTGGAGTTCGTTTGCAATCGCCGCAAGTGTTAAAACGAAGTAATCTTCATCCGATGTCTTGTCCCGCCGGGCTTGGAGACGGTCGTTTGTGATGCTGTAATATTGGTCATTTACCATAACGGACCCGACCGTCAAGGGTGGAGGAACGGTTCCGTGATGATTCAGACCGGTAGGAAACGGTTTGGTGCTGTTCGTTGGCCCAACCGATTTCACATTGAAATTCCCCTGGTCCACTGCGATACAAACACAGAGTGGACTCTCCAACTTTACGATTTTCAAATCATTTGCCTCCCATCACGCCGGCGTCTGAATAATGGCCTCAACCAGTTCTCTGGCAATCCGTTGTCCCCTACTGTGTGATTCTGCCGGCGCCATACGCACCGATACACCACGCCCCGCACAAGACTTAAATGTCTGGCAGTAGTTTTCGGCATCCAGCGTATAGGCTTCCGTCACTGTGTTCCAGCTATTTTGCATCAGTACCCAGCCATCGTCACGATTAACGAAGATGACCACATCGTGTATCGGCTGTCCGATTCGAGTATAGGGACTCAGAATGGAAGCTGCTGCACGGAACAACATACGGTTCCGCCTGATACCATACATCTTTTCACATTGTGTATAGCTTTGCCGCGTTTCACCATATCCTTGTTCTACATAAAACCCATATGCACATTCTTGGGAATCGGGGTTCTCAGCCACACAAAGATAAACGCGGGCCTCGCTAACACCGATATTCTCGACACGGATTACCTTGATATCCTCGTTTACAGGGACACCGTCATCAATTTCATTGTCCATATTGGCAGTTCCGGTGTCATCCACAGAAGTAGTGGTGATAGCGACAGGTGTTGAAACGCCCTCGCTGGACTCCTTCTTGGCTGTTGCCAATGCTGCCGCAAGAGCCGCTTTACGCTGCTTGGCTGCCGCATCCAGCATTGCATCCGTCGATTCCTCGGATAGCCCCTTTTCAGATTGTGTTTCACCTGTTGGTTGAATATCAGCGAAGACCTGACCGGATTCACCCGTTTCGGCTTCTGGCTTCTTCAGAGAACTCAACAGGCAGATGTGCCCTTCCTCATCAAGGCCAAGCAAGCTCAGGTCTCCATCCACACTGGCATAGATTTCGAGTTCCTTATCGGTCAGTTCATCGTCCAGCTGTGTACCGTTGCGAATCGCACTCCAACGGAGCAGGATGTTATTCTTATCTCGTTCCGCCTTCTCTTTTGCTCGGTATTCCGCCGCCTGTATTTTCTTCTGCCTGGCCAGTTCATCGAATCGCTCTGATAGGCTTGGCCCTTTCTTTTCATCCGGCATTGCTCATACCCCCTGACAAACATGAAATGATTGCGTCGTAGATTTCCCGTTCACTCTGTTCGATATTCGTAATTTTAGATAAGTAAATAAAGTGCGTTTTTCCATCCTTGCGTTCCCGGATAAGGCTTTGAGCCTTCTCCATAATAGAATGGCTGCCATAGGCTTGCGATTTGCAAAGAACGAAATCCGCTGTTGATACAGCGCCCTCGTTCTGTTTGAAATGGTCGCCAGGTATCATCTTGATATTCGGCTGGACCTCGGCGAGCCGTCTGTGAAAGTTTTCATGTCCATCTACCATCACAACCTTGTATTGCTGGCAAAGGTCAAGCAGTTCTTCATGTATTTGCTCATACGGCATACCACCGGATATTTCATCGGCGATATCGGAATCAAGCGACACTGCTGATTCATTATCCAAAGCACTTGGTTCCCGTTCATTCGCCAGTTGCCTTCTTAGTTCGGCGACCTCTTTCCGCAAGTCAGCGATAATTGAATTTTTACGGCTTACCTGCGTTTCTGCCTGTCTGGCAGAATCAAGTTTTTCTTCCAGCCCTTTAATTTGGCTATTCAGCTTCTCGATTTCTTTGTCTTTGCTATCCAAAGAAGCATATAGGCGCTGGACCTCTTCATCACTGAAATCTGCCACTTTAACCGTTGATTCGCCGAAAAACTCATCCGATAATTCATCCAGAATTTCACTATAACAGATACGGTCAGTGACAATCGTGTAAAGAGCTGTTAAATAGGTTTTTTCAAACTCCCAAGCGCTGATTCTGTTATATAGGGCGTCCAAATGCTTAAAGACGGTTTTGGTATTTTTCTCGTTGCCCAATTCTTGGAACAGAACCGAATTTTTGCGGTCCGGATTCTTAAGAATCTCATCGTGACCATAAAACAGATTCAGTGCGTTGAATCTGTCATAATTGCAATCGGTCAGGTTCGTCCCCCACACCTTGATACTGTGAAATGTTCCGTACTGCGCATACGCACATCGCAATGCCATCATTCGGTCATTCTTGTTGACGGTCTCATAATTGATACGAACTGCCATAGTACTTCTGCCACCGGCCATATCCGGGAATCGCACTGCATTGGCCGTGCTCATACCGAATGCATTGATAGGATTGTTTCCACAGGTATTAAGCTCAAAATACCCATTTTTACAATCATTCATCCGCTTATAAAGGTCGGCGCCAGACCGAATCGATTGCGTATAATCTTTTACGGAATACGGACATCCTTCTACTTTAAGGATTCGAGCTACTTCATCGTAATCCGGTTCACACTTGACCATAAACAGGTTGGCAGCATTCTCAATAACCCCATTAACATTTTTTCGGATTTCTTCGTCACCACACCAAAGTGCAGTTAACACAAGCGCACACAATGCGCCATTAGGCAATTCGTAACCGAAGTTATATTGATTTCGCAGCTTTGCTAATTCTTCCTGTCTCCACATATCTGCGGGGATTACTAGCTGGTCTTTGAATTTGAGGCTTTTTCCGCCTCCCATCGCTGAGATAATTAGTTCAAAGTCACCAGTCCACACCCCAATGGCAAATAACTGCTGTGCGGTCGCACTTTTAACGTTGCGGAGCAAATCTATGGATTCTGAGAAGCCTTGAGTTAACATCTCAATCGCTTCAACAATCTTTGGCTTTTCGTCCTCACTTCTTTGCGAATATAACACCGCATATAATCGGACAAAATCAGCCCGGCACTGTCGAGATACAGTCGGCAGGACGAAATGGGTTTCATCCTTCAAAAAACGCTGGACAGCAGCTCGATGGGCCGGGTTGTTAATTGAAAATTGCGAAAGGTATTTTTCTGCCAGATTGGTCTTCTCCATAATGCCGTAAGTGACTGTTTCCAGGCACTTCTTGATAAAGCAGTTGCAACCATCGCGGAGAATAACATCCTGCATAAAAAAGACCTTCCTTCGAACTTAATATTCAGCATTAGCCGGAAAACCCGTTGCCCACCGTCCGCTCTCGTGGAAGCTGCTGTTGTGGACGGTTACCCGGCAAATGCCGGGCAGGTGGAACATGCCACCCCGTATGTTTGTTTGGCGATTACTCAGCCGCAGCCTCATCACCGGCATCGGCCTCGCTGGATGCGGTATCTTCCTCTGCAGAAGCCTCACTCTCAGCCTCGCTGGATGCGGCCTCATCCTCGGCGGTGGTATCATCGGCAGGAACTTCTTCACCCTCGGCGGTTTCACCTTCAGCTTCAGACGCAGCTTCAGACTCAGCCAGCTCTTCCTCGGCCATCTCCTGACCCTCGCTGGCAGCCTCATCGACAGCCTCCTCGACACCCTCGGATACGCCAACCAGCAGCTCGCCGTTGGCATCAGCCTGACCGCAGTTGTAGAGGTATGCAAAAGCATCCTGGATGGAATCGTAGGTCATCAGGTCAGTGATGGTGTCGGTATTGCCGGCGTCATCCGTCCGTGTCCCATCGTAGTGGACCGTGCCATCGTCCTCAAAACGGGCAGTGACGGTGTAGCCCTGACCGGACATGGCCTGTGTCATGTAATCCGCATAAGCAGAGATGGTGGCCTTCATTTCATCCTCGGACAAATTGGCATCCGCCGGGAACTCGTACAGCGACTCATCATCCGTCACGTCAGTTGCCTCACTGGTAGACGAAGAAGACGAGGCAGTCTCACTGGTTGCACCGCTGGAATCCGCATCCTTATTACCGGAGCAGCCCGCCAGAGCAGCACAAAGGATAGCAGCAGAAATCGTAATAGCAAAAGCTTTCTTCAAACGCATGGTTCAGTCTCTCCTTTAAAAAGAACAATGAATAAAATTTAGGTTCCAAAACCTCATACATATATTATACCACTGTGCAGATATGTTCGCAACAAATGTGCACGGTTTTGGAACCAAAAAATAAAGCGGGACGGCGTAATGCTCGCCGCCCCGCCGCAGGTCACCTAACTATCAAAATCAGGCAACTGGGTTATTTCTTTTTGCCGCCGTTCTTCTTGTTCATGACGACCATAAAGATGGCAACACCAATCACAATCACCAGCGGCACGAACTGCAGAACATTGACACCAGTCTGAGACTGACGGATGAAGGTAGGAGCAACATACTCTTTCTTCTCTTCGGGCTCACTGTTGTCATTGCTCGGCTGCGGCGCCTTCGGGGCGATAACGCTCACGGAAGCGACAGCGGCGGCGCTGTACTGGCCGGCAACGTCCTGAGTACGAGTCACAATGTAACCCTCGAAGTCTGGAGTCACATTGATGGAAGCGTAAGCGGTGTTGGGGTCAGTGTAGGTCAGCTCAACGGGCTGGAACTTGCTTGCATCGACAATCAGGTTGCCAGCATCGTCAAACTTGGCGTCGCCCTTGCTGATGGTGTAGCACTCAAGGCCCTTGACACCAGAGTTGGGGTCAGCCTCGCAGGTGCTGAGAGCGTTGACAGAATCGGCCACATTGCTGGCTTCTTCTTCATCGCCCTCGGCCAGAGCCTCAACGCCGTCATCGACAGCGACGCCCTGCTCACCGTCTACCGTATCCTGTTCATCATCGACAGGTTTGCGTTCCTCGATTTCCTCGCCGGTCAGCCAAATCTTGACTTCGGACGTGAACTTCTTGAACTCAGTGTTGAAAACGTCAACAGCGTTATCGGCGCCGTATTCACCGGACACATCGACCGCCGTCACAACAGGCAGGCTCTTATCGATGTTCACCGTCTTGCTGCCAACCGTGGTGATTGCACCAGTCTCGGCATCCATCAGATAGAACTCGTTTTCGACGCCAGCGCCAGTCATAGAGATGGTCATGGTCTTGCCCCAGACGTTTTCATCACCCAGAGAGTCGGAGGTGGAAATCAGATACCCTTCAGGAGGCGTAACAGTGATATCGCTGATAGCCCAGGAAGTGGTGAATTCGTCCTCGACAGACACTGCCTCGCCATCACTGGTGGAGGTCTGAGCGGTCAGGATAATGCCAGGCTTGCCGGCTTCTGCCAGGTCGTTCAGAACATCTTCCAGAATCAGGCGGGTGATGGTCAGCTTGCTGGTGCAAGGTTCGTAGTGATAGTTGCCGTAGTCAAGGCCATCGACGCCGCCGAAGGAGAATGCATCCTCATACTCGCCGACATCACCCATCTTGCCAGCTACCTCTTCAATCACAGAAACTTCGGGAGTAATCACGTTACCCTCGTCATCCAGGATATCGAAGTGATGCGGTTCCTCACCTTCCAGGATACCCTCGTAGGTGAGTTCAGGCAGGACGGTCTCGGTGCCGTACAGCTTCTCCATATCAGGCATGGAAGTCTTGACGGATGCACGGGAAATGGTCATGACGGGCACAGCGGAGATGGTTTCGCCACTCTCGTCAACAAAGTAAACCTGGACATCGTTGCCGTAGTTGGCAGCAGTCTCCTCGTCCATGTTCACAGTCACATCGAAGGTATAGCGACCAGCGTTCTTGACATTGGTAGTCGTGAACACGCTGCCATCTTCGTGGTCCGGGTCAACGGCGATATCCGGTGTGATTTCGCCATCAGCCTCAACGGCATCGGAAGTATCGTCAAACGGCTCATAGTCGATGGTCATGTCGAGACCCAGCAGGTCAGGAGAAACCACCGCGCCATGAGTACCGTCACTCTGTTCGGCATCCAGCATTTCGGCGGAAACCGTGATATCGGGGTTCTCGACCTCGCCGTACACAGCGTCAGACGGTACGGTCACATTGACCTGAATCATGCGTTCAACAACCGTGAAGGTACCGTTGACAACGGTGATTTCATAGTCGCTGTTTGCATCGGCCGCAAAGACCGGGATAATATCGTAGTCGCCAACCGGCGTATGGTCAGTAACCACACACAGGTGAGTGCCAGTCAGGGTATCCCAATCCATCACAGCAGGTTTGCTGTCATCACCGGTGTAGGTGACTTCATCGACAGTCTCATAATCGGTCCAGTCGATATTCACAGAGTTACCATACAGGCCGGTCTGGTCAACGGCAGTAACCGTGATAGGACGCTTGGTGATGGTAAACACACCCTCGACGTACTGGATGTCGTAGTTGCCGGCGCCCACATTGGCAAGACCAGTGGCAATCACAGTACCGGTGCCAACATGAGAATGGGTAGTGGCCGGAGCACCTTCTGCATCAGTAAAGATGAAAGACAGAGCGGCATCAGTCAGAGCGTTGAACTGGTCATCATGAATGTCAAGGTTATCATTCGATGCAAAGCCTTCGAAAACCAGGTCTTCAATAGAAAGAACAGGGTTCTCGTCGCCGTACACGCGGCTGATATCCTCGGCCATAGAGACGGTCAGTGTACGCGGAGTAATGGTAAAGTCAGCGGGTTCCTTCGTGATGATGAAGTTGGAATCTTCGCCAACCACAGTCATCTCGTAAGTGCCAACGTCTTCACCAGCCTCACGCTCAACATGCAGGTCGACCAGGTCGGTGCCTTCCAGAACATAACGTTCACCATCAACAACAGTGTAGGTCAGTTCAGGGTCATCCTCACCGTAAACCTTGGTGGCTGCATCAGGGCGAACTGTAATGGGTCGAGCATTGACCGTCAGAGTAGAATCAACCCACTGAATGGTGTAGTTGGGAGCGCCGACATTGTCCAGGCCAGTGGCATGGATGGTGTAAGTGCCAACATTAGGACGTTCAGGAATCGGCTTGCCGGTTTCCAGGTCCACGAACTGGAGTTCACCAGTCAGCGCGGTAGAGGCATTCTCGCCGCGCTTAAATCCACTGTAAGTAACAGTGAAATCGGGCAGCGGGTCAGCATATGTCATGACATATGGGCCATTCACAGCAATGGTCAGAACAGCAGGGTTGATGGTCAGAGTGGCGACATCCATCTTGGTACCATCAGCCTTCAGCTCTTCATTGGTCGAGGTCACATAGGTCAGGTCATAGTTCTTGTTGTACAGGTCAGCCTGGATAGCGTATTCACCGACATCCTCGCCTTCCTCACGAGTCACGGAACCAGACAGTTTGCCAGTAGTCAGCGTCAGAACGTCAACGCCGGTATTAGCCAGATTGCCTTCGACCGTGTACAGAGAATCCAGAGACGGGTCGGCATCGCCGTATTCCTTCTCGGCATCCTTGAAGGTCAGAGTGATTTCACGAGCGACGACATTCATGGTGCCGTTCACAAGAGTCACTTCATAGTTGTTGTTACGGGCATATGTTGCGCCAATCGCATACTGGCCGACATTCGCGGTTTCAGCGGCACCAACGCAAGTGAAGACCAGAGAGCCGTTCATTGCGTTCTGGTCATCCATATCCAGGAAACCATCCCACACGACTTTGTAGCCGGACGCATCGAAAACGTCGCCATAAGTCTTGGTGACATCCTGAATCGTACCGGTTACTTTCCGGGCGACAATTTCAAAGGAATTGTTGACCAAAGTAATGTTGTAGTTCTTGGACATCGGCTGCTCGTCCAGCGTGCCGCGAGTGAAAGCATAGCGGCCAACATTCTCGCCAGGTACGCGGCTCAGAACAGCATCGGCCAAGTCAGCACGGGGGTCGGCAATGTTGTTGCCGCCGGTCCAGGTACCGAAATCCGGGTCAGCAACACTGAAAACAGGGTCCGGGTCACCAAAGGTCTTCTGCTGGCCGGGCGTGACAGTGAAGGTCACAGGACGGCGGGTGATGAGAAGACGATTGGCACCAGCATCGATGTCGACAGTGTAGCTGTCTTCCTTGCCAGGCAGCGGAGTGATGCTGGTGGTAATGTCGTAGTTGCCGACATCCAGAGTCGCACGGCTGTTGGAAGTGACAGGCTCGCCATCTTTCGTAATGCTGATGCTCACATAACCGACATTGGTAATCAGGTCACCATTGTGGTATGCCTTGGTTCCGTCAACAGCAGAAACGCCGGTAACGGTCAGCTCACGAATCATGTCTTCGGTAACGAAGTCACCATAGACAAAAGTCTTGGAGTCGGGAATCAGAGTCACATCGCCATCTGTGATAACACATGTGCCGTCGATAACCTGAATATCATAGTTGGCATTCGGCTCATAAGTAATCTTGATGGGATAAGAGCCCTTGGCCGCCGTGACATCAGACCATTCAGGGCAGGTCGCAGTGATATTCAGCGGGCTGCCTTCAGGGTCAACAACAGCAACGATAGCACTCTTGGAAGAGTTCCAAATCGTGTAGCCAGGAGTCTTGGTCGCATCGAGGACATTGTACTTACGAGTCAGCGTATTGCCTTCGATGATAATGGGCAGAGGCTTGACAGTCAGGATACCCTGGGTGCCGCTGGTCTGCCCCTTATAGATGATGTTGTAGTTCTGGCTTTCAAGACCGGAAGCGGTGATTTTGTATTCACCAACCGGAGACGTGCGAACCGCCTCATGAGTCAGAACCAGCTTGCCGGTCAGTGCATTGTCTGCCGTATCGGCAATACCGAGTTCGGAATTGGTGACAAAACCATCGTAGGTTACGCCATCCATCACATTCGGGTTTTCGTCGCCGTACAGCTTTTCGGCATCCGGGATGATGACAGTCAGGTCCTTCTTAACGATTTCGAACTCATCTTCTGCAACAAGAGTCACATCGTAGTTTTTGAAATCGTCGGAAGCTTCGAACTGCTCAATCGTGTAGGCGTAAGTGCCGACATTTTCGCCCGGTTCGCGGGTTACGACACAGTTCGCAAAATCGCCTTCGACCTTACCCATATTGGTGTACTGAACAGCGAAAGAAGCGTCCATCTCACCGTAGGTCTTATGCTGGCCAGGCGTCACAATGATGTGCAGAGGACGCTGAGTAATGGTCAGGGTGCCGGGCAGATACTCGAACTTGTAGTTGTGCTGAGGCTCGAACATCGCAGTCAGCGTATATTCGCCAACCGGGGCTTTCTTATCAAAGCCGTTGTAGTTCTGGCCATCTTTGCTGATGGCCGTGTAGCTCGGCTGTGCTTCGCCAAAGACGCTCGAATAGCTATCGCCGTTGACGAATCCTTCTACGCCGTTATCACCCACATCCGTCTTCAGGGCGCCCTGACGGGCCTCACCGTAAATGGAAGTGACGTCAGCAACATGGACGGTCAGAGTAGCCTGATTGATTGTCAAAGTGCCGTTGTTAAATGTAATGTCGTAATACTGCTGGGTATTGACATCCGTGACCTGGAAGTTCCAGCCATAGGTCCCGACATCCTCGCCAGGCTCACGAATTGCAGAAACAGCAATGCGGGCCAGGCTCTTCTGTACGCCAAGAGCATTGGCGTCAGACAGCGGGTTGCCATCGGAACCGCGTTCGACAACAGAGCCATCACCCCAAGTGAAGAAAGTCAGTGCAGAGGGGTCCTTCGCACCATAGGTCTTTTCCTGGGAAGTAACGGTTGCAGTTACCTTACGGCGAGTAACATGCAGGGTCGCGTTGTTGCATACGAAATTGTAGTTTCCATTGGCGCCAGCGTTCTTGTCATTGATTTTGACAGAAACGGTATAGTCGCCAGGAGCGGAATCTACATCGGCATCGGTACTCACCACGGGGGTGCCGCCAAGCAGCTCTTCGATGGTGATGGAACCGGCATCCAGTTTTTCCTGGTCGGAAGTCGTCAGACCGGTTACGTGCCATGTAAATTCAGGATTTGCCTTGCCGTATTCACGGCTGAACTCCGCCTGGTTATAGTCGCCGTCCTTAATCATCGGGGTAACGATGACCGTATTCTCGACAACGTGCAGCTTTGCGGGGTGGAAAGTAATGGTATAGTTCGGGTTAGACAGGCTGCCGATATCAATATCGTAGTCACCAACCGGAGAGTTCTTGTCAGTGTTCGCATGCAGACTGCCGGACAGCTGGTCGCCGTTGATAAGGCCTTCTGCATGATAGGTTAACTGAGGCTGGTCCATGCCGTGGTTCTGGTACCCTTCATTCGCATACACATCGATAGGACGGGTGCTGACATGGATTTTGCTCAACTGAGTAGTGCCAGCCAGAATAGTGTAGTTGGTCTCGTTAATTGTAACGTTGTTGAGGTTGATGGTCACGTACACGTCATAGTTGCCGGCACCCGTACGAACGTCCTGCTCGGCAGTTGCGTACATCGTCAGAATACCCTCGTTAAGGGCTTTCAGGACATCAGCCTCGCTCTGCTCAGTACCATTCAGGGTAACCGTGAGACCTGGATTCACATACTCTTCGCCATAAGTACGAGTATTCTCGTTGACTTTAATGACGATAGTGTTTTCCTGACCTTCACCACGAGCAAATGTCACGTTGCCATAGGTCGTGCCACCCGCACGGATATTAGCCATAGTAGCCGCATCCATGATGGCGGGTTCCGTACCAGTTGCCAAGGGCGCAGGAGCATTGGCCGGAGAACTCACAATAGGAGCAACAATTTCATTGGTTGCTTCGGTAATCTCTTCCTCGGTAGGTTCAGTGACCTCCTCGGGTTCGGTCACCGTGCTGGGCTCTTCGCTTGGCACAGGTGTTGCAGTTGTGTCAGAAGTCGAATCAGTGCTCTGGCTGCTCGCCTCACTGGAAGCCTCAGATTCATCCTTGGTTTCCGTGGAGCTGGCAGCCGCCGAACTGTCTGCATCGTCCTTCGCCTCTTCCTTTGGCGCATCCTCATCAGCTTTTGTCGCGTCAGAGCTGGCTGTAGGAGATGGCGTGGGTGTCTCGGTGGATTCCGATGCTGCGTCACCGACATAGCTCGTTGTAATTTCAGAGCTGTCATCAGCAAACGCAGTCAACGGAACCAACTGAGACATGGCCATCGCCACCGCGAGGACTGCTGCGAGAAAACGCTTCTTGGTCTTCTTCTGCATCGAAAAATATCCTCACTTTCTCTTGTCCGTTGTCTGGACATTATTTTTGACCCCTTACGTTTCCGAGTGATGCAGCACAAGGTTACTATATAGGGCCAAATGGGTTACCCGTCAGATTTCTGACGGCTTATATCATTAAATATGCCAAATTCATTTTGGAGCCGTTCTCACCAAAACGTTCAGCATATCCAATGCGAATCTAGCAATTTCACATTGCGTACATATATTATACCCTTGTGCGCTTCGCGTCGCAACAAATAAGAAGTCACAAAATTGTTTCATTCCGCGAAAAGAGCAACTAGCTCATTCCAAATCTCAATTCCAAAATCGACAATTCCATCTAATGCTTTCTTTGCGGCGCCTTCATTGTTGCCGTCATTGTTAGGATTTGAAACATAATCCAGTGTTTCTCCTAAATCCATTTCGCTGCTGTCGGGAAGCTTTTCGTCACCAAGTTCTTCCCTGCCCAAAACGCCATAGTTCAGTGCTCGTTGGACCTTCTCTGCGATATCGGCGTCCTTATCAGAAATGATATTATCGTTTAGATAGTCAGCATACTCTTCGGCAGCCATTTGTGTGTTATTGCCAACACTAGTCATAAGGTGGTTAAGTGTGCCGTATACACCACCGAGGTGAGTTATAACAAAAACCAGGACCAACACGCCAAACACTACCGTAATGAGTGTGCGCGAATGTCGGAATATAATTGTCAGAACAAGGTAAAGCAATATGCCTATTAGAAAATACCATTTATATGCGTTTAGAAATTCTACCAGTGGATAGAATAACGATGCCACGAAAGTCATAGGAAAACCCTCCTTCCTAATATAAGGGAAATCAGTCTGCAGATTTGTGCGGCCGAAGAGAATCTGTATTGTCTCTATTATTTTACTCACTTTGCGACATGTCACCGAAGCGCCATTGCACAAACAAAAAAAGCCCCCTGGCTCCGAAATTTGGAACCAGGGGGCAATGGTTTGTATCGGCTACTTAGCGATTACTTGGAATCTTTATCTTTCTTTTTACGGGAAGCAAAGAGTCCAGCAACACAAGCGCCGAGTGCTGCGAACGGCGTGAGCACAGAAGCCATTACACCAACACCAGTCTTAGACGGGTCACGCGGGACGAACGTCGGGGCCGGAGTCGGAGCAGGAGCTTCGGGTTCAGGCGTCGGGTTAGGTGCGGGAGTCGGGGTGGGTTCGTCCGGCTTCTCGGGTTCCGGTACAATGACCGGAATCTCGACTTCGTTGGACGGCACATCCTTATCCGGGTCGATAGGCTCATTCGGGTCAATGCCGTGGCCCGGATTATCCGGGTCTTCGGGGTTCTTACCAGGAATCGTCGCAACCGCCACATTGATGATTGCGTCAGCATCCTCGGCCAAAGCCGTGTAGCTGTAGTGGATTTCGATTACAGCGCCCACAGGCAGGTATTCGATGGTCCACATGTTATCACCGTTGTAGATGATGCCATCCTGGTCAGCAACCACGATGTCGCCATGACCACTGAACTTATCAGTAACCTTAACATTATCGAGGTCTTCGCTGCCGGTGTTGGTTACAGTCAAGGTGTAGTTGATAACTTCACCCGGCTTAACCTCTTCCTTGTCAGCGCTCTTCACGATAGTCAGGTCACGGTCTCCGACAACTGGGATATCGGTGCTGTCACCAGGCACTTCGACATCGACCGGGTTAGAAGGAATCTCTTCGTCCGGGTCAATCGGCTTGTCTGGGTCAACGCCATGTCCGGGATTATCGGGGTCTTCAGGGTTTGTACCGGGCACCTTGACCGTTGCAACGTTCTCAAGAATATGAGTCGCCACATCGGCAGGCTGCACGGTGTAAGTGTAGGTGATGACCACATTGCCGCCGGCCGGGATTTCATCGAGGACGAACTGGCCGTTCTCGTAATGATATCCACTGCCTTCAACGCTTGTAATCTCACCAGCGAAGTTATTGGAATCGCTCACTACCGCATTCACTACAGGCACCGTCTTGCCATTGTGGACCGTCACCGTATAGGTCACGACCTCACCGGGTTCGGCTTCCGTCTTATCTGCGGTCTTGACGATAGTAACCTCGCCATCGTCCGGAACTTCAACAATCACAGGCTCAGAAACAATCTGCTGGGTCTCTCCGTCAGAAACGTACTTGACATCGGCTTCGTTGATGAGCGTGCTTTCGTCATTGGTCTGGACCGTGTAGGTGTAGGTGATAGTCACAGTCTCGCCTGCGGCCAATTCCGCAACTGTCCAGGTACCATCGCCGTTGTAGGTATAGCCTTCGCCATCCTCAGCATTGATAGCGCCATTGAAGTTGTTGTGGTCGGTCACAGTCAGGTCAGTGACGGCCTCGTCAGTAGTATTGGTGACCTCGATAGTGTACGTTACAACCTCGCTCACAAGAGCCACGTTCTTATCCGCACTCTTCTCGATGTCAACCGGCGGGTCAGGTTCCTTGACGATAACGGCATTCAGAACATCGCTTGTGTCCTCAGCAACGACCACATAATCGTACTCGATGTTGATGGTTTCGCCAATGTTCAGTTCCGGAATCGTCCAGGTCTCATCTCCGTTGTAGGTGTAACCATCGCCGTTACCAGCATTGATTTCACCTGCACCACCGAAGAAGTCTTTGACAAGCACGTTGGCCAAATCGACTTGGCCATCATTGGTGACCGAAACGGTGTAATGGATGGTCTCGCCGACCTTAACGGTCTGTTTGTCGGCAGTCTTGATAATGGTCGTATGCTCAATCGGTACTTCTTCCTCAACAGGAGGCACGGGGTCCTCTGTCGGGGTCGGAGTAGAAGTCAGAACCACGTTACGCAGGATACCGTCTTCCAAGTCATCCTCAACCACCTTGTAGGTGTAGTGGATTTCGATGGTTTCACCAACACTCAGAACCGGAATATAGAATCCAGCCTCAGTGGTAATGAACCGGTCACCAGCGGTAACAGTGTATTCGCCCTTACCGTTGAAGATATCGGTCAGAGCAATCTGTTCGATATCACGGTTGCCGGTGTTGGTCACCGTAACGGTGTAGTTGACAAAATCGCCAACCTTTGCGGTCTCAACATCAGCGGTCTTAGTAACGGTCATGTTTGCCAGGTCTTCGACTTCCGTTGTAGTCTCGTCGCCAGGCACCTCGACATCCACGGGGTTGGAAGGAATCTCCTCATCCGGTTCGTTCGGGTCTTTGCTTGGGACATGAGCGGTTGCCACGTTTTCGAGAATTTGCGTATCCACATCAGCGATTTCGACAACGTAGGTGTAAGTGATAGTCACGCTTGCACCTGCATCAATATGGTCGATAATGAATTCGCCATTCTCGAAATGATATCCGGCTCCATCGACACCCGTAATCGTGCCAGCAAAGTTATTAGCATCGGTGACACGAACGTTGTCGATGCCTTCTGCCTTACCATTGAAGACTGTAACCGTATAGGTAACGGTCTCGCCTGGCTCAGCCACCTTCTTATCCGCGCTCTTGACGATTGTCACTTCTCCATCTTCAGGGACTTCAACAGGAACCTCATCGGTCGGGATATTGTAGTCTTCTCCATCATAGGTGTAGCGTACATCTGCCTGGTTAAGCAGCGTAGACGGGTCATCAGTCTGCACCGTGTAGGTGTAGCGGATTTCAACCGTCTGGCCAGCAGCCAGTTCTGCGATGGTCCAAGTGCCATCGCCATTATAGGTGTAACCATCACCGGAGATAGGAGTGATTTCGCCCGTGAAGTTATTCGAGTCAGTTACCAACAGGTCTGTCACGGTATCTTCTGTCGTGTTGCGCACCGTAATGGTGTAGGTCACAACTTCATTTACCTTAGCAACATCCTTGTCAGCATCCTTCTCAGGAATGATTGGCGGCGGCGGGTCTTTAATGACCGCAGCGTTCAACACTTCGGGAGCATCACCTTCTACAACAGTGTAGGTGAAGTGGATGTCATAGGTCGTGCCGGCAGGCACACTGGCAACCGTATAAGTACCGTCACCATTATCGGTCACGCCCTCGGCGGGAACCAGAACCAGTTCGCCGAGTCCATCGAAGAACTCCTTGACCAGAACATTCTCAGCATCAGCGTCACCGCTGTTCTTGATGGAGACTGTGTAGTTCAGAGTATCACCCACACGAGCTTCTTCCTTATCCACCGTCTTCGTCAGAGAAATATCCGGAACCTCAGTTTCGACTTCGTCACCCGGAACCTCAACTTCCACCTCGTTGGACGGAATGTCCTCATCGGGGTCGATAGGCTTCTCGGGGTCAATTCCGTGACCGGGGTTGTTCGGGTCTTCTGGGTTCGTGCCAGGTACATGTGCAGTGGCGATGTTTTCGAGGATATGAGTAGGTACATCGGCAATCTCTACGGTGTAGGTGTAGGTCAAAGTGACATCCGCACCTGCCGCGATAGTGTCAATGACGAACTGTCCATTCTCGAAGCGGTAATCGGCGCCATCCACGCCAGTGATTTCACCAGCAAAGTTGTTAGCATCCGTCACCACAACGTCATGCACATCAAAATCCTTGCCGTTATGAACCGTCACGTTGTAAGTGATGGTCTCACCCGGTTTGGCGATTTGCTTGTCAGCCACCTTATGAATGGTGACAGAGCCAGGTTCAATGACAGGCACATCAACCGGATTCGTAGGAATCGTAATATGCTCGCCATCCTCATCGTATTCAACATCTGCCGTGTTAGTCAGGAGCGATTCATCTTCTTCACGCACCGTGTAGGTGTAGGTGATATTGACGGTCTCCCCTGCTCCAATCTCAGCAATAGTCCAGCTACGGTCGCCATTATAGACGTATCCATCGCCATCTGTTGCATCAATCGGACCAGCAAAGTTGTTGTTATCGGTGACAATTAAATTCTGCTTGGCTTCATCATCGCCATTGAACACCGAGATGGTGTAGGTGATGATTTCATCGACATAAGCATACTGCTTGTCAGCGCTCTTGGTAGGTTCGACCGGCGGCTCCTCAGGCGTCACAACCGCTGCGTTCAGAACTTCTGGAGCGTCTCCCTCGACAACCGTATAGGTGAAGCGGAGAGTCATAGAAGAATGAGCCGGCAGACGTGCGATACTGTAGGTGCCATCTCCATTTACGGTTACGCCAACAGTCGGAATATAGTTGAGTTCGCCGTTACCGTCGAAGAAATCTTCAATCAGGATATTCTCCTGCGCGGTGTCGCCAGTGTTGCTGACTTTCACCGTATAATTGAGGGTATCTCCAACTACTGCGGTCGCTTTATCAACTGTCTTTTCGACAATCAGTTCGCCGTCAGGAATCTCGGTCTCGGTCTCATCACCAGGCACTTCCACGGTGACCTCATTAGAAGGAATGTCCTCGCCGGGGTCATCCGGGTTTTCGCTAGGCACATGAGCCGTTGCAATGTTCTTGAGGAAGTGAGTATCAACATCGGCGATTTGAACCGTATAAGTGTACGTCAGAGTAACACTCTCACCAGCCGGAATCGTATCAATGATGAACTTGCCATCCTCGTAATGGTAGCCAGAACCATCCACAGCGGAAATCTCACCAGCAAAGTTGTTGGAATCCGTCATTGTGACGTTGTGGACGTCGGTAGGCTTGCCGTTATGAATCGTGACCTGATAGGTAACAACATCGTTCGGGTAAGCAATCGTCTTGTCCGCGCTCTTCACAATAGTGATTTCGCCATCTTCTGGTTTTTCGACTTCGACCGGATTGGTCGGAATCGTAATTTCCTCGCCATCCTGCGTGTACACAACCTCGGCCTGGTTCACGAGCGTGGACTCATCCTCGGTCTTGACAGTGTAGGTATAGACGATGTCAATGGTTTCACCAGGTTCAATCTTCGCAATTGTCCAGGTTCCGTCACCGTTATAAACGTAGCCGTCTCCATTCGATGCGTTGATTTCGCCCGCGAAGTTGTTAGAATCCGTGACAGTCAGGTTTTCCTTGGCGACTGTATCGTTATTAGTCACCGCAATGGTGTAAGTAACGATTTCATCAACCTTGGCAACATTCTTGTCTGCGGTCTTAACAGGGTCAACTGGGATTTCCGGTTCAGGAATTTCAACCGCCGCATTCAATACCATCGGCGCATCTTCTGCCACGACCACATATGTGAACCGCAGTGTGTAAGACTTGCCGGCTGGCACAGAAGCGATTGTATAAGAACCATCGCCGTTATCGGTCACACCGTTCTGGCCGATATAATTGAGCGTTCCATGACCGCCAAAGAAGTCCTTGACGAGCACGTTCTCGGCATCGCCCGTTCCTTCGTTGTTCACCTTGACCTCGTAGTTCAGGGTATCTCCAACTTCGGCGACATCCTTATCCACGCTCTTGGTGATGACGATTTCAGGTTCGGGAATTTCCGTCTCGGTGCTGTCACCAGGTACCAGAACCTCAACCTCGTTAGACGGGATTTCAGTATCCGGGTCAATCGGACGGTCGGGGTCAATGCCCTGTCCAGGATTCTCGGGGTCTTCCGGGTTCGTGCCAGGCACGAATGCCGTTGCGAAGTTATCCAGAATCTCAGTCGGGACATCAGCGATTTGTACGGTGTAGGTGTAGGTGAGCGTGATGCTCTCCCCTGCCTTCAGCTCATCAATGATGAACTTACCATCAACGAACCGATATCCATCGCCGTCCTGGCCATCAATCGTGCCAGCAAAGTTATTGGTATCGGTGACTTCGACATTGTAAATATCAAAGCCCTTATCGTTGTGCAGGGTAACAGTGTAAGTGACAACCTCACCAGGCTTAGCCTCGGTCTTATCGGCGGCCTTTACGATGGTAACTTCACCAGGCTCAGGTTTTTCGACATTTACCGGGTCTGCCGGGATATGGTGCTCACCACTTTCATCAGTGTAGTGGATAGTTGCTTCATTGGTCATGATGGTCTCATCTTCTGTCGTGACAGTGTATGTGTACACGATATTGATGGTCTCACCGGCGCCAATTTCAGCAATCGTCCAGGTGTGGTCACCGTTATAGACATAACCATCGCCATCGGTGGCGCTGATTTCGCCAGCGAAGTTGTTGGTATCAGTGACAAGCACATTCTGCTTGGCCTCATCATCGTGGTTCGTAACCTTAATGGTATACGTCACGACTTCATCAACCTGCGCAATGGTCTTGTCAGCGGTCTTCTCGGGTTCCACAGGCGGGATTTCAGGCACAATTACAGCAGCATTCAGGACTTCCGGCGCATCCGCCTCAACCACAACGTAGCTGAAGTGGATGTTCTTGCTCTCACCCTCACCCAGACTTGCAATGCTGAAGGTGCCATCCTCATTACGAGTTACGCCATCATCAGCAGATACAAAGGTCAGGGTTCCGTGACCGCCAAAGACATCTTCAACCGTCACATTTTCGAGAGCAGCATCGCCTGTATTGGTTGCTGTAACCGTATACTGGAGTGTATCACCAACGCTTGCAACCGTCTTATCAACAGTCTTGGTGATTTCCAGCTTGCCTTCTCCAACCTCGGTCTCGGTTTCGTCACCCGGCACCTCAACCTCTACCTTATTGGACGGAACATCCTCATCGGGGTCAATCGGGCGGTCTGGGTCAACACCATGGCCAGGGTTGTTCGGGTCTTCAGGATTTGTGCCAGGCACATGTGCCGTGGCGACGTTTTCGAGGATATGAGTCGGTACATCGGCAATCTCTACGGTATAGGTGTAGGTCAGAATGACATCTGCACCTGCCGCGATTGTGTCAATAACGAACTGTCCATTCTCGAACCGGTAATCGGCGCCGTCAACGCCAGTGATTTCACCAGCAAAGTTGTTGGCATCGGTCACCACAACGTCATGCACATCGAAGTCCTTGCCGTTATGAACCGTCACATTGTAAGTAACAATTTCTCCCGGCTTGGCTTCTTTCTTATCGGCTTCCTTATGGATGGTCACATGGCCAGGTTCCGGAACCTCAACAGTTACTGTATTGGTCGGAATATTGACCTCGCCACCATCTTCCAGATAATTGACGTTTGCATCGTTGACCAATGTTGTTTCGTCGTCACTCTGCACCGTGTAGGTGTAGTGGATTTCGATAACGCCACCAGCCTCAATGCGGTCAATCGTCCAGGTATGGTCGCCATTGTAGGTGTAGCCCTCACCCTCAATCGGGGTGATTTCACCCTTGAAGTTGTTGGTGTCGGTAACAGTCAGATTCTCCTTGGCCTCAGTATCGTTATTCCGCACGGTAATCGTGTAGGTGATAACGTCATTGACCGGAGCAAATTTCTTGTCCGCACTCTTCTCGGGTTCGACAGGAATATTGGGTTCAGCAACAGCTGCATTCAGAACCAGAGGAATATCTGCTTCTACTACAGTGTAGCGGAAATGCAGCTCCATCGTGGCGCCAGCAGGCAGCTTAGCGATGTGATACGTTCCATCACCATTCGGCAAAATACCGATGGACGGGATGTATTCCAGTGTGCCGTGGCCATCGAAGTAGTCGGAGACCGTAATGTCATTCAGGTCACCATTACCAGTATTGGAGACAGTGACGGTGTAGTTCAATACGTCACCAACTTGGGCTTCCGTCTTATCAACGGTTTTCACGACAACCAATTCGCCCTTTTCGGGAATATCAGTTGTCGTTTCATCGCCAGGTACCTCGACAACGACTTCATTAGACGGGACATCCTGGTCAGGGTCAATCGGCTTTTCGGGGTCAATACCTTGTCCCGGATTATTCGGGTCTTCTGGATTCGTGCCTGGCACATGAGCTGTCGCAATATTCTTCAAAAGTTCGGTCGGAACATCGCCGGGCTCAACGGTATAAGTGTAATGCAGTGTCACACTTGCACCAGATTTCAGCTCATCAATGACAAACTGTCCGTTTTCGAAACGATATCCGCTTCCATCCACGCCGGTGATGGTTCCTGCAAAGTTGTTGGCGTCAGTGACGACAACATTCTGTGCATCGACGGTCTTACCATTGTGAACCGTAACAGTATAGGTCACGACTTCGCCAGGCCGTGCAATCGTCTTATCTGCACTCTTGACGATGGTGACAGAACCCTCAACAGGCTTCTCTACCTCGACAGGGTCAGACTCGATAGTGATTGGCTCACCGTCTTCAGTGTAAGTCACATCAGCCTTGTTCACGATAGTGCTGGCATCCTCGCTCTGCATCGTGTAAGTATACACAATTTCGATAGAGGCGCCCGCATCCAGGTGAGCAATGGTCCATGTGCGGTCACCGTTGTAGGTATAGCCATTACCGTCGGTGGCAGTGATTTCGCCAACGAAGTTGTTGCTATCGGTGACGGTCAGGTTTTCCTTCGCTTCATCGGTAGTGTTGGTAACGGTAATCGTGTAGGTCACGATTTCGTTTACCACTGCAACATTCTTGTCGGCTTCCTTCTCGATGTCAACTGGCGGGTCTTCGGGTACGATAACAACAATGTTATCAATCGTTCCCTTATCCCCTTCCTGTACCGTGTAGGTGTAGGTGATGTCCATAGACTCGCCTGCGCCGAGCTCAGCAATCAGGAAGTTGCCGTCATCCATCACGGTGTATCCATCACCGTCAGCCTTAACAGGCTCGCCCACGCCATTGAAGTAATCCTCAACGACCGCATTGTAGGCCGTGGTATTGCCAGAATTCGTGATATGGAGCGTGAAGGTCAGCACATCGCCAGCCATCGCAGTTTCCTTATCAACGCTCTTCTCGATATCCAGAATTGCTTCCGGAGTCTCGCTGACAGTTACGTCCTCATCGCTCGGGTCACTTGGTACCGTATTGCCCCCAGGATTGCGTCCGGTCGCTACAGCTGTGTTCTCAACCACGCCAGCGGCCTTATCGGCCTCAGTCGTAGTATAAGTGTAGGTCACAGCGAAGGACTCGCCAGGAAGCAGTTCATCAGCAAAGGTCCAAGTACGGTTCTCAGCATCGTATTCGACATTACCATTCGTAGTATTTACCGTCTCGCCGGTGCCGGAAGTCGTATCCTTCACGACAACATCATGCAGAGTGGTCGTACCCGTATTGGTAGCGACGATGGTGTAGTGGATATCATCGCCAACGTTCACAACGGATTCGGCAGCCTTCTTCTCAACAGTCAAACCGTCCTTGATGATTGTAACTTCAACAGGGTTGGAAGGTACATCAAACGGTTCGTCAGCATCAGTTCCGGTCTCGCCTTCCGGCACATGGACAGTCGCGATGTTCTCAATCACATTCGGGTCATTATGGACCACAGTGTAACTGTACAAGATGTCAACGCTCTCACCGACCGGCAAGAAATCAATCATGAAACCATCGTTTTGAATCAGGTAATCATCACTCGGAATCGGAGCAAAGATACCCAATGCATTGGTTTCGTCTGTCACAACCAGGTGACTCAAATCGACTGTTCCGGTATTCGTGATGCGAAGCGTGTAAGTAACCGTATCGCCCTCATAGACCTGGTTCTTGTCAACACTCTTGGTGATAGCAACAGAACGGTCAATCAGAGGCACTTCGACCTCATTGGAAGGCTTTTCAATCTCAGGAATGTTATCGCTCGGCGGGACAGTGCCAGTGGCAATGTTGTCAAGGACTTCATTCGGGAGGTCTTCTACGGTAACAGTGTAGGTGTAGCGGATATTGACCGTGACGCCAACACCAAGTTTTGCAATCGTCCAGGTTCCGTCTTCCTCATTGTAAGTAGAACCGGCAGAACGCAGCGGGACAATGTTTCCAGCGAAGTTATTGTCATCAGAGACAACAATGTTATTCAGCTGAACATTACCAGTGTTGGTCACAGAAATCGTGTAAGTGACGACATCGCCAGCAGAAGCAATCTCCTTATCAGCGGACTTAACGACCTCAATATCATGGCGAATAATATCGACATCGACATCAGGTGTTTCGTCAAACCAATCCGGGTCAGGTTCAGTACCGTCGGTAATCGTCATGTCCGTGATAACAGCTTTGTTCGTCAGCGTATCGTTACCATCCGTGCCGTGGTCTTCCGGACGTACAGTGTAGGTATAAACAATCTCAAACGAGTTGTTACCGTTCTGGGCGCTCGGCAGGCTCGGGATGGTAAAGACGCCGTTATCATAGCTGTATTCGGCATTGTCAGGAATCGTGATAGCACCAGCGAAGTTATTGGTGTCCTCAACCTTGACGTTGGTCAGGTCATGCAGAGTTGCGTTCGTAACCTTAATGGTGTAAGTGACAATCTCGCCATCCGTAGTAATTTCGCGGTCAGCGGTCTTCTCAATGTTCACCTGTTCGGTCGGAACGACTTCCAGCACGCCATTAACGTAGGTGATGTTATAGTTCCGGTTGCCGTTGGACCCATTCTGCAGGCTCAGGACAGCATCGCTCGGTACGTTCGGGCTCTTGCCGACTTCCGTCTGCGAGCCAGTCACGGTGACCGATTCGAGCGTATCATGAATGCCCAGGGTCTCATTGATAACCAGGCCTTCGGCCTTGTATCCGCTATCTGTCAGAGGAGTACCGTCATACACCTTCATTGCGCTGTTAGCTGTAATAACAAGCTCAGCAGGCGTAATGGTGAATGTGCCATCATCAACACTGGTGATAATGAAGTTATCAACTTCAGTGTATCCGGCACGAATCGGATACTGACCAACGATTTCGCCAGGTACACGGACCGTTACCAGATGCAAGCCGGTGCGAACCGCTTCCAGCTGCTCATCACTTGCTTCATACGGATTGCCGTTTTCATCGGCAACCTCGAAATGGCAGGTGAATTCATCCGGGTCAAATGTGCCGTAAACCTTCTCGGCGTCATCAACGATAATACGGATAGTCAGCGGCAAGATTTCAAGAGTTCCGTCAATGTAAACGAATTCATAGTTCGGGTTGCTGAATACCGAATCCTCAGCGGAAACACGGTATTTGCCATCCTCCATAGAACCGCCGCCAACGGGGCTCCACTTCTCTGCCTCATTATCAATGACAAGGGCTTCTTCGCCACCGATGTCATCAATCGCATCGCCACGCTTATATCCAGTGATGGTGACTTCCGGAATCGGGTTATCCTCACCGTAATACTTGCTGTCCGGCAGGACCGTGACAACAATCGTCGCGGGCTTAATGGTCTCGGTGCCAGGAATCACGGTGATTTCGTAATCCTGCATCGGTTCGGCCTCACCGGTAATCGGGTGCTCACCGACCTGTTCGCCAGGCTCTGTTCCAGCATCCGGGCGTTCCGTGGTGACGTCGATATGACGGATGTCATCCTCGTCAACCAGGTCTTCTGGATTCTCCAGATGCCAAGTGAACGTCGGCGGGTCTTCCTCGCCATAAATCTTCTCCTGGTCGTCAACGACCACAACGAGCGGCTTCTTGGTAATGGTCAAATCGCCATTCACATAGCGGAACTCGTAGTTGTCGGCTTCCAGAGTAGATTTATCGTCGTTGACCGGGTACAGACCGGTATGAGTCTTTTCATCGACCGGATTACCGTCTGCATCGAAGCATTCGATAATGAGGTCACCACGAATTACGGACTCGTCATCATGGATACCAGTACCCGTCAGGTCGGGGTGACCCTCAGAACCGATAAATCCATCATAAACAACACCAAATTCAGGGTTCGGGTCGCCATAGACTTTCGTATAGCCTCCATCAACCGTAACAGTGATGATTGCCTTAACGATGGTCAGCGAACCGTCAATGATTTCGACTTCATAGTTCGGGTTGTCGTAGGTACCAGTGATAGTGTAAGCGCCAGCGTGTTCGCCATCGACGATATCGCCCTTGCCAACATTTTCGCCGGGTGTACGAGTCAGGGTCAGGTTCAGCGGGCTGTTTTCTGGGTCAATGACCGTACCAATGCTGCCATCAATCTTGCGCATCGTGTAAGTAAAGGTCGGGTCGGCAGAACCGTACACTTTCTTCAGATGGTCAATGATGACTTGGAGTTTCAGCGGGCTGATGGTGATATCGCCATCCAGATAGACGATTTCGTAGTTGTACAAACCATTGGAGTTCGGAAGGACTTCAAGGTTCGAACCGCGATGCATCTGTCCATCTTCCAGCTCGATTTCAGGCTTGGCAGAAACGATATACTTACCAACCGGCGTTGTCACGGTGCTGATGGTCGCAAAACCAACTTCACCGGTCAGGACGGTTTCGGCAGTATCTTCGCGCTTGAAGCCAGTAATATTGGCGCCAAACGTCGGGTTCTCCTCGCCGTAGGTCTTCTTGTATCCACCCATGACCTGGACAAGCAGCGTTGCGGGCTTGATTGTGAAATCAGCATCCACAAAGCGGATGTCGTAGTTCATCTTACCATCTTCACTGTACGGGCTGACGTTATTGATGTCGATGTCATAGACACCTACATCCTCGCCAGGCTGACGCTGAACGTCACCAGGCAGGTCGCCAGGTTGTACACGGACCTCATCGCCCACCTTTTCGGTCACTTCGTCGCCGACGTAGTAGGTCTCGCCGTCTTCGCTGTGGCCGTCATGGATGATAAAGTCGATGGTCGGGTCGGCGTCACCGTAAATCTTCTCGTTGTCCTGGGCAATGACAGTCACAGGACGCGGGATAACGGTGACATATCCGGGATACAGGGTAATGTCATACTTGCTGCTTTCGACGCCAGTTGCATAGATGGCATAAGAGCCAACAGAACTGGTCTGGAGGTCAGTGTGCTGGAAGTTCGGGTCAGAAATGATACCAGCTTCTTCAGGTGTGACTTCCGTGCCGCCGATGTAGTAAGTGATGGAATCCTGGTCGCCTTCAATGTAGTTATTGATGGCGTTGCCGTAGTAACGGGTATGGTCGCTGACAATACCAATCAATTCATCGGCACGATAAATAATGTCATTGTCAGGAATATAGGTAATGGTGTAGTTGGTATTCAGCCCATCGATTTCGCCGTGGCAGCCAGGGTCATGACCCAGTTCTTTTTCTGCCGCAGACACATAAATCGGATAGACGCCCACTTCTTCGCCATCTGCACGGCTCAAATCGAATGTGATAGGCGCATTCTCAGGGTCAACACAGACATTCGGGTCGGTACCGCTCGTGCCAGTCTTACCAGTCAGGTCATCCGTGATGAGCACGGTATGTTCGGGGTCAGGCGTGCCATACGGCTTGCTCCAACCACCGGCCTCAATGGTAATCGGGCGCGGGATGATGCGCAGCGAAGACGGGTTCTGGGTGATGACATAGTTGAAGTTGCCGAACTGGTTCGGAATCATCTCCAGAGAAGTCTCATCCACATTGAAGGTGTAATCGCCAACAGAAGCCTTGATATAATCGAAGGCATCGTCAACAACACGTCCTGCATCGCGGCCTTCTACGAAGACGGAATCAACAGTGTCATCATACTTGAAACCGGTAATACCGATGCTCCAATCAGGCGCCGGGTCACCATAATACTTGGTATGGTGGTCAGGCGTAACCATCAGGTAAGCAGGGGTAATCTTGAAGATACCGGTCTCAACATCGACCATGTAGTTGTCAGAGTTGTTGTAGCTGTCAACGCGAATCACATAGCCGTCATACACATCACGGCCAGCATCACGGACCAGCTTCACATCCGACAGGTCATCCCACTTTACACGGCGGCCTTCGAGCGTATAGGTCAGTGCCGGCTCGTTGGCAGTGCCGTAAACCATTTCCTTGTCATCCGGGATGATGGTAATGGACAGAGGATGAATCTTCAGGATGTTCTGTACGTAGTTGAGCGAGTAGTTCTGGACCTGTTCACCATACATATTGGTAACGGTCTTGACGGTCAATGTATTGCCGTTCGCGGCATTATCGTTAACCCAAACCGCATATCCGCCAAGATGGAAGTGATTGCGTTCCTTGCCATCACGCTCAGAGCAGTATTCACAGGTCTCAGAGATTTCATCGACATAGATAACGTCGCTGTTGGTCTCAGCATCAGACAGGTACGGGATGTTGCTGCGTCCATCCTCCATAGCAATGGGTTCAAGACCGCCAACATTGTCAGACACTTCAATGACATCGGCAATCGTATCACCGGCCACCAGCGTCATGTCTTCATACTTGTCAGTCGCATCGTTACCAATTACCTGATAATCGTCTTCCCCATCCAGAGACAGCTTATAGCTGAATACGGATGTAAATGCCGGATTCTCGTCGCCGTAATCCTTGAGGGATTCATTGACGGAAATACGAATCGGGCGCGGGTTAACGTTCAGGAAGGATTCGTCGACCTGTACGATGTAGTTGGACAGAACTGGGAAGTTATCCTCGTTCAGTCCGATATAGGTAATGGGATAATCGCCAACAGGCGTATCGTCTTCCGGAAGCAGGTCATACTTGAACTCGTTCTTGTACTTTCCTGTCCAGTCTTCCATGCGGAGTTCGTCAGTGCCTATCAGACCAGCGATAGTCAGCCAGCTGCTGGAACCGGTCGTAGAAGTATACACATCATCTGTGTAGGGAACTTCATCAAGGCCCTCGCCATAAATCAGCTGCTGGCCCTTGACCATTGCAATGACGCCTGCGCGATAAATGGCACCGGAATAATCTTCGTCAGCGATATAATAGTCGCCATACTCGTTGTTTACGAGTGTCAGGTCTTCTGTACGGGTAATGACATTTTCGTCCAGCCACCAGTACCGGTTCTCGTCACCGGAACTCGGCTTAATAGTGCCATTATCACCGTTCGAGTCTTTACCGACCAGCTCCTCACCTGCATTCATTGTCGCATAGGTGCCGGCGTATTCCTCTTTGTCAGTCTTTACAGTGTCTCCAACAACGATATTATCCAAACTGATGTTGGAAATCGTTGCATCTGTCGTATTATCGTAACCACGGTAGTTGTTAGGTTCTTTGACTTGTTCCTCATAATTGCGGAACTGGTCAGCCATGTAACGGGTTGTGTCCGTCGTGACACGCTCACCAGCAAGCAAGGTGTCATAGAACTCTTCAACTGTCATGGTTTCATCATTGTACGAAACTGTATCCGTCAGCTGTTTTCCTTCGCCCAAAGGTTGAGCAAGAACATCATACTGCTGTGAATACTTCTGCGTATCATGATACAAACTGTGCAGATGCAATGGTCGTGCTGTAATTTCGCCAGACACATTCCAATTGGCTACATAGTAGTTACCATTCGAATTGACAAGGTCTACTTGCGTAATCAGGTCAATGTTATGTTTACCGACATGGCTCCATTCATTGCCACCCTCATCCACAAAGTAACCAAATGCAGTTGTTGTTGCAAGAGATACAGTATCGCCTGGCACAATACCATCCGTAATCTTCAGGTTGGTCACTTCGGCAAGTGCCATTCCATTATATTCACGAGTGGAAGAACCAGCGACATCCAAACCGCGAGGATAGATGTCAAAATAGACCGTATCGCCATCACCGGATGCAGGCAATCCCTTAGACGCATACGTAAAACCAGGAATGGTATTTTCGTACACATACTCAATGGTATATCCAGGTGCCGACACAGTTACCGTGGCTGCATACGACCCTGTCGTATTCAGCGGCAACATTTCTGCGTCTGTGGATGCATTGATTGCCTGTGTTACGGTTCCATAGTTGTTGCTATAGGTAATTTTGGCATTGGCCAGAACCGTTGCCATATCACCGTCTGTGTCAACGACAGAAACGGTTGCTACGTTCGGTTGACCATCATAAACCTTATTCGCAGCGGAAATTTTGACCGTTGCAAAATGGTTCACAGCGCCCGTATCTTCATACGCAGTGTCAAATGCATTTTTGCCATTACGCTTGAAGCGCCGGTCACCGAAGTCAACCATGCGAATAGAAGCCGAACCTGCAACATACGCGTCACTGCCTGTGCCATCATACATCGTGGAGCTTACTACGGTGACTTTTTTGCCCGTGGAAGTAGTGAATGTTCGGCCATTGTTAGCCACATAACTTAGTCCACCACCAGAGGGAGCATCGCACGATTGATTTGTACCGTTTTCGGTTAGATAGTACTTTGGGTTAGCCCATCCGCCATACCAACCGCCGCCACCACCGGCCGGACCATTGATATGAGACCAAACGCCTTGAATTCCAGAGAAATCACCGCCATTTGCCCCCTGGCCAAATGAACCGGAGCCCTCATATCCAAAGTATGTTGTGTTAGCGTTTGGACCGCCGACAGCGCTTATCGTACTTCCGTCCCAACTACCTGCCATATATGGGGTCCCGCTAGGCAGGATAGTTGCTTTGCCATCAGCATTTGGAGTTTGTCCCCTATAGTAATGGCCATCTCCAATCGGCACAGCACCTGGTGTATTGCTGTTAACAACCCAGTATTCAAAAACAAATGCTGGCCGTGCGCTTGCGGCACTATGGGCATTTCCACCGCCACCGCCTGCAACACCTAAAAAGTATTGTGATGCTGTGGATTCGTCACCATAGTCGGCAATCTTACCATTTCCCATCAGACCAACTGCAACAGTAGTAGCACCACCGCCACTGGAACCAATACTGACGTATGGTTCTCCATGTCCGCCTTCAGAGTGGTTTTCGGTTCGCATTCCAAGACCGCCATTTCCACCACCGTTATAGCCACCGCTTGTTCGATGACCAGAAACCAAGTAGTTGTCGTCTTGGTCTGCATCCGCTCCTGCGCCACCTGCAACAAAATACAGTTTTGCGCCTTCCTCGGCTTTTACGGTTAAAATTGTGCGTCCACCAGCAGCAAAACCACCAGCACCGTTCAACTCAATTTCGTATGTGCCTTCAATAGGTGCAGTCCACTCAGAATATGGATTCTGCGCATTGTTAGCGCCGAAGGATGCATTCACATTTTGCAGGTTTTGTTCGTCGATGTAGAAATAAACCTGGTCACCCAAGTCAGATTTTCCATCGTAGCAAACATAGTAGATTGCATTGCGCCAGAACCACTGCCATGTATTCTTGGAAATGGGATTGCCAGACTTAGAATAGAACGCAATACCTTGCACTTGGCCATTTTGATTCAAGAACGCTTTAGACTCATCGATTCCAAAATAGTAATCGAAGTTATGCCCAGACGCATCTGTAATATTATGGTCAATCACAATAGTATCACGCGAATGAATCCCACTGCGGTCATTTACATCATGACCGGCAATGAAATACGTTTCAGCGTACCGAAGTCCATTTGGCGCAATAATGTCAAGGAGCTTATAGTTGTAAATTGCCGCACCGGCATTACGGGCGTCGCGAAGTTCTGGAATTTCGTTCAACAACGTATCCAGATTCTTGGGACTACCATTTGCCGTTGTGATATCTTCGTTCTTGTTAGGGTCATTAGCGCGGATACTGATGTTGTAATCGAGCACCAACTCAGCGCCATAGTTGCGATATTCGGACCCCTCATAGAGGGTTACCGGGTCAGCATCACGATTGAAGTTGAATGCATAAGCTTGTGCTTCGCAGTAAGACTTCAGTCGGGTTCCGTCCCAGCCCTTAATATAACGCAGCTGCCCAAGGACATTAAAGTAGAAGTGCGTTGACCCGAAATCCATAGGATTGGTCGCGGAGTCAATATGCAGACTCGTTACCAAATTCCATTCAGTCAATTCATCCGAATCCTGATTTGCCGGGTCTGTCGGATAAACGGCGTCCAAAGTAATATAACCTTTGAACTTATAATATGGCGTACCGTTTTCCAGGAACACTTCTTCAAGTGCAGGAATCACACCGTTACCGCCATCTGCAGTACACAGCACGTCCAGATTTCCAATTACTTCACCAACATCGTCATACGAAGGCGTAATAGGACTTCCCACTGGGTGGAAAGAGTTTACCGCTTCGTTCAAATCATTTTGATATTGCCAAGTAATGGTCGGCAAATTATCTTTATTGCCAGTGAAAGTAATCTTTGTTGTATAAACTGCCTTATTGTCGTTTGCCGGACCAGTCACAACAAATTGACCATCGCGGTCATCATAACCGATATCAAAGGTGTCGAGAGGAACTTCCGTGGTTGCACGACCATCATTTGGCGGTGTATCCATTTCAGAAGTCCAAACGACATTACCGTTTGACGGGTCAGATTCGTTCAGCAACAATGCCTGTGCCTTCAGGTCTGTCAACTTAATGGTTGGTGGAACAACAATCAGGTGTCCAGTACGACTTGTTACTTGATTGTTTGCTGTGTCAGTTGTCCCCTGCATAGTACGTTGAGCATTGTACTGGTACCGGAATACAACACGGAAATCAAACGAATCCCAGTCCATTGGACAATCAAGCAATGTCAGTTTAATAGTGGTATGTTTACCCGCTACTTCAGAGTTAGGCGTTGTTGTTTCTGGTTTCCAGAAATTTGCTGTTGGTACCCAAACGCCATCTTCCCATTGTGTAGAAGTGGAGGATTCTTCTTGAACCTCGTAGCTTCCATCTGGGAAAAGCGAATCGCCTTCGATGGGTTTCCAGCTACCTGTAAGTCCGCGATACTGGATTTCATAGGTAAGACCTTCATCTAAACCTTTCCAGAAATCGGCCTCGAAAACAAATTCGGCGTCAGAAGCAACATTCACACGCTTGTCAAACGCTTGAATGACATACATGGGACGCTGTTCAATATCAATATAGCCATTGGCTCCTACAACAGCAACTCCCTCATCAAGCGTAGTATAAACCTTGCCATTATATGTGTACTCGGTTTTCAATTGGATACGATTTCCTGTCCACGCAAGGAAACTTAGAGCGACATCACTTGATGTGGCTGGGATGCCGCTCTCAGTGGCAGGATTATATACCGTGGCATTAACCTTACCGGTAACAGCACCATCAGAAGTGGTAAAGCTGGCACCCGGATTGCCAATTCGCACCCAATTGCCTGCGCTATTCCCTTCAATGACTCGGTAATACCATACAATATCACTGTCACTGATACGTGCATCTGCAATAAATGCACTACCCGTCATAACATGGTCAGTCGGGCCTTCCCAGTAGCGATAATCCGCAATTGGAGTTGCTTCGGGTTCAATGAGTTCGAGGGGAACCGTCATGTCGGTGTCCCAGAAGCTTCTTGGAACTTTAGCAATAATTGGCCCGTATTGAGTCACTTCATTTCCACTTCTGTCATAGACACGTGCTCGGTAAATCGTATCGGCGCCTGCGTATACTGGTGGCAAGTTACTGATAATATACTTGTTATCAGAATTGACAACGCAGCTAAAATCAGCATCTTCTGGGAGCATAGCTTCGTTCTCTCGGCCGTAGATATGGATGGTATAACCTGTATAGTCCACATCCGTTGTATCAAATAGGTCAGGCAAATAACCAAGAACACGTGCTATGCCTGTGGTACGCGTACCCGTATCGCTAGTTTTAACAACATTCTGAACTGCAGAATCTTCTAAACTAGAACCAAGGTTCCACCCGTTGGCATTACCTGAGTTGTACTTTCCAGCCGGGTCATCATCTTGCACAAATAGTGGTGCCCCATTATTTGGCAGTGTGACAGTATAAGTATCGGCGCTAAAATGTCCCATGAAGTTCTTAATTCCTGCCCAACTATCACCATATAGTTCAGCGAGATTAAGGTCATTGGTCAACATATAGCAGTCGTCCAAAGGATACCAGAAGCTACCGCCATTTGCCAGTGCATCCAAAATCGTTTTGGCGTTCACATTGTTAATTCGGTGAACAAAATGACTCATCTGGTCACCATTCTGTTCACTCTGGCAGACTTCGCACTGCTTCCGCTGCGAGATGTACATGATGGTGTTGACCAGAAGTTGGGCCTCAGGTTTCGTAAAGCGGTTTTCTGGCAAGTGACCGATTTGGTTCATCAGGAAGTTGCCGTCACCAGCCAAGTAGAAGTTGTTGGTGCCAGTCTTTCCGTCGACTGTCGGTGTAATCAGCTTGCCATTGCCAAGGGATGCCGAGCCACTGTTATTGGCGTATTCGACCCAAATCGTGCCAAAGGCAACTTGCATATTACTATGCGTTTGCTGAGCACCAAGTGTAGTTCCTACACCCTGGAAATCAAATGGGTAGTTGGTTGGTGTACGATACTTCGCACGATTCAGTGCTTCACTATGAGAATAAGGATAAGACTTAATTCTCAGGAGGTCACTACCATACATAGTTGTCTTGTAGTTAGGACTCAAATGAGAACCACCAGAAGACATGATTTTAGAAGGAATCTTATACGGGTCGCCATAGCTGTAAGCCATAAAAAACTCATAGTCACCACCATCGGCGTCATTGCCGCCGAGGATGTTGAACGACTCCGTATTCGCATTGTTCTGGCCCATCAACGCATTCATGTTCCAATGACCCCAGTTGGGGTTCCACTGGTTGACATTATAATAGCGCGTCGCTGTATCGTTGGGGTCAATTGGAACGATATGATAGGTGTACCGTGACCCATTCCGGTTCTCCAGTGTCACCTGGTGAACCGTATACCCATTCTGGCCAGTTGTGGTAGAGCAGCCATCACCAGGATAGTGCCAGTTACCCGCCGGGTCCTGTCCGTAGTAATGCCACGGACCATTCACATCGCCCCAGGCGTCAGTGTAGGCGCCGGCATAACCATACATGGTGTCGTGGCCAATCATCATGCCATAGCCTTCGGCGATATAGCTTTGCAGTGCCCAGAAGGCTTTACCGGAAATGTCAGGTTCGTCATAGACGCCAGGCCCCCAGGTAAACGAATCCATGCGGTAGTTGCCCTCGGCGTCCATTAGATACTTGTCTGGGTCAGCATTGAACTTATTGACCTCAACTGTATACATGGTGATATGAGTATCATCATTGTAATAACAATTGTTTCCAACGCTTTGGATGCCGCTATGATAAGGGGTGCCTGCATCAGAAATATATGCAGACATAATTGTTACTGCACGTTTGTATTGTTCTCCGGCCGCACCCTCGCTCGTTTTTGCTGGGACCTCAATGGCGGTTCCTGTACCAGTTGAACCAGACTGCCGGAAATAAACAGTTTTACCATACCAGTCGCTCAACACTTCCATCTTGTTACCGTCAGTTAAGGTAAAACCAATATATTGCCGTGTTTCGCCTGTTGGCAAACCTGTCACCTTATCGATAACATTCGCTGTATGAGCAACAGAATAGTCCAGCTTTGTCCAGTACATATCCGCCTGTTGCTGGGTAATACGCCCTTCCTGCAGCCATTGCTGCGTCATAGCGTACATATCAGCCGTGATGTACTCATAGTTGGAGTTGACACCAACGACCCATTGGGCATCATTGGACAGTACCGGGCCAGATGCGCTGGCACGAGACATACTGAAGAAACGAGCAACAACTTTCTGGGAAAGTTCAGCAGTCGTTTCAGGCAGAGTCAGCGTCTTCTTTGCAGAATACAGAACCGTATCATCGGTTTCTGGTTCAGCTGTAGCAGCGCTCTCTGCGGTGGCCATTTCATCCGCACCAGATGTTTTGTAGGCTTCGAGGTCCGCGAGGTAGGTCTCATCAACAATGGTCACTTGGCAACGGTAGGACGTATACCGGTCATTCTCATCCACCACGTGGGTGTAAGTAGACTCGGTAGCACCTTCGATATCAACCCAGTTTTCATCGGTGATGCTTTCTCCAGTATCAGCTGTAGTAAAGGCATAAGCACCCTCATCGTTCATAGAAGCGACATAGTGCTCGTCGTCTTTATCAGCAAAAAACTGGATTGTGCCATCCTCGGCCTTAGCGGCAGTAATGGCAAAGCCTTCCAAGGCAAAGTTCCGGGTCTTCCACTCGAACGTTAAGCTGTCGGACGTTTCGCCAATCGCATCTAACGCATCACGCGCGGCTAACCACAGTTCCATGCCCTGCCAGGTCGCATCCGGGTTTTCATTGAGAAGTTCAGCTTCCGACATATCCCCTACCAGATAGTTATACCAGGTTGGAGACTGTTCGCCGTCAGCATCCGTGTAATTGAATACGCTTTCTTCTGTCACATCACCCTGCGGCATGTACATTTTCTGCCACTGGTACTGAACCGCAACATCATCGCGGTTCAGAGAAACAGAGAAAGTAACCTCATCGCCGATATTGACTTCATTTGTGTCGGTTTCCTCATCGAGAATAGCCAACGGATTGAAGTCAACTCGCTCAAAGGAATTGTAACGCTCCATAGCAGCAGCGTACAGTTCATCGACATAGGCAAGGTCAACCTTAGCGGCTTCCTCATCCGTCAATGCTGCAATCGCAAACTGTAACTGGTCACAGAGCTGGCGCAGCGCAACGCACTGTGCTTCATCATATTCCGCAACTTCGTCAACCGATTCGGGCAGTTGTTCCATCATGTCAAGAACAGACTGCAGAGCTTCACTTACTTCCTCCTCTTCTTCATCAGATTCGGGAGTGGGTGTCGGTGTGGGACTTGCGGAAGGTTCGGGTGTTGCCGTTGCGTCAGGCGTTGCAGTTGCCGTCGGTTCCGGTGTTGCTGTAGGAGTATTTGTAGCATCGGGAGTTTCCGTCGCTTCAGGTGTCGGCGCTGCAGTTTCGACTGGAACGGCAGTCGGTTCTGGAGTTGCCGATTCTTGAGGTGCAGGCGTACTCTCGTCATTGCCAGACTCTTCTGGAGCCTGGCTTTCGTCGTTTGGTGTCTGCTCACCTTCACTTCCATCATCGGTATTCAAGATATCGACGTCGGAAGTATCGGACTGCACATCGCTAGAGACAACATCGCTGCCCGATGTTACGTCAGCTGCGTAGGCAGTGACCACAGACGAAGAGACCGTCTGCATGAACATCAGGGCAGCAATAAGGCCTGAAGCAATGCGCGTACCGAGCTTTTTTGGCATGCTTGTATTCTCCTTTCTTGGTTTTGAAGGCCTGCTGCATCAGGCCAACTACATATATTATACCATTGCGCACTTTGCATCGCATCATATAAAGATAACAAAATGATAAAAAATGGCGTCCTGCGAAAACAGGACGCCGGCTTCAGTTGACGATGGTTGCCGAATGGGATATACTTTTTATACCACAGCACCGCTCACATTATTATGCATATTAAAAGGACGTGTTGACTTTATGGTATTGGATAACGTAAAACTGCTTCTACAAAGTTTAAGGGCTAATGATTGGTATATTACAGCTTTCCGCTTTTCATTTAATCGGCACGAGTATATTGTTGTATTTGAGGACTTGCGCGCTCTTAATAAGGGAACAAAGTATTATGGCGCTTGTTTAACCTTTCTTGACATGGCAAATGATAGTCATCGGTTAGAAACGTATGTAAATGCTTATGGATTCAAGGAATCAGACGAGGCCTTGCGAACATTTTTTGAGGCTAATTCTAATGGCAACGGCAACTTTATTTGGAATCTAAAAGTAGCTTTAAATAAGTCTATGCCGAATGAATATCGCCCCTTAAAGGAAGCCGTATTGCGTGAAGCAACGCTCACAATTATTGATAAACGTGATGATGGAGAAGGACGTTGTTGTTATAAGGTTCGTCGTAACGGAAAGAAAAGTAATGGAGAACAGATATACCGAACTCCAGAGAATACAGCAAAAACGAAATTGCTTCGTGAATCACTTTTTAAAATACTTGGAGACGTGAAAGAATTAAGCTTTTGCTATCGAAAAGAAAACCCACTATCTGACGCTGAGATTATTGCTAATTCTAAAGACGCTCTCAATCCTTCACAGGGACAATAAAATACCCTTTTTTGAGTACATTTTCATATCCTTCTTGAGAAAATATTTCCGTTTGTTGGCGATATATATGTCCATTTCCATAATCGCAATCACATACGATTTTGTGAAGACCACCTTCAATTAGTTCTTTAGCAATTATTTCATCTGATGTAATGTTTGTTACATATACTTTGCCATCAACTTTTTCCCTGTTCGTCATATTACGTACACTTTTTCCTTTTGGCAACATATTTTTCATCGTTATAGTGCTGTATTGCCTTTTCTATTGTTTCAGCATCGAACTTGCTATCCACTTCGTCTTGCTTAGCAAATTGGCTGGAATTATCACCTTTTATATTATACCAGCCCTTTTCCTATATCGCATCAATTAACAAAGCAAAGGCAGCTCCCTTTCTCAGAGAGCTGCCTTTTGTTTGTCGCAGGTCGCGACGAAAAGTACCATTTATTTAAAAGGTAGGTACGCCAACCTTGTTTTTATTTACGGAGCATCTACGCCTACGCCATTCCCGCCGCCGGTGACGATTTCTCCTGGGATGTCTGCTTCCGGATGAGAGATACCGCCGGAACTACCGCCACTGTCGCTCGGACCAGGGTCAGGCGCTGGTGCCGGTTCTGGGGCTGGAGCCGGCGCAGGGGCAGAAGTTCCGCCGCTGGAACCGCCACCGGACGAGCCCCCCGATGTGGTGGAGCCTCCACCAGAAGCCTGCGCCGCAGCCTTTTGGTCGGCGGCCTTTACGGGACAACTTGAACTGGTGTGCCCTGTAGCACCACAATAACTGCAGGTCACATTCTGCACAGTAAGCTCGTAACTCGCACTTGCTTCACTATTCGGACTGCTTGCTGTAATTGTGGCTTGCCCGGTTCCCTGCGCAGTTACATTACCATTCTCGTCGACAGTCGCGACCTTGTCGTCGCTACTTTCCCATATGACAGTTTTATTGGTCGCATCTTCAGGTTCAACAACTGCATCGATTTTGTGTTTATTGCCTACGGTCAAGATGCCTTCAGAGTCGTCCAATGTGATGGATTCGATTACCTTTACCACGGTAACTTTCGTCTCGGCGCTCATGTTTTCCGGAACGACCAGCATTTCGCTGTCCACATCAGCACTTTCATTTGTTGCCGAAGTGTCCGCTACGATTTTAGTGGTAATGATGCAATCTCCAACACCAACGGCAGTCACATTACCATTTTCATCTACCGTTGCAACAGATTCATCACTGCTTTCATATGTCAGCTTGACTTCTGTGGCATCTTCCGGAGTCATTTTCGCATCTAGTGCTTTCGTTGCTTCGCCGTTCAGTTCAAGTTCCAGGCTTTCGGGCGCAGACACTCCAGTTGGAAGAATCACGACCTTAATATGTGTTGTGGAACTGATATTTGCTGTTTCGGTTGTTACTGTCACATCCGCTTCGCCTGCGCCAACTGCAGTCACCAAACCGGAATCATCAACAGTAACAACGCTTTCATCGGAACTGCTCCAATCCAATGTTAGCTTTTCAGCAAGCTCAGCTACTTCCGCTGTACTGACTTCTTTGTTGGTGCTGTACTGAATTTCCAACTGCTGGCTTTCACCTTTTTCGAGCACAAGGTCTGTCGGAAGGCCGATTCCGCTGATGTCAACGCCACAACCAACAAGCCCAACTGCCATAACCGCCGCGAGGATGAAGGCCATCATCTTCGCCTTAATTGTTTTCATTTTTAAAGATTCTCCTTTCACTGTTTAGCTACACAAATTTTTATATTTAGTAAGTCTGGGCAAATTTAAAGATGCGCCTCAACTGTGTGACTCCATCTTTATGTTTGCTGTATACTTATTATACCACAAACGTCAGAAATTTGCAACGAGTAATTTTGCCAAACCTCTGACGTTCGAATATGACACCCCTATTATACCACGTTCGGCCCACTGTGGACAGTTAATTTGCGGTTACGATTTTCGGCTAAGTATACGCCGTTTAATTTTCGTCAATATTTAGTTAGTTATGGCGACATTTTAACGCTTTTTTTGAAATGATACAGTTACTTTTTGAATAGCAATTTTAAGATAACCAGCCAAGAATTCCCCCTCCTTCAGGTGGGGGATGAATTGGCCACTGCGCTTTGCGCAGATTGAAAAAACGACGATTCTGTGATATAATATAGCAAACGACATCTCACAAAGGAGGTGAACATTGTGCCTGCAAAAAGGCTGAATCGCGCCATCAAATATAGAGCATATCCGACAGATGAGCAGGCAGACTTGTTTGCCAAAACCTTCGGCTGTGTTCGCTTGATTTGGAATAACATGCTTGCCGATGCACAACGTTTTTTCAATGAAACGGGTGTGTTTTTTATCACTACGCCGGCAAAGTATAAAAAAGAGTTTCCGTTTCTTAAAGAAGTTGACAGCCTTGCCTTGGCCAATTGCCAGCTTGACTTGAAAGGTGCATATCACAAGGCCCTCTCGGAACCCAATGTCGGATTTCCTAACTTCAAAAGCAAGAAAAAAGCTAAATGCTCTTATACAACAAACAACCAACTTACGAAAAAGAAAGATGGTTCAAAATCCCAGACATTGTATGTCGGTCGGAACTTTGTTCATCTGCCCAAAGTTGGAAATGTGAGGATTTGCAAACACCGTTCGCCAAAGAATGGTTGGAATATCAAGTCAGCTACCATTGAGAGAACGAAAAGTGGGAAATATTTCATCACTGTACTCTTTGAGTTTGAAGAAGTTATCGTACCTGTTGAGGTAAAAACCTCCATTGGTTTGGACTATTCTTCTCATGACTTTTATGTCGACAGCAACGGTGACGCAGCCAACTATCCACGCTTTTATCGTAGAGCTGAAGCCAAACTCACAAGGGAGCAGAGAAAACTGTCTCATATGAGGTGTGGCTCCAAGAACTACGAAAAGCAGAAATATAAAGTCCAGCTTCTCCACGAGAAAGTGGCCAATCAGCGCAGGAACTTCTGCCAGGAGCTGAGTGCCGCGATAGCCAAGTGGTACAATGCTGTCTTTGTGGAAGATATCAACCTGCGCGGAATGGCTGGTTCTCTGAAGCTGGGCAAGTCCACCAACGATAACGGTTTTGGGATGTTCCGCAAATGCTGGAGTATAAACTCCGGGATAGCGGAAAGGTCTTCGCAAAAATCGATAAGTGGTTTCCATCCAGCAAGATGTGCCATGTATGTGGCACATTGAATGAGAAACTTACCCTTTCCGATAGGGAGTGGACTTGCTCCTGCTGTGGTACTCACCACAACAGGGACCATAACGCAGCCATCAACATTCGGAACGTCGGCTTGCAGATGATGCAGCAGGCTGTTTCCGCATAATACAAATAACTCTCTGCTATGCCGGTCGCAACGCCGGTGAAAGCCTGCTGTACTCGGTCGCACGGATGGTACCGTGCCTAACAATCCGTTGAGCAGGAATAATTTGTGAGTCTGCGGATTCACAAGCCCCCTCCTTCAGGTGGGGGGTAGTTGACGTTTTACATATGCAATTCTTTTGGAATTTCACATTCACAATATGACACCTATTTCTTTTCACGCATATACAATATTGAAACACAAATATGGATTATTATTGCTCTTTATGCAAAGCAAAGATATAGGTTGCATTATGTATTCGCTTTTGTCAAGACCTTTTTCTGCATAAAAGCCCACATTGTGATATCCAGTGAAAATATCCACACATTCGTCAAATCTTAGGCAAAATATTTGGAACAATTCTGTTCAAAAAAGTTTTTGAAACTATTGTCTGCCACGTTCGATTAACGGTATAATAAGCATAGATGTTTCATTTCGAGATAATAGGCAAAGGATTCCCTCCATTAGGTAGGGCTAGTTGCCTTCACGTGCAGTTTCGAATTCGTTTATAGGCATGTGCCATCACCTGTTATTTGGGTATTGGCGGGGATATAGGAAACAAGAGGTGAAATTTTATGGCATTAGATGACTATCATAATATCGAATCCCTATACACTGCTATCAAAGCTACTGTCGCACTCCAAATGGTCATCATGAACGAAACTGGATTTCTAGCCTTACACGACCTTTCGGATGTAAGCTTTGATGAAAGCAATCCAATCGATGTTGAAAAAATGGAAGCTGTCAAAAAGGTTTTTCGTCAAATTTTGGAGATTAACGATACTCTTAAACAAATTGAATCTGAAAATAATTAAGCTGGCTTTTCCGTGGACGACATCTCATCAATAGCCCACGGTATTGCCTTTTCTACTACGCATAGAAGAATAATGCCGTTGTTGGTACTACCCGGTACGTTCTGCAACAGAAAAACGCCTTCAATGCATCGGCCAGCTGTTATTACCGCGCTTCATGTCGCTTTTCGTTGGTTGTGAACCACCCGCCATAGCCATTAGGTTTTAGTGGAGAGATTCACGTGCAAACGACTCAATATTTTATCAAGGGGTGTGAAATAATGACTAACGAAACAAAGCAAGCCTCTATCAATTCGTTCTATTTAACTCTTGTACGTTTAAAATATGAAGATGAATTGAGACGGGAAAGCAGTCTTATACAACAAGCGACTCAAATACAAGTTGTTTTTTCTTTTGCAATTGCATTTCTTTACACAGCTCTACCGGTTGTATTGGATGAACTCAATCCGAAATGGAACCGATTGGCTTTTGCTATTTCTGGAACCACAAGTCTTTTCTTATTATCAAGTCTTGGTTGTGCAACGCTTGCACAATGGCGATATAAAATGAAAACCTTCCCGTCATTTGAAATCATAAAGCACGAATTATTTGAAAGTGACACCTCTGAACAATTGTACGATAAAAGTATGCAAGACCAAAAACTCGGAAAAACGCTTGAACAAATCACAGAAAGTTTGGAATTTACAAACAATAAGCGTTTAAGGTTTATTTTGATTGCGAAGATATTATTTGCAATGGCACTGGTCTGTATGTTCTTCTCTACTATCACGTTTATAGTGTGCATTTTGTACACGACTTCAAGTCCAAAAATGTGATAGAGGAGGTTAATAGCCAATGTTGTCCTGAATGAAAAGAGAGTACATATTATTCGTGTTAATACAAGCACGAACCCTAAAATCATTGTTTTGCAAGAAACAAATCAGAATCAAACCGTCCCCGCAAAAAGAAAGGAGCCATATTCCAAACCAACAAAACAAAAACCTCAGCGTTACAAGGTACGCATTCGCAAGAAAAGTCCGAAGCTAGAAATTACAGATGTACAACCATTTCCTACACCTATCCGCCGTTTCAAGTGGCTTAAGCACAATGAAAGGATTTGTTCTTAGCCACAAATAGCATTTTTACATTAAAGAGAGGCCGCAGCGTGCTAGTTGCGGTCTCTCTTATCCTTTTATGATTTCTATGTTTTCTTTTGTGGTCTTAGGGCAGCCGTGGCGGTCTGCGCCCGCCCCGCATTGGGCATGAAAGGGCCGCCCCCAGGGGGGCCTATACCCCCTAAATGACAGAAAACTTTCGGGGAAAGGCTGAGAGCATGGGGACTGGAGGGGTATTAGGCAGCACAAGCAGCCTCGAAAAACCGCGTAGCTATCGAATTCTGTTCAAAATTACCTTTTAAACCAGGAATTAAGCGCAAAAGGACGGTCTGTACAGGGTGCTGCTGCAATATTTTCATTGGCTTTTTCCCTACAGAAAGAGTGATGCCCAATTCTTTGAAGAAATCATAGGCGACCATTGCCATTTTTTCGGCGATATTTATGACATGACTTTTAAGAACCAACAGCAGACGCGCCACCAGTTCTTCCTTTTGTTTCTGTGTCATACGAAAGGTTGAGTCCTTCACGAGGACGTTGGCCTTCTCCTTCAGGCTATCGACAGCTTGTTTGGCAAACTCTTTCGCTGCTTTTTTTGTATCATCCGAAAGCTCGCGCTCGGCAATCTCCTTTTCGGTGATTGTTTTAGCACAAGCCAAAGCTCCCTTATTCTTAAGGTCGTATTTATGGACATAATTACTGACAGAACGAGCCGTCATGCCCACCTTTTCCCCGATTTCGCGGTAAGACATGCCAAGGGCAAGGCACTGCAGAATCATGTCGCAGTTCTTCTTGACACGTTCATCATTGGATATACCGTGCTTATTCTTCGCGAATCTTCTACGCTTCTTTTCTTCCTGTGTGCAGATGGTTTCCATAAACATCTGCTCTTCTTCGGTGATATGGAGATTCTTGATGAGGGTTTCGCTTTTGGCCAGATAATACAGGGTCTGGTTTGCAATGGTGAGGACCTCATTATCCGGCAACGGTTCAGTGAATTTCTGATTCATCTCACGAATCTTCTCCAGCTGAACCTTCTTTGAGTAACCAACTCTGGCAAGTGCATCACGGTAATAAAACAGGAAAAGTTCCCTGCAGCCAGTCATTTCGCCATGGCGAACTGTAAACAGAGTTACCAAGTCCTTTAACCGCATCACATTGACCGTAAGGCCGCTTTTGCTGATACGTGCAGACATCTGTTCCGGCGTCTCATTGCGATGCTGAATGTGGGAACGTTCTTCCTTGTATTCGCAGGTTTTTACAGTGTCGCTCGGTGCGTTCTCGATAAAAGGCTTATACTCAAAATTGGCCGGCAGGTATACTTTCCCGTTTTTAAGCCACATATCAAGCTGGTAAAGCGGAGTATCGGGTTTCAGACCACGAACGACTTTGCGCACCGAGGCTACCCACATGGTTCTATGACGCTGTTTCGCCCAGTTATACATCGCGGTCCACTTGATATAGTTCATCCGTGGCGACTCATAGGTCATGTAAACCGGCTTGATGTCATCGCTGTCTTTCGTATTCACAGTTCCGGGCACGCGAAGAAAACGCACCGCGTCTTTCGCTGCGTAATCCGCGCCGAAACTCTTAAATTCACTGACAATCTGGGCTTGAACCTCATCCCATACGGGAAGGTAGCTGGCCGCAAGCAGTTCCTGAAGGACCCAATATACATGCAGCCCATGACCCGTCGAAATAATCATGGTCGGTAACGGCATCTTATACTTCTTGCAATGCTCCATTACCAGTGCAGACATTTCGTCAGGTGTCCTGTCCTTGTGTTCCGGCATTTTCTGATAGTCGAGGTCAACGAAGCAGCAAGTCAGATATCCCACATTGATTTTCTTCCGGCTATCTGAGGTCTGCAAAAGACTGGGGCAGAAATACACGTTCTGTCCCGCTATGTGCAGATTACCAAAGCCGATAGAATTGCGCAATGTATTTGCATCAAAAAATTCCTGGGTCATGCGGCCCGTTTCGTCCTTCTTTCCAAAGCAAATATATCCCGGCTTATCCATCCGAGACAAAATGCGGCGCAAAGCGTTATACTGTCCCCCGTCACTTTTATCGACGTTAATGGGGCGAAGGTCAACGATTTTGGATTTCTGAATGGTTGTTTTCAATGTAGAAACCTCACACTGCAATTTATACATATATTATACCATTATGCGCCCGCGCACGCATCGAATAGAAAAATAAAACAGGGTCTAGGAATGCGCCATGATTCTCGTTGCTTCGTGCGATACCCACATTTCGTCGTTTTGGCTCACTTGTTAATTTTTTGTGAACACGTCATTTGAGCTGATATAACACAGTCTGTTGGCACGAGGGAAACAAAATGCCCGGAACACCATTTTCAGGTGTTCCGGGCATTTGCTCGTATCAGTTTATTAGTTTGAAGGCAGAAGACCCCGTCCAAAAGCGGAGCGTTGGACCAGGTGATTCACTCGTTTTCGGCGAAGACTTTGTAGTCAACCAAAATGTTCTTTTCAGCACAAAGAGGAAAAACAATGCCGGTCAAGTCATACTGGGCACCTGCAACAGGATGCTCCTTTGTTGCCTCGGCCACTTCACTGTTATCGTCCGTATATGGTCGGCTTAAAACTGTTAGGGTAATTGCAGTACCGTCTTTTTCGGTTTTCTTCGATACGATAACAAACAACATTGCGAGAGCAAACGCTAAAATCGCAAGAAGCAATTGTCCGAGGGAAAGCCAGAGACTAACAACATCGCGTTGCAAAACTTGGTCAGAGACGAAAACCCAGCCGGCATTGGCTATATTGCTAATACCCCAGTTGACGGCTGCGAAACGCATAAGTCCAAGCTTTTTGCCGGCAAAGAAGAGAAGGATGATTGCGGCAAACATCGTGGATAAACAAAAATAAAGAAGTGTGACCCAATCGGCAACCAGATAAACGGTGCTCATAGGTCACACTTCCTTTCTTCACTCTTGCTATTAAACCACATTTTGTGGTTTTTGGCAAGAGCTTTCGGAATATTTAGTTGTTGTACCAAATAGTTATCATTCATAAGCAGAGATACTATCGTCTCTTTGCCTTCCTTGGTATAGTCTTCGAATGAGTTGTGTGTATCAAGAAAATGCTGGGCACCCAATTTCCCAGTAAAAAGAATATACCCCCAAGAGGCAGCTTTCATATAGCCTGACTTAGGATTTTCCGGAAGATGTATCTCGATTTCTTTTTCGACATTCTCATTGTCTGTCTCGGCTTTGACTGTATTTTCCGAGACTTCGGTGACATGATACTCAACAAGGGTTCTCGCAATACAATCCGGGAACCACAGCGATTTGCCAGCTTCAATTTTCATGTAACACACTTCTTTTTTCTCGATTCTTCCATCTTATTGTACTACAGCCTATGAAAAAAGACCAGTCCGGCAATACCATGCCGAGCTGGTCTTTCATTTTGAGATTTTGTTGGCGATTGAAGACGCTGCGTAGGATTCCGGCTTTGTATGGACGTCATATCCACAGGCGCGTACCCATCCGCAGATTTCATTTATGGAATCGCGGCTGCGTCCATTCGGACCGGCATCAACGTGGATGCTGAAATGAACATACTTGGCGATGTCGAAGCCGAAAGCCTTTTGGAAGGCTTCTACGGCATCCAGCAGCTGTTGAGCGCATTCCAAGCTATATGTCGTTTCGATAGTCAGCTTCTCACGGACATTCAGGATTTTGCGCATCCGGCGGACATCATAGAAAAAGATACCGCCATGGCCAACATCATGTAGGGTCACAACGCGAACCATTTTGGTGTCGTCGAAGTTCTGGCTGTCTGTTCCGACAGATAGCTCGTACTGCCGGTCAAGGCCATGACCCATGATATAGCTCGCAATCTTGCCGGCAATCTGCGCAAACGTTAATTCGCCGTATGTCGGTGACCGCATAGCTCGTCCCTCCTTTCTTCAGTATTTGTGGAGCATCGGGGCGGAGTCGAACCGCCTAACAACAGTTTTGCAGACTGTTGCCCGACCGACGGGCATCCGATGCGTGTGGTGCCGAGGACGGGAATCGAACCCGTACGAAGTTTCCAACCGGAGATTTTAAGTCTCCTGCGTCTGCCAATTCCGCCACCCCGGCATGAGGATGTGCCAAATGTACAAATCGGCACATGGCACATCGAAAGTCATAGTTTCGTCTGGACGCTTCCCGTCTCCGAGCTGGATGGTTCGGCTTCTGTGTACAGTACCAGTGCGGCCAAACACCCTGCATCTGCAGCGAATTGAACGGACACTACTTCGCCATCGAGGTCTTCGAGAAAACGGTTGAGAATACTTGTTAGCTCTGGGGCATAAGTATGCTGAATGACCTTTGCTTTCAACATTTTTGCTGGAATAGTCTCCATCGCGGTTTCCCTTCAACTTTGTGTGGTGAGCTTTCCTCTATATATGGTTTCGAGATTCATCCAGAATTTTGCTGGTGGACCCAGAACAAGCTCAAGCTGAGATGCAATACGGTCTGTCAGGCGTGTTTTCCCCTGGATAAGAGCTTCCGCCTCTGCCAAGCTCATACACATGCGGAATGCAAAGACTGTGTTGGACAATTTCTTGTCATCCAGCATTTCCTGAATAGTGGCTCCAGGTGGAGTGGCAATCGTTTTGTCGTACATCTCACTCGCCTCCTGCCTTGAAGTTATAAATTGGTCGGATTGTTTTCTGAACATCTACGGTATCGCCGATATTGTCCATGATAGCCTCGATTGGTTTATACGCCATCGGGCACTCATCCAAAGTATCGCGGCCTACAGAAGTCGTGAAGATGCCATCCATCTCCTTCTTAAACTCTGAGACCGTGAAAGATTGCTTTGCATCGGCCCGGCTCATAAGCCGTCCTGCACCGTGCGGCGCGGAGTAGTTCCATTCCGGGTTGCCTTTGCCAACACAGACAAGGCTGCCGTCGCGCATATTGATAGGAATGATGAGGCGTTCCCCAACCTGTGCAGAAATGGCGCCCTTGCGAAGAATCATATTATCCAAGTCGATGTAGTTATGAATTGTGGTGAACGAGTCGGCTACATGGAATCCCATGTTCTTGACAATGACGTCCACAATAGCATGGCGATTCGTCGACGCAAAATGCTGGGCAATTCTCATGTCGTGGATATAGTCGTCAAAAGCTTGGCCATCAACTTACGCAAGGTGTTTCGGAATATCGGTACGCTTGACACTCTTGAGTTTCTTGATTTCGCTCTCGATTTGCTTTTGTTTGCCGTCTGCTTTGAGGCGAGCAACCAACTCACGGATTTCCTTATCGGAAGAACGATTGAGCTGTTCATAGGCAAGACGCTGATAGTAGGATGCGATTTCTACGCCAAGATGGCGGCTGCCGGTATGGACGACTAAGTATAGCGTTCCTTCATCATCTCGGTCCACTTCGATGAAGTGATTTCCCCCACCCAAAGTGCCGATAGACTTAGCTGCTCGGTCCAGGTTGACATGTTTGGCACACCGCAAATCTTCAAGCTCGACGTCATTCGAAAAGCGATGTCTGGCGTCACGAATTTCGAATCCTGCAGGAACGTATTGCCGGATGACCTTATCGAGCTTTTCGAGTTCGATATGGCGTTCCTTGAGAACGGCCACGGCCATTCCACAGCCGATATCTACGCCAACCAAGTTTGGCACGACCTTGCCATTGAGTGTCATGGTGGTTCCAATCGTACATCCTGCACCCGCATGGATATCCGGCATCAGCCGGATTCGCTGGTCGGTAGTGAATTCTTGATTGCAGAGTTCCTGCACCTGTGCGATGCTGGCTTCATCCACAACATCGGTGTATATGATAGCCCGATTATATTTTCCGTTGACCTGAATCATCACTTTCACCTTCTTCCTTTTTCTAAGTTTTGTATGGCGCAGCGGGTGGGATTCGAACCCACGGGCCATTTCTGACCGTCGGTTTTCAAGACCGAAGCCATCAACCACTCGGCCACCGCTGCATATGGAGGGCACAGCCGGATTTGAACCGGCGACAGGCGGATTAACGGTCCGCTGCTCTACCAACTGAGCTATGCACCCAAAACAGGCCAGGCATGACTCGAACCTCGCAGCCCACGGTTTTGGAGACCGTTACTCTACCAATTGAGCTACTGACCTATTTGACGTATTTCTGTGGTGAGAACACCGTGGGAGTACGTCAACACCCCCTGACAAAGAACTGAATTGTTTGTATGTGCTGTTACGCCAAATGATATTGGTCATTTAGGTCCGTCCCGCCCTTGCAACCTTATGTGAATCGTCATCTATGTTTCCCTCTGTCCTTCCATCCGGCTTTTCGGTACAGGATAGTTCTCCGACGATTCGACAGCGCATTTTCTTCCTTGCTTCTTCAGCTCGGTTCATAGGATGACTTGCTGCAAACATCCTAAAGTCGCATGCGGCATATCACAACTCTTTAGATGGTGGCTGCTTCTAAGCCTACATTTACAAACAATTCGATTGTAGCTTCTATATTTGGGCCAGCACATTCCGAAGCCAAAGAACGGCTGTCTGGTGCGTTCGGAGGGGGTCGAACCCTCGACCTTCAGATTAAGAGTCTGTTGCTCTACCAACTAAGCTACGAACGCATATAGATGGGGTCTCTCCGACCCCATTGTGGTTGCCAGGGATTATTCCCCTACCCCGGCCGGTGCTTCTCTATGTTTGGAAAACAACATAGACGGTCTCCTTTTTGTGGCTGTACATTCGGACTAATGGCGCTGCAAGAGGGATTCGAACCCTCGGACCTGTTAGAGTCGTCGGTTTTCAAGACCGATGCCATAAACCGCTCGACCATTGCAGCATATGGAGGGCACAGCCGGACTCGAACCGGCGACAGGCGGATTAACAGTCCGCTGCTCTACCAACTGAGCTATGCACCCAAAAAAGCAGGCCAGGCAGGACTCGAACCTGCAGCCGACGGTTTTGGAGACCGCTGCGCTACCAATTGCGCCACTGGCCTATAATAGTGCCAAAAGCTGGAATCGAACCAGCGACCTGGCGCGTATGAAGCGCCTGCTCTAACCAACTGAGCTATTCTGGCAAAAAAGATGCAGGCGAGGAGTTCGACCGCTAAGTCGTCACCTCTTTGGGGCTACATACCACTACCTGTGGCAGTATCCGCATCACTCCGCGTTCTGGAAAACGCTTTGTGATGAACCCGACCCGTATATGTCTGAGTTCCAGCTCTCGATATAGGGGTTGTGTGTTGGATTTCTGGCCGTTATCATGGTGCAGCAGAATATGTTCTGCAACGCTACCAGCCTTTGCCATGAAAGCAGCGTCCTCCGACGCCGCAAGCCTTATGCCACACCGACCTGCATTCGTGGTGCCCAGAGCGGGGGTCGAACCCGCAGCGTCCGAAGGACAGCGGCTTTTGAGGCCGCCGCGTCTGCCAATTTCGCCACCTGGGCTTATATCAATCAATCCAACCTCCCCACCAGGACATCCAGTTCTGATGGTATTCATAAAAGTTTTGGCAAGGAAACCCACGACTTCAGTCGTGGGAGGAATTGCCCATTCAGCTCCTTTCTATAATATAGTGATTAGCTGGTTCAAGAAAATGAATTTTCTTGTAATTGGCACTATTTGATATGGTTGTGCCACCCAGCTTTTTTAGTGCGAAGTAGCCAGACGAACGCCGGCCAGTAATAAAGCATTCTTGGCCTTTGTATTTGACTTTATCCCAGATACGGAATCCAAACACCTTGTATGGTGCCTGATTAAGTTTACGTACGCCACCTTTCAGGATATTGGTTTTATGAATTTTCCTGTTGTGGTGGCGTATGGCTTTGGTATGATAGGTTGTATCACATGGCAATGCTTTGGGACAGCCAGCAATACACCTCGCGTCATTGGTATGACTTTTCTGGATATGGTTTTCCTCACGAAGAAGTTTAGTGATGTACCCCTGCGTTTCAACAACTGGAATGGCAACTTCTTTGCGCATGCGTGAGAGCAGAGTTTTGCGCATAATGCCCATAAAGGCAGAATCACGTAATGGTTTGCCACGCTTCTTTTTGTCCAGTTTCAAGGTGATTTTTCCATCATGCAATGCTGTATGGCAATCCTTACATAAGGTGATAAGGTTGTTGGGAGCATTGCCTCCAGTCTGTCTGGTTTCAAGGTGATGGACGTGCAGTTTGATACCCTTCTCAGCAGAGCCACGTGCGCCACAATGTTGACAGGTGTAGTTATCCCGCTTGAGGACGTACTGACGGACATTGTATTCGTCGTACATCTCTCCGCGCTTGTAATCTATGCCTACAGGCAGAGGTTTCCCCTCCAACATTGCTTTAAGACGCTGTGTATCAAATTCAGCAGTCTCGACAACAATTTTTGTAATAGGCAGCCGGCGGCAGATGCGATGGATGGCGGTTATATGCTCTTGGATTTTTACTTCAACAGACGGCGCCAGCCAGCCTTTATGCTTGCTGTGAACCCGATTATTGAAGCGTGGAGCACGATATCGCGTTTTGCGGTGCCGTCTTCCCCGCCTGCATTCGCGTCGTGCGGAAAGAAGTTTTACCACATCATTGCGGGGTGTCAATTCTTCTTTGTAGAGTTCTTCTGTATCGGTGCAGGCTGACAGGCCAACGTGTTTGGAACCTGCGTCTACACCAAGGGTAATGGGTTGTTTGTATCCACCAGCATGGTGGAGCAGTTTAATCGTGAATGGAGTCCGCTGCAACACAGCAGCAGACTTCGATTTGAGCAGTTTTCTTGCTTTCGCAGGGCTGCATGGCATTAACGGTTTGCCGTTACTGCCTACTACATACACATACTGCATTGCAGATTCTCCTTTCTTTGGGATAACAGCTATGCCGAAGCAAACTGTCCTCTCTCCTTACGGAGAGTAATGCATCCTTCCCCAAGGTCACAGTCGGTTTGAATCAGCCGCATCTTTCGGCTTTGCCTCAGCCTCTAATGATACGTTGTCGCAGAGCGGAGGATTAGGATGAACGTCACACCGGTGCCTATACATTCGCCTGTAACGGGGCGCAACTTAATGCGCACAGGGTAGTCAACATACCCTTTCGGGCACGACTAAAACCATGAGTTTGCTAAGAGCAAGCTCTCAGCAAGCCCACGATTTTAATCGTGGGTTATTGACCGGTTGCCTTTTGGATTGGATTGCGTGAATACGAAGACGGGCAATAGTTTGGATTGCTTGGGCAACCGAAATTGCTGCATTTTTCGCAAGGATTGTCTACGTTTTTGGTATCCATATCCGCCCTCCGCTTTCACAAAAACTGTTGGATTAGTGTCTCATATACCAACGGATTCGGCTCATATTGTTGGTTCTTGAAGATATCTTCGTCATCAAAGCCGAGATACCGTTTCATTGCCGCGCAAACTGCCGCGCTTCTTGAAACGCCAGCGTCACAGTGGACAATCAGTCGTTCAACCTTCGATTTCCAGGCGTCGACAAACCGAATGACTTGCTCTGCTTGTTCGTCGGAGAACGTGTTATCACCAACGACTTCATCATCAAAGAAGAGATACAGGACAGCAACAACTCTGTTGTGTTCTTTCTTGACCAGTTTCGGCCTGTGGCCATTGGCGCTGCTTATACTGATGATGATGGAGCTATGGGTTTGCTCTTTTTTGCAGTAATCGACTGCGTCATATCGGTCCATGATGCAAAAGCTCGAAATAGCCATAGCTCTATCACCTCTTTCGTGAAAAATGGTTGGGGTAGACGGATTCGAACCGCCGAATGTCAGAGTCAAAGTCTGATGCCTTTAGCCTACTTGGCGATACCCCAATATGAGAGCAAACACAAATCACGCAAACAACTTTTACCGCGTTGTCGGCACGCGGAAAAACGCGCCCCGGTGGGTTCTCACCACTATATTCTGTTGGATTTGCGTTTGCTATTGGTGCCCGGAAAGGGATTCGAACCCTCACGCCGTGTGACACTGGACCCTAAACCCAGCGCGTCTGCCAGTTCCGCCATCCGGGCACGAGTGCAGACTATTGAGACACCCGTCTGCAATAGGTTTTGGTGCCCAGGGTGAGATTTGAACTCACATCGCCTTGCGGCAGTGGCTTCTGAGACCACCGCGTCTGCCAAAATTGCGCCACCTGGACATGTTTGACAGACTACTGAGAACCCGCCTGTCGGGGGTTTTGGTGTTCCCGGCGGGAATCGAACCCGCAATGCCTCGCGGCACCAGCACCTCAAGCTGGCGTGTCTGCCTAATTTCACCACAGGAACATATTGGCGGTGCCGATGCGATTCGAACGCATGCGCCGGCTTTCACCGACCTGGCAGTTTAGCAAACTGCTCCCTTCACCGCTTGGGTACGGCACCATATAGTAGAGTTCCGTGATTTGTCCGCTGAAATATTCAGCACCGCCCAGCAGCTCCAAAGCAAGCGGCTACTGCTCGAAAGCAGCACTTTGTGTGGTGCGCCCGAAGGGATTCGAACCCCCGACCCACGGATTAAAAGTCCGTTGCTCTACCAACTGAGCTACGAGCACATAGAATTATACATTTTGTATTATCGGCAACACTTGAATAAGCCTACTCGGAAATCCGGGAAGCCCAATCAGAATAATAAAAAACGAAAACGCCCGTGCAGCTTGACGATGCTACACGGACGTTTTCGCAAAGAGATATACGAAAAAGATTTGAAGGAATCTTATATCGATTTATCCCCTACTGTATGGGCGCGAAAGAGAACACGCGCCACTAACCTTCATGCGAACGTCGTTATTAGCATCGCAACGCGCTGCGGAGTCGAGCAGCTGGCTCAAGTTCCACAGTTGTTTACTACCCATGCAATTTGACGACATGAAGGCGGTCATGGTTCGTGTTCTCCTTTCCTCTGGATTTTATGTGGTACAGAGCCGTATCGCTCTGCCTCCTACATTTGGCATTATACAACTTGTAGAATCCGTTGTCAACTGGTTTTCAAAAAATATTTTGTAAAGTGTTCCGTGTATTTATATTATACCACATTGCACCTGCATTGGCAATACGATATAGGCAAATTGCATCAAATGTGGTATAATATATACATAGCTTTTTTTCGAAAGGACATTGCCATGACTTGGTTACCTCGAACGAATGCAACCTCTATATCGGAGGCCGTAAGCATTCTTTCCGGATGCAATATAGAAGAACTGAAAAATCCTGAGCCAGCTGAGCCCTGGGAAATCAAAAACTTGGAAGATGCGGCAGCTCTAATAAATACCTGTATCAAAGCTGGCAAACATATATCTGTGATTGGAGACTACGATACGGATGGTTGTACTTCGTCGGCCATTCTGTATTTGCTTCTAAAAGAGTTGGGCTCTACGCCGGACATTCGTCTCCCCCATCGAATGAGCGAAGGATATGGTCTCTCCCCTGCCATTGTCGAAGAAGTACGGGAAAAGAATCCAGACGGTCTGCTCATCACCGTAGATAACGGTATAGCCGCCCAGGAGGCCGTACAGCAAGCGAAAGACGCAGGGATGACCGTCATCATTCTGGACCATCATCTCCCCGGAGAAACGCTCCCAGCGGCCGATGTGCTTGTTGACCAGTGGACAGATACTGAATCCAGCGACCATGGCCCAGGATACTGCTATTACTGCGGCGCCGGGTTGGCTTATAAGTTGGCTCAGTACATGATACCAGAGAACACCACTTTGCTTGAAAAGATGTCCGCTCTCGCTGCAATTGGCACGGTCGGCGATGTCATGAATTTGACGAAAGATAACCGCGTGATTGTCAAAGAGGGCCTAGCAGCGATGGATGCGGGCAATGTAACGAAAGGTCTTCAGTGTATTCTGGATGCAAGCGGGAAAGCTCGTTTTGATGCCATTACGTTGGCCTTCTATGTGGTGCCGATGATTAACGCCGCTGGCCGATTACTGGATGATGGCGCCAAGCTTCCCTGTGCGATTCTGGCGGCCGAAAATAATGTGTATCGCCATGCAGAAAGGCTCAAGTTCTTAAACGACCAACGGAAAGAACTTGTAAAGACACAGTATCAGGCCGTCGTCACACAGCTTGGTTTAACGCCTGAAGCGAATGTTTCCGTCCCGCTGATTGCTTTCTCTGATGTTGTCCATGAAGGTATAGCCGGCATTCTGGCCGGCAAGCTCACGGAAGAATACCATGTTCCCGCCTTTGTATTTGCACGGACCAAAACGCATTGGAAAGGTTCTGGTCGTTCAATAGAAGGCGTCAACCTTAAGCGACGGTTAGATGAGATGACAGGCTGTATGCTTGGTTATGGCGGCCATTCAGGCGCTGCTGGTGTAAGCGTGGCCTTTGGTGCCGAAGATAAATTCAAAGCCGAAGCCGAAAACGCCTTCAAGGATGTTGAGCCGGAAGACGTTTCGAAGAAATATTACGACGTCGTTCTCACAGAAGACCAGGTCGTTTCCGCGTTTGAAGAGCAACAGCAGCTCGAACCATTTGGGGAAGGATGTCCCAAACCCGTTGTGCGTATCAACCACTGCCACGTGATTCCGGGCAGAAACGGCAGAAACGCCTTCTATATGGGCAAAAACCAGGAGCATGTCAAGCTAAAATGCTCGTCCTTTGCAATCCTCGGCTTTTTTATTGCGGAGGAATATCAGAAACTCGGTGAGCCTGACTATGTTGATGTAATTGGCCAGCTGGAGCTCAATATCAGCCAGTATGGTAAAGAATTGCAAATCAATGCACAGACCATTTTGCCTTCTGCATGAAAAATCCCGTCCAGAAATTCCGCACTTGGATTTTCTGGTCGGGATTTTCCTTTGTGGTTCTCGATTGAGAACGCAGAAGTCAGCCCTCTGCGTTCTCCTCTGTTTCCTCTGCCTGATTCTCGTTCAGGAAGGCGATGATTTCTTCGGCCGATTTGTTGCCTTTGGAGAGAGCTTTCTCGACAGCTTTAAGAGTTGCTTTTTTCTCGGCTGCGGCAGCATTTTTCGCAGCAGCACGCTCCTGCTTCAGCTGTTCTTTGTAAGCAGCATTGCGAGCTTCACGGGTCTCCTTGACCTTTGCTTCCAACTCTTTCAGCTGCTTATCCAGTTCTGCAGCTTTTCCGGTGTAGGTGATATCGCGCTTTATACCTTTTGGCATTTTGAACACACTCCTGTATTTGGGATTTAGGATTTTCCATCCTATAAACTTATGATACCACAAGCCCTCCAAAATAAAAAGAGTTTTTCCGTCGAAACCTATTTTCGCAGAAATAAAATCGCAAAAAAGAAAAGCACTCTGGCAAAACGCCAGAATGCTTTCCAAATTTCAGGTCAATGGATTGCGTTGACGCACTCCGCCAGAACCGACTCGTTATCAGCCACAATTCTTACAGGACGGGTAAAGTCCAAAGACATCATGCCGAGAATGCTTTTGGCATCCGCGACAGACCCGCGTGCGTCGTGTACTCCAACACTTTCCTTGTACTCGCATGCAGTCGAGACGAGATGTTGGACCTGAGAAAAGCTGTGAATTGAAACTTCTCGCATCATGGGATAACCCTCCTTTCAAATTTAATTATATCATTCTTGCACAAGCATCGCATTGAATTTTCGGCTATATCGCTCAACTTTGTTTGCTTGCACAAAGGGCGTTGTACGTAGCTGTGTTATTTTGTTTTTGACACACAAAAAAGAGACGGTCAAAACCGTCTCTTCAGGGGTGTCAAGCCAATTTAAGGAAACCCATGTCGATAGCGAACGGAAGCGCCAGTGTTCGTTTTCCATTATCGTGGAAATCGATAACCGCGAAATCGTTTTTCCGGGAAAGGATTATGCCATCCCCGAAGGAACGGTGATACACGATGCTGCCGACTTCATATTCTGACAAGTCCGACCCCTTGGACTTGGAGCATTTGGTCTTTTTCTTTGTGGCGCCAGTATCTGCCTTTGAAGTCGACGTCTTAGTCGGATGTTTTTGGGAAGGCGCCGCCTTTTGGCTCGTCTTTTTCTTGTCTGGCACCAACTGCCGAAGGATGTCGACGTAGCTGGAGGCTGCATTGTTGACGTTCATAACGATGAGCTCTTTCTTTGCCCGAGTAACACCCACATAGAAAAGCCGACGTTCTTCCTCCTCGGCATTTTCTTTATCAATAGGATTCTTGATTTTCGACGTGTCGCTCGGTAAAACGTTTTTGACTACGTCAGCCAGGATGACACGCTGGTATTCGAGACCTTTGCTGGAGTGGATGGTAGACAGAATGCAGGAAGCGTCCATGTCATGGCCACCGCGTTTAACAATTTGCTGCAGTACATCCAGACGGTCGAGAAATCCTTCGATGGTTTCCTCGCGGTACGCCAATGCAATCAGGATGTCGAGTCGGAATGTGTCGATGCCGGCATCTTGAAGATACCGCCAGTATCCCATACTCTTCATATGGGAAATTGCCGTTACAGGATTACCGTCATTTCGGATGACCTTGAGCATGAAGTTCTTTTCCAACAGACAATCGGCTAGATAATCAGAAACAAGGTCTTTGTTATCGAGGCTTGCATATGCCTCAAAGACGTTCTCACCATTCCCGCCAATTGGCAAATTGGCAACGGCCTTCTTCATGAAGATTCCGAGTTTGTAGTATAGATGAAGAAACCGTTCTTTGTCATCCGGGTGTAGAGCGAGGATGAGGAAGTCTTTGACGTCGTTTACAATTTTGCTAGTAAAGAACAGCCCGTCAACGCCTTTAGCCTGATATGGAATGCCTTCTCTTGTGAGCATATCGATGACAGGTAAAGCTGTATCATTATTCCGATACAGGATAGCTGTCTGGATTTTCTCCTCATTCGCCTTTCTGCACATATCAGCAAGAATCTCATATTGCTTATTACGCGACGCACAATACTTAAAGCTGATTTCACTGCCGGAACCCTGGAAAGCATTCATGTGTTTCGCATGGCGGTTCTTGTTTTGGCGAATAAACTTATCAGCTACATCTACAATTTGGGGAGTGGACCGATAGTTCTGCTCCATCAAGAGAACCTTGGCGCCGGGCCAATTCTGTTCAAAATCCATGAGTGCTTTCGGATACGCTGCACGAAACCCATAAATCGACTGGTCTTCATCACCAACCATCAGGATGTTTTTCGTTTTGGATGCGAGCAGAGCCAGAACCTCATGCTGAATTTTGCTTGTGTCCTGTGCCTCATCTACGCAGAAGTAGGTGTATTTCTTTTGAAGATTGTTTAGAATGGTCGGGCATTTTTTCAGGATGCAGAGCGCATAAACCATCTGGTCATCGAAGTCCATCCAATGACGCAAACGCATTTCCTTTTTGTACGCACGGTAAATAGGTCCGATAGAACAAGCACCTTCACTGGAACTGAAATCGACAGAGTTTGCTTCCTGGTCAGATAGCATCTGGTTCTTTACATAGGTAATGGCCGTGCTCATGCCTCGCAAATCAGAATCAGCCGGGAATCCATGATTGTCTGCCATCCAGGCTTCCCGCATGATAGCAAATCGCTTGCTGTCATCAGTGATGAGCTGGAAGGCGTTATGACCTTCTTCCTCATATATTTTGATGATGCGGGCGCAAACGCCATTGATGGTCCGGAATTCAAGCTGGTCAGCATATTCGTCGCCAAACTTCGCACGAAATCGTGTGCGCATCTCATTTGTTGCAGCAACCGTATAGGTACAGGTAAGAATTTTAGATGGGTCTACACCTTTTCCATAGATGAGATAGCCGAGCCGTGCAAGTAGCGTTGTGGTCTTTCCGCTTCCAGGCACGGCCAATAGCAGTACAGGTCCCTTAGTTGCCTGTACTGCTGCTCTTTGCTGTTTGTCCAGCGTATCATATCCAAATTTGGTAATGAATTCTTTGAAAGTCATCTTTTACAAAATATATGAAATTGGCTCGGCCGCACGAAAAACGGTCGAGCCGAGATGGTTGGATTCTTAGATACTCGATTGCATGAACAGTTAGGCCTCATCCGCCGATGTGCCTTTGCGGCTTTCCAGGAAAGCCATCAGCTCTTCCGGCTCAATGGAGTCAGCCGACAATGCGCTGGCAACGGCAGCCTTGGCATCAGCCTTTTTCTTGGCGCGAGCTTCACGTTCTTCTTTGCGCTGTTTGGCATATGCCTCTTTCAGTTCCGCCTTTGCTTGCGCTAGAGCCGCCTTGGCGTCCTCAACAGCCTTTTCGCAAAAAGCAACATTGTCGGCGGCTATTTTGGCGTCACCGGTATAAATGATTTCTTTTTTCTCTTTTTTGACTTCTTCTGCCATGTTATTTCACCTCACTTCTTGGTAGTCACCACAACCATTCCCGACTTGGAAGGTCATGTATATATTATACCACAAAATTCTTTTCGAGAAAACAATCTTTCGCGATAATTATTTCTTTCGGAAAAAGATTATTTTGCAGAGACGGGTCGCAAATATTCTGCAAATCTAAAAGTTGACTGGATTTTTTGAAAAGCAAATTTTTATTCAATATTTTCCTTTATCGAGTTGCGATTCTGAATGATTCATGGTATAATATAAGAACTACAGAGATGGCTATGAATCCACTTCCTTCTAACAAACATTTGGTGAAAAGTGTAATCAGTGGATTCGCTCTCCATCCTGGCTTTGTGAATCTCATTTTGGAATCACCACTTTTTTCGGCAAATTGTGTGCGTTTCAAATCGCACATCACGCTTTTCGGCATTTCCGAAAAGGCAAAGCCAAAGCAGTGACTGTTGCACAACTAAGCTGCAGCGTCATTTCGTGCTCGATAATGAGCAATGGTGAAAAGCTTTGTGTTGTCTTTTTGACATATAAAGTTTTCTGATATGAGATGATGACCAGCCTGTTATTCGGCTATACAGTCGCTTCCTTCTAAGAATAATTTGGATTTTCGCAGTGACTGTGCTTTCCGAGTAGTTCGGCTATCATTCAAGCCTGAGCCATCTATCGGCTCAGGCTCTTTTCTTTTTGTGGAGGATACATTATGACTTTTGACGAATTTGTTAGCAAGCAACGCGCCGATTTACCGGAACTTGATGCCGCAATGACAGAACTGGAAATTGCTTATCCGACTACTAAAGCATATACAGAATTCTTGACCACCAGCAATTTGAACGCCTTCACCTTTCGGCATCATCGCGGCGTAATGGTGCCGGCTGCGGCAGTATCTGGCGAAGACATTGTCACCCGCGAGGACGTCGCTACAGCGAACATAAAATTGGCACCGTATGGTTATACCATGTCTGCTGAACTCTTGCAAGCCTGTTTTGCGTTGACACCTGCCAGGTTTCATTTGTTTTTCGATGAATTGTTTGAGATGGCAACAAAGGATGCTCGTGCAATTGATTTCGCCAAGACTGTGTGGCCCAACTATCCCCATGATGTTATGCAGGCAGACTTGGCAGTACAGTATATTGCCAACCTGTTCCATTACTTGTCTGGTGGACAGTGGCAGCCGGAATTTGAAATTCACGTTGTTAATCCAGCTCTTTCGCAGAAAGATATTTGTGCTCTTAAGCAGATTCCACTCTGCGGCAAGGATGGTGCAGTGAAACTTACCATTGAAATGTTCACAGGACAGACGCCACTTTCGGCTGATGATGTCGAAGACTTCAACTTCATCATGGCAGACCAGTTCTTTGCCCGTTCTGTGGCAAACGAGATGCAGAATCTGTTGATTCCCGTCAAAGAGAATCTTGCTCTGTATACTGCCATGGTTATGACATTGCTCGGCAATGATATTGAGAGCCAGCATTGCTTGTCTGGATATACTACTGCCCGTGATGTCCTTCGTCTGGCGGCCGCGTGTAGTGACGGCGACATCTCTCTTGCAACCGAGACACACTTCAAAAACTTTAAGCGCAGTGAGAGACGGTTTTTGCTTGGGCTAATTGAAAAGACCAACAATATTGCCGAAAGCATGGCACAGGATGGCGAAGTCTGGAAGCGTTTGGGTGAGCGTCTTCATCCTGGCGAGTACCAGAATCTGTATCCTGAAACGGCTAAGGCGTTTGGTCTGATTCGTTCTGGCGCCTACATCGAAACCTACAATGGTAAACTGGAAAAGTTGATGAAACGGCCGGTGAATGCTGAAAAGCTGTCCGAGCACTTGCTCCAGCGTCCAGGGCTGTTTGCCCGTTATCTCGATTTCTGCCTGCGTAACTGTAAGGATGATGCGGAACGGTATCGTGTTGCTTTCCGCTTCACCTCTGTTGCACAGAAGGTTTCTCCGCGTGTTTTGCTGCAGGTCATGAATCACTTCCGCAATAGGAACAATACTGTGCAGCTTGCGGTCGGGAAACGAAATGGCGCATCGGCACAATCCTTGACTCGTGAAATCGCACCGCTTGACCAGGCTTTCTGCAATAACATCGCTGACGATATCGCCAACGAGATGTGGCAGCTGATGCGCCGGGATAAAACTGACACTCCTTCTGTGTACGTGGACCCGGATTGTCATTGCGAAAAGCTCATTTTCCCTGACAACGTACGGCAATTGACTTCCGGCTCTCGTGTGGCTTCCTGTGGCTCTCGTTTTCCGCTTCCAGACGGCGATATCCTTCGTTGCTTCTTGTACTGGAAGGGCGACGAAATCAGTGCATTTTCGGGTATTGACCTCGATTTGTCTGTAGCCTTTATGGATGCAGATTATTCGTTTAGCGAACGTAACACCATAAGCTACTACCATCCATCAATTCGAGAGATTGGTGGTGTACATTCTGGTGACCGGCGTTGCAGTGGTCCGAAAGGGTCCGCAGAGTACGTGGATTTTGACCTGAAGGCCGCTCGCCGTGCCGGTGTGCGTTATGTAGCTATGTTTGTGAACTCTTATTCCGGCATTCCGTTCGACCAGCTTGAATCTGCATTCTGTGGGGTGATGGTTCGTGATGGCACAGGCGATACCTTCGAGCCTTCCACAGTGACGAACAAATACGACCTAACTGCACAGAGCCGTGACATCGTCGCCGTTGTTCTCGACTTAACCCGGAATGAAATCGTGGTTGTAGACCGTGCAGTCGGCGCTATCGCCCGTTCAAACCTTTCTTCTTCCGCCAATTCCGTCTCCGATGTCTGTCGCTATGCTGTCGAACTCAAGAGCACAACCCTTGGTCGGATGCTGCAGTATCGCTTCCCTGCTTTCGAAAAGAAATGGGAAGATGCAGACATCATTATTTCCGACGCTCCCGACAAGTTCATCGGCAAAAAAGATTCCGCTCGTGTTATCAGTCCGTTTGATACAAGCGGTATCGTGAGCCTTGTGTTCGACTGATACAATGCTCGATAGGCCCCTGGTTTCTGCCAGCGGGCCTATTCTTTCGCTGCCATGACATTCCGATGAGCAGAAAGAACAGAACAAGCCTCCCTGGAACACCAGAGAGGCTTGTTCTGTACCAATACAAATGCGAATCACATTACATATCGGTGACTTTACTATTTAAGGATTGCAGTTGCCACACGGCTCATATCCGCGTGCAATCAACTCATCGCGAGTCGCTTCCACATCCTGACGGTTTTTGTCGCTCATCTGTTTGACGCTGTGGCAATCAGGGTAATGGAACTTCATCGTGTTCGTATTGAGTACGTATTCATGTGTCTGTACAGTCTCTGTCGTGCTTGTGTCTGCGCTACTGACAGCGGATTCTGTCGGCTGTGTTGCCTGCTCAGAGCTTGGAGCATTACCACTTGCCCAGTTGGCGCCTGTTGCGTAGTCGATTTCAACTCCGGGTTCAACATTGTAGCAGTAGACGCAGAACTCGACTCCATTGCCCTCATCTTCAATGGACTTGGCTTCCATTAGAACACCGCTGGCAACCAGGTTGGCACCATCATAAATCGGTGTGACGCGATAAAGGACGTGGTTGTCTGTTTCTTGGACGTAGTCTGCCATCATGTTCTCATACGGCAACATCCCATCCACATTCATGGAACGGGTTCCCGTAATCAAATTCAGTTCATTTGCGTTTTCGCCTGCCAACTGGAATCCAATGAGATGGCAGCGATTATATACGTATCCCCCATCCACGAAATCGTACGGGTTATTATCCCAGCCACTCGGTGTTACATCGCTGATGCTTTCTCGGTCCTCTGTCGGCATCAATTCTGTGCAGATATTTGCGTACGCAACACCACAACGGCCATATTCATCTAACGGCGAATAGTTTTCGAACGTCTCTGTCGTCATATCGCTATCAGTAAAATACGGAACATTGTCATTAACGATAACGTATTGCATCCCAGAATATGCCGGAACACTGTTGATATCGAATTCCGTTGCAACTGCTACTTCGGGTTTCGGCGTCGAAGTCTCCTCAGGCGCCGGTGTCGCCGTAGCGGGCGGCTCTATGGGTTCTGGTTCGGGCGTAGCCGTAACCATAGGTGTTGGTTCTGGTGTTGCACTGACACTTGACGTGTCGTCACAGCCGGCTAAACTGACCGCCATGATAAGAGCCAGTAACGAGGCCCAAAGCCGATTCATTTTAATTCTCATAATCTTTTCTCCTCCATTTTTCTAAAGTGAGTTTTTTATGCGATTTCCCAGGAAATTCCTCCAATACACTGATTTGCCATTCAGCAGCATTGCCGGGGATTTTCAGGAAAGTATCCGCCGGGTATGTTCTGTTCCACCGACATAGAATAATCTCCTGGATTTTATCAGCATACGGCAAAATATCTTGGTCTTCGACGAAGCAATAATCGTTGGCGCCAGCCTTATCCAGGTACTTTTCATCAACCTGAATATTGGATGCCGTTTCATCTTTGAACTGCTTGGCTGAATATTCGTTCATCCACAATGTGTTCATACTGCACAAGGCAATAAGTTTTTGGCGTAAGGCAGAATCCATGCTTTGTCGGCGATGATTGAACGTCATGCCAAGTTTGTCATCAACGCAAACTATAATTTTCATATTGCACCTCCGCGAATTTAAGAAACCGAGCCAAGAATTCCCCTCCTTCAGGTGGGGGTAGTTGACGGTATTTAATTTTCCTCCTTCCCGCCAAAGACGAACAGCTACAACTATGTAGGGACCGCTTAAATCCGGGATTTGTATGTTGGGCTAGAGCCATTTTCATCTTTGACTTTTATATTATATTCGCTTTGCGACAATTATTTGACATCGCCTTGGTGTAAAAAAGAAAGCTCCCGGTAATTCGGGAGCCTAAAACGTTGGTGACGTCAGCGGGAATCGAACCCGCAGCCTCCGGAGTGAAAGTCCGGTATCTTGACCGTTTCGACCATGACGCCATATGGTGCCTCCGGGCGCGTTCGAGACGCCGACACGCGGCTCTTCAGGCCGCTGCTCTACCATCTGAGCTACGGGGGCATGTTTGTGCATCTGATAACCCGCAGATGCGCCGGGTTATGGTTGGCCGGGAAGGACTCGAACCTTCGTTGTCTCTAACGTGGCGGATTTACAGTCCGCTGCCCTCGCCGCTGGGCTACCGACCCATATATTTGCATTTTTGCCCGCGAAAATGTAAAGTACAGTTACAATCATTGTAGGAAAAAATGCAACATACGGAGTACAAATTTGCAATTTGGGCCATAGCTCTAAAGCATAAAGCATTGTCGCCAAGATGGTGACCTGCACGGGACTCGAACCCGTAACCTCCACCTTGAGGGGGTGGCGACTTCACCAATTCGTCGAGCAGGCCATATGAGCAGCAGAATAGGCGCTGCTGTGCCGCCGTTGTTCTTCAGCCTCGGACGATGATATCATCGAGACTCACGTTCCAGACTACTGAAAGGACCACAAGGTTGTCGATTGTTGGAAGGGATTTGCCGGAAATCCACTTGTAGATTGCCTGTACGGACCCAAGTCCAAGAATATCCTGGACATCTCGAACCGACATCCCTGCTTGTTTCCGCAAGTCATTGATTCGAGCGCCTGTCCCCTTCATATCCACTGCAGGAATTGTAGTTGTCATATTTGCCGCCTTCTTTCTCTTCGGCGGCCATAGTCTTACAAAAAGGCCGCCTGCCATGATACTTTGGCAAGCGGCCTGATATATGTACAGAAATAGGTGGTCAGTTCCCTGCCCTATCCCGCAATCTCAGATTTTTGCTTGCCGTATGAACGCACTCAAAGTAGCCGAACTTAAAATAGCGTTCAGCTTCATACTCGCGTTCATAGGCAAAACGGATTGCGGTCAGCATGAGAATTGTCTCCTTTCAAAATTCTGTTTGTCAATTTTCCCTTTCGACAATTTAATTATATCATCGGCCAGATAAAGTTGCAATGAACTTGCGGTTGAATTTTCAGGCGATGCGGACATTTCGTGATAGCCCGGCTTTTTCCAATAGCGTCAAGACATATCGCTGTTCATCAGAAAGCACAAATCCTGGTTGCATATATCCATTTTCATACACAGGCATGGCGCCTGTTTTTTCTGAGAGCCAGGCTAAAGGCGATGCTGTAACTGGCATCTCTTTCCAGACTTCTTCTTCGGTTTTGCCGTACAAAGTCATCAGCGTTTTGAGATGCGAAAATTCCGCAGCAATAACCTTCCCGTTTTTGGTGATGACACCCTCGAACCAGCCATAAGAATATTTCTCTTTGTGTGGAATGGCAAATGCCTCAAATTGCAGGAACAACGATTTCTTTTTGACCGCATCCAAGTGCGTGGGAATACTGCAATACTGCCATCCTTGCGGCGCCCGTTTGGCGCCAACATCTGCAAGAGCAATGTCAGCTGGCTGCACATCCCACATCTGCCAGCCGTATACCATTTTCTTCGACCAGAAAAATGGTGCGAGTTGTTCTTGTGTCAGGCAGCTTGCTTTCAAAAAGGCATCACTTTCTTCACTTTCGAAATCAGATTTCGAGAGGTGGAATATCCCGGTGCAAAGTGCTACTGCCCGGATTTTTCCGCATCCTCCGCCATTGTGCGTCTCATACAGATATACTTGGAATGGAGGTTTGAGATTTGTCGGGAAGTTCCCCCGGACTTCCAGGATTTTTTCGCCTGAGATGATTTTGTCCAACCACTGTTTGTGGATACTCATGAGGACTGCTTTTTCCGGCATCTTTTCCCTCCCAATCAATCAGAATATAGTTTTTTGCCCCAATCAATTTTTTCTTCTTGGCTTTTGGCCAGAAAATCGTTGATTTTAGAAAATGGCTTCGACCCAAAGAATCCGCGATAGGCAGACAGAGGACTGGGATGTGCAGATTCCAGGATGAGTGTTGGGGTTTCCCTGCCATCGAATAGTGCTTTGTACTGTTGGGCCTGTTTCCCCCAAAGCACAACGGCGATGGGATGTTCGTTGTGTTCAGCGATGTATCGGATAGCGTTGGCTGTGAATGTTTCCCAGCCACAGCCAGCATGGGAATTGGCCTTCCCTTCTGAAACGGTTAGAATAGTATTGAGGAGAAACACCCCTTGTTCTGCCCATCCTTCCAGGTTGTTGCCGGGCAGTTCTACGCCTACATCATCCAGTAGCTCTTTCTTGATGTTCCGTAGTGATGGCGGTGCCTTGCAGGTATCGGGAACAGAAAATGCAAGCCCCATCGCCTGGCCAGCTTCGTGGTATGGGTCTTGGCCGAGAATCACAACCCGAACTTCTTCCGGCGCCACAAAGAACGCCCTAAAAATTTGGGTCATTTGAGGATATATGATTTCGTTTTTTCCTTTTTCTGTGACGAATTTGTCCAGTTCAGCAAAATACGGTTTGCTCATTTCCTGGCGAAAAAACGCTGCCCATGCCTTGGTAAAAGGGAAAAAGCAAAGGTCTTTGAGCTGTTTTTCGAGGTACATCTCGTTATCTCGCGCAGACATCAGAAATCCTCCACAATGATAAGTGGCTGGTCTGTTACGCGCAGAATATAGTCGTTATGTTTGTTTCGGATACGCTTCAGCATCTCATAAGCGAGTTTACTGTCGCAGGGATTTTCCGGACTTGTAATGCCATGGCTGCCATTCCATCCCATCTGAGCGAGGCTCGGAATCAGGACATCTCTCATCTCATATACGCTTGAACCATTCCATTTTGCGGACGCCCAGGCTTCTTGGATACGAGGATTCGAAGAGTCTATATCGAGCTGTTCGTAAATGACCGAGAATTGTCCCATCAGAACGCGAGAATATGTGTCCAGTGCATCCACCAGGACGTCCCGGTTCGTCGGATACTCTTTCGTGTTTTGGATAGAAACCTTTTTGACGAATGGGTCATTCTTAGTTTTTTCAGAAGACGGGATATGAATATCCTCTGCGTTTTTCACGCAATCTTCTATCCAGGCAAGCGCCTTGATATATTTAGGGACCCGTCCTGTAACAGGGACAGCTTTAAAAATCTCACAAGCCGTATCGACTGCCGCTTGCGTGCCATACTGCCGGCCGATTTCCTCAAAGAGTGGGCGGATATTATTTTTATAGCACTCCAGCATGATAGGCACCATTTTTGCAAGCATATCATATTGTTTCTGGGTAAGGTAAATAGTCACAGTTTTAACGCTCCTTTTGCTTTTGTCGCAAAGAAAACTAACTTTCTCGCAAACGCATTTCTCAGGTATCGAACATCCAAACCATCGCTCATTGGATTGATGGCAAACCCAAATCTGACCCTGTCAAGGGCATCTGCATCTTTCAGGATTCCATACAAAACCTCTACCCTTTTCTGCGTTTTGAAAGAAAACAACCCGATAAGTTCGTTATGCGCTGTTTCATCATCTACGCAATGATTTCTGATGAGAAAAGCAACAGCTTTGTCTTTACCGCCATCTTTTTCATAGATTATTTCAGACAGTTTTCCATGAGATGTATTGGCTGCCTCATCAACGCGGCCAATATCATGATAAATCGCAGCTTCTGCAATTTGCTTCATTTCCGCCTTGGAAACATTGTATTTTGCGGCCAAAAGCAGTGCCAGCAGCAATACCCTCAAGGAATGTTCCGCATCGTGGCCAGACAAGCCGTTTGCATGTTTTTGATACAGCTTTTTGAGTTTTTGCCGGTATGTCTGATATACAGGCAAGACTTCATCAGTGAGTACGCACATCTCATCCGAATCAGGAGCAAGAAGGAGATTCCGTTCTTGGATATTTACCTTTCCCGGTTCCACAATGATTTCTTCTTCATTCCCCATTGTGGTATCGGGAGAGATGTATTCCAAAATATCTTCTCTTTTTATGATGCCCTGAACCACTTGAGGTTCTTGGTTGTAAGCGACCGCAAAGCGATACGCAACATTGATATTTGGCGTCCACGACAAGGCTTTTTCAGCCGGTGTCGAATGCTCCGACATGCCGCGATAAACGATGATATCTTTAGTCTCTCCAAAATACTTTTGAAGGCGTCTTTCTGTTTCTTTCTGTTGCACTTCGGATTTAGCCTTTCGTAAGGCATCCACAATTTTAGGGGATAAATTCCTCGTAAAGAAATCTGATGCCGTATATATCTCTACAAAAACCTTGTAAAAGGCTTCTGTCGGGCCTTCGATTTGGAGAAGTTGTTCCAACCCTTCTACGCGAAGAGCATCCGGATAAGAAAACAACAATTGGAAATATGTTTTTCCTTGAAGATGTTCCTTGCAATGTTTGATTGACATTTTTACTTTCTCTGCCATTGCAGAGATTTCTTTTTCACCCCTTGCCATTACAAGAGGAAGAAGATGCAGATACGTCAGATTTTCTTTGTCATGGTATACCACCGAAAAGTTTATACCGTTGAATATAAAAATGTAATCTGCATCAATACCAGGAAAACGTTCTTTCCATTCGCCATAAGTATAGGGGACGATATATCCTTCCTGCTCGTATTTCTTTTTATCTTCAGCAGTTTTGACCTTGGATAACGGCAACATATCAGACTCTTTTACTGTGCGAATCCCATATAAAATGTCTTCTATTGTCATTTCTGTTCCTTCTGCCCGAAGAGGACCTCTCGAATGTATTGAGATACGGTTTTGTTGTTTCCCTGTGCCGCTTTTTTCAGATATTCATGTTCCTGGGCCGAAACTTGGATTTTCACAAAGTCATCACTCTCTATGTCGGTTTCATCGAACCCGGAAAGCTCATTCTCAGCAACCCCTAAACGAGCATTCATTTCATTCTCTGAGAGCAACGTTTTTGAGTCGAAGTTGCTCATTCTTTTATCAGCAACATCTACCAACTGTGCGTCGTTGACTCTGTCCATTAGTTGGACATACTCTTCAGGAGAAAGAAGAACGCACTCAGGCGTATTATTCTTCAGGACAACTTTTGCGCCGCTTTTTTTAACTTCTTCGAAAACTTTTCCTGCAAGCCCTCGATTAAAAAATTGATAGGTACCTTGACGTCCTCCCACCCCTCACGGAGTGGGATTCTTTAAACCGACCGGGAGCCAGAGGTCTTCCCTTAAACGAGGTCCTGCCGTGAAGCAATTGCTTGTTCTTGGGATTCACGCGTACAACAAGTGTACGTGGCCTTACTACTTTCCTTTGGTTTAGAGACCTTCAGCACATCCTCCCTGTGGGAGTTTCACGCCAACCGAAGTTGGCGCAGTGCCAGGGTTCGCGTCGAGAACCCCTTTGAGCTTTTGCTCATGTATCAGAAGCCTACACTTGCAGGCAACCAATCAGTAGAGTGTTTCAAACGATAGGAAGTTTCTTCATGCATCACCCTGAAATCCGCAAAGTCGGATTTCAGGGTTTTCTTGTTGTATGTTTTCATATCTTTGTTGAGATGCGCCAACAAAAACGCGGAATACAAATCCCGTTGAACGATTGTCCCGTCAGATAGTTTCACAAATCGTTGGCTTAACTTCTTTTTGGTATAGCTGTCATCAGTGTGGTCAAACTGGCTGGCTTTCGTATCGAAAGTATTTACCTTTGTGAGCTTGCCGCCAAGGCGTTCTATCTTCTGCTTTAGAATCGTTACAAAGGCTGCTGGCGCACAACGGGAAAGTGATTTCCCGAAACGTTTCTTTGAGCGAAAACGTCCGGTCTTAGCGTTTATCTTGGTTTCTTTGTTTTTCTTCTGTAGAGCCTTGTAGTTCATATCTTCAATGAAGAATGCATCTCCATACTGGAGAAGTTCGTTTGCCAAAGCATAGTGTTCTTGCTTTCTAATTGCAGCAAGCCTGCGGTTCAAGTCCCGATATCGGCTACGCAGTTTACAGTAGTTTTGGCTGTAGACCCATTTCCGTATTTGCTTATGTCCATGTTTGGAACGCAGCTTTTTGATGGTCCCATCTTCATTGAAGTATTTGGGGTTCATTGCTCTGCGTGACCTGTCCATAGCTCTTTGAATTTTGGCAATCTCGTTGACCAGGCCTTTGCTTTGTGCCAACGCAGACGGCGCCAATACCTTCAGGTCACAACACTTTTTTGCGCTGATAGCAAGAGTCTGTGTACCAATATCCAAGCCAACACGGCCATCTCCGATTGGGTGTTTCATTTCGCCGTTGTTATCTACCTTGATGGGAGGATAACCTTCCAAAATGACTTGGACATAGTATTTCCATTTGTGCTTTACCCACTGTCTAAGGATAGCGCAATACTTGATGCGGTTTTTCAACGCTTCTCGCTGATACCATCCTGTATTGGTGTTAGCATTCCGCAAAACGATGGGGATAACACAATTCTTGTATTGAAGAACAAAACCATCAGTTTGTTCCCGACACATAATACCAGTGGCGTTGCTTTTTCCTCGGAAGGAGTAGAACATATCGAACCGGCGATAGTGGACTTCTTTGCCCTTTCCAAAGAGAAAGTCATTCCATGCCTTCCAAACACGTTCTGCAACGGTTTGGGCAATGGCAGAGTTCACGCCAAAGTGTTTTGCCAGAGGTTTGACCATCTTATCAAAACCGGTGCGCGAGAAACCGGCTTCTTTAAGAATCTGGTTTCTCTGTGCATACAGTGCTTTTTGTTCGATGGAGTCCTTCTTCGCCTCAGAAATAGCAAGAGACAGTGCTTTGTACTGTCTTGTTTTTCGGAGCTGGCGCCATCTCTTTGTACTGATACTCACCAAACCATTGTAGATGCGCCAAAAGCTATAGAAGTCAGCGTCAAGCCTTTCCCGGCTGGGCTGGTCTACCTTTAACGGCAGCGTCAACACAAATGATGGAGATGTTTCATTTTTGCCTTTTGCCATGCGCTATGCACCTCGCGTTTTTTGTGATTCCACATACCGCTGTATCGTGGCACTGGAAATATCTCCCGCCGTGGATACAAAATAACTCCGTGTCCAAATCGTGTTTGTTTGAATAACGTTACTGAACTCCTTTAACAACACTCTTGACGTGTTTGTTTTGATGATGCGTATCACATCCGCAGGACTGACTTGCGGCGGCACGTTCAAAAACAGATGACAGTGGTCAATATGGCATTCCAAAGCCAGGATTTCAAAATCATTTTGCCTGCAAATTTGAGCAACGAGCTCCTTAAACCTTGGCTCAAGCCCATCTATCAAAAACAACTTTCTACGATAGCGCGGACAAAACACAAAGTGATAGTTGACCATCGATACTGTTGTTGGGGTTCTTCTGTATTTATCTTTCATGTATCATATTATATCATATTATGATACAATAATCAAGCCGGTTTGAAGACATAGAAATATGAAATCACATAAGCGCCTTTCATCCCACCCCTTACGGAGTGGGCTTTCCTGGCGCATTTTTATAAAAACAACAAGCAGCCTCCCCCACAAATGGGGCAGGCTGCTTGTCTTTCACAGATTCATCAAGTCGCGGAAAACAGTCTTGTATTGTTTCTTCGTCATGAAGACGATGTTGTCGCAGTTTGCTACGTCAGGATACTGTTGGATTTTGTTCCATGCAGCGTCCAAAGACATATCTTCTGCGTTGTACAAGGCGCACATCTCTATGAGGTTGCCGCATTGACCTTGAGGAAAGTAGTCGAAATCGACCCTCTTAATCATGGTCATTCCTCCTTAAATTTGGACGAAAGGAGCCGGGTATCCGCATCCTGGGTTTTCCGTACATTCGAATGTGACACCCTTTTTTTCCAATTCCTTCACAAGCAATTCTTGCCCTTCTGTGTGGAGGAGAAGTTCCTGTGCCACGCTCATGACCGGTTCACTGTACCATCCTTCCGGTGCTGTTTTTCCGGTTCCTCGGTATACAAGTAGCCGGTTTGCATCATCAGGGTCAGAGGCAAGAATACCGTTCTTGATGCACGCTTCCAGCAACTTAATGCACTGGAAGTATGTCATTTTTTGTTCTTTAGCCATTTGCGTTATTCCCTTCTTGAGACAAGAAGTGAGCGCGAGCTGTGATTTCTCTGTCAGCTGAATACCCAGCCAATTCACAGACCAGCTCACGCATGGTATGGCCGGCTTCCCGATTCGTGTCCGAATAGGAGCCGTGGCCATACGGCCCTTCCCCGTCGTAATGCGTTAACTGCCAGGACTCAGAATATCGAGTGCTTGGTGTCAACGTCATGAAGTGAATTCGAGGGATATCCTTCTCTCTGTTGGCGCTGAAACTGCATCCGCAGAAATTCGGAGACGCCAAGAGTGCAGCCCACTTCTTCTTGACACTGATATATACAGCGTCTTCTTCCTTATGGTGGAAGGCATTCAGAAGGACATCTTTGGGATAAGATGGGAATGTTATATCCCGGACCACATCCTCATTCATCGTCGTCTATCTCCTCGACCTCATCGATGCTGACATCTGCATGTGCCAGATGGTCCTGAAGGATGGCGGCGATGTCCTGCATCATGGAAGAGTCTTCGCCACGGATGCCTTCCATGACCATTTTCTCAGCCATATCAGAAGAGGAAGCCGTCACAACGATACTGCCGGCAACGTTGAAGCTCACGCGATATGTTTTGTTGCCGAGAGCATTTTTGCCTGGGCCTTCCCAACCGCACTTGGTACACTGCCAAATATCGTCGTCATCCGGATTGTGTGTTACTTCAACGCAGCTTTCGGTTTCCTCGATAAACTCGCCATCGCAGTCTACGCGCCAGCCCTGAACAACGTGGGCATTAGTATAGAATTCGTCATTGCCACATACAGGGCAGATATGCTTTGCCATAATTTTAACCCTCCATCATAATTTCGACGATGTGCATCGTGACCCAACGCAGAGCACTGGTCCGAGTCTTGCACATCTTGAGTACAGTTCGAGCGTCAGGAGCGATGACAGCAAAGCCATCGACCTCACGTTCAATCCAGATAAATTTCCCTTTTTCCGGTTCAGCAGCCCAAAGACCGGGAACCCCGTTCTCATCGTTGCTTTCCGGGACAACAGTCCAATTCAGCACCATGGAAATCAGGAAGTCGCCTTCCTGGTGCCAGTCAATGACTGGAATTTATGTCAACGCCGGGTTTCACGGCGCATCTTTTGAGACTGATTAAAACGCGTTCGAAATCATCGTAAAAATGACAAATGCAAAGATACCAATGATAAACCACTTAGCAATGGCCGAGTTTTTGCACCCTTTGCCCGCAGTAGTGATGCTCACGAAAGCAGCACAGGCGAGAATAACGGCGATAACGCCGAACAATGCAATGAGCATTAGCTCAATGGAAAGGCCGGTAAGATATTCAGGTGTGAACATGGGATGACTCCTCTCCGCCGAAATTTTCGGCAATGCTTAATGAATTTCACCTGTTGAGGTGAGCAGATATATTAAAATCGAGAAGTCGCCTTCTCGTTGCCGGTCAGTGACCGGGATTTATGTAATCGCCGAGTCGCACGGCGTTCTGTACACAAAGCAAAAGGCGGCCGTCTCATGTGGTAGACAGCCGCCTGATGGTGGATTTTGATTATGTGAGGAAATAAATCCTGTTAACTTTGCTTCGAATATTATGATTCTACCCACTTTATCCCGTTTTCCAGGTGTAACACAACTTTTCCTTTTTCCGAAAACAGGCACAAAAAATCCCCGCCGGGCTGACGGGGACAAAATGGATATTAAGCTTTTTTGCTGCGCTTGGTCTTGCCCTGTGTGGTGGGTTTCGTATTAGCAAACTCAAGTTTGAAATCTGGCCGGTCGCCGGAAACATCCAAAATGAGATTGGCGTCGTACTCTTTGCCGGTTCTTTTGCTAACGCACCCCTTAACGAGAATTGGTTTGCCTTGGCACAGCTTCTCCATATCCTTTGTCGTAATGGTCTTTTTCTTGCAGCCAAGGGCCTTTAGCAAGGCATTATCCTTCTTGATATAGAGACAACCTTTTGTTCCGCACGAAAAGTTCTCTTTCCACTCTCTGACCGGATTGCCACATTTAGGGCATTTGCCGACTGAGTTGTCGGTCCGCATATTTTGGACATGAGCGTCTTTGTGAGAGAA
>ERZ506896.97-NODE-97-length-82779-cov-9.255101_pt1 | contig 82779 bp, 77 predicted proteins | sample MGYA00513176_ERZ506896 | MGnify/ENA metagenome assembly ERZ506896
CAGCTCTTTTTCACAGAAGGGCTTGAGCCGGTCATAGATGAAGTCCCTGTGTTCAGGGATTTCGCCGCTTGTGTCCTTATCAAACATGACCTCACTGAAAACCGCCTCGTCAAGCGGCTCATTGTGCTGTGCAGCCAGCAGGAGCGTCGCTACGCTGTCTTTGCCTCCGCTGCATGAAGCAACATACTTTGGGCGGGTCATCGGTCAAACTCCATCTTGAAGCTGACGTATTTGCCGCCGCTGTCATCCAGACGGATCACCGCATCATAGAGCTGAGGCTTCTTCGGTGTGTAAAGCCCGGTCACTCGACACCAGCCCTTGTCCAGCAGCTCCTTTGCAATCTTCTTGGTCAGCTTCTTTTTCTTACTGGAAAAGAACTTATTGTCTTCCCACAGGCAGAAGGAGCAGTCTTTATTCGAGCAGTAGAAGTTGCCCTTGCCGACGTAGACCGGAAAGCCGCAGCGGGGACATTTGCCGATTTCCTCCTTGCCCGTGCCGAAACGCTGGGCTTCGGCATCAGAAAGAAACGGATAGGCTTTCACGAGATCCCCGGTCATCCGGACAATGCCGCTGAGGAAGGCATCCGCATCCGCCTTGCCGCGCTCAATCTCCATGAGCGTGTTTTCCCATTCCGCCGTCATTGCGGGAGAGGTGATCTGTTCCGGCAGGACGCAGACAAGGTTGCAGCCGTCCTTTGTGGGAATGAGGGATTTGCCTTTACGCTCTGCAAAGCCGGACTTCACCAGCTTTTCAATGATACCGGCGCGAGTCGCGGGAGTGCCGAGACCTTTCTTCTCGGTGTCATCGTCAAACTGATCGTTTCCGGCAGTCTCCATTGCAGACAGGAGCGTGTCTTCCGTGTACTGCTTTGGGGGCGTTGTGAAGTGTTCGGTGACGCTGGCAGACACACCATCCAGAACATCGCCCTCATGGACTTCGGGCAGGGACTTCATGGGATCATCCTTTTCCTTCGTCTTGAGGGAGGACTTGAACAGCTCTTCGATGGCTTTCCATCCGTTTTGAACGACGGTCTTCCCCTTGGTTTTGAACTCGTAGCCCTCGCAGGAGAGCGAGATCTGCGTTTCTGCGTAGGTGTGCTTCTCGCCGGTCGCACACAGAAGGCGCATCCCGACAAGATTGAGGATTTTCTGCTCCGACTGAGGGAGCGCCGAAACATCCTGCTTTTCGAGCTGGACGGTCGGGAGAATAGCGTGGTGATCTGTGACCTTGCTGTTGTCGGTTACGCGGGCAATGTCCGGCGTAATCGAAACGCCGGAGAAAAGCGGAAGCTGGCGGCAGACAATAGAAATCACCTGACGGGCGGTGTCCTCCATATCATCCGTAATAAACTGGCTGTCCGTGCGCGGATAGGTCAGGAGCTTCTTTTCGTAGAGTGTTTGTACGAGATCGAGCGTCTGCTGGGCGGTGAAGCCGTAGTAGCGGTTCGCCTCGCGCTGCAAGGTGGTCAGATCATAGAGCTTCGGAGGATTGACGGTTTTCGTCTCCCGCTTGAGAGAAGAAACGACGGCTTGCTTTTTCTCGCAAGCCGCCGCAATTCTTTTTGCTTCCTCTTCGGTTCTGACCTTTTCCAGATCGGCGGTCAGATCGTCCTTGCCGACGTGGACGTTGAAATACTTCTCCTTCTGGAACGTGGAGATTTTCCCGTCACGCTCCACCAGCATTGCAAGGGTCGGCGTCTGGACGCGCCCGACCACCAGCTTCTTGTGATAGAGCGTGGTGAAAAGGCGGGTGCCGTTGATACCGACAATCCAGTCTGCCTTCGAGCGGCTGAGTGCCGCTTCATAGAGGCGGTCATATTCCTTGCCGTCCCGGAGATGGTTGAAGCCTTCGCGGATGGCGGAGTCCTCCAATGAGCTGATCCATAGACGCTTGAAGGGCTTGGTGCATCCGGCTTTGTCGTAGACCAGCCGGAAGATCAGCTCACCCTCGCGTCCTGCATCGGTTGCGCAGACCAGCTCGGTGACGCGCTTGTCCTTCATGAGAGAGGACAGCACCTTGAACTGCTGTGCTTTGTCCTTCGTGACCTCAAACATCCAGCTTTCCGGAACAATGGGCAGATCGTCATACCGCCACTTGGCATACCGCTCATCGTAGGAGCTGGCGTCTGCCAGCTCCACCAGATGACCGAAGCACCACGAAACGATGTAATTGCCGCCCTCCATGTAGCCGTCCTTGCGGGACGTCGCGCCCAACACCTTTGCGATGGACTGGGCAACGCTGGGCTTTTCAGCAATGACTAAGATCAATCTTCATCACCATCCGTTTCGGCATCCTCCGCAATCTGCGGCTCTTCATCCTCATTGATGTACGGCTCTTCCTCGTAGCCTTCATCATCAAAGAAGTCCATATCTTCATCCTTGGGCTTTCTGCCCTTGACGAACTTGATGTAGTAATAAGCTGCACCCGCAGCACCGGCAAGAACGAAGATGACGAGGATCATGCCGATGTTGGATTTCTTTTCGGGCTTAGGTGCGGGGACATCGCTTTCTGCTTCCTTGTCCGGCTCAGGTGTAACGGGGGCTGTGCCGGTGCATTCGCTCATGTTGGTCTTGCAGACCGGGCAGTCGGTGTTGACCTGACCGGCAGCGCATTTTTCCTTGCAGTTACAGGTGGTCAGAGCCGCCGCAGTGTCATCATCCAGCAGTGCAAGTAGGTCGCTCTCATCGACCATGTTGAGGAAGTATGTCTGATACTGTTCCTCGTCCTCATTGATGGGTGCATCGTAGTCAATGACGATATAGAAGGTGTTGCCGTTCTTCGTCTGGATGGTGATGAACTGCTTGTTGGTTGCCTTGTCATAGAGCAAGTCGCGGGTGTAGGCGTTGCCCTCATCGTCAATCGGCTCACCCTTCGGCTTTTCCGGCGTGGGAGTGGTTTCAGGCTGCTGTTCCGGCTGGGTTGCCTCCGTGACGGGAAGGTTCTGCTCGGTATCATCGGCGTAGGCAAACGCCGTCACCGAGAAGCAGGACAGAACCATGACGCAGACCGCAAGGACGGTCAGAAAACGAAACTTCTTACGCATTGTCGATTACCTCCGTATTTTCAGCGGGCTTGGTGCCGCCCTTCATGGAAGACAGGAACGCCATGATCTGATCCTTGTCCATCACCATAGAGCGCACGGTATTGATGATTTCAAGGTTTTCCAGCTCTGTCTTCTTGTCGTACAGCTCCTTGAGCTGTCCTTCGATTTCGGTCTTTTTCTTTTCAGCCTTCTCAATGTCAGAGAGGACCTTCTGATACTTGGGATTCATGCAAAACTCCTTTCTTTTAATAGGCGGGTCTTCCGAAGGCGTAGAAATGCTGCTGCCAATAGGAAGAGTTGATGGATGTGTACTGAATGGGGTCGCCGCAGTGGATCATGACCCCATCACCGACGTAAATGCCGACGTGGGACACACCGGGGGTGTCATACGTCCCGACGAAAAAGATGAGATCACCGGGCTGTGCATTCGCCTTTGAAACCGGCGTACTGATGTTGTAAAGCCCCTGTGCGCCCAACCGTCCGGTATTCACAAGACCGCTGTTCGTGAGGACATAGCTGACGAAGCCGGAGCAGTCAAAGGACGTGTCGGGATTGGAGCCGCCCCACACATACGGATAGCCGAGATACTTTTCCGCCTCGGTGATCAGTGTCGCAAACTTCTCGTCGTTCAAGTATTCCGGGTTGACATCGTAGTCGGCGGGAGGATTTGTGATGTACTTGTCCACATAGGGAGAGTCACCGAACAGATCCTCACGGTTGCCCAGCACCGACATATACGTTGCGTACATGGAAAGCTGTTCCTGAGACATGATGTAGACCGGGACATGGGAGAGATTGAAGTTTTCGAGCTTCACGTTGCAGATGTAGTAGTCATACGGGACGCGATAGGTTTCCGTGTGCGTATTGCCGTCTGCATCCGTCCATGTGTCGGTCTCCGTGCGGTATCTGGTTTCGACAATGACCTCTTCGGTGAGGATGTACTGCTTTTCAAACAGCATTTGGAGCGTACCCTGCACCTCGTCCAGCGTGAACTCTCCCTCATGGAGAGCCGAGAGAATGGAGATCAGCACATAGGGGTCATGCTCAATATCGTCCAGATCGAAGTGGTATTCATCGTAGTTGTGAGTGCTTTCGTAGGTGTCGAGATAGCGTTGCAGCTCTTGCTCCATTTGGCAATACTGCGCTTCCGCGCCGAGCATCGCGTCATCCTCGCTGAGATAGGAGGACGCAATGACCGACGAGCCGGTAGAGGTGAGCATCGAACACGAGCTGATACCGGCACCGAGCAAAACGAGAAGGGCAACTCCGACGCCGATCCAGATGAAGACCTTCTTGTTGTTCTCAAAGAACTCCTTGAGCTTGTCGGACACCTTTTCGCCGAGCTTCTTGCCGGTATTCTTCGTGGCAGTCCCGGCAGTCTGAGAACCGGCATTTCGAGCGGCGGCATATTCCTTCTTGATGCTCTGCTTCTGGTAGTGCTTGTTCATGTTCTGCTTCTTCATCTCAGGATGCTCCTGCTGATTTCTTTCATATTGGAGCTTCGCATCAGCAGCATCCGCCTTGTGTTCCAGCTTGGAGACCTTCTCGTAGGGCTTGTTGACGCTGCTTTCCCGATGATGACGGAAATGCCGAGCGGCAGTCTCGGCAGCGATCTCCGTTTTATGCGCCGCCTCAACCGCCGAGTTTTCCTGCTCGACCTCATGGATTTTGCCGTGAATGCCGGAAGCAAGGGTGTCACCGACCTTGCGGACGGTTTTATCTGCCTCAAATTGCAGCTTGCCTTTGCTCTTGGGCTTTTTCAGCTCATCCTCAAAATGAAGGCGGGTTTTGCCCTTTCCGGTCTCTTCATCAAAGACACGCTCTTTCTTGAGAACCTTGTGCGTGGGCAGCTTTTCACGGGCAGCATCCAGACGCTCATGTGCCTTCTCAGACTTCCTTTCGAGCTTCTGCATCCGCTTCGTGGGCGGGACGGCATCGTCCGAGACCGGCTTTGCGGAGGAAGTCTCTGCCGCTTGGGAGAGAACGGCATCTGCATCCACTGCTTCCACTGCCGAGGTCTTGCGCAGCTTGTGCGTAACAACCGTTTCGGCAATCACCGTGCCGGTATGAGAAGAAACGCCGTGCTGCTCTAAAGTTGGAGGCTTGAACGGCGTTTCCGAGGGCAGCGGTTCAGGTACATTCTGGGGTGGATTTTCTGCCCTTTTCTCTTCTGTGACGGACGTTTCCGAGGGCGGCTGTGTGTCGTTATCCTCGGCGTGTTCCGTCTGAAACTGACGCTGCTGACGGCACATCTGCACCTTTTTCTGTTCCTCTGGGGAAAGAGCTTCGGAAGGCGCGGCTGTCTCAGCGGGCTTGACCAGCTCCGCATCGTCCAGCCGTTTTGACACACGCCGCTCGGAGCCAGCCGTTAGGTTTTCCTCAACTGCGCCTTCTCGCGTCATCCGCAGGACAACCTTATCGCGGGCTTTGAGTTCGGGTTCCTTGGGCATCAGGTTTCACCTCCAATCCGCTTGTAGGCAAGCTCGGTGTATTCAGGGTTCAGCTCTATGCCCACGAAATGACGCCCCATCTGCGCGGCAACCATGCCGGTTGTGCCGCTTCCCATAAAGGGGTCAAGCACAATGCCGCCTTCGGGACAACCGGCGAGAAGACAGGTCTCAACCAGCTTCGGAGGGTAGGCTGCGTAGTGACCGCCCTTGAAGGGAACAGTGTTGATCTTCCAGACATCGCGCTTGTTGCGGAGCGGATTGATGTCACAATCCTTGATCTCGCCATGCTCACGGGGGCGGTTGATGGACTGAGGCTGAGGCTGACCGGGAACAGGCTTACCGTACTTGTTGCCGCCTTTCATGCCGCGCTTGAGGCGTTCCGCCGTTGCAGGGGCAATCGGCTCGGAAATCGCCTTGTAGTCGAAGAAATACTTCTTGGACTTTGAGAACAGGAAAATATGCTCGTAGCAGCGGGCGCAGCGGTCTTTGACGCTCTCCGGCATGGGGTTATCCTTCATCCAGATGATGTCGTTGCGCAGATACCAGCCGGTATCACGGAGGGCAAAAGCCAGCATCCACGGAATGCCGATCATGTCCTTCGGCTTGCAGCCCTCAACCTTGTTGTTGAGAGCCACAGCCTGACCGTTTCTGCCGTTGGGGTTCTTCGGGTCAATGAAATCGCCCTGATTGCCCTTTCCGGCGTAGGTGTCCGAAATGTTCAGCCAGAGCGTACCATCCGGACGCAAAACGCGCCTGACTTCGGTAAACACTTCCGTCAGGCGCGAGATATATTCCTTCGGCGTTGTCTCTCTGCCGATCTGAGCCTCCATGCCGTAATCGCGGAGCGCGTAATACGGAGGGGACGTCACACAGCAATGAACGCTGTCATCGGGCAGAGTTTTCAGGATTTCAAGGCAATCGCCGGTATGAATGATGTCAAGTTGTATGGTGGTGTACCTCCTGTTCTGTTGGATTTGTGTTTCCATTGAAATGTTGGCTGTAAAACCCGACAACATTTCAATGGGCATCAGTCGGAGTAATACTCGTCCGGCTCGTAGTCCTCATCTTCCATGAAGTCCTCGTCGAGATCGTCAATCTCGTCCGCCCAACGGTCGAAGATTTCCTCGGCTTCCTTCGCCGCCTCACGATAGAGGCTCAGCCGGTTCTTCTCAAAGGCGGCAAAGGCGGGGACGAACTTGCCGAACTCGCGGATTGCCTTCACATCCTGCGTGCGCATATCTGCGACGCACTGGATGATTTCGGACATCGTGAGCAGATCGTCGATCATCAGCTCATACTTGTCCTTGGGGATAGATACGGCTTCATCATCCGCCGCGTCAGCGAACGGGGTATTCTCGTCGCTGTTGCTGCTTTCGGGAACATCAACCTTGAAATAGAAACCGATCATATCCACAGATACCTTGGTCATAATCTGACGCGCCTCCTTGACCTTTTCGTCGATGTCCTCCCTCACATGGAGGTAGGCGCGGTGATGCTTCTTGAGGTTGCTTTCCAGTCGGATCAGATCGGTCAGCTCCCACAGAGCCTTAAACAGCGCGGAGGTGTTCTCTCCGTATTCGATAGCGTCCGCGTAGGGAATGGTAATCATCTTGTTGTTCATATTCAAAAATCCTCCTATCAGTTCTGTACGGTTTCTTCTAAGCGGGTGGTCATGATGCGGTAGAGCTGGGTGTCCTTCGGGAAATCGTCCTTGAAGGGAACGATGGTCGAGCCGTAGAAGATCAGTCCCTCACCGGCGTTGGAGTTGGTGATGTAGTTCTGCTGGCTGGGCGAGATGTTCAGCGCCTTCGAGAGAATCTGCCGGTCGCCGGATGCCTGATTCAGAAGGTAGACAAAATCCGAGTTTTCAAAGATGTTCTCCACCTCACGGGACGCAAGAAGATCCTTGACGTTCTGCGTGATACCGGTCGGGATGCCGCCCCATTTTCTGAAACGCTTCCAGATTTCCACGCTGTATGCGGCGGTCTGTTCCTCCTTCAAGAGCAGATGGAACTCGTCCATGTAGTAGCGAGTTGCCTTGTGCTGGGCGCGGTTGATTGTAACTCTGTTCCAAACCTGATCCTGCACAATCAGCATACCGAGCTTCTTGAGCTGCTTGCCGAGTTCGCGGATGTCATAGCAGACGAAGCGGTTGTTGACATCCACATTCGTTCTGTGATTGAAGACGTTCAGAGAGCCGTGAACATAGATTTCAAGGGCGGTTGCGATGCGCTGCGCCTCCGGCTCCTTCTGATTTCTCAGAATGTTGTAGAGGTCTTCGAGGATCGGCATTTTCTCCGGCTTGGGGTCTGCAAGAAACTCCTGATAGACCATGCGGACACTGCGGTCAATGATGGTCTTCTCAACCGGCTGCAAGCCGTCCTTGCCGCCGACAATCAGCTCACACATGGAGAGGATGAAGTCGGATTTCAGCGTCAGCGGGTTTTCCTCTTCGGAGTAGTTCGTGTTGATGTCCAGCGGATTGATGTAATCCGTGCTGACCGGCGAGATGCGGATGACCTGACCGCCGAGCTTCTGCACAAGGGGAAAATACTCGGCTTCGGGGTCGCAGACGATGATGTCATCCTCCGTGATGAGGAAGGCGTTCGTCATTTCGCGCTTGGCGGAGAAGGATTTACCGGAACCGGGCGTACCCAAGATCAGCCCGTTGGGGTTCTTGAGCTGCTTGCGGTCAACCATGATCATGTTGTTGGACAGCGCGTTCAGCCCGTAGTAGAGAGCTTCGCCGCCCTGAAAAAGCTCCTGCGTGGTGAACGGCACGAAAACCGCCGTGCTGGAAGTGGTCAGTCCGCGTTCAATTTCCACCTGATTGACGCCGATAGGCAGAGAGGACATCAGCCCTTCCTCCTGCTGGAAGTCAAGACGCTTGAGCGCACAGTTATACTTTTGGGCAATGGCGGCGGTCTGGAACACCGCATTTTCGAGCTTCTGGCGGCTGGTTGCTGTGTTCATGATGAGGATAGTCACAAGGAACAGTCTCTCATTGCGGGTCTGGAGATCCTGCAACAGACGCTTTGCCTCGCCGCCGAAGGTGGCGAGATCGGACGGGATGATGTCCATATCGTAGCCGGAGCGGACCGCCTTTTTCTGCTCTTCAATCTTCATCTTGTCGAGGTCGGTGATCTTCGACTTGATGCTCTTGATTGCCTTCGCCTGGTCAATCGTCCGGATATGAAAATTGACCGTGATGTTGCTGTCCATCTCAAGGAAGTCGGCAAGCATACGGTCATTGAGTTCCGGCGCGAGGATTTGCAGGAAGCTCACCGCGCCGATGGTTTTGCCCATCTTGAAGCACTTGCCTTCACGGAAGTCAAAGGAAGTGGGAGCGATGAAGTCCTTCGTACTGAGTCCCGTCCGGGCAACCATATCGAAGGAAAAGCGGAACGGCTCATTGGTGTCCATGTTGAACACATCATGAAGCACTTTCAGCCGCTCATAGCCGGACAGCGGTTCCGTCCTCACACCGAGGGTTTTGAAGTTGTTGAGAATGTCGGTTTCAATGCGTTCGAGCTTCGGCTTTGCCGTGCGGAGGGAGTCCGCCTCAATGCCGAAGGTGATGTACTTCCTCTTGACCAGTCCGTTGTTGCCCTTGGTGAGCTGGCTTTGCAGCATACCGGAATACTCGGAGCGGATGTCGTTGAAGGCGTCCTCCTGTGCCGGAATGTTGATGCGCTTGCGGAACTCATTCAGGCTTGCCTTCTGATTGATGAAGGAGAGCTGGACGAAAATCGAGCTGTCGAAGTAGTTCAGAAAGTCGCACCAGTTCTCAAAGATGGCAGTTTTGTCCTCGTTCTGCGCAAGCTGGTAGTTGATGTCCTCAAAGGCGATGGACTTCGTGTAGAGGCGGCTGTTCACCTTGCAGATACCGTCACGGCACATCTCCACATAGGGGATGGTCTGCTGGGCGGACTTGCGGACTTTCTTTGCCTTCCTGTCCTTTTTCTTCTGCATGACGATCCGCTTCTTTTCCTGAGCGGAAAGGGCATCGCCGTAAACGACGCCGTTCTTGACGGTCATCTTAGGCTTTGCCTTTGCTGTGCTGTTGTTCAAGCTGCAATTCCTCCTGTTCTTTGATTTTCTGCTGAATTTCAGCGTAGAGATTGTTTGTGCGATAGGGACGCACCTTGTCCCGGATGAACATGGACTGTACGATGTGGTACAGATACTTTTCGGCGGGCTGACCGTCCTTCTCGTAAAGCGCGAAGAAGATGAACGGGAGCATGATCACCACCATCAGCATTGCCGCCGTAGACAAGTCGAGATGCGCCTTCGCCAGAAAGAAGATCGGGACGCCGACCGCCGCAGCGATGGAAAAACAAATGAGCTGCCGCTTGGTCAGGTTGAACATGACCTTCGTTTTGACGCGGTTAAGATCCTTCGGGACCGGAACAAATGCCATTGACTGTTTCCTCCTTTCTAAGCTGCTTTTCATAGCGCAGCTTCATTTGTGCGGGATATTGATCCTCCTTCGGCTGACGCTTGCCTGTCCAGCGAAGCCCACCCGCTTTGCCTTGACAAATCCAGCCGGAAGCCCGAAGGCTTGCACCGTTTTCGCTTTCCAGCGTGTAGGTGATGATGCGCTTATAGCCCATAGCCGCAGCAGCTCTTGCCGCCGCACCGTAGAGAAAGCTGCAAGCGTTCTTCTCTCCGTTGGTGCATAGCCTTGTAACCTCCAATGTGAAGCCGTCATCCAGATACCGGCTGACGGGACGCCCGGCGATGATTACACCGACCAGCTCACCGTCTGCTTCACAGCCGATGGAAAACTTGTGACCGGCAACCGGCTTGTGATGCCGGTGATGCTGCCGGACGTACTCGTTGGCGTCTCGAAGAGAGATGGGTCTTAGCCGCAGCATGATGTTTCCTCCATAGGAAGATGAGCCGTGCATTCGACCTCGTTGCCCCAAACGTCCCAGCCTGCGGGAGACTGACGGGCAAAAAGCTCCACGCGGGGGAGGTCTCCCATGAGCCGAACAATGCGCTCCCGCGCTTCATCCGGCTTTTTGGAATGCTCTTCGATGTGGCTGAGGATGACCTGACGCACACCGGCGTCAACTCGCTTTGGGTGTCCCTTCGTAGCAAGGATGCAGATTTCGGCATTCGCCCTTGTCCAATACCCCATGCCGGTGAAGAGATCATCGTTCTTGCGGTTTTGCTTCACCCATACAAAAGCCACGGTCTTATAAGAAAAGCCCCATGCCGTCAGCACTTCGAGTGCTTCACAGAGGCACGGGAACGTGATCCAGAGGAACAGAGCGCAGTCCTTCGCAGCCAGTTCACCAACCGGAAGTGCCTTGATGTCTTCAATGCACATTGTCGGGTAGTGGCTTTCCGCCGACCGTCCCTGTCCCTTCTTGGAGTAAGTCCGATACGCCCAAGGGGGATCGGCGTAGATGATGCTGTACTTCTTCATGCTGCCGACCTCCTTAGTGCGCATGGAAAATGGATTTTGCGAGGCTTCCGGTCTTGAACAGCGAGAAGCACAGAATAACCGTGTACGCTGCCACAGAGAACAGAGCCGAGTGAATGTTGTCTGCGATAATCATGCCGTTGATCAGCACTGCATAGATGCCGACGCAGACCATGATGAGAAAGCCCTGAAATGCCAGAGCGAACAAGCCTTTCAGATAGTTCGTGCCGATGCTGCCCCATTCGCGGTTGCTCATGGTTGCGATGGGAATAGGCGCAATGCTCACGGTGCAGTAAATCTCAATCATGCGCCCGTAGAGAATGACCGTAATGAGGATCGCCATAATTTTGAGGCACAGGCTGATCAGAAGCGTTTCTATCGACAGTCCGAGCAGTTCTCCGACGCCCATGTTCTCCATGCCGGTACGCATCTGCGCAATCGTCGAATCAATGTCAATGCTGGTGTTGCCGTGGATGACACCGGCTGCACCGGAAACCACGTTCTGCCCGATGTCGAATACTGCCATCACGATGTCAAACGTATGCGTCACGAGGTAGATCGCCACAGCCGCCTTGAAAAACCACTTGAAGAACATCCAAGTGTCCATGTCGTGAAGGTTGTTTTTCTCGGTGATCATGGAAATCAGCTCGTAGCACAAAACGAAGGTGATGATGATACCAGCGATGGGGACTATCACGTTTTCGGATAGTCCCCGGATCATCTGGTACACGCCGCCGTTCCAGCCGGACGGTGTTTGCCCAACTTCGGCGGCAATCGTTCCTACCTTCTCGTTGACATCGGTGAACATATTGGTCAGGTTGCTCTCGATCCATCCGATCAGCATATCCTTGAGAGCCTGCTCAATCTTTTCTAAAATGCTGCCCAATATTTCACCACCCTTCGGTTAAGCTGGGCTTGCCGTGGATTAGCCGAACAAACCGGAGAGCAGGGGGATGAGGGTCGTGCCGATCAGCACCACACCGCCGCCAGCCATGAGCTGCTTGATGCCCTGAGACTTAGCGCCGGGGTTGTCGTTGCCGTAGCCTTCCATGAGGTTGACAACACCCCACACCGCAAGACCCGCACCGAGGGCGATAACAAGCGTCTGGAGAACCGTAACTGCCTGATTGATAAATGCCATACTTGAATTTCCTCCTTAAATCGTTGGTGAATTGTGAGGGGCGAGTGCCTTTTCCAGCACCCGCCCCGATGGTTACTTCTGCGCGGCTGCCGGATTAACCAAACAGACCGGAGAGCAGAGGGATGAGGGTCGTGCCGATCAGCACCACACCACCGCCAGCCATGAGCTGCTTGATGCCCTGAGACTTGGCGCCGGGGTTGTCGTTGCCGTAGCCTTCCATGAGGTTGACAACACCCCACACTGCGAGACCTGCGCCGAGGGCGATAACGAGCGTCTGAAGAACCGTGACAGCCTGATTGATGAAAGCCATAGATTTTCCTCCTTGAATCGATGAAAGTTGAGTGTGTATTTTTGAAAATGGGCATAAAAAAGAAGCCCCGTCGCTGTTCTGCTTTGGGAGCCATCAGGCTTTACCCACTGCGCAGTGCAGCGACGGGGCTTTAATCCGCTTCGACCTCGCCCATATCATAGAGGTCGAATGTGTCATCGGGCTTGACTACCAGCTTGTGCTGCCGGTATTTCTCGATGTCAAAGGCGTTCCGCTTGTTATAGTCGGAGAGCTGCCGGTACTTTGGATGCTTCGTGATGTCGTATTTGTTACTGAGAAAAGGTCTCACGCCTCGAAGCTGTAAAATACACTTGGCTCCGTCCATGACGGCGATCTCATCCTGAGACATCAGTTCCTTGCCGGTTTTCTGATAGTTCAAGCCATAGGAGTTGTTGTTGGAACGGGTTTCCGAGGTGTTGTAAAGGTCGATTGTCTCCTTGCCCAGCACCTCGCTGATTTCCTTGAGGGTCGATTTTTCTTTTCCGCCGAGGAAAAGTGTGCAGTCGCAGTTGCCCGTGATGGTGTCCGCCGCATCCTTGTAGATGGTTTTGAGCTGAGACTGGGACTGCAAGATGATTGACGCCGAGATTTCCCGGCTTCGGATGGTGGCGATGAGCTTATCAAACTTCGGGATTTGACCGATGTTTGCAAACTCGTCCAGCAGACAGCGTACATGAACGGGAAGCCGTCCGTTGTAAACGTCATCTGCCTTGTCGCACAAAAGGTTGAAGAGCTGGGAATACATGATTGCCACGACGAAATTGAAGGTGTCATCGGTATCGGAAATGATGACGAACAGCGCCGTCTTCCGGTCTCCGATGGTGTCCAGCTCCATCTCGTCGTAGCTCATCAGCTCCCGCAGCTCTGCGATGTCGAAGGGCGCAAGCCTTGCGCCGCAGGAAATCAGGATCGACTTGGCGGTTTTGCCCGCCGCCAGCTTGTATTTGCGGTATTGCTTGACCGCAAAGTGGTCAGGGTCGCGGGCTTCCAGCTCGTCGAACATGACATCCACAGGGTTCTTGAAGGTCTCATCGTCCTCTCTGGCTTCCGAGGCATTGATCATTTCGAGCAGGGTAGTAAAGTTTTTCTCGTGATCGGGTGCCTCATACCAGATGTAGCCGATGAGAGCTGTGTAGTAGAGCTTTTCCGCCTTCACCCAAAAATCTTCGCCGGACTTATCGCCGTCTCCCTTCGTATTGACGATGATCGTATTGACCAGCTTGAGGATGTCCTTCTCGCTGCGGATGTACGCGAATGGGTTGTAGTGCATGGATTTCTTGAAATTGATGGTGTTCAGCGACTTGATGACGTAGCCGCCCTTTTCAAGCATTTTGCCGCACTCCACCAGCACCGTACCCTTCGGGTCAGTCACAACGTAGCTACTGTGCATCTGCATCAGATTTGGTTTCACAAAAAAGCGCGTCTTGCCTGAGCCGGAACCGCCGATGACAAGGATGTTCTTGTTGCGGGCGTATTTCGGCTGCTTTGGACGGCTGTTCATGGTCAGGAACTCCGTCTGCGTCAGAATGACGTTGTTGGAGAACTCCGGGTCCATGTACGGCTTGATGTCCTCCGGCTTGCCCCAGCGGGCAGATCCGTATTCTTCGCCCTGCCGGAACTTCTTGCGGTTCTTGCCTTTGACGTAGACCGCCAGCTTGAGCAGCGCACCGGCAATCAGACCGATGAGCAGATCGACGGGATGAAAGCTGGGCAGCGGATTTGCAAAGGCAGTGCCAAATACAGCAAAGCCGTTTGTCAGCTTGTCGATAAACGCTGCGCCGGGGGCGAGACGAAACACGGCGGCGATCTTATCCGCGAAGTAGAAGGCGAAGACATACGGAAGGTTCAGAAGAATGAGCTTCTTCACATCGGGTTTGTTCACAGCTCCACACCCCGATCCTTGGTTTTGACCTTGACCTTCTCCTTGTGCTGCGCCTTGCTCTGGGCTTTCTCCTGATCCAGCTTGTGCCGGATGGACGGCTGTTCCTTCTGCTTGACCGTTTTGGCGGAGAACTCCTTGAAGGCGGCGGTCATCACATCAACGTCCCGTCCCTTGAAGAAGACAAGATAGCTGGGCGGCTCAACGGAAACGTCCTTCTTGAGCGCAAAGTCCAGACCGTATTTGCTGGCAGTCCGCTCAAAGGACTTGATGTTGCCGTCCGTCACTTCGATGTTGGAGATGGCGGCGTTCTGGCTCATCAGATGCTTGATGGACTGCTTGCCGCGATAGGTTTTGGGCTGCTGCATCTGCTTCTGCGCCTTCTCGATCTCCTGAACGAACTTGTCCAGCGCCTTTTTCAGCACCTCGGCTGAGATTTTGCCGCCCTTGATCATGATTGCAACAACTTTGGTGTTGACTTCATCCTGCATTGCGGCGTTTACCTCCTTTCGTTGGAATGATTATGGGGACTGCTGCCGGAGCTAAGGCGGCACAATCCGGCGATAGATGATTTTCATTTACACTGTCCTCCTTTCCGAGCATTGCTTACGATGGTATTCATTAAAGAGTGTCTTCACAAAGGCTATAATCGTAGGTCTTCGGCTTCTTTGACCCTGCCGATCTGTCCTGCCCGTAGAAATCATGGTTGACAAGCGCAGAGTAGTAATTGTCTATCGTCAGAGAGGCGTTATACAGAGCGGTCAACAGGTACGCCCGGATATTACGGATGTCTGACGGGTTCTTGTTCATTGCTTCCAGAACGTACTCAATGTGGCTGCTATTCAGCTTGAGAAAGCGGGACTTAACCACTTGCTGCGGCATATCCTCGCCATTGATACGGATGGTCGGAGCGGTAGAGCAGACGGCATCCAGCATGATGTCCATGATCTCCCGGAAGCGGTCTTTATCGAACTTCGGATCCTGACAGAGAATGTCGTAATCAAGATTCTCTTTGATAATCTCTTCATACTCGCTTCGCTCATCCATCCTGTCCATCCCATCAAGATTGATGGATTGATAGTTCTTTGAGAGAGTATTTCTTTCTTGGGTAATTACTTGATCAGTATTTATTTGTGCGGACTTATCCCCGCGTGGATTATCCACATCTGGCTTCTCCACACATGGATTTTCCGTGTGTGGCTTTTCCCGTTCTGGTGTAGACTCCTGCGGCTCTTCGTATATCTCAAAGATTGTGTTGCTCATCCTGCCTTTACCGTCTCTCTGCCGGTGCCGGACAAGGTAGCCGTGCTTTTCAAGCTCACGGAGCGCGGAGAGAATGGCATCCGGACCTTCCTTGCAGATTGCAGAAAGTCCCTTGGTTGAGAACTTCCAGCCATCATTAAACGAGAGCATCTTTGAGAGAAGACCGACTGCCTTGAGTGACAGGCTCTTGTCTCGAAGGTGGAAGTTCGCCATGACCGTATAGCCACGATTCTTGTTTACGCGATAGACTGCCACAGAAATCACCTTGCCATCTTGGAAAGCAGCTCTTCGCCGCACTTTTTCTGGAACTTCATTCGGATGACATCCTTGCCCTTCGGCGTGAAGTAGGTCTGAGAACCGGTGTAGCAGTACGTCACAAAATCGCGGACGATAAACAGTCCGGCATTGCTGTCCTTGTTGTAGGGAAGAAGCTGACCGGAGGGAGATCGGAACAGGTACTTCTCCCTGAGAAGAAACTGGACGAACTTGCGCTCCGGGATTTTCAGTTCCTTCGCCGTCGTTCGGATATTGGTGCAGTCATCCGGATTGATGAAGGCGTCGTAGTAATCGGCTTTGGGCTTTGCCGTGTTCAGCTCACACTCAAGAGCCTTTACGCGATTCTTTTCCAGAATCAACGCCTGAGCAAACTCCACAATGACCGCTGGTTCCTTCTGAATACGTTCCAGAAGGGAGTCCGTCATGTAGCCGCCGGTCTTGCGGATCATGGGGATGACATCATGTGCGATCCAGCGTTTGAAGGCTTTGGCTTCGGGCTTACGGCTGCTCAGAATAAGCGTGTAAAGTCCAGGTTCGTTCACCACCGTCATGTTGGGATTGCCTCGTTTATTACCCTCATTTGAAATGAGGGTAATCATCTTCTCGTCCGCATCCAGCCGTGAAATGGCTTGTGACGAATTGCCGATCTCCAAAGCCCTGCACACGTCTATCGCCACAAACCACGGCTCGTTTTCAATCAGGGCTGTTCGGATTTCTCCAAACTGTTCATTCTTGAAGACTTCGATTTTGTTATCCATGATTGACTTCCTTTCCGGCAGCAGATGTGCCACTTTGGTTTTTGAGGGTAGAAACGGGATTGCAGCAGTAGGGACACTCTGCAAACACGCAGGACTGATATTTCCAGAAGGGGCGATGAAAGCGGCAGCTTCGGCACTCAGGGAGAATGCCATCCGCGCCGCTGTCAAAATGCTCAAAGCCGGGTGTGGTCTGCATCAGCAATTCCAGTGCTTGCAGATCACCGGCTGTCATGCGTTTCATGCTTAAAAACTCCTTTCTTTCGCCGCATCGCCAGCAAATACTCCGGCTTTTGGGCAACAAAAAAAGAGGGTTTGCTTCTTACTCCAAATTGGAGAAGAAACAAACCCTCTTCGTTTACGATGTAGTTCAGATGATTTCTCGGATGGTATGAATGATACCGAGCAGCAGCCCGATGAAGAAGGCGAGTCCTCCGATGAGACCGCCTATGATTAAGTTCAATGCGAAAATGCCGACTGAGCCGGAGATGCCGTAACCGCTTGGAACGAGCCAGAGGCACATCCTCCGGATGCCGAATGGCAAGCCGACGCAGATCCACATTAGGAAGTAGTCGCATACGCCGTCAGGCATATAGATCGGCTTGAGAAATGACGCGAGGCAGAACGCAAGCGCGATTGGAAGCACAACTTCCTTCAAGAAGACTTTGATAGCACCCACTATATCCTCCTTCTGCCGGAAGTGTGCAGCGGCACCCTCCGGCTTGCTTGATTATTGTGAAAGTCCTTTGTTTTCGGTCAAAAAAAGAAGGGACTAAGCCAGAATGCCTTGGTTTTCAAGGTCTTTCTGATTTAGTCCTATTATCGCACAATAATCCTTGACGATAACGGTGCCGACTTTTCCGGCTTCAATGTCCGCAAGCATGGCTTGAAAACCGGGTCTTTGGAAGTTCGCCCCAGAATAACCGTCATCAGCCGCTGTCAAGTAAGGACTAAATAATTTTGCACTTTGTTTACAGTTTCGTGAGTTACGAAGCCGCATCTACTGTTTCAAGGCAGGTCAGCAACTTTTCCAGCTCATCCCGCAGGGCAAGTTCAATTTCAATGCCGCCGTCCTTGTGAACCGTCACCCGCTTTACCACATCGTTGGCAATCTCAGAGGTCAGCGTTTCCAGCTCGGCGTATTCCTTATATTTTTCAATAAAGGCTCCGCCTTGCCCGGTTGTGGTCTGCGTGTTTTTTTCAAGACGCTTCATCTGATCGGAAAGCTCCTGCATCTTGGCTTGGTTGCTCGCCTTATGAGATAAGTACGTTTCCTTGTCGATGGTTCCGTCAATCAGCTTTTCATATAAATCCTGGAGAGCTTTTTCAAACTGATTTTTACGGCTTTGTAATACGGCGAGTTCCCGGCGAGCCTGCTTTTTCTCAGTCTGGATACGCTCTTTCTGCAAAACGAGCAGGTGCTCCAAGCTGACTGCATAGGCTGCGTAGGTGCGGATTAAAGTAACGACCATTTCGTGAACATCCGCCTGCAGAATCCCCTCGGAGGTGCAGTTAAACTCTGTCTCCAGATGCAGGGTTCGGCAATGATACCTTGCGTTCTTTGTATTGGAGAGCATCATAGCGTGACCGCAGGTTCCGCAGATTACTTTTCTGCGAAGCGGATTTTTTTCGGACACACTCGGAACAAATTCCCTGTACTCTTTCATACGGCTTGCCACTTTCTGAAAATCGTCCTTTGAAACGATACCCTCGTGGGTCTCGTCAACGACAATCCAGTCCGCCCTGCTTCGTTTTACTGTATGCCAATTCCCAACCATATCACGCTCACGCTTGCCGTAGACGCATTTGCCGATGTAGCGTTCATCCCGCAGGATTTTGAAAATGTTGCCCTGCGTCCAAAAGTTTTCTTCGTGGATGCTCGGCCAACGGTCACGGGAACATCCCGCCGCCCGTTTGTACAGCATCGGTGTGGGAACTCCTTCTCGGTTAAGCATAGCGGCGATTTCCGTAGGTCTTACTCCGTCAATCGTCCATGCGAAAATCCTCCGAACAACCTCTGCCGCTTCTTTATCAATCAAGAGACGATTTTTATCTTCCGGGTCTTTCACATAACCATACGGAGCGAAGGGACTGAGAAAGAACCCTTTTTCTGCCCGCATACGCTTTGCGTTCTTTACCTTGCCGGAAAGTTCACGGCTGTACAGGTCATAGATCAGCGTTTTGAAAGAGGTGTCCAAGCTGTCAATGTCCTGCGGTCTGGAGCTGTCAAAACCATCGTTAACTGCGATGAAGCGGACACCCATGAACGGAAATACACGGCTGATGTAGTTGCCGACCACAAGATAATCACGCCCGAAACGGGATAGGTCTTTGACTACGATGCAATGTATCTGTCCCTGTTTTACCTGTTCCATCATTCTGAGAAAATCCGGTCTTTCAAAGTTTTTCCCACTCCAGCCGTCATCACAGAACTCGGAGATTTCTGCACCGCTGAACTCGGAACGGCTGCTGATGAAATTCTGCAGCAATCCCCGCTGATTGGAGATACTTTCGGATTCGGCTTTGCCGGTATCCTTTAAGTCGCCGTCCTCGCTGGACAGGCGGAGATACATCGCCACTCTCATACAGCAGTCCTCCCTTCGATAAAATTCAGTAGTGCCATATACTCATCCCGGTAGCGCAGGCGAATATCAATGTTTTTCTCAGCATCCACATAAATGCGTTCTATGAGTGCGGAAGCCATTTCTTTTGTGAGTGTGTCCGTTCCCATGAAAGAACGGAACTCAGTGAGGAAACGGTTCTCGGCTGTGTAGACCTTGCTTTCATGCTGTTCTTGTTCCAGTACAGCAATCAGCCGTTCAGCTTCTTCCGCCTCTGCCTTATACCTTGCTTTGAGCGTAACATACTCCTGCTCGGTCATAAGCTGCTCCACATAATTCTGATACAGGCTGTCATATAACGACTGGCTTCGTTTCAAAGTACGCCTTGCCGCTTCAAGCTTTGCCGCCGCATCGGAACGCTGGCGGCGAAATTCCGGCTCTGCGTTGAGTTGCTTAACTACATCCTCCAAATCGGCGACAAGCTGTATCTGAGACTGAATTGCTGTGAACAGGACTTCGTTCAGCTCGTCCTCTCGTATGCTCACAAACGGGCATCGGGCAGGATCGTCGGCATGACCGGGGCAGATATAGGTGTACCACAGCTTACTGCCGTGGCTTACATTCTTGTAGCGAACCATCGGTCTATTGCAGTTTGGACACCATACAAGCCCCTGCAGAATGTTCTCGCTGTGTTCCAAGTGAGCAAACTTGCCGAGTCTTTCGTGGTATTCACTCTTTCTCTGCTTGGCAATCTGCTGAACTTTCTCAAAAGTCTCGCCGTCGATAATCGGCTCGTGGGTATTCCGGACGATAATCCAGTTGGCTTCGTCCACATAGGTCTGCCGCTTTCCCTCATAGAAGGATTGCTTCTTTCTACCTTGAACCATGTGACCTATGTAAACAGGGTGTGCCAGTATGCTCTTTAAGATCTGCGTGTGCCACGGCACCTCTTTGTATTTTTCCGTCTTGACTTCGCCCGTCGCATAGAGGTAGGCAGACGGGGACAGAATACCGGCATCGTTGAGCCTGCGGCTGATCTGCACAACGCTGACGCCCTCAGACCGCCATTTGAATATCTGACGAACTGTAGGAGCTGTTTCTTCATTGATAACAAGATGATGTTTGTCATCGGGGTCTTTGCGGTAGCCGTAAGGTGCCCACGCTCCGATAAACTCGCCATTGCGCTGCTTCACAGATAAGGCTGCATCTATTTTCTTGGATATGTCCTTACTGTAAACCTCGTTGATGAGATTTTTCAGCGGTACGATATATCCGTCCTGGGTTCTCTCTGCGGTCAGCGTATCAAAGTTATCGTTGACGGCAATAAAGCGGACTCCGAGAAACGGGAAAATGCGTTCCAGGTAGTTGCCGGTCTCTTTGTAGTTACGACCAAAACGGGATAGGTCTTTAACCACAATGCAGTTGATACGACCTTTCCGAACTTCCTCCATCATTTTCTCAAACTGAGGTCTGTCGAAGTCCGTGCCAGTTCGTCCGTTATCACAGAACAGGGAAACAAGCTCCATATCTGTTTTGGATTCAATAAAAGAAGTCAGCAGAGCTTTCTGCCCCTCAATCGTATCCGTGCCGGGTTTGCCGCTGTCCTCCACGGACAGGCGCACATAAGCGGCTGTTTTATAGATTTTCGCCGCAGGCGCAGCGGGTTCCGCTACCTGCACGAGAGGATTTATCTTTCGTTTTGTCCTTGCCATTTATACTACCTCCTGCAGCTTTGCAGTCCGAAGAATATCAAGCTGCCATGCAAATTCATCCTGCCAGCGGTAGATGATTTCCACCGTATCGTTTGAATGAATCAGTATTTTGTCAATCAAAGCAACCACTACGGCACGGTCAAGAGAGGTAAGCCCCTTCCGCTTGACGAACTCGTTCATCCATGCGTTTTCCGCTCCGTGGTTCTGTATGTCTGTCAGCGTTTCTCTGAGTGCGTCCATCTGCTTTTCCGCTTCATCCGCACGGGTGGTAAAGCTCGCTTTGAGCCGTGTATATTCCTCACGGTCGATGATGCCGTCCGCAAGATTTTCATAAAGGGACATCAGCAGCTTTTGGAGCTTTTCATATTCCTCATGCTTCTTATCAAGCTGTCTCTGCACCTTTTGAGCCTGTGCGGTGCGCAGGGGAGCCGTATCGGTAATTGTGAGCAGTTCGCTCATATCAATCACTTCGCTGATATGCTGTTTTACGCTGTCCAGCACAATTTCCTCTAAAGCCACATCTCTCATGCGGTGGGGGGAGCAGCTCTTATCCTGCTTGTGGGCAGAGCAGACATAATAGACATATTTCTTTTCACCAGCCGGAACGGTCTTGCGAACCATACTGGCACCGCAGTCACCGCAGAAAATCATCCCGCTGAACAACCCGACCGCTTTACCGTCCGGGCTGCGCCGGGTATCGCATTTCAGCACCTTTTGAACACTGTCAAAATCAATCTTGGAGATAATCGCTTCGTGACTGTCCGCTATGACCGTCCACTCGCTTTCATCTTTGGTAATACGCTTATGGACCTTATAGCTCGGCGTGGTTTCCTTGCCCTGTACGAGAACCCCGGTATAGATCGGGTTTTTGAGAATGCGGATAACCGTCCCCGCCGACCATGCGGCTTTTGCATTGGTCTTGAAGGACGTGGTAAACTTCATTCCAAGGGAGCGTTTGTATTCCATCGGGGAAAGGACGCCGAGCTTATTCAGAGCATCGGCTATATCCTGGGGACTTACGCCCTCTAATTTCCATTTGAAAATATCACGGACAATATCGGCGGCGTACTGGTCAACCACCAGTCTGTTTTTATCCTGATCGTCTTTCAGATACCCGAAAGCTGCAAAGGAGCCGAGGAACTGCCCGTTTTTTCGTTTGATTTCAAGCTGCGAACGAATCTTCACCGAAATATCCCGGCAATAGGCTTCGTTTATGAGATTCTTAAATGGGATGATGAGGTCATCGGAGGCTTTTTTATCTCCGAGACTGTCATAGTTGTCGTTGACGGCAATGAACCGGACGCCGAGGAACGGAAATATTTTTTCGATATACTCGCCGGCATCCAGATAGTTACGACCAAAGCGTGAGAGGTCTTTCACGATAATACAGTCCGTTCGTCCTGCCTTAACATCCTCGATCATCTTCTGAAAGCTCGGTCTTTCAAAAGTTGAACCGCTGAAGCCATCGTCAACTCTTACCGCATACTCCCGAAATTCGGGTCTCTGCGATATGTAGTCACGGAGCAGCTCTCGCTGCCCGGTGATGCTGTTGGATTCCTCCTTATCGCCATCGTCACGGGACAGACGGAGATAGAGGGTGGTATTCCAAATCTTGTTTTGCGTATTTTGCATGGCTGCACACTCCTTATCTCAGTATTCAGCAAAACTACCGAGCCTGGAGCGTCGTTTTAGTCCTGCTTATATTGTACGGTTTCCGTCCCGTCCTGTCGAGAATGTCAGCACTTGGAGCGAATGTACCCCGCAAGGCGTTCTTCCAGAGATACCTCTGTATCAGAGAAACCAACTTTCACAACATATTTGCCGTGTTTATAACAATAGGGATTTCCAATCTGGCGGATAAAATCAATGGCACGTTCCCGCTTGGGAAGTGCCGTGTTTACCTTGACATCCCGGATGTCCACCAGCTCATCCCGGTCTACCGTGGCAAGGTCGATATTTTTCATATCTGTAATAGACGAAGATTGCATACAGCCCCTCCTTTTTACAGTCTCGTTCATAACTATGCGGATTTGTGCGGTTAAATTCTTGTAATATCGGGCTGTTTCAATCCGAGGCTGACCATGACTGCTTTATTTACATTCTGCATCTGGTCCTCCGGCACTTTGCCGAGATATTTCATCACACGCACCTTGTCGATGGTAAGAAGCTGTTCCGTAAGAACAACAGACGGGCTGCTGAGATTTTGTATTCCCTCGATCAGCGTATGGGTAGGCTGTTTCGATTTCTTCCAGTACCGGGAAGATACGGGAGCGACAATCAGAGTCGGTCCAAAGTGATTGCCAATATCATTCTGCACGAGCAATACCGGGCGGCACCCGCCCTGTTCCGAGCCGATATTCGTACCGAGGTCAACAAGGTAAATATCGCCACGGTGATAGTTCCAGTTTTCTTTCATAGACTAAGTTCCTTTCTACATTCCAGTTTTGGATATGTAAAAGCGACCGCTGAACACGGTCGCCACATGGGAGGATATATCAGAATTTTTTCGGGAGCGAATACTTCTTTCCGCTGCCGTTGTAGATTTTCCATACCTGATAGAGATACTTTTTGTATCCGGCAATGTCAACGCCAACGGCTCGTCCCTCACGGGGGATCGTCAGCGGGTCAACATTGCTAAGGCGGGTAATCAGCCGCTGAGGGATGTAACTGTCATGGTATCGGTCAACGAAACGGGTAATACCGATGATGTTTTCTCTGCGGAACGAATCTGGTTCGCCGCCCCAAGCGGATACAATAATGCCCATCGCTTCCTTATAACGTTCTTCACCGAGCCGCCGATAGGCGTTCATTGCTGTCTTGATACAGCCGATCCGCATATGTCCACGTTCCTGGTCGTAATCCAGTTCAATGCCCAGATCCGCATTTGCTTTGAGAAAAACAACAGCGTTCCCATCCTCACCGAAAATCTCGGCACGGACACGAACGCCGGGTGTCAGACGGGCAGATTCGCCGGTCTGCCTGGCAAAGAGCAGAGCTTCCTCTTTTTCGCTCATTCCCATATATACTTTGCAGAGAATCGGCAGGTCGTTACCACCATTCAGAGCTTTGCGGGCATCAATGGTATGCTGTCCGTCAAAGACATAGTATTTCCCGTCACGGTAGCTGACCTTGGGTTCGTTGGCGATACGCTCGTCAAAGTTACTGACGATACGCTTTACCCGCTCGCTTTTCAGTTCTCGCTGATAGTCCTCACGGGGAGCGATGATCTCGCTGCTGTCAATCACCATCATTCGGTACAGGGGTTCAGGTGTCATCATATTGAGTTAAACCTCCTTCATATTGTGCTAAAAAATCGTATCCGGTGCGGATCAGTTTTTTGATTTCGGTGCGGCATTTTTCCAGTTCAAAAAACGCCGCATAATTGGTCTGGCAGAAGTTCCAGCGGAACATCATGGATTCCAGAGCATCATTCATTTCGTAAATCATAGTATCGGGATTGCCGTTGCCACGGTCTAAGAGCATATCGTCTGCGATTTTCTGTATCAGCTTGATGTCGGGTTCATCCGGTTTTGGGACTTTCCGCTTTTTCGGCGGGTCTTTGTCCTTTCGGGGTGGCTGCTCACGGAGCTTTTCCACAAGAGCCGGTCTGTCCTCCGGTTCGGCTTTCAAAACAGCGGAAACATCGGCATCCGTAGGTTTCAACGAACCGTTCAAAATCTCTTGGCGTATGCCTGGGGCAACCTCATCTGCAATATCAATGCCTTTGGCATAACGCTCGGCACGGCGAACATATTTCTCGTTCACACCGTTTTCCGTTGCGATTCTCTCACTGGTTTTCGACTTTGACCGCAAGTGGACATTTTGTCCACTTGCGGTGAAGTGACCTTTTTCATTGCGAGACAGTCCTCGTTCTCCACCATGAGAAGATTTTTCTGCTTCATACTGTTTTCCAATCAGATATTTCTTCTGTTCCGGGGTCAGATTTCTCCGTCCGAGCTGATTTTTGCATATCCAGGCAATCACGGAAAAACGGTCATCAAACTGCTTTTCATGGATGCTGTACTGGATATGCGGGTGCTTTTCCAGAATGTGAAATCGGTTGTGTCCGTCCACGATCACACCGTTCCACACGATAATGGGGTTAATGACAATGCCATCGGAAAGAATGTTTTCCTCAAGCTGACGAAACTCCTCAGCAGACAGTGGGGGGATCTTACTTTCAAATTCCGGGTCTATTCTTAATTCCATAGTGTCCTCCTTGTACGCTATGTAAAGAAGCGAACTGCCGAAGCCGTCCGCTTTCTGGTTTTCTTTGCAATTACCGTATTTGTCTCATCCCCCGGTAGTGGGACTCACCAGACGGCAGTCTGCGAAGCTGCTCCATAGGAATCGAACCTCCCCGCCTTCTTTGCGGCCGGGCTGCGAATTACAGAAGTATCGTTAGCCCTGCGTCCGTCATCGCCGGTTCGGTAGCAATCCGAATCTCGCAGGTGGATTTATCGCTCGCCTCGCATAAAGGGTCTTGGCGCTCAACCTGCCGTGGCTCGTGGTACACAGGAATGTATCTGATGAGTGTCTATTCAGTTTTCAAGCTGCGTTCGTATCAGCGTTTTGCCGATGTATAGAAAGGGAATCAAGTTGTCCTTTCACCTATCGCCGTTTTGGGGTCGATTTTGCACCCTGTTTTATGACCCCTGCGAAAATTTTTTAATTTTTTTCGTTGCGGCAATGATGCTCTTGGAAATATTCTGATGGCTGACGCCCTCAATCTCACCGATCCTGTCGATAGTCATGCCGTCAACGTAATACATCCAAAGTCTGCGGAACTGCGTTTCCGTCAGCTTGTCCTTGAGTTTTACGACCATTTCTGATGCTGCCCTGCGTTTTTCGTCTCTGCTGTGCTGTCGCTCCAGGACAACATCCGTGGCTGGAACAGCGAGCGCTGCTTCTGACAACTCATCAGCGGCGAGAGTGTGATTGGACTCTCTGTGGTCGAGCTTTTCTTCCTCGTGGAAGTTCTCGTCCGACCATTTCTTGAAAGCGAGAAATTCTTTCTCAGTCGAAAAATCATCACGAGTGATGCGAATGGGTTTTCCGTTTGCAGACGGATACACGATGGCATCCGGGTCTTTCTTGTTAAGTACATAAATGCTGTTTCTATTAACCATTTTGGTTCCTCCGATTTTTCTGAAATTTGAATTTGCATAAAGTCAAATTTCAGTTCGGAGGACCACGGCAGCGCCGTACTGTTCTCAGGACATCAGGCATGAAAAAATCCTTTCCGCTGACGAAAGCAGCAGAAAGGATAAAAAAGAGCCGCAAGACGGTGGTTACAGTTCCCATGCCGTAAAAACAGAAATACGATTATATTTCTGTTTCATGCGGCTCTTGGGATGACTACACCAGTCTGGCGGCTCCACAGCTCAGCTATGAATATTTAATTGAAAAGAAGTTATTTCTCTAAGTGATGTCGCAGGCGTCTCATGCTTAAAACATTGAACACCGTCACACGACCACATTTTTTGCACTTTACTTCGACGTGCCCTCTTGTGTCCTCGTAGACCGTTATTGCGTTGTGAAGGCAATAAGGACACTTCAGGTTTCTCTCTTTTTGAGAGGCGATAGCGGTGCGGGCACGAACGATTTTTTCAAGCATCTCCGGCGATGGCTCGGACACACGGATATTCTTTTTCATGCCCACACCTCCAACGGATTGACATACTCCGAATAGGGACGATCTTCTATGTAGCCAAGCTGTCTCAATCTGATGACAGCGGCAGACTTGGAAACGCCGAGCTGCTGGCAGGTCATATTCAAAGCCAGATCATCCCGATAACTGAATCTCCCCTCATAATTGACGAGCGCCTTACCTCCTGCAAAATACCACATCGCAAGGTCAATCTCTCTTTGCGGCATGAGAATAGCGGCACCTAATACATTCGCCTGCCACTCGTTCCAGTCCTCGTGCGTTTTAAGCTCCCGGAGGGAGTAGGCTTTTCGTGCGGCGTACTTCTTACGGCAGGTATCTTGAACCTCGTCTGTTTCCAGATAAAAAAGGATCTGGTGGGCGCACTCGTGGGCGAGCGTAAATCTTCGTTTGCCGCAGAGCTGCCGCACCTGTCCCGGCTTGATAAAGCTCTCATCCAAAAGAATCTGGTTTCTTCTAAGAGCAATGCTTCGCTGAGCATTTGATTCCTCGATAATGTACTCCGTGTTCTCATACGCCGTCAGACCATAAATACTTCCGTCCGATGAAAGACGGGCAAATGAGACATCCAGGCTGAGATAGTCCGTTGCAAACTGGTCAATCGGCGTTGCACGAGCGATACGAGCCTTGTCCGTTTCACAGCCGAAAAAGAACTCGTTGAAATCTCTTGTGACTGCCGCAGCAATTTCTTCAATTTGTTTTTGCGATAAAATCATTTCCTCCGCTCCTTTGCTTCTGTAAATTAAGCGATACGCAATATGCCGGAATGACCGAAGTTCTTCCGCCTGCATACTCAAACTGCCTATTATTTGTAAATTCTCTGTTCATCCTTACGCATGACCCTTGACATTGTGAGCAATTCAAAGTATACTATGAGCAGTTGAATTACTCATACATTATTATACGCATCTCAAGTGCTCTTGTCAATAGTTGTGAGTAATTAAGTTTCTCATTATATGAACAGGAGTGAATACCGCAATGAAGTTTGGAGAAAAGTTTAAGACCGAGAGGTTAAAGAAGAACCTGACGCAGCAGGAGGTAGCAGATAGTCTTGGTATCAATCGACGGATGATAACCCGTTACGAAAATGGTCTTTCTTTCCCTCGAACTAAGGACGCCTACAAAAAAATAGCGGATTTCTTCGGCGTTGATGTGAACTACCTGCTGACGGAGGATGATGAATTTGTAGTCCGGGCATCTGAGCAATACGGACTGCACGGTATGAAACAGGCGCAGGAGCTGATTGATGGAATGTCCGGTTTGTTTGCAGGCGGTACGCTTTCCGAGCAGGATAAGGATGCTGTTATGAAGGCTTTGCAGGATATTTATTGGGAATCCAAAGCCCGCAATGTAGAAAAATACACTCCCAAGAAATATAAAAAGCAAAAGACCGAAGAATAAATTTCCTTATCTGCGCCATGAGGGAGGTGGGTGTTTCGTGCTGATCCGCTCGGAAGAAATATATAAAAAGGCAAACCGTATTGTGAAAACCTGCGGTACAAGAGATACCTTAAAAATTGCCCGTGAATTGGGCATCTATGTGCATTTTATAGATGAATTTAATGAGCTTCTCGGTATGTACACATACCGGCATAAAGAACGACACATTTTATTGAACTCCAGTATGGAGGATATGGTTCTGCAGATGGTATGCGGACACGAAATCGGGCATGATAATCTGCACCGTTCTCTTGCAAAGCAAAATAACTCTTTGCCGGAGTTTGTGCTTTTTGATATGCGTACCAAGCATGAATATGAGGCAAATGCCTTTGCTGCACACCTCATCATTGATGACGATGAACTGATCGACAATCTCAGGCAGGGATATGATGTGGTCCAGCTTTCTTCAATCATGGGGACGAACATCAACCTGATGCTGATTAAACTCAATGAAATGAACCGTATGGGCTGGCGCTTGAATCTGCCTTATGTCCCACATTCTGATTTTCTGAAAAACATAAGACCGGAATAGCACTTCAATGGTTAAAGCTCTGTTCCGGTCATATTTTCTAATAAATTGTCTGCAAAATATCAGAACCCTTGCTGAACGAAGCCTCAACTTCATTCAGCAAGGGCTCTTTAATCGCTATGTAAGCTCAGGGGTTGTTTCCAGATACAAGCAGTTATTCTGATTCCTCTTAACCTTAAATCCTATCGGATTCTCTTTCGCCCACTGTGGGTCTTGTGCCGCCCGTTTCTGCCATGCCGCATGAAACTGCAGCGCAGTCTGAAAGATTGCTTCTTCAGCCTCCTTGCGGGCTTCTACAGCAGTCTGCATTTCCGTGTATGTACCAAGGTAATAAGCCTTTTTCTGAAATACGATTTTTGCAACATACTTGCCCCGAATCAGATACACACCTTTGCATCCGGTGGAATTGTTCTTCGGTATTTTTGTACTTTCCAGCATTTCCAGGGAAGTGCCGTCTATGTGGTTCAGAAACTCTTTCAGCGCCTGGTCATGCTCTTTCTTCTGGCAGCCGCAGCTTTTCACATTGGAATACATCAAATCATTATAAGACACTTCCAACTCCCTGCCGCAGCTGCATTTACAATGCCAAAGGACAGACCCCTTTGAACTGCGCTGATCCGTCGGATACAACGCAGTCAAGCGTCCAAACACCTGACCTTTAATATTGGCAAGTGCCTGATTTCTTACCGTCTTACATCCACAATGCGTTTTCCTGCCGGTGACAAGCAATGTTCCCAGCACCTCACAGATATTTCCGCAGTCACACTTGCATTCCCACCATAGACCCCGGTTCGTGCTTTCTTTCTCAATTTTTTGTATCACTGTCAGATTGCCGAAACGCTTTCCAGCCAAATCATGAGCAAGAGATTTTTGAGCCTGTTCTTTTCGCAAACATCCGCAGCTTAAAGAACCTCCTGATTTTAACGTCCGTTCCAAAACATAACGCTCTGTGCCGCAGACACAACGGCAAGCCCATTTCCGTTCCCCCCTCGGAGTCAGGATATAGTCTTTCAATACCGTCCAACGACCAAAGACTTGACCGGACAGTTCTGGAACGGGTCTCATGGCAGAACCTCCTGACGGTCACAAAACACTGTAACCCGTGTTTTCCCGCCGTATGTACAAGTATAAAGCACCAAATCATGATCGCTGTTTTGTACAGCATCTACTTCTGTCGGCTTCAGCGTTTCTACACGGATGACCTCATAGAGATTTTCAATACCCTCCATATCGGTAAAGCCCACCTCGTCCCCCGCTTCCAGATCTTTCAGGTGTCCAAAGTGTTTTTTATAATTGTGGGCGGCAATCACCAAATCGTCGGTTCTGGAAGAACCAAACTGACGGCAAGGTGCAATTTTTAATCTTGCATAGTCCCATTCAGACATTACCGGCAGTTCCAGCTCCAACTTGGGAATAGAGAGATAGCCTACATAACCGTAGCCGTCAATCTCTGTAACAGGAAGCTCCGGAGCAAGCGTTTCCTGCGGTACTGTTTCTTCGGGGAGAGTAGAGGGTGCCGTTTCAATAAGCGTCTGCACATCCGCCAGCAGGCTCTCGGCTTCCTGTCCGGCCTGTGCATCCTCGTACCTGTTGTATAAGAAAAGGGACAGTGCTGATAGAATCAGCACCGTCCCAACGAGTACGAAGGCAATGCCCGATTTCTTAGGCACGTTCATTCTTCCTCTTCTTTGCAATTACATAAATTCCGTATGCAATGAGCACAAGACCGAGAGCACCCATCACAGGAATTGGCCAGCTAAGCTGACCGGTTTGAATCAAGCTTTCTGAATTGGTGATGGTCACAACACCATTCCAGTAAGAGTAGGAAGGAACCCAGCCTTTTGGGATACTGGTTTCAATAATCTGCCAATTACCGTTTCCGTCCAAATTGCGCCAGGAATAGGACCAGTTATTCCAATCTCCCAGCCAGACAGACTCAACAGCATGATCTCCATTATAGAGAGTAACCTTCACAGAATCAGGATGGTCTTTTCCATCGACATCCCATTTTTTAATTACTTTCAAGTCAACGGGGTCAACAGGCTCAGTTGGGTCAGTCGGATCAGTTGGATCGGTTGGGTCAGTCGGGTCGGTTGGCTCATTTTCTTCCGTATTGGTAATGGTCGTGGTATTGCCCTTTGTGGTATAAGTTGCCTCATATCCATCTGGCACTTCCGCTTCAAGAACACTCCAGTTATAGTCATCGTCCAGCCGGTCCCAAGTGTAGACCCAGTTATTAGACTGACTCAGTTCCACCTCATCCCGAACTTTGCCGTCCCGGAGAAGCTGTACCGTCACGCTGTCCGGACGGCCGATTCCATCATCCACCCACACTTTACGGACAGTGAGCATGGTGTCATCATCGGGGGGATCGACAGGATCGTCAAAACCCTCAACCACAAACACCCAGTCTACCTCGCCAATGCGGTCCGCATACTCGTTTCCCATTTCGATGGGAACAGTAAGCTGCACATCCAACTTGGCGGATTCTCCTTTTCGGAGTGTACCCAGATATACATTATCCGAAAGTCCGTCCAGTTCATCCGGCGAGGCATCATAAATTACCTTACCGCCGCTCTTTACCGTCATGGACAGCTGGGAGAGGAAATCGTGCATATACTCCAGCTCGGAAGCTGCGCCCCGGCGCTCATCGCTGCGAAGCTCTGCAAGTACCTTATCACTGATAGGGTTCCCGTTTTCATCATGCAGAACTGCCCGCATATAGACCTTGATGTAATCGCAGTCGTTCGATTTATTCTGGATTGTTACTTCTTCGCTGAGGGTGTCGCCTGGCATGACCCCTTTGAAATTGTCAAAAAGATCTGTCTCTGTATAAACGCTGCCAGGTTCAAAGGCAATCACCTTTCCGCTCTCGAATGTGACGGAAGATTCCGCTGCAAAAGCCGTAACAGTCATGCTCATCATCAGCATCAAAGCCAGCAGGAGCGAGAAGCATTGTTTTACGATATTTTTTATTTTCACTTTCCCGCACCTCCTCAGCTAAGTGTTTCAGGGTCTACGCCCCATACTTTTACAACCGCTTTTGTACCATCATCCGCAACGCCCTTCGCCTGAATTGCTTCTGCCATGACCTCAATGACCTGCTTGCCGCCGTCGGCATCCGTGTAAGAGCCGGACAGCGTGATACTGTCGATTAAATCAGCAGCAGGCTGTGCACCGGGAGCAACCGGTTTGGTGTAATAGTAGTAATCGCCATTTTTTACCCAGCCTGCACCGGGAGTGAAAGCAGGGATTTCAGCTTCGCCGCCGATGTGTTGCCCCTCATCGTTCACACGATAAGCTACCAGCTTCACCCGGATATAGGCATCCGTATCGCCGATATTGGTAACATTAACATTGGACTTTGTACTGCCGTTAAAATCCTCTGTTACTTCACAATCCACAAAGGACGGTTTGAACGTGTTGGTTACCGGCTCTGTATTGGTGACCAGATAGGCTAAGGTTCCTCCAACCACTGTGGTCACAAGCATTAGAAGGGAGAGGAGTAAAATCCCGGCTCGATTGTTTCTTCTGCGTCTGCGCTTACGCTGTAAGTGCTTTGGTTCATATTTTCCGTGATACATTGACTACCCCTCCTTCCTTAATTTTTTCCACCGAAGATGTTTTTCACAACTTCGCTGAATCCGTTGAGCCAATAATTATTGTCCTTGCTGTTTGTGCAGGTAATCCATCCATCAGGCTTCTCAGCAGTCAGAGTCGCCCCGGAACCGTTGTTGCCGCTGTAACGCCAGCTCCATCCTTCATCTTCCTGGATGGTATAAGTGCCTACCGGAAGCTCATAGATGATTTCACTGTTGTTGCCTACAATGGTAACTTCGGTGTATTTTTTGTCATCTTTGTAAACATCGAATACATAAGGCTCGTCACCTGCGCCGCCTTGCTTGTTGATTGTCAACTGACAGGTTTTTACATGGAGGAGGAACGCAGGATCGCCGTCCAGCGTTGTCTCATTCCAGCCGCAGGCAGGGGAACAATCCTGATGTACAAAGGTTGTATATTGCTGCACGTCTTCCGTACCAATCTTTACTTCTGCCTTGACAGGAACATCCTGCTTGGTATTGACTTTACCATCCTGAATTTTCGTATCGTCAGGAGTATAGGTCATAGCAAGTACCGGTGCATCGCCAGTCATAACTACGCCCTCATCTGAAGAAGTCGTGTCACCGTGTTTCCAACTCTCGGAAACCTTGTTTGCAGTAAAGTCAGCCGGAACAGTATCGCCGTAGTACACCTCGCTGTCCTTGTAGGTCAGTTCGGGCTTAAATACATTGATTGTTCCATCCCCCTTACCGCTCTGTTCGGAGACTGTACCCGAATTCTTAGGCGTTACCTTGACCGAAACACTATATGTAGTATCCTCTTTCAAGTCGCTCAAATCGGTAACCGTATTGCCATCCTTATCCTGATAAGACACTTCAATATTTACATATTCATACTGCCAGGATTCCAAACCATAGTTTTCTTTGCCGAGTTTCAGTTCCACATCGCCAACCTTGGCAGTTGCGCCAGACTTAATCTGATCGGCAGTCAGATCGCCCAGGAGATAGACATTCTTATCTTTGGCGGTGACGGTAATGTCCTTGATCTCCACATCAACATCGGGGCGTTCAAACTCAAACATGGGTTCCGTTGCATCGCCATTCTCATAGACTCCGGCGCTGGTGTTGGTATAGACACCGTTGCCGCCAAGGAAACCGTCTTTCACTGTCACAGGGAAGGAAATGACCAGCTTATTGCCCCGGTAGGTGGTTTGACCATTGGTGGTTTCCGTACCGCACCAGTTTTCGGAGAAGTTAAAACCCGTCACGTCTACTTTGTCGCCATTTATCGTAGCGACTGCACCCATTTTATCGTTGTTCTCCACCCACTGGTTCTCGCCGGTATAGCGGTAGGTTTCCAGCTTGATGTCATTAACGGTTGTCCCTGCGGGAAGTTCAAACTGAGGAGCGATAATGTCCTTGATGACGGCTTGTTCATCCAGAGTGGTAGAAGAACCGCCCTGTTCGATATTGTCGGAAATCTGCTCAAAGATGTCATTCAAAGTATCTGCATCAGAAGCAGAGAGGTAATAGCTGGGATCCTGGGGCGTTCCGTTATTGGAGGAAACATTCTGCATGAACTGGTTTGCCTGTCTGTTGTTTGCCCCCTCAGCAATTCCGGCAGAGGTTGCATCCGCACCTTCAAAGATACCCACAGAATAAACGGTCACACCGTCATTTTTCAGTTCTTGTGCCTCAGAAATGGCAGCATTTGCGACATCGCTTTCATAGCCGCTCCAACCAGGGGAACCGTCCGTAAACAGAACCACGACCCGGCTCCTCTTTTCATCTTGCGGTACGGGATTGGCATCCAAAATGCCCTTCGCCATTTCCAGACCGTAGTTGGGATAAGTAGCGCCACGGGCAGCCAATGCATCTGTGGAAGCATTCACATTGTCCTGTCCAGCCTGCGTGTTCATATCCTGCAAGGCTTCTTTGTAGTGACTACTAGCATTGTTGTTGTAGTTATACTGTGTACTTCCCACAAAAACTTCAGTGTTTTCATAAGTTGGATAATCACTGCTGTCGTTGGTATAGTTACCAGTTGCAAACCCAACCACGGCAACACGGTGATCCACATCATCACCGGTGCCTAAGATACCGTCCTCGCCTTTGGCTTTCTCAGAAACGGAGTTGGTAAAACCGGATACGGCATTTTTCAGGGCTTGCAGCCTGCTCATGAAGCTGACAGTAAACCGCTCATACAGAGAAAAGTCCGGTTCAGTATTTTGTCCGGTAGAGGTGCCGATCTCCTGTCTGTCACCATTGCTGTCCGTATAAGAGTAGGTATATTCGTATGTGTTGCGATCTTGACTTTCGCTGCGTACATACAGGGGACCTTTTCCCTGAAAGTCTGGTACGGTAGCATTGCGCTCGCTTACGATGGTGGAGCCATCCGGGAAGGTATAAGTAAAGATATATCCCCAAATAGAGCTCCCTGTACGAACCAGTTCTACCTTCTCGTAGTTTTCGCCATTCTTAATATAAAGGTTTTCCCGATTCGAATAATAATCACTTCGTCTACCACCATCATTCGTCCAGGTAGTAGGACACTCGGTATAGGTATACGGTCTGTGTCTTTCAACGGAAACGGTCACATAACTGCCATCGTCCAGCTTGTGGTACAAATTCCCATTTCTGCCGCCGTTGTGTCGAAGATCATAATAACCGCTGTTATCCTTGTTTTCGTAGAGGCGGAAGTCATAGGTATTCATATTGCTTGTCATAGACCCGGACTGATCCAGAACCAGCACAATATCCGCAGGGACGTCCTTTGTTACTTCTGTAGAGAACTTTTCGCCAGTGGCGTAGGCTTCCAGCGTAATAGTATAGGTACCATCGCCATTGTCTGCGGCTGTTTTGCTGATCTCCATGCCCTTTTTCTCATCGCCGTCCCCGGCGGCATAAACTGGCAGAGCCAATGTTCCGGGAATCGCTGTAGAAACCAACAGCGACAGGGAAAGGAGGAGCGAAACTGCTTTTGATTTTTTCATAATTTTCCTCCCTCCTTATCCAACGACAGGCGCACCAAAAGGTGCTACATGATCGAAATTTACCGTCGGATAGATAATCTCACTATCAACCGGTTCATCATCCGGTTCATCGGAGATAACCTCCGGCAGGGGAGCCGGTTCCAGTGCAAGAGCCTTTTCATCAATCTGTGCAACCTGCTCCTCCGTCAGTTCCCCGATTTCTTCTTCCGTCAGGGATTCGATCATTTCCATGAGTTCCTCATAAGTTTCACAAGCCATGAGACGGTCAAACAGGCTCAATTTGTGGCAAGGACAGGAGCAGCCTTCTACTGTACAGTCATCAGAGCACCCCTCGATATGCACAGGCGTTTCAGGAGCAGTAGGGGCAACATACAAAGGGCAGTCCTCGGCATGGACAATGGTTCCGTCCTCACCAGCTACTGCACCACAGGTACACTCTTTTTTCTCCGGCTGTGCGGGAGCCTGATACAGAGGACAGTCCTCGGCATGGACAATGATTCCATCCTCACCGGCTACTGCACCGCAGGTACACTCTTTTTCCTCCGGCTGTGCGGGAGCCTGATACAGAGGACAGTCCTCGGCATGGACAATGGTTCCGTCCTCACCGGCTACTGCACCACAGGTACACTCTTTTTCCTCCGGCTGTGCGGGAGCCTGATACAGAGGGCAACCTTCGGTGTGAACACCGTCCTCAGTGCCGCAGGTGCAGATCGGCTCTGCTAAATCAGGCTGTTCGTTGCTCTGAGAAAGATAGCAGGCATCGCTGTGCTGATGCTCCTCCAGCGTACAGGTCAGTTCCTTAGAATAGCAGCTGTCATCATGCTGATGGCCCTCGGATTCTTCCTGTCCGCACACAAGAACACGCTCGGCAGTATAACATCCATCCCCATGCGTATGTGTCTCATCCTCAGACAGAGTACAGGTCAGGACAGTTTGCTCCTCATAGCAGCTGTCATCATGGGCATGAGCACCTTCGCCAGCTTCCAAGCCGCAGGTCGGAACATCAGAAACTATGTAACAAGCATCCGTATGGGTGTGCTCCGTCTTTTCACATACCAAAGTAGAATGTGCATCTGCTTTGATTGCCAGCGTACCTGGGACACAAACAGAGGCAAGCACACAAAGGCTCAATCCCAATGTAAGAAATTTTCTCTTCATCTGTTATCCCTCCTTATTCCCCGTCAGGCCAGCCTGCGGCTTCCATTACCGTATCACCATTGTTGGCAGTCTGGACAGCCTGGGCGGAAATAACAACGTTGGCAGTACAGTTTTGATACGCATTGCCCATCTCTGCACTGAAGCGAACTTCTTCCATTACAGGCTCTGTTGTCTCACCGGGAGCCAAAACCTTTTCATAATAGAAGTTACGATCATCCCGGTTGAGCTTCCATTCTCCAGAGGTGCCATAGATATGGACATACTTGATCCCCTCGTCAGAGAGGTCGCTGCCATCTTCTCCCGTAATGGTAACCTCCATCTTTAAGCGCACCCAGGCGTCGTTGTCGCCGGTGTTTTTAACCTGGACGATTTTGCTGGCAGAAGTACCGGGCATGACACCCTTAATGCCTTCTTCCGGGAACTCTACCAAAGTACCGTCCTCTTTCTTGGTTTGCTCCACCAGCTCAATGTTCACATCGCCAGAGGTAATCACGTTGTGTGCCGTATCCTCAGATGTGAAGTAAGCCAATGTGCCGGCAGTCGCAATAGCCAAACACATGACCACGGCTGCTACCAGCAAAATTTTCTTCTTCATTCGCAGTTCCTCCTCGCATTTATACTGCAATCCGCAGTTTTATTTCTTTTCTGACTTATAGCCATATGAGAATATCCGAAGGGACGCTTCGGGTACTCTCATATGGCCACCCCTCTTGAGCCGCCGAGGGGTGGGCCACGAAAAATCTCAAATTAGAAACCGCAGGTGGTGAACCATGCAGCGATTTCTTCCACGGTCATATTCTGAACATCAGCCCAACTTGCCTTAGCGCCCTGAGCCTGAACAGCCTGAGCAACAACATTGATCGGCTGAGCTTCTTCATTGCCGGTCAAAGTAGTAGGCATTACAATCTGATCAAACAGAGCATCGGTGGTCTGACCAGCTTCCATTACCTTGGTGTAGTAGTAATAACCATCGGTGTGCAGAACCCAGTTTTCACCCAGCTTATTATCAACATAATCGGTACGGTAGATGATGTCGCCCTTTTCGCCGAACTGCTTCAAGCCCTCAACGCTGATGCGGACGAAACAAGGGTTGCTCTTCTCGTCAACAGTAACAGTGGGGTCTTTTTTCAGAGGCTCACCGGGGTAAACGGTATCAGCATCCTTGCTCCCCTCAGCATCCCAATTAGGCTCGGTAAGGTCGATGTTAACATTTCCTACGGTAAATACGTTCTCTGCTTCATCTTTGTCGGTGAAATAAGCAAGAGTACCGCCGATGACAGCAACCGCTGCCAAACAAACGGTAAGGCATACAGCCATGATTTTCTTTTTCATGATAGCGATTCCTTTCATTTTGTCGTGTTATGTATCCGGCAATTACCGATATACATCAGTGAGTTAGTTCTTCGGAACATTTGCCCAAGCCTCGGCAGCGGTAAAGGTATCCGTATTGTTCTTATACAGCTGAGAAGCATAGGCGGTGATGGTCAGGGTTGGCTGATTGTTTTCAGCCTCAGCCATCATTTCCTTGGTGACTTCGCCCTTGACGGTAACCTGGTCGTCTTTCAGAACGCTGAATTCCGTTCCCATGTCGGCAGTCTTAACCTCACGGTAGTAAACACCTTCAACACCTTCCAGAGCTGTCCAGCCATCTGCCATCTCGTAGGTCATGTAGCTGTCGAAGTTTGCAGACTTCTCCACCTTGACGAACAAGTAGCATTCCTCAGAGCCTTTTACCACAGTGGTCTTTGGGTCCTTATGGATGGTGTAGCCAGGAACCATTTTGTACTCTTCTTCGGTTTCTGTCAGGGTAACATCAATATCGCTGGTGGTGAACGTGTTAACCACAGCATCGGTTTTAGCCGTCAACCACGCAAGAGTGCCGCCGATGATACAGCCAACTACGAGAACCAAAGCCACAAGCAGCGCCAGAGTTCTTTTCTTCATGTCGTTTCCCTCCTCTCCTCATATATTTGAATTGCTTGTATCTCTATCAGAGGTGCGGTCATACCGAAACCTCTCAATAGACGATTCCTATTCAGTTGTTAAATCCAGCCGCAGTCCAAATATCGGAAGCGCTCTTGCCGTCAAAGCCGTCAGCCTGAATTGCGTAAGCGGTGACATTGATTTCCTTGCCAGCGTAGCTTGCCAAAATCTCGTTGTTCACATCGCCCTTAATGGTAAAGCTCTCGAATACGGTCACATTGTCGCCGCCCTTAACAACTGCAGGATTGGTGTTGTCAGTGGTGTACACATAGATGCCATTGGCTTCATCCACAGCAACCCAGCCCTTGTCTTTCATCTGCTCAGCGACGGTCTTGGTATCTTCGATGTCAGCAATCCCGTTTGCAACCTTGACAAACAGGTAGCAATCTTCGCTGTCAGCATCCACATGGACGATAGGGTCCTTCACATACTCCTTACCAGGCATCAGCTTGTATTCGTTCGCCTGGTCACGATCATTCTCGTCTGGGGTGCTGTTGTCCACGTCGGTTTCGTCCAGGGTTATGGCGACATTTCCCACAGTGAATGTGTTGACAACCTCGTCAGTGGAAGTCAGGTAGGCCATGGTTCCCAGCACAGAGGCGGTGACAAGCATTACCGCACAGAGGCTCAGAAGCAGTGCTTTTTTTGTTTTCTTCATTTGAGAAAACCTCCTTCAATAAATTTTTATATAGGGAGCCTTGCGGCATTGCCCTCATTGTTTCGGGATATGATCCCGTTCATATCTGCCTTTTGTTTTCTTTTTCTCCTTGTCTTTATCGTCAGAAGAAAACAGGTCTGGCAGAAAGACCAACAGCAGCAGAACTGCGCCAACGGAAATGGCTACATAGGTTCCCGGAGGATTCTGAATGTAGTCAGCGAAATATCCCAAATAGGGAATTGTGAACACCGGAGAGCCGATCACATTCTTATAATGAACCAACTTGCCGTCCTCAGCATCGTTGGCGTCGCCCTTGGTGCGGTAGCGCAGCGTGTCTGGCTCTTCCTCATCAGGAACGACTTCTGTAATGCGGTGAGTTGCCACGGTATCCTCATCCAGCATGAAAGTGATGACATCGCCCGCTTCCAGTTCTTTGTAGTCCACATCTTTAACATAGATGAGGGAACCGACATGATAGGTCGGCTCCATAGAACCGGAAAGCACCGTGAATACCTGAAGCCCAACCAGCCGAACGCCTACCAGCGCAACGGCGAGTATCACAGCAAGAACCACGATGATGTTCGTGATGATATTCCAAATTTTTTTAATTGTTTTTCCCATACCCTTTTCCTGTTCTGCGGCAGATCAGTGCCGCCCTTTCTCTCGTTCTATTGCCGGTCGGCTTTCTCCGGCAGTTCCTTTTTCATCTCCGCTTCGATTACGTAGAATGCCGTATTGAACGCTCGATTTTCTGCATCAGCCTCATCCGGCGTTTCCTGGTTTACCACCAGAATTGCAAAAGAGTTCAGCAGAACAAATAGTGCGTACAGACAATGCTTGGCATCTTCCATGGTGTCAAACCGAGGAAGAATTGTCTCTGCCAGTTCATCCAACTGTATCTGATACTCCTTCTGTGCATACTTTTCAAAATTAGGGGAATGGTAGTAGTACGTGAAAAAGCGGCAGACATCCGGAGTATCAATCAGGTAACGCCATGCCGCATGAAAAACTAACCTGCACCGTTCCGGCAGAGGACAGGCAGACATTTGTTTTCTTACAAGATCAATCTGCCGAATCACATGGTGCATAAACTTGTGGTTTTCAAGAAGATATGCTTGTACCAGCAAATCTTCCTTATTCTCAAAGTAACGATAGATATAAGCGTCATTTACACCTGCATCGCTGCTGATGTTACGGGTACTTATATCTTTCATTCCATATTTTGCAACTGCCCTAACTGTGCTTTCCAAAAGAGCCGTTCGCTTGTCATCTATCAATATTTGCACCTCGCTTACTGATTGTGGGCATTTGCTACACAAACTGAAAAAATTAAGCCGATTACGGCCATTTTTTCGCTGTCCTTTCTTCGCAGAGTAAGGCACTCACTGACATCGGTCGCTGTGATGTTCTGGATAGCCTAAAAAATTCGTCCCAAAAAATTTTCAAAACGGCTCTGAAATCCACCTTTCACAGAGTAAGGCACTCTGTCAAATCACAGTTTCAAAACCTGAATAGCCTTGTACTTTTGCCGTCCTTGAGGGGGAAAGACACAAAACTGTGACTGCGGAAATTAAAGCCCGACGGCCGCCAGTTTGTTCATATTGTCCCGTTTCAGCTCCATTGAAGAATGCACATAACGGTCAAGGGTAATGGTTGTATTGGCGTGTCCTAAAATCTCGCTGAGAGATTTGATTTCAAAGCCAACTTCAACACAACGGGTGGCGAAGGTATGCCGAAGCGTATGAAAATGCACGCCGTCCAAACCGCAGATTTCGGTATAACGCTCCATGCGGTATTGCAATGTTCTTGGCTCCATATAATGAGAGGTTCCGGTCAAAACAAAAGCCGCAGGACTTTGCGGATTCATCTTCCGGCAAAGCTCGGCGGCAGTTTCGCTTATGGGAATTGTCCGGGTAGAAGTATCGCTTTTAGGAGAGCCGATCACAATTTTTGTTTTGCTTTCCTGATCGGGATTCATGTCTTTCAGCCTCTGCATGGTCGAGCAGATTTTGATGGTATTATCTTTCAAAGAAATGTTCTCCCACCGTAAAGCACACAACTCACCAATCCGAATTCCCGTGAGAAGTGCAAGAAGCACACCGAACTTACACGAATCCATATCATCCAGAAGAAATCTGGAAAACCGGGTTTGCTCCTCTCTGCTCAGTACACGCATTTCCTTTTTGCTTTCCTTTGGATAGTTGATGTTCAACGTAGGGAATGTTCCGGGAAATCGTTTCGCTGTATAATCGAGAATGGACCGCACGACCACCAGAATATCTTTGACAGTCTTAGGTGCCAGTTCTTCTTCAAAGAGAAGTTCGTTCGCAAACTGCTCAAACAGTGCGTCGTTCATTCCCAAAGGGAAACAGCCGCCCAATCGAGGCTTTATGTGTTTATCAAGAATCGTCCTGTACTTTACACAGGTGGACTCTTTGAAGCGGTTTCTCCCAGATTCAAACCACTCGTCACAGAACCACGAAAAACGATGCCGGGAATTTGATGCTGGTATCGGCTTTCCACTGAGCAGCGCAGCTTTCGCCTTGGTGACTTTTTCTTTTGCTTCCTTATAGGTTTTCCCATAACAGAATCCGTATTTGATTTTCCCGGACAGTTCATACCCTTTGATATACCGTGCTTCCCATCGACCATCCTTACGCTTAAAAATATTTTCGCCTTTTGCCATTTGCTTACCTCCATTAGTAATTGAAAAATTTAGTTTGACTGCTCCTTTGACTGCGAATCAAATGCAGAGCACCAGTCTTATTTATAGAATAGCTTTCCTTTGAACCTGAAAAGCCTGTCAGGCAAAAAAATAACCGTATTTTTCCTCTTGAACCCTTGATTTTTCGAGCGATTAGGAGTATAATTTTCTACATATAAGTGGATTGACCGCTTCACAGAGTGCCTTACTCTGCGAAGAGAATAAGCTCCAAGTGAAAACATACTTGGCAAGCAGGGCACGGCGGTACCCACCCGTGCAAAATTTATAGGCTCCTGCATCACGCAGGAGCCTATAAATCGCTTGTCGAGGAAACATCCCCGAACCCCTTTAACACAGATTTCATCTGTGGCTACGCATCGTTCCGACGCTAAATTGAGCACAGTCATTCACGACCGTGCTCTTTCTCTTTGCGCTTCTCCCGTTCCTCAAGATCACGCAATTCCTCGTAATTTGCCGTGTGTACCGCAAGGTCCCGAAGCTCATCCCGTACTCTTTTGAGTTCAGCATACGCTTCTTTTTTCATTGTGAGTTTCTCGGCAAATTCCACCTGCAGGCTCTTAATAGTCGGCAGCTTCTTCAAACCTAATTCATCAAAAGCCTTTTTCGCAGCCTTATGAATGATGATGTCCGGCTCGTGTTCCTCCAGAAACCTTTTGGAATAACCGGACTTCCGATAGCCCACATACACATCCCTGGTCTTTGAATAATTGACGATGTGCGTTTTGAGAACATTGATCTCTGCAATCCTGTTTTGAGCTTCTGTGATTTTCGCAGAAAGCTCTTTTTCTTTTGCCGCCAGCACCGTCTTTCGCTCTGTCATCGCTTCATAGCTGAAACCGTGCTCATCCATGTAGAGCTTGGTTTTTGCCATACGCTTTAGGTTCTCAACGGTCGCCCAGCGGCGATAGCCCTCGCCCATACCGGCGGCAAGTTTCGCTTGAATGTCGATAATGCTTTGCGGTCTGGTTTTGTCCCATACCGTTCTGCGTTTCTTCGGCTGATGGATTTTCTGACCTTTGATGACAGCTCGGATTGTATCCTCAGAATACGCATCGCCCAGAGTGTACATACGGATATTCTGCTTGAAGTCAGCATGAACAAAGGTAAGGTGTTTCCCATTTTTCACTTGGAAGCCCTGCTCTGAAAGCAGAGCGAGAAACGCATTGAAGTCATGGGGTTTCTGCTCCAAAGCATCGTCAATGGCGATACGCAGAAGTTCCCGGTGAGAAGGTTTCCCCTGATAGCCGTGCCACTTGTTATACGCAGAGCTGCCACGCTGCGGTTTTTCAATGACCGATAACTGATGCTCTGTACAGATAAGGTCGCTCAGCCGGGCAACGGCTCTGCCGGATCTGCGGAAATCCCGGAACTTCCGTTTGCAATCGAGCGTGACAGCGTTCCAATAGATATGATTGTGAATATGGGCCTTATCAGTATGAGTACAAACAAAGAAAGCGTGTTTCCCTTTGAGAAAGCGGGAGGCAAAATCATAGCCGATTTGGTTTGCTTCCTCCGGCGTAACCTCTCCCGGCTTAAAAGACTGGCGGACTTGATAAACAAGCACATCGTTCTTTTCGTCTTTGCCGGTAAAGTGTCTATATTGTCTTTTCGATATTAAAACCTCTGATGCAAATGAGCGTGGGTCGCAGGCATAGGCAGAAGTCAGCTCTCCGTTATTTGTTTTTTCGGGGTTCAGTCCGTAATCCGTTCTGTCAGAAATAGATTGGGCAAGCGTCTTGCCCTTTGTGATGTGCATGGGAATGATACGAGTTGTGGCTATGAAAAATCACCTCCCAACGAAAAAAGGCGGGCGCAGCCGAAGCCACACCCGTCTCAATTTAATTCTGTCCAACTTGGTCAGAATTTTCTTTATCCGTAAACTGCGTCCTGCACAAAGTATCGGAATCTCTGCATTTGACCGATCAGCCACGCCGCCAGCATCGGCAGTCCCAGGGGACTAACGAGGAAGGCAAACACAAGAACGATGATGCCGTTGACAACGCTGTCAAGCAGAAGAATCACAAAGCCCAGAATACCGAAAATCGTGCCGAGGATGCCAAAGAACCAGGCAGATAACTTGAGCACAAAGGCGAGTATCCAGATGATAACGGCGAGAGCCGCAATGACCGGTGCGAATAAAATCTTTAAAATGAACTTCATCGAAAGTCCCTCCCTTCTTCTGACTCTATTCTACTGTATCGGGAGGAACAGGGCAAGGATGCCGAAATCAGTCGATGGCGGCGAGCTTTTCGAGGACTTTGTTGTTCGCCTCCCAAATCTGTTCCAGCATACCTTTCATTTCACGAATATCATCTTCATAAATTCGGTTTGTGGAATTTACTCTGCGGGCGATCTGGTTGAAGTTGTTGCTTGTTCTGCGAAGATGAGAAATCATATCCCGAAGTTCGGGCAGTTCCAGTTTAACCACATATCCGTCGATTGCCATTTTGCGAAGATACGCCGCCATATTCATTGTGCCAGCCTGCTCCATACGCCTGCCGATTAAAGCCCGTTCCTCCGGTGTTACACGAAATTTCACTTGAACAGGTCGGTTGCGGTTTGCCATTACAGCTCAGCCTCCTTTACTTTGCCCGGAGACTTCCTCGGCAAATCTGCTTTTGCTTCTTTCAGCTTTTGGAGCACAGACGGCTTTTTCTCTGCTGCAAGCTCCTGTTCCTTTCTAAAGCGGTTGACGAATAAATTGATAAGACCGGGGTGAGCTTGGGTGCAGACATACTCATGAGTACGCCTGCCGCCCCATGCGTCATAATCATTCGGAACCGGCACATCTTTTGCCCACGCTTTGTTATCATGGGAGATCCGCCCGTCCCAATCTTTGTCCTGGACGGTGTTGGCAAGAACAAACGCTACACGCTCCATACCGAAACGGTCAATGACCTCATCCACACAGGAACCGTCAAACCGGTTATCTCTATAATGGCTGGAAATGGCTTCTTCAATGGCGTTTTTGCAAGCTACATTCGCACGATGAGATGTCCGGTAGGTTTCAAGCTCGCCGTGCTCTTTTGCGAAAGTTGCAGAGAAAGTATACACAGGAAGGCTGCGAAGTTCCTCCCGCTGTTTCTCGATGTTTTTATTCGCCCCGCTTTCGATGCAGTCCCGGATCACATCCATGTGGTCGCCCTCGATATTCTCAAAATCATGGAAGATTTCATCCAGAGGAGACGGTGAAGCAAGCAGGGCTTTTGCCTGTTCATCGGTTAAATCGTGATATTCCATCGCCAGAACGATGTCCTCACGCATAACATATTCGTAGGCATGATTCAAGATTTCAGAGGGCGGCTGCGTAAGCAGCCACCCCTTGAATTTCTCCTGTTCGGCAAAGAGCTTTTCGTAAAGTGCAGTATTTAATTCCTGATTGTTCATCTGACAGTTTCCTCCTTATGCTTTTTGGTTGATTCTGTCCTGCCTGCTTTGTCGTAGGAATGGAGCTTTTGCAGGACAGAGGGTTTTGCGGATTTGGCAATCTCAGCTCTTAACGGAGTTTCTTCCGCCATCGCCTCAATCGGCGTCTTATCATCAATGTTCAGAGCGATATTGAGTTCCGCAAGCCTTGCGGATTTCACCCGCAGCTCGTCCTCCTGGGGGAACGGTTTACCCAGCTCTGTCTTTGCAGTCTCCATCTGCGAATACAAACTTTCTAACTTGCTTTGAACTGTCGCAAGACGGTCCGCCATACCGTTTAAGGCATTGTCAATTCTCGTCAAATTGCCACGAGGGTCTTTGCCCAGCGTTACACGATGGGTCATCTGTCCTTTCAGGGTCAAAACATAGTCCCGACCGAAATCCTCCAGCGTCAGCGACATTTGGAACCCACGATAGCTGCCGACCGGAATGGGGTCTAAACCCTTTACTTCCTTAAAAGCATCGACTAAAGCGGCGCCTGCGTTCTCCTTATCGGTCAGCACATCGCCACGAACGGTCATGCCGGCAAAGCCGTCCACCGGGTGCGGATTCTCGGCAAGCGTTTTCATATCCGCTTCAAATCCGGCAATAAAGCCTTTACTCTGTTCAATCTGTTCGGGGAAATACCGCAGGAGGTTATCTTCCAATCGGTACTGCTGACTTTGGTGGTTGGCTTTCATCAGCTTCAATCGAGCCACATCCACATCAAGGTCCATCTTCTCTTTGATCCGCTCATCGCCCGCACACAGAGCTTTGATTTCCGCATAACTGAGTGCGGTCTCGTCAATGTCATCACAGGCTCGGACAGGTGATTTGCTCGTCATAATCTGGCTGATGAACTTCTGTTTGTTTTCAAGGGTCTGCCAGAGATATGCGTCAAAAGTTGCCTCGGTAACATAGCGGTAAATATGAACTTCGGGATTCATGTTACCCTGCCGGATAATACGACCGCTGCGCTGTTCCAGATCTCCCGGTCTCCAGGGTGCGTCAAGGTCATGGAGAGCGATCAGCCTGTCCTGTACATTCATACCGGCTCCCATCTTAAAGGTGGAACCCATGAGCACACGGACTTGACCGGAGCGGACTTTACTGAACAGTTCCTTTTTGCGGGCTTCGGTGTTCGCTTCGTGGATGAAAGCGATCTGCTCTCTCGGAATCCCTCTTGCCACAAGTTTGTCCCGGATGTCATCATATACGGTAAATCCCGCTTCTTCGGGAGTATCGTCTTTCTCTGCCAGATGCTCCAATGCTCGGAGTTCCGGGCTGTCGAGGTTTGCTGCAGGAGCTTTGGCAACTTTCTTTGAAGCGGAACTTTTCGGTGTAGAAAGGTCGCAGAAAACGAGCTGAGTCAGTTTGTTTTCCTGTCCTTCCTCCCAAATGCGATGGATATTATCCACGCACATATTGACTTTGCTTGTCGGCTCATCAGGAAGATTGGGGTTGATAATTCGCTGGTCAAGACCAAGTTTACGTCCATCGGAGGTAATGCGGAGCATATTGTCCACGGATGGGTCAACCGTACCTGCATGGACAGCGGCGGCTCGTTCGGAAAGCTCCTGTACCATCGCCTGCTGGATTTCTGTCGGCTGTGCCACCTCGTTGTGATAGATCGGCGTTGGAGTCGGCAGATTAAGCTGGTCGGCGGTTTTAATATCCGCCGCTTCTTTGAACAGATTCATCAGTTCCGGCAAATTAAAGAATTTGGCAAATCTGGTTCTTGCCCGGTACCCTGTCCCTTCGGGAGCAAGTTCGATGGCTGTAGTGGTTTCCCCAAAGGTCGATGCCCAGCAATCGAAGTGAGCCAGTCCCTTATCCCGAATGGTATCATGCTGCAAATATCTCATCATCGTATACAACTCGGTCATGGAGTTTGAAACAGGTGTTCCGGTTGCGAATACAACGCCACGGCTGTCGGTTATCTCGTCGATATAGCGGCATTTTAACAGCATATCCGATGACTTCTGAGCATCGCTTGTAGAAAGTCCCGCCACATTCCGCATTTTTGTGTAGAGGAACAGGTTCTTAAAACTGTGCGCCTCGTCCACATAGAGGCGGTCAACGCCAAGCTGCTCAAAGGTAATCACATCGTCTTTGCGGGTGCTGTCCTGCAATTTTTTGAGCCGGGTTTCCAATCCCTTTTTGGTTCTCTCCAAAGACTTGATGGTAAAGCGTTCCGCACGGCTTGCTTTCAGTTCCTCAAGACCTTCTTCGATTTCCATGATCTGCTCCTGCAAAAGCCGCTCCTGCCGTTCCTGCGATACGGGGATTCGTTCAAACTGGCTGTGCCCGATGATAATGGCGTCGTAGTCGCCGGTTGCAATCCTGCCGCAGAACTTTTTTCGATTTCTCGGTTCAAAGTCCTTTTTGGTTGCAGCGAGGATATTGGCGGACGGATACAGACGGAGAAATTCACTTGCCCATTGTTCGGTCAAATGGTTCGGGACAACAAAAAGCGGCTTCTGGCATAAACCAAGCCGCTTACTCTCCATCGCCGCTGCTACCATCTCGAAAGTCTTACCCGCACCCACTTCGTGTGCAAGCAGCGTATTGCCGCCGTAGAGGATATGGGCGACCGCATTGAGCTGATGCTCACGGAGCGTGATTTCGGGATTCATACCGCTGAATACGATATGGGAGCCGTCATACTCACGGGGACGATTGGAGTTGAACAGCTCGTTGTACTTCGTCACAAGCTCCTGCCGCCTGTCGGGGTCTTTCCAAATCCAATCATGAAACGCATCTTTGATTGCCTGCTGTTTCTGCTGGGCGAGGGTCGTTTCTTTGGAATTGAGCACACGCCGTTCCTTTCCGTCGGGGTCTGTAACGGTGTCATAGATCCGCACATCCCGCAGATTCAGCGTATCCTCCAAAATCTTGTAGGCGTTGGCTCTGTCCGTCCCATAGGTCATATAGGCGTTTACATCGCTGTAGGACGGCTGGGATTTGCCGGTGATGTTCCATTCCGCAGAGAACGGCGAATAGTTGACTTCAATACTTCGCCGCAGATAATACGGCGGCTCAAAGGTCTCTACCATAAACTGCTGAATATAGGATTTATCAATCCAGGTTGCTCCCAGACGAACCTCAATTTCCGAAGCATCCAGGTCTTTCGGCTGTGCTGATTTCAGAGCCGCCACATTGTCTGCAATCTCGCTGCGGTGCTCCGCACCTTCCGGCAGCATATCCAGAGCTTTTTGATAGTAAGCGAGCTTTTCACGGACATTCCCGGACAGAAAATCATCGGCGGTTCTCCAAGTATAGGAGCCGTCCGGCTTTCGGTTAAAATCCATATAGATCACGCCACGCAGATCGCTCGCCAGTTCTTCCTCGGTCTTGCCGGTAAGCTGAGACATATATGCCATATCAACCATTGCTTTTTCTGCAATAGAGACTGCCAATGCTTCCGAAGCGGTATCGACCGATGTGACAACTTCGCTGGGCTTAATGGTACGCTTGGTAAACATATCCGCCTTGCGTTTCAGATTGTTGTCCTCATCGAGAACTTCCAGCGAGCAGAGCAGATAATAGGAGCTATCGTCCGCAAAAGCAAGAGCATTGCCACGGCTGTTGATGAGACCGTGCTTTGCGGTAAAATTATCGTAGAGTTCATTTAATTCTCTTTGTGTCTGCCGGATAACCTCGTCCGGGGTATATCCGTCCATCTGCTGACCAATGAGTTTCTGCACACAATCACGGAGTTCCACCATGCCCTTGACACGCTCCATTGCCGCAGCGTTCAAATCGGGCTTTACCATGCGGCTGTTTTCTCTGTAGTAGACATTGCCGTCTACCACGGTGTAACTGTAATTTTTGACATTTGGGTCAGCGGGGATAGAGGTGTCGATTGCTTCCCCCGCACCGAGTTCGGGCAGCTCTGCCTCCGTATAAGTGCCACGGATATATTTCACAGCATCGTGAAGCTGATCGGCAAGTTCCAGTCCCTCAATGGGTTCAACCGTAAAGTCCTGCTTGCCGTATTGGGTGCTTTCAGAAGTCTGCCGTCCGAGTATCATTTCGGGATGGTCGATGAAATAACTGTTGATGGCAAAACCGTCATCGTTCTTTCCAAGGTGTATCCAATCGGGTTCAATCTCAATAGGACGATCCCGCTTCTGCAGGAAGATAATATCGGACACAACTTCCGTGCCTGCATTTGCCTTGAAAGCGTTGTTCGGCAGGCGGATCGCTCCAAGCAGTTCCGCTCTCTGAGCGATATATTTTCGGACTTCGGGAGATTGCTTGTCCATCGTGTACCGGCTCGTTACGAAAGCGACCACACCGCCCGGTCGAACCTGATCGAGAGCCTTGGCGAAAAAATAATCATGGATAGAGAAACCGAGTTTGTTATATGCCCGGTCATTTACCTGATATTGACCGAACGGCACATTGCCGATAGCCAGATCGTAGAAGTCCCGCCTGTCGGTAGTCTCAAATCCTGCTACGGTAATATCTGCTTTGGGATAAAGCTGCTTTGCGATTCGCCCTGTGATGCTGTCCAGCTCCACGCCGTAGAGCCTGCTGTTCTGCATAGATTCGGGAAGCAATCCAAAAAAGTTGCCCACGCCCATTGACGGCTCCAGAATATTGCCCGTCTCAAAACCCATGCTGCAGACAGCTTCATAGATAGCCTTAATTACAGTTGGGCTTGTATAGTGGGCATTCAGCGTAGAACTTCTTGCGGCGGCGTATTCTTCGGGAGAAAGTGCTGTGTACAGCTCCGCAAATTCACTTTTCCAGTTGTCTTTTGTTTCATCAAAGGCGTCCGCCAGCCCGCCCCAGCCCACATACCTGGAGAGAATAACCTGTTCTTCGGGTGTTGCCTGTCTGCCGTCAAACTCCAATTCTTTCAGAAGGTTGATGGCGTCCATATTCATACGGAACTTTGCTTTTGCACCACCTTCACCCAGATGGTCATCGGTGATGCGGAAATTGTGAAGTTCGGGCTTCGGTATCGGCGGCTCTGGGGTTTTGATGGTTCGGATTTCCACATCGAACGGAAGATTGTTTTCTTCCGCAGAGTAAAACGCTGCGGTTTCTGACTCCAACTGAGGCTCGGCAGGCGGTTCCGCTGTACGCTGTGCTTCGCTGATCTCCATGAGCCCACGCATAAACGCAATGGATTCGCTTCTGAAAATCGGGAACCCTGCTGCGTTCTGGAATGTAACATCCTGCAAGCTCACCTTGCCAAAATCGAGATTTACGCTGTCCACAACAAATCTGCGTCCGTCAATCTCAAAGGTGGATTCATGGGGGATCAGATACTCATTTGCGAAAGCCTCATCAGCTTCCCGAATAGCGGCCTGCTCACGGCTGATCCGATCCACATCTCCCATTACCTGCTGAATGAACGGGTCTGCATCCAGCTTTTCGGAGTCAACGACTTCGCCGTTTACGATGCCATGCTGGGCAAGGGTTTCACGAATGGCAATCGGGTCAATATCGTCCAGACGGTCATATTCTGCCTGGGTGTAAAATCTGTCCTCCTTGATGAGCTGTGCGATACGCCTCTGTACCTTTGCCCAGGACATTTCATAATCAATGTCCGTTCCGGTAACGGTGATATGCAGAGGTTTCGATACCTCAGTACCGTATTCTCCGGCGAGCCACGCCGCCGTGTCCCGTTCACGGGCATGGTCTGCCATATAACGGACAACTGCCTGCTTACTTTCAATACTGCCGTTCCAGCTTTGGAGAGCTTCATCAATCTCTGCCTGTGTGATTTCACGGGAGATAAGCGGTGTTTCAACTGCTGCGGTTGAGGTGCCTTTTGGAGTTTCTGTAACGCTTACAGGTTCGTTTTCGATCTCCGGGGATAATTCCCTGTCTGCTCCTAAAACGCCCAGAGAATAGGTCGTATGCTCGTTTATAATGCTGTTATGACGGGCAACCGTAACGCCGCGGGTCTGGCGGATTTTCTCAACAGACTGCTCCAGAATGTGAGAGGGAATCCCGCACATTTCCACCCGTCCCGCACCGGACACGGCTCTTGTAGTAAGATTTAAGCCAAGCAGCTCCGATGCGGTTCTGGCATCCACGCCGTACATTTCAAAGAAATCTCCGACCTGGAACAGCACCACATCATTGGGATGGTCATGTTTGATGTCGTTATAGGCGTCCATGTGTTTGCGGAACTGCCACTCACGGGTCTGCATTTCCTCATATCTGGCTTTTTCTTCGGGAGTAAAATATCTGCCGTTCCGAATGATGTTTTCAAAGCGGGAGAGCACCTTGTTCCAGTTCAGCTCTACATCAGTACAGCCGGGCTTCTGCAAACGGATACCCTTGCCGCTGCTGTCAATCCAGCCCTGTCCCGATACAGCATGAGAACGACCGCCTGTGCCGTACTCATTCTTTAGAAATTCCGTTTTTTCTTTGGCATTGTGAGCACCTGTGAGATAGCTGTAGATGCGACCCCTGCCGCCCTCAACATTACTGCCACGATTCAGCGTGGCGTCAATCTCATCATCGGTAATAAACATTCCCACCGTGGGAACCTCCGGCATATCGGAAGTATACTCACGCCTCAGCAGGTCAAGGTCTTTCAGCCTGTTCCAGATCTCGTGCGTCTTGTGAAAGTGAAAACGCATGACGTCCCGATTTTCCTTATATGCTTCAAGAAAAACGGTATACTCTGCGGCAAGGCGTTCCCGAAACGTAGGGTCTTTCAAATCCTCCGCCAGACGAGCCGTACTATCGGGGAAATTGTTATTGCGATAGTCAGCCAGGGCAGAGAGGATGTTTTGTTCCTTTGCCGCATCGCTCAAATCCCCACGAAGATACCAGAGCATTTGGGAGAGCTTCATTCGCTCGTGTCCCTCGGCTTCCGCAAGCTCCACATTAGAGGCATATCTGCCGTCCTGCATGAGCTGACCAATACGCTCAGCGGCATCCTCCCAGGAAATTATCTGTGCTGTTTTTGTATATCTTGCGGAACGACCTTTTGCAAGATGAATCCCGTCCTCTCCATACCAAACGGAGAACTCGCCACCCTCTGACTTGATACCGGCTCCGCCGTGATATTCCTGTTTGAGCAGCTCTGCGATTTCTTCTGTGGACTTCTGCTTCTGGAAGGCAGCGGCAACCGTCATTCTTGTATCCTCGGTGTTGCTTGCCAGACGGAGCACATCGTCAATGTCATTTTGGGCAAAAGAAAAAGCGAAGGGTGTAGGTTTTACACTCTCCGCTTCGTCTATGACAGCGATCTGCTCCTGTTCTGTTGGGAACAGCCCAACATCAAAGAGGGTGAGCTGTCCGCTTATGCGTGAATCAGTTCTGCGAGAATTACTTCCTCGGCTTGGTTTTTGAGGTTGTTCATAAGCCCTGTCCACTTCATCGGATCGCTGGCTTTCAGGTTCTCCGTCACGCCGTTCTGCTTCATCAGCTCCGGCATCATCAGTTCCAGCCTCCGGTTCGCTGCCTCGTCGATCTCCCTCAGATGCGGATACAGGCTCTCTGACAGGATCATGCTGTTCCACAGCACCGGCCTGTGCTCCTGCAGGTACTTTTTCCTCATCCGACCGTACTTGCCCAAGGGCTTCGTTTCGGTCTCGGAGAGCGTCAGATTGGGAATCAGATAATCCCCGTTCTGCGTATAATTCAGATTGTTCTCCATCATTCTGCGTCCTTTCCGCCTGTCTTTGCAGGCTTGCTTCTCGCTCGTAGTTTTTTACGGTGATTGCGATTTGCCTTAAAATCTGCTCGCTGCTGTTGGAAACAGCCGAGCCGAGAACGGCAATCGTATCACGGGTGTTAAAATCGAATACGCTTAAAAAATCCTCATGCTCAAAGTAGTCGCCGGGATTGAGACCGCAGCGGGACATGAGCGTGTAGGTGGTGCTGACCGCAGCGGCGTTTCGGAACGCCATCTCTACGTTGTAATCATCATACTCCTCAAGGAAAGAATCTTCAAGGATGCCGAGGATGTCCCGCCTGTTGTCGTTCCAGTATTCGGTTACGAGCTTCCCGGCAATCTGTTCCAGTTGATCGGCAAGACCTTTTTCACCGGATACGCCGAAACGGTTCTCCAGAGACGCCGTAACAGCGTCCTGATGTTCGTCCCGATATTCCCAAAGGTTCAGACGGCGGGAATTTGCCCTGGTGCCTGTATCCGAAACATCAAACACATATTTGAGTTTCGGATTATCGCCGCTGGTATCAATCAAGGCGATGCCCTTGGTGCCACGGCGGACATAACGCCCCATCTGCTTGTTCCAGAGGTCATAGTCGGCACAGGCTGTTGCGTTTGGCTTTTGAGCGAAAATCATAAGCTGCTCATGGAACGGATATTTGTAGAGCCGCCCCATCGTTTCGAGGAACGCCGTCCATTCTCCGAAGCTGCCCGTAACCTGCTTGGCGGTTTGGTCTGCCATTTGCTCATACATTTGCAGTTTGCTTGGCATGAATTGTCTGCCCTCCTTTATTCCATAAAATTAGAGCACCCGAAAATCGGGTGCCCTGCACATAACACTTTGTTATTCTGTTCAAAAATAGATTTCATCATCGTCTGCGTCATCTTCAAAGTATTGAAGCAGATCCAGCGCCAGCTCATTGACACGGATTGGGATGTCAAACCCTTTCATCTGCTGTTCTTCACCATTTGAGTAACTGATTGAGACTGACCATGAGGGTTGTTCTGTATCATCGGCATTTTCGTTCTCGGCAAAATCGCTCCCGCCCTCATCGTCATCATCAAAGGAGTCAAAATCAGATTGAGAAAAATCTTCTTCCCAGCAAAAAACCTCGTACTCGCTGACGATCCGGTTCAGCAGTTTTTTCATTTCCTTCTCCGGCAGTTCCACCGTATCGGTGGTTTCAGCCTGGATACAGGAAATTTGCCGTGATTTGCGGTCAAGCGTAAATGTGATTTGTGCGTCAAAGGGATCTCCATATTCATCCCATAATTCATCCTGAATATGGAATGTCATTTCTTTGATATGGAGCTGCTTTTTGCGTTCGTTTCTCTCAGCATAAGGGAAGTACTCTGCATAAACTGCTTTGGCGGTCTCTGCAATTTCATGGCAGTCATTCTTTTGCAGCCCCTTGAGCCACGCTTTCTGCTCCGCAGATAACCGGTACGGGAGGTTCATCAGCCGTGTCAAAGTCATTTCTTTGGAACGCTCTGCAGGGGACAGCGCCGCACATTTCTTGCAGATATGTGCGCTGTGACCCTTCCCGGAAAAACTCTCATTGGATCGATACGTTCCGCAGACTTTGCAATAATGACCCTGCTTCTTTGCCATTTGTCAGAATCACCGCCTTTCTTCCATTTTTGTGTTTACGCCGTTCCTTAGATGAGATTGCTGGGGATAAAGCAGTTATCTGCATCGATCGGAATTGGCTCCTCGCACATACAGATGATACCGCCGTTGCCACGGTTCAAGGACGCCTTATCAATCACGCTGTATTTCTTAACTTCACGGCGGTCGGGTGCGGCGCTCTTTTTAATCTCCAATGGATGAATGACATTGTTTTCCTCCACAAAGACATCAATCTCTTTTGCGTTGGAATCCCGAAAATACGTGATATTCACCTTGGATTTTGCGTAGGCGTAATTCTTTACAAGCTCCATCACAACATAGTTCTCGTAGTAATGGCCGCTTGCAGCACCATTCCGCAGCGTATCTGGCGTCAGCCACATGGAAAGATACGCACACAGCCCGGTATCGCAGAAATACAGTTTCGGGGTCTTACTGAGCCGTTTTAGCTCATTGTTGGAATACGGTGCGAGCAGATAAATGATATGAAGTCCTACCAGCACTTTCAGCCATTCCTTCGCCGTGCTCGGCGCAATATCAGCGGATTCTGCCAGCGTTGCGTAATTGACCTGTTCCGACACAAGGGAAGCACAGCCAACAAGGAATTTACGGAAACGCACCGTATCCGTAATTCCTCCTGCCTCAGCTACATCCCGCATCAGGTAAGTGTCGATGTAGGAATTGAAATACTCCTGACGAAGTTCATCGTCCACACCCTGTACCTGCGGCATACCGCCCTGCCAAATGTGGTTGAATACTTGAATCACATCGTTTTTGGGAAGTCTACGCTGTCTTGCCTGTAAAGTGGCAAGGGAGAAATCCAAATCGGTATCAAATACCATTCCTGCTTTTTCTCTCGCAGACAGGCTGTATAGTTCCAGTATTCCAATTCTTCCGGCAAGGGTTTCACGTACTCGCTCCATCATTTTGTACTGCTGGGAGCCTGTCAGCCAAATAAGACCTTTCTCGTCGCTTTCATCGCAAATCACCTTGATCTGCTCAAAAAGCTCAGGGGCTTTCTGCACCTCGTCAATGAGGATCGGCGGCTTATAAGTCTGGAAGAACAGCACCGGGTCGCTTTGCGCCAGCTCCCGTGCCATTGCATTGTCCATCGTGACATAGGTTCTGCCACTGTCTGCTAAATGCTTCAGCATGGTCGTTTTTCCGACCTGTCTTGCGCCAGTCACAAGGATAACTTTGAAAAAATCATTGAGCTTCAGAAATTTTCGTTCCAGCTCTCTTGTAATATATGCCATAACGCACCTCCATTTTGTGACATTTTATGATAATCTGCGGTCAATCATATTTTATCATAATATGCCCGTATGGTCAAGAGATGATACCTGTTATGGGTTTTAACTTTTTGTAAATACTGAAAAAGTTCTGCTCCGACATCTTACTCGTCAAAATCAGGATACAGTTCCAGCTTCGCATAGTCCTCGTCGGACATGGCAGAGAGCTTATTCAGCGTGGAGTCAGTCAGCTCACGAAGATCGGTTTCATCCATGCTCAGCTCTTTCCGCATTTCAGATAAGGCGTTTATCAGCCCTGTCCGGTTTCCGGTATCATAGATACACATGAGATTCATTTCGTCGTTCGTAAAATTCATCACAAATCCCTTTCCGCACTTCTGTGCTGCGTCGCTGATTTTCTGTCCTCCTCCTGGTACTTACGGAGCTTGGCAAGGACAGAGGGCTTCTTTGTTTTGACTTCTTCCTTTTTAGGTGCTGGCTTTACCGACTCTTTGGGACCGTTGTTGATAACACCATCAATCATGCCATAATCATCTTCCAACTGCATTTCTGCATTTTTCAGATGATTGTCGGTATTACGGAAGTTTGTCAGTTCCCGATAGCCAACGCTGTCAACATAGTGATAGGATACCACACCCACCTGTTTGAGTGCCACGATGTCACTGATAGAGAGGCTGTGTCCCGTGAAGTCCTGCGGATGCTCAACATTGAAAATACGGTACAAATTCTCCAGCTTTTCAATCTGGCTTCCTTCTTTGGATAAAGTTCCGGTATAAACCAGCTCATAGTTTTCATACTGCGGCTCAATACCTTTCTTCTGCAGCCATTCGGAGTTCATAAACCGTAAATCCGCAGTCGCATCATCACGTTTCAACTGATAGATGGCATAGGTATCGCCGGCACTTTCGTGAAACGCCTGTTCACGCTTCTTACGAACCATTTCCATATCCATCGGCGGGATTTGATTTTTGATAGCGTCCCAATCTTCACGGGTAATGCCAAAACAGCCGGAGAACAGTACAATATCCTCGGCTTCAAACGCCATCGCCTCGGTGTTGCCGTCATAGAGCATATAGATAGGGACATCTCGCTCGAACAGTTCCAAGGCTCTCTCTTTGGACAGAGGAAGCATATCCGAATCCGTATAGCCGTAGGCGTTCATGGCTTCAATGGACATAGATGGATCGGGCATATCCCCATTGCCGGAAGCCTGTACAGGTGGAACTTCTTCCACAGGCAGCTCAATGACAGGTTCGGAACTCCCTTCAACAGAGACTTGATTTGTTTTCCGTGCCTGCCACTCCGAATTTGCAAGATCGTTAGCCTGTTCCTCTGTCATACCTTGTTCCATGAAATAATCCACCATTTCAAGGATATTCATTTCTTCGAGATTTTTTTCTTCTTCGGGAGCGGCAATCATTTCCGTTTCACGCTCTTTCATAATCTCCGCATAGTGCCGGTCTATATCGGAAATCAGCTCGGAGGAAGTCTTATTGATGGTTTCAAGGCTTGCCCGAAGTTCCGGCAGTTCTTTATCCTTTGACCACGCAGCGATATATCCGAAGCTGTTTTCGCCTGTTGCAATACCGTAATACGCACAGACGGCAAAGGAAATGCTTTCCGCCTCAACTTCCTCCGTATGACGGTCTTTTCGCTGTTCATTCAGGAAACGATAGGCGGAAATCTCACCACCGACAAAATTCAGTCCCTCATCCTCGGTCAGCATGAGCCGCCCGTCCTCCGGCAGTTCCAGGGGCTTTGCGGTAATCAGAGAACCGGCATGATTGACTGCGACACGGTTTTCGACTGTCACAGGCACACCTGGGTCATCATCAGAACCTCGCAGATCATAACAGTACATTCCTTCTGGAACATCCGCAGAAGTTACACGCCCGTTAGAAAACAGGGCGGGCACATCAAAAATTTCAACCTCCTGATATTTCGGAGCATCTTTCGGTTCCTCCATTTTCTTCGTGTTGTGGAGCTTGGAATGGGCAATCTCGTGAACCACAGCGGATACAGTCTGCACTTCGCTCATTCCCTCACGAATGGAGATTTTCTGGTTGTCCAAGGAGAAAAAGCCGTCCGAGCCATCACGGATCGGGATGATTTCAATGGGAACAGGAGCAGAACGCCGCAGGGCTTCCAGAAAAACCTCATAATTCTGCACATTGCCCGACAGGTCGGAGGCGAGCTGCGGCAGCGGTTTTCCTTCTGTCTGCGACACATCAAAGACGGTTACAGGCTTATACATGGGAATTTTGATTTCCTTTTCCTCAATGATAACCTTGCCGTCTGCATCAAGCATGGGTAGATTTGTGTCCGGGTCTCGTTTCTCCTGTTCGATTTTCTTTTTGAATGGTGTAGGAGCGATAATCTTGATTCCTTTTTCGCCCTTCATCACATTGCGTTCAAACTGATCTCTCCACTTGTTGAAGCCGGCGACTAAAGTGGCGTTTGGCTTCTGCATATAGATAAGCATTTGATTGTTTACACTGTATTTATGAAAACGGCTCATCGTGCGGAGATACTCAGCGTACTTGTCCGACTGAAAGAGGTCTTGAATCCCTCGTTCTATGCTGTCGGTAATGTCTTTCAGCCGTTCTTTGTTGGTCTGTTTTTCAGCCATAGATTGCTCCCTTCATCGTTGATAAATTAGATTGCCTCCGCATAGGAGAAAGGTTTGCCGACCCATGAGTTACGATAAACTCACCGGCCGGCACCTGTATTATTCCTTACCGAAGTCCAAGCTGTAAACGCTCTTAGTCCCGTCATCGGACAGAACCAGGGCAGCGTCATAGGACTTGCCGGTTTTCTCAGAGAAAATACCCTTAACTGGGAATTTGCCGTTTTTCAGCAAAGCCGCCGCCATCTTCCTTGTCAGCGTGATTTTCTTGCCGGTGAGGAACTTGTTGTCACGCCACAATCCGAAGCGGCAGCTATTGCTCTCGCAGAAGAATCCTTTTTTACTCTCGGTAACATCGCTGCCACAGCGGGGACATTTGCCAACCACATCCCGACCAGACGGGAACAGCACCTCCGCACCCTTGATAACCGAGTAGGTTTTCACAAGCTCACTTACCATCAGGCTGATTTCAGCCATAAACACATCTGCGTCCAGTTCGCCGTGTTCCACCAGTTTCAGCTTGTGCTCCCATTCGGCGGTGAGCAGAGGGGACTGGAGCTGTTCGGGCAGGACGGTAATGAGGGAAACACCGGTATTCGCAGGAACGAGAACAACCGATTTTCTGGATTTCTTACGCTCTACAAAACCCGTGGCAATCAGTTTTTCAATGATACCTGCACGGGTCGCAGGCGTTCCCAGACCTTTGCGCTCAGCATCCTCCGGCATCTCCTTTGCTCCGGCTGTCTCCATAGCAGAGAGCAGGGAGTCTTCGGTAAAGTGGGCGGGCGGTTTTGTCGTTCCTTCCTTGATTTCAAAACCTGCGGCTTTCAGCTCATCACCCTCACTCAGTTCGGGAAGCACCTTATCCGCCTGTTCCTTTGCGGAATAGAGTTTCCATCCGGGATTTTCCACGACTTTTCCCTTAGCAGTAAAAATGTGGTCTCCACAGGAAATGACGGCAACCGTCTCACGAAAAGCAAAGCTATCGCAAACGGCACGAAGCACCTGCTTTGCAATCAATCGGAGGATTTCACGCTCGCCTACGGGCAGAGCATGAATATCCGTCTCCCCGGCAGCCAATGTGGGAATGATTGCATGGTGGTCGGATACCTTTTTGCTGTCGCAGATCTGTCGGGAAAGAACCGCAGGCGGATAGGGTTCCTCGCAAATACCGACCGAACAGGCAACCATCGCTTTTACGCTGTCAGCCATATCATCGGTAAGGTATCGGCTGTCGGTACGGGGATAGGTGCAGAACTTCTTTTCATAGAGGCTTTGCACATAGTCCAGCGTCTGCTGCGCCGTATAGCCAAGCAGCCGGTTTGCATCTCTCTGGAGGGTGGTCAAGTCATAAAGTGCGGGAGCCTTTTCGGTTTTCTCCCTGCTGGTAACGGATTTTACCACAATAGACTCGCCGTTCTGTGGGATGATTGCCTCCGCTTCAGACTTCTGTTTGAACTTCTCGCTGACTGCGGTAGAGGAACCAAAATCCAGTTCCGCCGTATAAAAGGGTTCGGGCTTGAACGCTCCGATCTCCGCTTCTCTCTGGACAAGCATAGCCAGAGTCGGAGAGACCACACGCCCGACATTGAGCGTGCGGTGGTACAGGACGGAAAACAGGCGGGTGGCGTTGATCCCAACGAGCCAGTCCGCCCACTCACGGCACCGGGCGGCGGCAAAGAGATTGTCATACTCCTTACCGTCTCTCAGCTCACGGAATCCCTGCTCAATGGCGCTGTCCTCCATAGAGGAAATCCAGAGGCGGCAGATGGGCTTTTTACATCCTGCCATCTGATAGATGTTGCGGAAGATAAGCTCGCCCTCACGCCCTGCGTCGCAGGCGTTGATCACATCGGACACATCTTCACGGTTCATCAGCTTTTTCAGCGTTTCAAACTGGCTGTACTTGTCTCTGGGAATTTTGTACTTCCAGTTTGCAGGAACGATAGGAAGGTCGTCATACCGCCATTTGGCATACTTTTCATCATAGGTGTCGGCATTGGCGAGTTCCGCCAGATGACCGAATCCCCAGGACACGATATAATCCAGACCTTCGATGTAGCCGTCCTTACGGTCTCGTACACCGAGGACAGAGGCAATCGACATTCCCACAGAGGGCTTTTCAGCAATTACAAGTCTTTTCATAGTCATTTTTCTCCTTATCTTTCTGGTCGGCGTATGCTTTCGCCCGTTCACGCTCCTCGTGGAGCTTTTTCAGATACTTCTCGAAAATAAGATCGCTGGCGATGTCCTCAGAGACATCTGCCAGCGTAACACGCTCGGTGCAGCTATCAAAAATCCTCATTATGCTTTCTCATCCTCGCTTTCCGCCTCCGCCATGACATCGGCATCGTCAAGCTCCGTTTCTTCCTCGTAATCCTCATCGTCCTCTCCGAAATCATAATCATCAAGATTGCTGTCGCCGGAAGTCTTGGTCTTAGGCTTTCTGAACTTGAACCAGTACACAGCGCCGCCGGCTGCACCCGCAATCAGAAGGATGATAACGGGCAGGAAGTTATTCGGCTTCTTTTCCTCGGCGGGTTCCTCCGTCGGCTCGGTCGGTTCGGGTTCCGGCGCTGCTTCCTTGCCGGTACACTCGCTCATATTGGAACGGCAGATTTCACAGTTCGTATTGACTGCGCCGACAACGCATTTGTCGCTGCAGGAGCAGGTCGGCTCTGCTTTTCCGTTTTCTCCCTCCATAAGCGCCATCAGGTCGGCTTCGTCCACAAGATTCATAAAGTACACATTTTCCGTCTCGCCGTTGCGGTCAATGACAAGATAAAAGGTGTTGCCGCTCTTGGACTGAACCGTGATAAACTGTTTTTCTATCTGTTCAGAGTCCTCCGTTGCAGGCGCTTCGATCTGCAGGAAATCGTCAATCAGCGTCAGATTGCCGTCTGGAGTAAGGGCAAGGGGAGATTTCCCATCTTCGCCATCCTCGCCTCCGGTACTCCCCGAACCCAGCAGCTCCATGAACTGTTTCAGCATATCAGCATCAATTTCGATGTTCTGTCCGTTGTTCTCGGCAATTTTCAGATAATCGCTGTGAACATAGCCTTTCTTTTCTGGCACGATCACCTCATACCATTCGCCCTCGGAACCAATGACCGTTACTTCCTCGCCGGGACGGAGCTGGTCGATAATCTCATAATCCAAGCCTGCGCCGGTACGCACATTCAGACAACTGCCGCCGGTTACGACTGTTCCGGTAGCCGTGATTTTTACTGTCTCACTTACACCGTCGATGGTGATAACAAGATTTCCGTCCCCGTCAATGGTATAGCTGAACGGGATTTCCACACTCTCTCCGGGTTCATCCGAAACAGGATTCTCAGTCTCCACAACGGTTTCATCGCTGGGCGGAGCAACTGCTTCATCGCCGCCCGAAGCGTAAGCTGTAACAGAAATGCCCGCCATGCAGAGCACAGCGAGCATCAGACAGGTTGCTTTTCTCATTTTATTTCTCATGGTTTCCCTCCGTTTCTTTAGTTGCAGGGATAGACGCAGATACAGGGTTCTTCCTGCTTGCCTTAATAAGCTCAAACAGCATATCCGGCGTCAAACCGACCTCACGGACCATGCCGATGATGTCCGTGTTCTCGATAGAGATAATATCTGCGTCAATCTTCTTGTTTCTTGCCTGCAGCGAAGCAATCTTCGCCACATTTTTCTCACGCTCCTCACGGAGCTTCACTACTTTCGGGTTCATAAGTCCTCCTTTATGGCTGTGGTAAACGACCAAATGATAGGAAATGCTGCTGCCAGTAATTCGATGTGATGTCGGCATACTGGATGGGATCTCCGCAATGAATCATCATGTTGTCGCCCAGATAGATGCCGACATGGGAAGCTCCCGTGGTATCGTAAGTGCCCTCAAAGAAAATGAGGTCGCCGGGTCTGGCACTTGACGGCGATACATAGGAACAGGTATGACGGAGACCGTCAGCGCCGAGTCTGCCGATATTCCAGCCGACACCGCAATGGTTCACGACCCACGAAACGAAGCCGGAGCAGTCAAAAGAGGTGCTGGGACTGGAACCGCCCCAGACATAAGGGTATCCGAGATACTTTTCGGCTTCCTCCATCATGGCGGCAAACTGCGGGTCGGAAAGGGCTTCCGCAGGGATTTCATACTTTTCGTATTCGGTGTTGATATAGGAGTCTACATAGGACGAATCGGGGAACAGGTCCGGGCGGTTGCCCAGCGTACTCATATAGGTTGCATACATTGAAAGCTGTTCTTCGCTCATAATGTACACCGGCACATGAGAAAGGTTGAAGTTTTCCAGTTTCACCGTGCAGATATAGTAGTCATAGGGCACTTCATAAGTGTCGGTGTGAGTGTTGCCCTCTGCGTCAGTCCAGGTATCTGTCTCAGTCCGATAGCGTGTTTCCACCTCTACATCTTCCGTTAGGATATACTGCTTGTCGAACAGCATTTGAATGGTTCCGCCAACCTCGCCAATCGTCCACTCGCCGCCGTGGAGCGCCGTGATAGCCGAAATCAGAACATAGGGGTCATGCTCAATATCGTCCAGCTCATAATGGTACTCGTCATAGTCGTGGGTACTTTCGTAAGTGTCAAGATACCCCTGCAGTTCTTCCTCCAAAGCGCAATACTGTGCTTCTGCCGCAAGCATATCCGCATCCTCCACAGGGTAGGTGGACGCTCCGAAAACGGAAACACCGCCCTGTACCATAACGGAGCAGGAGGACACAACGCTCAGGAAAAAGGCTGCAATCAGAAGGAGCGCCAGGACAATCAAAGCGCCCTTCCAATGCCGTCTGAGGAACCCTGCCGATTTTTTCGTGTTCTCAGCAGCTTTTTTTGCAGACTTCGCAGTTTTCTGAGTCGTTTTTGCGGCGGATGCACCCGTTTTCCCGGTTTTCGCCGCCATATATTCCTTTTTAATGGCTCGTTTCTGCTGCCAACGGGAATAGGGGTTACTGGAAAACTGCGGATTCTGCCGCTGTGCCTGTTTGTTCAAAGCACGAAGATTTGCTTTGTCTGCCGCTGCTTCTGCATGGGCTGCGTTACGGTAAGGTTTGAGCTTATGGGCGTGATGTGCGGAGTCTATCATCCGCACACTGCCCTCGGCAACTTCCTCCATCCTGTGAGCGCTTTCTACGCCCACATTATCTTCCTCAGACTGCCGGATTTCCCGGTGAGCTGCCGATAAAGCAGAATTGACCGGAGCCGCCGCTGCCGCATGAGAGAGCTTGGAGGTTGGCTTCTTTTTATCCACTTCCTCAAAATACAGGCGTGTCGTTACCTTGCCCTCGGCATCTACAACACGCTCTTTCCGCTTGACAGTTTTCTTCGGGATTTTTGCCTCGGCTTTTTCCAGCTTATCCGCCTTTATATCCGCTTTCTGAATGACCTTTTTCAGCTCCGATGCAGCTCGTTCTTCCTTAGTGAACTGCAGCCGTGGCGAACGCTTACCCATAAGACATCACCTCCCGCAAATTACGCATCATGGGTTACTCCAGGACAATGTGAACCGATACGTTGTCCCCGAACACATCGTGAATGAGAGCGGACAAAGTTTCCAGCATTTCTGAAAAATCCTCATCCTCATCGGCTTCATCGTCCTCGGCTTCACAGCACGGGCAATTACCGGCACAGCCGCTGTCGCAGGGATAAAATCCCGCCTCCTCCGGTTCGATCAGCTCGTTTTCCATCAGCTCGGAAAGGTCCTCCTTTTTGTCAAACACGAGGTACGACTTGGGGATACCCCAGAAGCTAAACAGGTTCTCGGCGGCAGTATCGTAATACTTCGCCATTTTGATAAGATTTTCGTTCTCACGGGCGGACTTCATCTTTGCGATGTGATGGGTGAGCTGTTTTACAAAAGAATAAAGCAGCACCTTCTCGTCGATGTGCTTGATATAGTCCTCCTCGTGAATGAGATACATTTTGTCGTTCATAAGCGATTCCTCCATTCTTAATCGGCTGCAGACTTGTCGGATAACTTGGTGGTCATGATACTGTACAGTTCGGTGTCCTTCGGGAACCTGTCCACGAAAGGCAGGATAACGGAGCCATAAAAAAGCAGCCCTTCGCCTTCACCGCTGTGGGTGACATACGAGAGCTGATGGGGAGAGATATTGAGCTGTTTTGCGAGAATCTGACGGTCGCCGGATGCCTGGTTGAGCATATAGACATAATCAGAGTTCTCAAAAATATTTTCGACCTCACGGGAAGAAAGCAGGTCTTTCACATTCTGTGTGATACCGGTCGGAATCCCGCCCCATTTACGGAAACGCTTCCAGATTTCTACCGAATATGCCGCCGTCTGCTCCTCCTTTAACAGCAGGTGCATTTCGTCGATATAATATCTGGTGGACTTCCGAGCCTCTCTGTTAATGGTCACTCTGTTCCATACCTGATCCTGAACAATCAGCATCCCGATTTTCTTGAGCTGTTTTCCAAGCTCTTTAATGTCGTAAGACACGATGCGGCTGTGAATGTTCACATTGGTGCGGTGGTTAAATACATTGAGTGAACCGGTAACATAGATTTCCAGCGCCGTTGCGATATAGTGGGCTTCCTTTTCATCCTGCTGCAGTAGGGCATTGTAGAGATCTTCGAGGATTGGCATATTCTCCGGTTTGGGGTCAGCGAGGTAATCCCGGTATACCAGACGCACACAGCGGTCGATGACCGTTTTCTCGACAGGCTGCAAACCATCTTTGCCGCCGACAATCAGCTCACAAAGAGACAGAATAAAGTCGGACTTCAGCGACAGAGGGTTTTCTTCTTCGCTGTAATTGAGGTTCAGGTCCATTGGGTTGATATAGTGGGTCGAGGTCGGAGAAATGCGGATGACCTGCCCGTGAAGCCGCTCCACAAGAGGACCGTACTCTGCTTCGGGGTCACAGATGATGATGTCATCATCGGTAACAAGAAACACATTGGCGATTTCTCTTTTCGCTGAGAAACTCTTACCGGAACCGGGCGTACCAAGAATCAGTCCGTTTGGGTTCTTTAAGAGCTTCCGATCCACCATGATAAGGTTGTTGGAAAGTGCGTTGATGCCGCAGTACAGAGCTTCGGCACCGTTCTGGAACAGCTCCTGCGTGGTAAAGGGTACAAAAATAGCGACGCTTGATGTGGTCAAGCCCCGCTGGATTTCGATTTGGTTCAGTCCCAAAGGCAGGCTGCTCATCAGCCCTTCCTCCTGCTGAAAGTCAAGCCGGGTAAGCTGGCAGTTATATTTCTGTGCAATGCTGGATGCCTGGAACACATTATTGCCGAGCTGCTGTTTACTGTTTGCGGTATTGAGCACGAGGAAAGTCATAAGGAACATACGCTCATTCCGGCTCTGCAAGTCCTGCAGGATTTTCTTCGCCTCATTGCCGTAGGTTGCGAGGTCAGAGGGGATGATGTCCATGTCGTACCCGCTTCTGACCGCCTTTTTCTGTTCCTCAATGGTCATCTTCTGCAAATCGGTGATTTTGCGTTTAACCGTCTTGATTGCCTTAGTCTGGTCAACCGACTGGATGTGCATGGTAACAATCAGGCTGGATTCCATATCCAGAAAATCGGCAAGCATACGGTCGTTGAGTTCGGGGGCGAGGATTTGCAGGAAGGACACAGCGCCCAGCTTTTTCCCAACGCAAAAATCTCTACCATTACGGAACACGAAAGAGGACGGAGCGATAAAGTCCTTCACGGAGAGACCGCTCGGAGCAAGCCAGTCCCATTCAAAATGGAAGTCCATCTGTTCGTCCATGTGGAACATACGGTGCATGAGTGCCAGCCGCTGTTTTCCGTTTAATGGTTCTGCCGACACGCCGAGCCGTTTGAAATTGTTCAGCAGGTCTGTCTCAATCCGGTCAAGTCTCGGCTTTGCCGCCCGGATGGTATCGGCTTCAATGCCGAAGGTCAGGTACTTGGTCTTAATGAGACCGTTGTTGCCACGAGCAAGCTGGCTGCGGAGCATATTCGTGTATTCCACACGGATGTTATCGAAATCATCGCCCTGCTGCGGAATGACAATGCTCTGACCGTAGGTGTCCTTATTCGCCGCCATATTCATAAAGGACAACTGGAATTTTACGGAGCTGTCAAAATAGTTGAGAAAATCACACCAGCCCTCAAAGATTGCAGTTTTATCCTCATTCTGATTGAGCTGATAGTTAATATCCTGAAACTGGATGGTTTTTGTGTAGTAGCCGGGTTTTACACGGCATACGCCGTCCTGGTACATCCGTTCAAACGGGATGCTGTCCTGTGCCGACTTCTTTTTCTTATCTTGATTTTTCGCTCTTGCGATGGCGGCTTCGATTTGTTTCTTTTCCGCCCTTGTGAGCTTTCGTTTTTCGGACAATACGGTATACCTCCTTGTCAAGATTTTCCTGCCGCTCCAGCGCCGCATAGAAATTATTCGTCCTGTACGGTCTCTGTTTTGGGCGCAGGAAGCAGACCTGCACGATGTTTCGGACAATCTTTTCTAGAGGCTGTCCGTTCTTTTCATACATTGCCAAAAGCATAAACGGCAGAAGAACAACAATCATAATGAGCGACGCCACGCTCGTGTTCATCGTCCTCTTGCACAGAAAGAACAGAGGGACAGCGACAGCCGCACCGGAGCCAAAGCAAATGAGCTGGCGTTTTGTCAAATTGAAAAGCACCTTTGTCTTAACAGCATTTAAGTCTTTGGGTACAGGCACATAAGCCATAGGGTATCACCTCCGTTTTTAATGTGCCGAGAAAATGGATTTTGCCATCGAGCCTGTTTTGAACAGGGTAAAACACAGAAGAACCGTGTATCCCATACAAGTCCAGATAGCTTTGCTGACATCGGTATCAATGGCGATGTTCTCGACGAGAGCCGCATAAATCGCCACGCAGACGATAATGAGAAACGCCTGGAATGCCAAAGCAAACAGGGAACGCAGATAGTTCTGTCCCATATTGCCGCCGTCCTTATTAACCATTGTAGCCATCGGTATCGGTGCAATGGAGGTCACGAGATATATTTCTATCATGCGTCCGTAGGTGATGATGAAGATACAGATTGTAAGCGCCCATGTGCAGATGCCGACAAACAGGCTTTGGAACCACAGACCGATGAGCGGCCCGATGTCCATTTCCATAAGCCGCTGTTCCAGATCGACAACAACCGAACTGATGTCAATGGAGGCGTCGCTTGAAATAACGCCCGCAGCGCTGTTTACAACGCTTTGCCCCACATCGAAAACACCCATCACGATGTTCCATGTGTTGGTAACAATCAGAACAGCACAAGCTGTCTTGAAAATCCACTTAAAGAACATCCAGGTATCTACATCGCCGTGCATATTGTTTTTGTCAGAGACCATCTGGATTAGCTCCAGAGTCATGACAAAAGCGAGAATCACACCGGCAATCGGGATGATGACATTTTCAGAAAGTGAACGGATCATGTTGTAGATCGCAGCGTTCCACGCCTGCGGCGTGGCTCCGACTTGCGCTGAAATATCTGCCACCTGCCCGTTCACGCTGTCAAACAGCCCGGAGAGGTTGCCGATAATGCCGCTGACCAATATTTCTTTCAGCCATTCTCCGATTGCATCAATAACCATTCCCATGGAAGCCGAACACCTCCTTTCCGGCTCCCACCCAAGCTATTGGATGGGAGCCAAAAGTGCAAAATTATGGGGATGCCTATTACCGGTATTAACCGAAAAGTCCGGTGAGCAGGGGAACGAGGGTCATGCCGATCAGCGCAACACCGCCGCCAGCCATGAGCTGTTTCATGCCCTGACTTTTTGCACCAGGGTTGTCGTTTCCGTAACCTTCCAGCAGGTTAATCACGCCCCAGATACCGAGACCAGCTCCAAGAGCAACAACGAGAGTCTGAAGAACATCAACAGCAGAGTTAAAAAATTCCATAGATTAAACGTCGCTGAACGCAAGAAGCGCAAAGCTCAATGCGTACCGCATAAAGCCGCACAGACCACAGGACTTAACGCTCAGCTCTCCTTTCAAAAATTTTGATTTGTTTGATTTTTGAAAGTGGTCGTTCTGTCTTGGATGTCTTATCTATCATAAAAACCGCCGTTAAGCGGTTGCTGACTCGTCGGATGCGTCTACCTCATAAACCTCGTAAACATCATCCGGTTTGGTTTTGAGCCGGGTTGAAAGGTACTTCTCAATATCAAAGTTGTTCTTTGGACTTGCATCTGACAGATACTTGTAGTTCGGGTGCTTTGTTATATCAAACTTATCCGATAAAAACGGACGCACACCACGGAGCTGCAGAATACATTTACCGCCGTCGAGGACGGCAAGCTCATCTATCGTTGCAAGATCCTTACCGAGTTTCTGATAATTAAGAGAATGGGAAACCTCTCTGCCACGGCTTTCACCGGTATTGAACGTGTCGATTGTCTCTTTGCCGAGAGACTGGTTCAGTTCTTTCAGCGTAGTCGGTTCGGAACCGCCAAGGAAGATACGGCTGTCCATATTTCCGATGATTGTATCAGCATTGTCCTTATACAAAGCCTTTAGCTGCGACTGCGCCTGCAGGACAAGACAGGCTGAGATTTCACGGCTTCGTATGGTTGCTACGAGCTTTTCGAGGTTAGGAATCTGACCGATGTTTGCCGCCTCGTCGATCAGGCAGCGCACATGGACGGGCAATCTGCCGCCGTACACATCATCGGCTTTTTCACAAAGCAGATTGAAAAGCTGCGTATAAATCATGGAGATTAAAAAGTTAAAGGTCGAATCTGTATCGCTCATAATGAGAAACAGAGCCGTCTTATAATACCTCTTGTCCTTTTTGTCTTTGGGGTTGACGAAAATCTTATCTCCGAGGGTGTCAAGCTCCAATTCGTCGTACATGGTAATTTCCCGAAGTTCAGCAATATCGAAGGGAGCCAAACGGGCACCGCAGGACACCAAGATCGACTTAGCAGTTTTGCCCGCCGCCAACGAATATTTCTTATATTGCCGGACAGCAAAGTGATTGGGCTTTTCCGCTTCCAGTTCCTCAAACATTCGGTCAACTGGGTTCTTGTATTCCTCGTCATCCTCCCGGACTTCCATAGCGTTGATAAACTCCAGCAGGGTTGTGAAGTTCTGTTCTTCGGGAGGTGCTTCATAGTGGATATAGCCGATGAGGGCACAATACAGAAGCGTTTCCGCTTTCGTCCAGAACTCATCCCCGGATTTTCCGTCCCCCTTGGTATTTGTGATAAGGGTCGTGACCAACTTCAAAATATCTTTTTCGCTGTGAATATAGGCGAAAGGGTTATAGTGCATGGACTTCTTGAAGTTGATCGTGTTAAAGATCTTGATTTTGTAGTGATTACGCTCCAGCAGCTTGCCAACCTCGCACACGACACTTCCTTTCGGATCGGTCACCACATATGAGGAATGAAGCTGCATGAGCTGAGGTTTTACGAAGAACCTTGTTTTACCGGAACCGGAGCCGCCGACTACCAGCACATTTTTGTTCCGTGCGTTCTTTGGTTCTTTTGGTCGGTTCGACATCATCAATCGCTCTGTTTGCGTCAAGATGATGTTGTTCTCAAATACGGGATCTACAAAAGGGGCAATATCCTCACGGTTTCCCCATCTGGCAGAGCCGTATTCCAGATTTTTTCTGAACTTCTTGGCATTCTTGCCCTTGAAATACACCACAAGCCGGATGATAACTGCGGCGGCAGTACCAACCAGCAGGTCAACCGGATGGAAACTCGGCAGGATATTTTCAAACGCCATCGAAATGCCATCCATCATGTTCAGAACTTTGGAAGAAAAATCAACGCCCGGTGACAGACGAGCCGCCTGTCCGAGCTTTGTAGCGAACAGCCCGATGAACAAATATGGGATGTTGGGCAAAATCAGCTTTTTGTAATTTATCTGTTTCATCGTGCGTCCAGCTCCTTTTTGCGAACCTTCGGCGTGTCAATGTCCGCTGCGGCTTCCTTGAACCTGCGGAGCTTTTTGAGTACGGACGGGCGTTCCTTTTTGCGGTCGCTTTTTGCCGTGTACTCCTTGAATGCCGCTGTCAGAGCGTCGGCGTCACGAGCTTTGAAGAAAACAAGGTACTTTGGAACCTCGCCGGTCTTATCTTTTTTCAGAGCGAAGTCCACGCCGTATTTCCTCGCAATTCGCTCAAAGTCCTTGATATTCTTATCAGTAATCTCAATATTGGCAACGCCCTGGTCCTGTCCGACAAGTTTCTTTACGCTCTGCTTTCCACATGGCTTAACAGGTCCCTCACGCTTTTTTTCCTTGCGGTAAGCAAGATACTTTGAGATTGCCGATTTCAGCACATTGGCTGTCATTTTCGTTGTTGTAATTGCCAATGTTATCGTCCTCTGTTCAACTTCTTCCTGCAATAGATCTACCTCCTTCCTATGAAGTCTGGGATGCAGACGATAGAGGAGACCGGCATCGCTAAGGCGGTCTCACCCTGTGGCAGATAAAGAGTTTCAAAATTTGACCTCCCTTCCCGGCGTAAAAAAGCTCCCGTGCTTAATCACGAGAGCCGCCGTATAAATCATGCTGTACCAGAGCCGAGTAATAATTTCCGATGGTGGTGGGCGCATTGTACAGCGTGGTCAGCAGATATTGTTTGATGTTGCGTATCTTGGTCGTGTTTTCTTTGAGACAGGCAAACACGAACCTGATATGCTCCATATCCAGCTTCAGAAGCCTTGACCGGACAACCTCCGCCGGATAGTCCGCACCGGCAACCCGGATATACTTCTTTGTGGAGCAGACTGTTTCCACAAGCAGCTCCAGAATCTCCTCAAGCCGGTCATGGTCATACGGAAGTTCAGAGAGAAGATAATCGTACTCAATATTCTCTTTGATGATTTCTCTGTACATATCCATATCTCGGTATTCCGTTTCTTTTCGCTTCGCTTCCAGTGCGGCAAGCACAGACGGACGAGCCTCGTCGGAAAGAATGGAATGAGTATTTGATAAATCAGTATTTGATTCATCTGTAATTCTTTTATCTATATTTATTTGTGCGGGAGTTTCCAGACATGGTAAATCCACATCCGGTTTTGCCATATCCGGCTTTTCCGTATCTGGTGAAGCCGGATGTGGTCGCTCGTAGATGATATACTCCATATCGACAATTCTGCCGCTGCTATCCCGTATCCGATTGCGTATGAGGTAGCCGCATTGTTCCAGTTCTCTCAACTGTGCGGTTATCCCATCCACACCGTCCTTGCAAATTTTCGCAAGCCCTCGTGTGGTATAGTCCCAACTTTCGGGGAGGGACAGCATCGTGGAAAGAAGTCCCCGTGCCTTATTGGACAGGTTCGGGTCTCGCAGATGATAATTCGACATGGTGGTATAATTTTTGTTTTTCTCAACTCGACATACTGCCATGTTTCCTCCTGTGCCGGGGTATGAAAAAAGCCGAACAAGAATGTGTGTAATTCCTGTTCGGCTCATAATCCCATATTCATATTTAACGCTGATGGTCTCGCTGCCGCTTTTTCATCCATGTTTCAAGCAGCTTGATAATGGTTTCCTCCATTCGCTGCGGTGTATAGGAGCGAGGGAAGTATTTTCGGATTTTATCCATCGGGAGCTTCAGATCCCAGGTTTCGGGTTTCTTCTGCTCTGTCATAATGCCGAGCATGGCATCATCGCTCAGCTTACCCTCTTTGGAAAGCCGCTTCATTCTCTGCGCCTGGGAGAGAGACGGCGTTGCCTGTTCGCTGTCGATTGTCTCGATAAGGAGCTTTTGTTCATCGGGGTTAAGGTACGAAATCTCAACCGCAGGGGTCATACCGATCTTGCCCTCATCAACCATTTGCAAAAGCTCCGGTTCAAGCTCGGTCAATCGGATATACCGCTGAATCTGAGTTGCACTATCTGGACTGTTTTCCGCAATCTGCTCTCTGGAAGTCTTTCCCTCATAATTCTGTCCAACCTGGACAGAATTTCTGCCCGGTCTGCCAGCTCTCCTTTTGATGGCTTCCAGCTTCATTTTGTATGCCTTGGCTTTCTCACTTGGAAGGATATTTTCTCTTTGCAGGTTGCTGTCTACCATGATGATGGTTGCGGTATTGCGGTCAATATCCCGAATAATGAACGGCATAGTTTTTAAGCTTGCAAGCTCGCAGGCGTGTTTTCTTCTGTGCCCTGAGACAATCTCATAACCGCCGTCCTCACGGGGTCTTGCGATACCGGGGACGATCACACCATATTCACGAACGCTTTCAACCGTCTGCTGCATCATGTCATCGTCCCTCACGCCGAATGGATGATCTGGAAATGGATGAAGCTCATCCAATGGAATTTCTATAATCGTTTCTGCCATAAATGCCTCCTGCTCTCTGAAATGACGAAAGGCGTTCATTGACTTGCTGAAATCAACGAACGCCTTGTCCCTGCCATATTCAGTTTTCCTCCTTCACTTTTGATGTAGCATTTCCTCGAATTGTTCCGATAAATGCCCGATAAATAAAAAAACAGGACTAAAGCGACGCCCGTTTTGTCGGGTTTTGCTTTAGTCCTATTATATCAGGGGCATCTGTGTACCATTGCAGATTGGAAAAGCCGTTCTGCTTCGCATAGGTTTCAAGAATACGCTTCTGGTTTGAAATAGAATTGCTCTCACCTTGCAGCTCGTCCTCGTGGGATAATCTCGGATAAAGGGCGGTAATAAGGTTTCGGGTGGTCTGTCTTAACATAGTGTCCTCCATTTCCGACAGCCAGCCCCACTATTCCGTATGACTATCATACCACACGCCGGGGCTGGCTGTACAGTCCTTTCTGCTTCTTTACGTCCCGTCAAATTGCCGATTTTTGTGTAGCAGCTTCCGCTTCCAGCACTTTCAGCATTTTATCGGCGGCGGTGGCGGTGGTGTCCTGCTTGAAATAGCCGGAAACGACAAGGACAGAATTACCTATGCGGATTTCCGTCACGCAATCCGGGCGGCGGGTGCTGCGGTCATTCTTTGGGGTGTTGGTCATAGGCGGCTCTCCTTTCTGTTCATCAGCTTTTTCAGTTGTCCCATTTTCTCCTGCGCCGTGGCTTTTCGGAAGTTGCTCCCGGTAAAGCGGACAGGAGAACACATTTCAATCAGACGGTCATAAATGCGGGCGTGGGCGGTGTCCTCCGGGTGCTGCAAGTCCTCCAGCGTGAGATTAGTCGTGACGATCAGCGGCCTGCCGCTGCGGTAACGGCTGTCAATCACGTTGTAGACCTGCTCTAAGCCGTATTCCGTTCCCCGTTCCATTCCAAAATCATCAAGGATAAGCAGCGGGAAGCTGCAAAGTCGGGAGATATATTCATTCCTGCCCTCAAAGCTGGCGGCAAGGTCACCCAATATCAATGCAAAGTTTGTCATGCACACGGGGATTTCACGCTCCATAAGGGCATTTGCGATACAGCCCGCAAAATAGCTCTTGCCTGTGCCAACGCCGCCCCATAGCAGATAGCCAATGTTGCGCTCTTTCATGGTTTCCCAGTTCTCCACATAGAAATGGGCGTGTTCCATTTGCGGGCACTTGCCGTTGTCGTTCTCAAACGTCCAGCCCTGCATAGCCGGGTCTGTAAAGCCCCGCCGCTTCAACCGCTCGACAGTTTCAAGGTGACTGCGCTGTTTCTCTGCGGCTTCCCGTTCCTCACGCTCTGCCCGCTGGCAGTCACATTCTGCCGGGTGGCGGTCACGCCCCAGCCATGCGGCGGTTTCTTTGGGGAAATAGCCCTCTTTGGGCTTGTGGCACTTCCCGCAGTATAAAAGCCCGTCCTCGCCGGTGTAGTCCTCCGGCTCCGGCGTGGTGTCGGTCATATTCAAAATCATTTCATCAAATCCATTCGTCATAAGCTCTCGCCCTCCTTACAGGTATAATCGGGTATGCCCTTTTTCGGGGCTTTCTTGGCTGCGTCCTCCTGCGCCCACTTGAAAATCGTGGCTGCATGGCTCTTGTATTTCCTCCCGCTGGAAGCGATATGGCAGGATAGGCGGTCAATGTAATACTCCCACTTGCCGGGAAGCTCTGTTTTCAGCCCGTCAAGCTCCGTATCGGAAAGAATGACATTGTGGTATCTGCCATAGGCGGCGGGGGCGGGGTGTCCCGTTTCTAACTCTCTCTCTTTTTCTATTTCTATATCTATCTCTTTCTCTATCTCTATCTCTGGTGGACAAATGTCCGCTCGATATGGTGGACATTTGTCCGCCCCTGTCTGCGGCAGGGCTTTTTGTTCCTGCAAAGCCAGCCGCGCCCTGCGCTTGCGCTCCCCCTCGGTAGAGGACTGGCCGATTAAAAGCTCAATGTTGCTCATGTAGAGTGCGCCGCTTGGCAAAGGCTCCACAAGCCCCAGCTTCATAAAGATTTTCAAAGCTCTCTCTACGGTACCTACCTGCTGGCGGGTAATGGTCGCAATCATCTGGGCGGTGTAGGGGATATTCTCGTCAAGCTGCAATTTCCCGCCGTTTTTCAGCGATTTCAAGTACAGCTTCAAGAGAATGTTGGAATAGATAACGCCGTCCTGCATACTTTCCAGCAGAACGATTGCATCATCGTCAAAATAGCTCTCTTTCAGCTTGAGGTAGTAATATTTGCGGTTATCTGCCATAGGCTGCGTCCTCCTTTTTCCAGCGTTTGGAATAATAGCGAGGGCATAGTATGATAACCGCCCGGAAGCTCTGTTTGCAGTCACGGGTGCAGCCCCGGCATAGGTCGTTGTAAGTGATACGGTTGCGGTGGTTGAGGAAGAAAGACCATTCCAGCCGCCGCTTCTTGCTCATTCTCGGCAATGGTAAGCTCCTTTCTGCCGTTCCTATCGGTGTAGCGGGATAGGGGGCATTTTCTGTATGTTCTCGGTATCATTTTCGGGCTTTTTCTGCCCTGTAAGCCCCGTTTGGAAGTCGGGGAGTATTGCGGTAAGGGTTCATATCATACCTGTATTTTTGTAGGGTTTCGGTATCATTTCGGGGCGGTCTTTAACGCTCCTGTTCACGCTTTTTCTGCTGGCTCGGTGCGCCCCTTAAAATCTGGTCGATATTGCGTCTGACTGTCTGAAGCTCCTGCGCCCGCTGGCGTTTCTCCCGGTAGTCGTTATATCCGGCGTTCTTCTGGACGGTAAGCTGCTCAATCTCCCTTTGCAGGGCTTTGCTGGCTGGCAGCTTGGTTATTCCATGCTCCCGGAAATAACGGGCGGCTGTGTCCGCTATGATAAAATCGCTTTCGTGCTGTTCCCGGTAGGCTCTCCGGGCTTTCTCCGATTTCTGCGCTTTCAGACCGTCACGGGCGGGCTTCGTGCCGATATAGCCCAAAAGGTTGCGCTGCAATTCCTTTTTCTCCCGGATAGCGGCTTCCAGCCCTTTCAGTCCGGCAAGGCTCTCCTGCGTGGCGGTGTTGGCTGCGGAAATGGCAGCGTCCAGCTCGTCCGGGGAAGAAAAGCCATACTGCTGGTAGAGCATGAGGGTAGCCGACATCTGTTTGAGGTTGTGCATGGTCGCCCACTTCTCATAGCCCCGTCCTTTCCCCTCGGCTCGCTTGGCGGCTATGTCTACCATGCGCTGTACAGCGTCATTGTTCGGGGCGTTTTTCGCTTCTTTTTTCGTCCGTAAGCGGTCTTTGATACTGCCGGGGTATTCCGCTATGGCTGCGGGTTTTTCGGCGGCTCTGGCGGCGTTCTGCTCCAAAACGGAGAGGACAGCAGCCCGGTCAAAATCGTCCCCCAGCTTCCGGGCGGTAATTGGCTTCGTCCTGTCCGGCGTGAGGTAACTTAGCCGCCCCCGGCTCTCCTTGACGGTCACACCATGCCGGAGAAGCAGGGCGGCAAACTCATCAAAGCCGGAAGCAGCGGCAAGGGCTTCCCGGATAGTCCGGCGCAGCTTCGCCTTATCCGTTTCAAACTTGGTCTGCCGGGGCGCGATACCGTCCGCAGCAATAGGGGCGTTGGCTCTGTCAAGGGCAGCCTGTCCTTTCTTCTGCGCCCAATACTCACGCTCGGTAATGCGTTCTTTGCTGCCGTTCAAAAGGTCTATCTGGTAAAGCCCCTCGCTGTGGCACATCTCCATGACTTCGGCTTTCAGATAGTTCATAGCTGCGTCCGTACAGCGGTGCTTGCAGCCTGCTTTCCTGTCCGCTGGCCTGTCCATGTGGGGCAGCATGGGAACCTCCGCAATCCGCAGACTGTTAATGACGATATGCACATGGATATTTTCGGTGTGGCTGTGTCCGTCCGGGTGGGTGCAGACAAGGGCCTGGTGTCCGGGGAAATGCTCGGCGCAGAACTTCTCGCCCAGCTCCTGCGCCCGATCAACGGTCAAGCCGTTGTCCGGGCCGTCCCGTGGGTCAAAGCTGATGATATAGTGGTGGCTCTTTACGTCCTCCCGTTTCTGGTTCTTGCCGTAGCGGAGATTGGAGCGCATACAGGCAACGGCAAAATCCTCCCCGCCACAATTCAGAGAGGATATGCGGTAGTCTACCCTCGGTATGAGCCGCCCGTCTGCGTCAAGGGTGGGCTTCATGGTAAACTCGTCATGCTCGAATGTGAGGTATTTTTCAGCGTCCCCGTAGTTGGCATTTTTAGAGCTGATATGTTTGAGTATCGCCAACGGCTTCACCTACTTTCTGCAAGACTTCAAACTTCAAGGCGGCAAGGTCGGCGGCGGCTCCCCGCACTTCCTTTTCCAGCCCCCGGTAGGGGCTTCCGTATTCGTTCAGGCTCCGGGCAATCTGGTTTAAGTTGCCGCCGATTTTCCCGTACTCTGCCGTGAGCTTGGAGAGGGCGGCAAGCAGCCCGTCATTGACCGGGGAAACGGTGACAATGGGGCGTATGGTCGCTTTCCGTATGGCTTGCCGGATAAACTCGGACTGGCTGATTTCATAAGCCGCCAGCCGCCCGGTGAAGTCGGCGTATTCTTCATCGGTCATGCGGGTCTTTACCACATGACGGCGGTGGGGCGTATTGTATTTCTTTCGCATGGTCTGTGACCTCCTTTCTCGCCCGACAGGGCGCATAGCAGGGTTTGGGGAAGGCACTCCCCAACAAGATTCCCGCAGGGGCAAAAATAAGCGGAGAGCGAATTTTGGCACCTCGGTAGAATCTTGCTCTAAGAAACTGCCGCTTTCCTCTACGGCTGACTTTGCGGCAATCCGCAGGGGGCGGCTTGGCTTGTTTCCGTCAATATAGCGATTGCGGTGGCGTGTCCTGCCCGCTGTGGTTTTGCTTTCTTCTACGGACGGAAATGGAAAATGCCAAACGCTCCCTTGGATTTCTTCATCACTACTACGGTAGCCCCATACCTTTCTTCCAAATGGCTGCGGTATTCTTTTCATCACTACTACGGTACGCAAGACCGTTTTGGGCAAATTTCCCCGTCACTTTCTACAACAACAGGAATGTGCGGTCTGCCAAAAATGGGCGCAAAAAAAAAAACGCCACGGACTTTCAAAAAATCTGTGGCGTTGCAGCTTGGTCGATATTCAATTTTCATTTCCATAATGTGAGGGGAGCGACAGCACTTTAGTCTGTCGCTCCCTTGATTACCCATCAGCGGAAACAGGCAGGGCTGTCAACGGCGGCGCATTTATGCGCCGTTCATCTTGACCGTTGACTGCTCCGGCTGATTCCGCTATTTGTTGTGGGATTACAGCTACATTCAAATCTTTTGCGCTGATTAGTGTTTCTTGTTTGCATTTCGGACAGAACAGAGGGAAATTTTCAAGTATTGTATCGGGGCGTATCTTTGTTCGTGTTTTATTTCCACAAATAGGGCAAAGCACCCACCTATCAGGCGATTTAATCATTTTAATTTTCATTATTTAAGGAAAGAAATGTAAATTGTGAAGTTATCGGGAATGTAGCTGATACTCAATCCCTTTTCGCCATTTGACAAAAGCGTACCGATAGAAACATAGTCCTGTCCCTCAATTTCTTCCGACACTTCCTCTATTATAGAAAACCCCTCTTGCTTCAAAAGCTCTAAATAGTCGTTATAGTCGGTTTCGCTTATATCCACAATACTGATACTGCAATTCTCATGTTCCGTATCAAGCATAGCCCAACCGACCGTACCGGACGGGACGGGAAGCCCCTCGGTGTATTCATTCACAGGCCATACACCCGCGTCAAGCATGGTATTGCTTTCTGTTTGTGTATTGCTTGGATTATCCGCAGCGGACGGCGTATCTTGATTGGAACAGGCAGCCAAAGAAAGCATAAGTAAAATAGCGATTATTGAAACAAATTTTTTCATAGCTACCTCCTGTTTTTGCGGACGGTTCGGATAATCTGAATGATTGCGATTGTAACCGCGATTACACCGACTGCCAAAATGATTTGTGAAGCGTCAAATCCAAAAGCTCCCTCAACTTGAATGTTTGTCATTGCGTCTGCTTGTCCGATTGCCCCGTCCGGCACTTTCCCGGATTGGGTAGTGGCGTAAATCACAAACGCTGCAACGGCAACGACAAGGGCTGCAACGCTCGAAATAATCCCTTTCCGTTTCTGCGGTGCTGCGCTGTCAATGCCTAACTGCTCGGCGGTATTCTCTGCAAACTCTTTGGGAGTGCCTAACCGTTCGATTACCTGTTGTTCCGTTTCGCCATGCTCCAACGCAGAAGCAAAGACTTCATTCAGATCACGCACGACCTCTTTTTTTGCTTTGCGTGTTAAACTCAATTCCTTTTCCACTTGCTTAATGTATTGCTCTTTCATTCTGATACCTCCGCTGTTTGATAGGTGGCAATAAAGCCATTTACACAACTTTCATAGCTCGCCCAAAATAAAATCAGCTCGTCTAATACCTCTCTGCCCTTATGGGTAAGGGAGTAGTATTTTTTTGATCCGCCATTTGCCGCTGCCGGGGCTAATCGGCATTGGATTAACTCGGCTTCCTGCAAACGATACAGAATAGGGTAAATCGTTCCCTCTTTTGCATAGCCCAAAATGGACGCGCTGTTATTTAGCTCTGTAATGATTTCATAGCCGTAGGTTTCTTTGCGTCCGATCAAGCACAAAAGTATCATTTCAAGAGAGCCTTTTTTGAATTGCTGCACATACCTGTTATCCATACTCTCTACCTCACTTTAGTTTTGCTATTTAGCGTTCCTAAATAGCAAAACATATTATAACTCCCGGAGGTGTTCAAGTCAATAGAGTTTATAGAAATGTTACAAATGCTTTTTAGACTTTACCCTATAATTTGCCTTGCTCGGAATAGCGGCGGGGCTGACTGTCCTTGTCCTGTTTTGTTGTGCTTCTTTATTAACCATGAGCATTTACCTATCGCTTCAAGCTGATTTTGAAAGCAAACAACTTGCCGTTGGATTTGAATGTGCATAGCTTGCGGCACACGAACGCCAGCCTGCTGATTGCACAAGGCGTGGATGTCCGCACGGTGGCTAGTCTATTGGGTCATGCACAGGCAAGCACTACGCTGGATATTTACGCCCACGCATTTGACAAAAATAAACGCAAAGCACAAGAGAAACTCGGAAAGGCGATTGGATTATGATGAGAAAAATCAAATTGACCCGTGCGAACAAAAGTATCCTGTTGAAAGCGCTTGCACCTTATTACTACCGAGAGAAAGCGCTTGGGCATAGCACAGAAAAACCGGGGCGACTGATACTGAAAATCAATGCTCTCCCAGCCGATAAAAAAGCTACTTTTTCTACAGAAGAAATCCGCCTCATGCGAATCACTATAAACAGGCTGAGGAACGAGCGTCTAGGAAAAGGGCAGTACACCGATGCGGCAGACGATATGCTGCTAAAATTATTCTGAAAATCAAACACTAACAAAAACAAAAAACCTCATTGCAAAAAACACATTGCAATGAGGTTTTCTGGTGCGACCGGGAGGATTCGAACCTCTGGCCTTCCGGATCGGAGAACTACGATAGGGTGGTATAGACTGACGATGAAACGTGAATTTTGTTGGTTCTGCACATTTGCCGCCAAAACAGGAAAAAGCCCGTTGTTGGTTGTCACAACGGGCTTTTCCGACATTTTGTGGTGCTGCCTGCACAGTAGTGGTCAAATGGTGGTCAAAATGCAAATAAACTCTGTAAGAACATACGGTAAAAATACTTTTAACAAATTTCAAAAAGGCTCATTTAATTCTATTTTGAATATCTTCCACCGAAGGCAACTGCTTTTCCAATTTCCCGGTAAGGTTACTCGTAACCTTATATTCGCTCACGCCGATAGGCTTTGATATGTCTTTTAAACATCGGCCCGCCGACATAATACCGTATCGGTTTCTGCAAGGGAACTGCGTCACCTGTTTCGTTTATATCTATGCCTCATTTCTTGATGAGTTTTTTCACGCCGTTCAGCGGGTGACCGTTCGCCAAGGCAAGCATTCCCTCCGCCAGATTGGCCGGGAACATACCACAGCTGGACAGAACCGCCGCACGCAGCGGGGCATCCGCGCCGGACATGACCATCATTTTAAACGTGGGGTCGCTGTAGTCTGCCTTGCCGCCGAAGCTCTTGGCAATCGTTGCCTCGGTGCCCTTGAACATCTGCATCATAACGGCGGAAATATCCTTGAGCTCCATGGTGGAATGCTCCATCGTGAACGCGCCCTTTTTGGGTTTGGGGTCGCTTTGCAGGGCGCTGCCGCAGAGCTTTTCAAACTCGGCATCGGTGGGCAGACCCTGCAGCGTTTCGTACCAGCTGCCTTTTTGCCAATCGGGCGCGGCAAGGCTTACGCCGTCCACGGTCAGCGCGGCGCGCAGACGAATGTCCGCCACGGACGCGCCCACGCAGATCTCATAGCTGCCTGCGGGAATCTGCCAGCCGTCGCACCAGACGGCAAAGCTGCGGTCGTTCAGTTCAAAGCGTACCGTTTGGCTCTCGCCGGGCTGCAGGCTGACCTTGGCAAAGCCCTTTAATTCCTTGGCGGGGCGGTATAGACCATTTTGGGGCGGTGCAACGTACAGCTGCACGACCTCGGCACCGGCGGTGCTGCCGGTGTTGGTAACTGTGGCGGTCACTGTGCGCCCCTCGATTTTCAGGTCAGAGTAGGCAAACTGCGTATAGCTTAACCCGTAACCGAACGGGAACCGCACCGCCTTGCCCGCTTTATCGTAATAACGGTAGCCGGCATACAGGCCCTCTTTGTAGTGGGTGGTCTTTTTGCCGAAGGTGTCACGGCTGGGCACATCATCGTAGCAAAGCGGCCATGTTTCGGTCAGCTTGCCGCTGGGATTTGCCTTGCCGGTCAGCAGACTGGCGGCTGCCGCGCCGCCCGCCTGACCGGGCAGACCCATGTACAAAACCGCCTTGACCTTATCCAGCCACGGCATTTCCACAGCACAACCGCAGAACAGCACCACCACGGTGTTGGGGTTGGCGGCGGCGACCGTTTCAATCAGGCGGATATGTCCCTCCGGCATGGCCATGGTTTCGCGGTCAAAGCCCTCGGACTCGTAGATGTCCGGCAGACCCACGCAGACCACGGCGATTTTTGCCTGTTTTGCGGTTTCAGCGGCTTCGCGCAGACTTTCCTCGGTCACAGTGCCCTTGACATCGCAGCCGGCGGCAAACGGCACATCGGGCAGGGCATCGCAGAGGGTGGTCAGCTTTGTGGCGTTGATATGGCTCGACCCCGCGCCCTGATACCGCATGGTGCGTGCCATCTCGCCAATCAGCGCAATGCCGCCCGCATCCAGCGGCAGAATGTTCTCCTCATTTTTCAGCAGTACTGCGCCGTTTTCGGCGATTTTCTGCGCCAGTGCGTTGTGGGCGTCCTTATCAAAGGCGCGGCCCTTGGGGCGGCTTTCGCCCTTGAGGGCAAGGGCGATCACCCTTGCGGCGCAGGCATCTACATCACTTTCAGGCAGGGTGCCGTCCCTGACGGCGGCGGCGACCCAGTCCTCCATATAAGTGCTGCCGCCCGGCATACTCAGGTCGCACCCGGCGTGCATGGCCTTGACGCGGTCACACAGCGCGCCCCAGTCGGTCACGACCAGCCCGGCAAAACCCCAATCCTTGCGCAGCACATCGGTCAGCAGCCAATGGTTGTCGCTGGCGTGGACATTGTTGATGCGCGGGTAGCTGCACATAACGGTTTCGGGCTGGGCAGCCTTGACCACAGTCTCAAATGCAGGCAGGTACAGCTCGCGCAGGGTGCGCTCATCCACCTGGCTGTTGCCGTTGAACCGCTTGTACTCCTGATTGTTGGCGGCAAAATGCTTGAGGCTGGTGCCTGCGCCGGTGCTCTGCGCGCCCTGCACCCATGCCGCGCCCATCGCGCCCGCAATGCAGGGATCCTCGGAGAAATACTCAAAGTTGCGCCCGCACAGCGGGTTGCGCTTGATGTTGACGCCGGGTCCCAGCACCACATCCACACCGTAGGAAAGTCCTTCCTCCCCGATGGCCTCTCCCTCGGCTTTCAGCAGCTCGGCGTCCCATGTTGCACCGCTCGTCACGGCGGTGGGGAAGCAGGTGGCAGGCTCGGACTCGTTGACGCCCAGCATATCGGCGCCGTTTTTCTGGCAGCGCACGCCGTGAGGACCGTCGCTCATCGTAACGGCGGGGATGCCGTACTGCGCCATCGCCTTGCTGTGCCAGAAATCCGCACCGTTGCAAAGGCTGATTTTATCCTCCAGCGTCATTTTAGACAAAATATCCTGTACTTTTTTATCCATCGTGCTTACTCCTTGTCAGCCTGATTCATAACTGCCAGCACCTGCTCAAACAAAGGCTTGATGGAATCGCCGTAGG
>ERZ506896.111-NODE-111-length-75679-cov-26.592180_pt1 | contig 75679 bp, 62 predicted proteins | sample MGYA00513176_ERZ506896 | MGnify/ENA metagenome assembly ERZ506896
TTCTCTGCATTTTTAAGAGGACTGATTGACAAGGTCGTCGTAAAGTAATCGTAGTTTCCCTCTTTTGCAAGTTTTGCAGCTTCCTCCATGCGTAGCCGATAACATTTAAAACAGCGTTTCCCACCTTCCGGAACCCTTTCCAGCCCACGGGCCATCTCATAAAATATCTGCGGATCATAAGTTCCCTCCATAATATGAACCGGATGGGTAAACGACATCTCTGCGACAAGCCGTTGGATCTCTGCCACTCTCTTTCGATACTCTTCCTCCAGTGAGATATTTGGATTATAAAAAAATACCGTGATCTCAAAATACTGCGACAGGTATTCTAGAACATAACTGCTGCATGGTGCACAACAGCTGTGCAAAAAAAGACGCGGCACTTTTTCTTCTTTTTGGGTATGTTCAAGGAGCTGATCGAGCTCTCTCTGATAATTTCGTTTATTCAATCCTGTTACCTTCTTTTTCTATCTATATATGGATCGTCTGCTGTAAACTATTTTACGATCCCGATACAACATATCATATCACATGAAATGTTTTTCGCATATCTTAAAATATAGATTCCTGTATACAGATCTGAAATCCGTATGCAAAATTTTACGCATGTATCTTGTGGAGGTATTTTTATGAAACCCCTTCTGGAAATCAGAAATGTTTCTCTTTCTTATCATACCGTATCCGGAGAAACAAAAGCTCTTTCAAATATATCGTTTAACCTAATGCCAAGTGAATTTCTTGCTGTTGTCGGTCCGTCCGGCTGTGGAAAATCCACACTTCTGAACCTAATCTGCGGCATGCTCCTGGCAGAGGAGGGCACGATTCTTATGAACGGCATTCCTCCGTCCTCCGGCGACCCGCGCATCGGATATATGCTCCAGAAAGATCATCTTCTGGAATGGCGAACCATCTATCAGAACGTAATTCTTGGACTTGAGATCCGCAATGAAAAAACGCCAGAAAAGCTTGCTTATATCGAAGAAATGCTAGACACTTACGGACTTGACAAATTCCGTACTGCCCGTCCTTCTCAGTTATCCGGCGGGATGCGACAGCGTGCAGCTCTCATCCGCACACTAGCATTAAAACCAGACCTGCTCCTGCTTGATGAACCTTTTTCTGCTCTGGACTATCAGACACGACTGAATGTCAGCGATGACATCGGACGTATCCTGAAAAAGGAAAATAAGCCGGCAATCTTGGTCACTCATGATATTTCCGAGGCGATCAGTATGGCAGACCGTGTGATAATTCTGACCAAACGTCCTGCCCATGTTGCACGCATTGTCCCAATCCGGCTTTCACTGGATGAGAAGACACCGCTCGCTGCACGCGGTGCACCGGAATTTAAATCCTATTTTAATCTTATATGGAAGGAGCTGAACCAGTATGCCTGAACATTCTCCTGCACAAAAACAGTACCTTCTTCGTGTCCGGCGGAAAAAATATATGATTCACGTGTCCAGGATACTTTTGTTCCTGGGCTTTCTGTTTTTATGGGAAGTGTCTGCCAGACGGAGATGGATTGATTCTTTTATCTTCAGCAGTCCGTCTGAAATCTGGCAGACATTTTTTACAATGATCCAGGATCAGTCCCTGTTTACACATATCGGGATCACCCTGACAGAAACACTGGTCAGTTTTGTGTTTACTGTTTTTCTCGGGATTGGCACAGCAGTTCTTCTGTGGTGCTGTCCGAAACTTTCGCGGATCCTGGAGCCTTACCTCGTCGTCCTAAACAGTCTGCCAAAATCCGCCCTTGCCCCACTCCTGATCGTATGGCTGGGTGCAAATATACGCACAATCATTGTCGCAGGAATGTCTGTGGCGATCTTTGGCTCGATCATCAATCTCTACACTGGCTTCCGCGAAGCTGACCCAGAGAAACTCAAGCTCATCCGCACCCTCGGCGGCACAAAAAAAGACGAACTGACAAAGATTGTCCTTCCGTCTTCTGTGCCCCTCATCTTAAGTGTGATGAAAGTCAATATTGGGTTGTGCCTTGTCGGCGTGATCATCGGAGAATTCATTGGCGCCCGCCAGGGACTTGGATACCTGATCATCTACGGTTCCCAGACGTTTAAGCTGACGTGGGTACTGATGTCCATCGTAATCCTGTGCGTGATTGCAATGGGGCTGTACGCTATTCTGGATTTTATTGAAAAACGTGCACAGAAATGGTAAAACCAGAAAATAAACCATCCATTTGCAACGCTCCTGGATGGTTTATTTTTGTCTTTATAGAATTTAGGTCATCTGCTTTCTCTTTTGGGGTTGACTCTGTACTTTATTTCTTCCTCGGATACACTCCAACAAAGGAAATCTGCGGCAGAACTCTGTAATCGTTTAGTACGATTCTGATTTCTCTCACGTTTTCTTTAAAAATCGGAATGATTTTTTTGTAACCGATCACGGTTCCGGTATAGACTTTCTCCCACTCTCCCTGATCCCTTACAAATACTTCAAAAGCCTCTACTCTCTGGCTGTACCGGATTTCTTCTTTTAATACCAGATACCCGGCATCTTCTGCTTCATCCAGTGCGAAGACAAGTTCCACCGGCCTATGGGATTCTTCCAGCAAATTACGAGAAAAGCTTCCCTTCTGCCATTCTCCCAGTTCCTTCAATCGTTCCACATCATTCTCATGCAAAAGCCCGTTCGGCATCGGCGGGATATTCAGAAGAAATGTTGCATTTCCACCAACAGAACCCAGATAAATATGGACCAGTTCCTCCAGGCTTTTTACCTGATCATCCTCTTCCGAATGATAAAACCATCCCGGCCGGATCGAGGTATTTACCTCTGCCGGATACCAGATCAGGGCATGTTCGCCTTCAAGGACGGCACGGCTTCCAAGGTCTTCCATATCACTGGTGATCTTCCTCTGGCGGAATTCTTCATCATCCGACTGCTGGCTTCTTTCTTGAACACTTTCTGCCAGGGCTGTCCTCGCAGGAACTACACTCCACTCAGATTTTCTTACATCGCCGGCTTCATTTCCACACCACCGGATGTCCGGTCCGCAGACGCAGATGCAGGCCTCTGGCTGATAGTTCCGTACACATGCATAATATCTCTCCCAGTTATAAACCTGCTTCTTTCCATTCGGACCTTCCCCACAGGCCCCGTCCAGCCAGACACTGAAGATTTCTCCATACCCGGTCAGAAGTTCCGTCAACTGTGCAATATAATAGTCGTCATATTCTTTCCCGCTTCCATAACATGGCTGATTCCGGTCCCACGGAGAAAGATAGATTCCAAACTTCAATCCATAACGACAGCAGGCATCCGAGACTTCCTGTACTACATCTCCTGCCCCATCCTTCCATGGACTTGAAGCGACACTGTGCTGTGTATATTTCGTCGGCCACAGGCAAAATCCGTCATGATGCTTACAGGTAAGGATCACGCCTTTCATTCCTGCCGCCTTCACCGCCGATACCCATTGCCCGGCATCGAATTCCTGCGGATTAAAAATTCCGGGATCTTCCGTACCGTCTCCCCATTCCCGGTTCGTGTACGTATTCATCCCAAAGTGAAAAAATGCATAAAATTCCGTTTCCTGATACTTAAGCTGACGCTTCGACGGAACAATCTTAATCAATTCCTGGTCTGTCGGCATATCTCTTCTCCTTCTTCAAAAAAATCCAATTCACCCTTTCAATCCGCCTGCACCGATTCCCTGCAGCAGATATCTCTGCCCGATCAGATAAATGATCATGGTTGGAATCATAATGATCACAAGTCCCGCAAACAGTGCGCCCCAGTCTGTCGCATACTTCTGTACTTCAAACAAATTTGCCATTCCGATCGGAAGGGTCTTTTGGGCATCATCGGTCAGGAGGACTAGTGCCAGCGGATATTCATTCCAGAATCCCATCGCGCTCAACATTGTGATCGTTGCAATTCCCGGTTTTGCAAGCGGAACCATAACTTTCAGAAGAAGCTGAAGGTTTGTGGCGCCATCGATCCGTGCAGATTCTTCAAAATCTTTCGGCACCGCAGACATAAAACCCTGCAGAGTAAAGATGCAGAACGGGAACTGCATGACTGCATAGACCAGGCAGAGTACCGGCAGATTATTCAGCCCGTTGATCGCCTGTAATTCCAGAAACAGCGGGATCATGATATACGTTGCCTGGAGGAAAATACATGCCATATAGATCGTCGAGATCAGTTTGCTTCCGGCAAAACGGTATCTTGCCAGTACATAAGAAATCGGTATGACAAACAGCAGAAGCAATGCCGTAGACAGCACTGTCACAAACACAGAATTTCCAAAATACGCCGCAATATTTGCCTTCTGCCATGCAGCGACAAAATTATCCAGATTCAATGATACCGGCAGCGCATAAGGATCTGTCAGATATTCCGCATTCGTCTTGAACGCAGACATCAAATTCCAGAAAAGCGGATAAAGAAAAATAATCGTAAACAGAATCATCAGGATTCTGATACACCAGGTTCTTACAGTTTTCATCAGTCTCCCTCCTATTCTTTTTCAGATGATACTTTTTTAGAAATCATTGCAAGCACAATTGCAAGAATCAGGGTAAACATGGCGATTGCCATGGCATATCCAAAATTAGCGTTTCGCATACCCTGCGTATACATATACTGTAAAAGCACACTGGAAGCACCGTTTGGTCCACCGCCTGTCATAACGTTGGACAGAGTAAAACTTAAATTGATAGTACCAGACAGGGAAAGTATATAGGTCGTTCCAATGGATCTGCGAAGCAGAGGAATGGTAATCCTAAAGAACTTCTGCACTCCTGTTGCACCGTCAATGGAAGCAGCTTCATAAACCTCCTGGGAAATCCCGTCAATGGAAGCCACATGCATAACCATATAATAACCAATAGCCTGCCACACCAGGGCTGCACCGATACACCAGAGAGCCGTTTTTCCCTCTCCAAGCCATGCGTGTTTCCAAGTGGAGAGATGGAACAGATCCAGCATATGATTCAGAATTCCTCTTGTGGGATTAAACACAAAAGACCACACAATACCAACTACAGTCATGGAAACAATACTTGGGAAAAAGAATATGGTCCGGTAAAATGACTTTTCCTTGAGCTGTCCCTGAGTAAGGATAAATGCAAATACAAGACTTAGAAATATGGTCACAGCCGGGATTACCAGCATCAGCTTAAGAGTATTAAACAGTGCCTGAAGAAAATCCTTATCCTGGAACATATACTTGTAATTATCCAAAAATACAAATTTGCTGTTAAAGCCTACGCTAAGTGCAGTGGAACTGGTAAAAGACAGATAAATGGCATTTACCATAGGCACAATCATAAAAACAATGGTTAAAATCAATGCAGGAAGCGTACACAGGGCTATAAATAATCTGGGCTTCTTTACCACGCTTGTTCACCTCTTTAAATTTAAAGTATTTAATAAATGTGGATGACATCACCGATTGGCGATATATCTGTTCAGGGTTACAAAAGGCTGCTGCATAGCATACACTGTGTAGCAGCCTTTCCATGCTTTACCGTTTTTATCCGGCTGGTATATGAAGTTTAGTTGGCAGCTTCCATATCAGCACGAACCTGTGCAAAAGCATCTTCCACATTCTGTGCCCACTCTTCCACTGTCATTTCATCATTCATAACAGATGTAATCGGATTAAATATCTCATCTTTCGGGTTAACCTTGCAATCAGCCGGAACTGCTGCGAAGCTCATAATCAGGGAGGAGGCATTTGCCTCTTCGTAGATTCCGTACATGTTGTAGATTGCAGTAGACAGCTTATCTTTTGCTACTTCACGGGCACTCTTGGTAGCATAGAGGGCACCGGAAGCTTCTGCAAAAGCAGATACAGATTCATCACTATACAGGAAACGAAGAAATTCTTTTGCAAGTTCTGGATTCTTGGCAGCTGCCGGAATGGAAAACTGCTCGCAGCTGTCAAATACATAGTGCACATCGTCTGCGTTCTCGGTCGGGATCGGAGCCATTGCAAATTCAAATCCATCTTCTCTTGGCGCATCCTGCATCTCATTTTCCATCCAGGTTCCGTTTGTGATAAATGCAGCTTTTCCAAGCATCATCTCTGTCTGAGACTCTGTATGGTTCATACCAACAGTGCCCTCTAACAGATAGCCTTTATCTGCAATCTCTTTAATATGACTTAAAGCCTTTAACACACCCTCATTATTAAAGGAACCTTCTTCGTAATTGGCAATCTTAGTAAGCGCTTCTTCGCCGCACTCATTTGCAATTGCCGGCCAGAGCATTTCTTCCATGTATCCCGGATAAATTCCCTGATATGTGAAAAGTGCACGTCCGTCAATATCTTTTACCTTATCACCAAGTGCAAAGAACTCATCCCAGGTCTTCGGCACTTCCAGATTATTCTCATCAAAGAATGTTTTGTTGTAAATCAGACCCTGCGGACCACTGTTGAATGGTGCCAGATAGATCTCATCATCTCCGTATGGTGCGCACTTTGTACTGGAAAGGATCCCATCTGTAATATCATCGCGAAGGGTACCGGTTCCAGCATAATTTTCTCCGTCAAAAACATCATCCAGGTTGAGAAGTGCATGATCTTTGATCAGGGAAAGGATTACACCATCCTCACCACCATCGTTAAGACAGATAAAATCAGGTGCATTTCCAGCTACAATCTGTGGACGGATGATATCTCCAATTGTAGGGCTGATAGTCATGTTTACTTTCACGCCCTCATGGCTTTCTTCAAAAAGCTCCACCATCTGATTCCAGTAAGCATCCCCATATCCACCCTGGAAAATGGCAATGTTCAATTCCTGTTCTTCTGCCTCTGCAAATGCAGTAAGCGGGGAAAGTACTGTTGCTGCGCTCATAGCAAGGATCATAGCAGAAGCTGCAAATCTTTTCTTCATAGGTTGTTTCCTCCTTCTTGTTGGCTTTTATTATGTTTGCCTGATGATATTAGTATAATGAAAAATCTTCTTGTGGTAAATTCACAAAACAATTCTTTATATGGAACATTTTTCTGTTATTTTTATATAATATGGATTTTCTTGCGACATATATGTACAATCTTTTTCTATTTGTATTTTAAATGGATTATCTTGTTTTTTTCCTGTATAATAAATCTGTCACAATCCGATACAGTCATGAAAATCAGAACGATTTTTTCCATCTTTACCGGACCATGTACGAATTATTTTTTAGAAATGAGGGACAGCGGCATGGAAAAAAGACAACGATATCAGGGATTTCGAAAATTCAGTATTAGAACCAGGCTGATCATAGCGCTTTTCCTGATCTCTATTGTACCATTAACAGGAATCAGCTTCTATTCGTTTCATATTTTTTCAGAAGCGCTTCGGGAAAAACTTTCCACTTCCATCTCACAGACTTTATCCATGATCAATCTGAATATGGTAAGTGAGATTGAAAAGTATCAGTATCTCTGCGGCTCCATCTGCATCAGTCAGGAAATCAAGGACGGTCTTCTGAAAAAGGGTATGACAGATACGGAAAAGAATCAAGCCATCAATGAAATCCAACATATGATCCGAAGTAAAATCATCTATCCTGCACAGGCAAAAAACATTACAGTATATGATACAGATGGGAATATTTTTTATGATTTGGGATATGATGGGTTATATTCGGATGATGTAAGCAGGATCCTGAGTCGTCTTGAAGAAGAAAATCAGGATGTATGGGCATACGCACATACTTACCGTAACCGGGACATCCTGATTCTTGGAAGAAGAATTTATGAACAATACAGTCAGAGTCGTGTAATTGGTTATACCCTGATTTCCATTGATGAAAAAATTTTTTCCAAAACAGTACTGGAACCAGTAGGTCTGGCTGACTCTTCCAATATTATGTATCTGAATATGGATGGAACAATCCTTTCTTCCTGGGATCGTAGTATTCAACTGGGGCAAAAAACCGAAAAAAAGCTGCTGAAAAATATTCAAGCAAGACTTCCAAACAGAACAGATTTTTTCAGCATTTACAAAGATGGCGAAGAACAGCTGGTTACTTATATTTTCAATAAAAACCTGAACCAGCTGTTTGTATATACCATGCCATATCATTATATTAATTCTGAAGTTAACACTATGTTTTGGAAAATCCTGGCTGTGGCATTCTTCCTTGTTCTACTCTGCATTGGAATTGTAGCTATGGTGTATCCTGGAATTACCTCCCCCATCAGAAGCATGCTGGATTTTTGCAGGGAATTATCAAAGGGAAATCTTTCCGTACGGATCCAGGATGACCACAAAGACGAACTTTCCGATCTTTCCGGAAGCATGAATCATATGGCAGATACCATTGAGAGCCTGATGAAACAACAGAAAAGCCAGGAAAAGAAAAAAAGAGAATTGGAGCTACAGATGCTTCAATATCAGTTAAATCCTCATTTTCTTTTCAACACTTTAAACAGTCTGCGCTTTGTAGCCGCCATGCATAAAGACCAGATTGTAAGTGATGGAATCCAGGCCCTCAGCAGTCTTTTGCAAAATACACTGACTAATAAAAACGAGTATATAACCATTCAGGAAGAGCTTGAGAACCTGGAAAACTACTTCGCGATTTTAAGAATCCGGTATGCCGGAAGCTTTGAGTACTCTTTTGACGTAGAAGAGGAAGAACTGCTCTCCTGCCTTGTTCCTAAACTAATCCTGCAGCCCCTTGCAGAAAATTCTGTTATGCATGGTTCTTCTGATGACGGCTCCGTTATGGAAATTCTAATCACCTGTTGGGAAGAAAACAATCATCTTATCATAGAACTCTGTGACAATGGAAAAGGATTTGAAGTGACACCTGCAGCGCTGGAACCTCATACAAACCGGAAAAAGATTGGAATTACCAATGTAAATGACCGAATACAGCTGAATTTTGGAAAGGAATATGGACTTAAGGTCAATAGTCACCCTGGAGAAGGAACTACATGTACGCTGACTCTTCCCTTACTATATGTACAAGAACTGTCAAAAGATTATAACAACTAAAAATCACAACCACTTTTGCCCACAGAAAGGACTTTTATGTACAGTATATTAATTATTGACGATGAACCAATCGTAAAAATTGCGCTTCGCTCCATTCTTCCCTGGGAAGAGCATGGTTTTTTCATTTGTGGAACAGCATCAAATGGTCTTGAGGCTGTTCCACTGATTGAAAAACATCATCCGGATATCATTATCACTGACCTGAAAATGCCTGAAATGGACGGACTGGAACTAATTCGTTTTCTGAAGGAAAAAGAATATCCCGGAGAAATACTGGTACTAAGTAACTACGAAGACTTCGATTCAGTAAGAAGTGCATTGCTTTTAGGTGCTGCGGACTATCTGTTAAAAATCAAAATTCAACCAGATACACTCCTTGCCTGTCTGAACAAAACCACAAAAAAAATGCAAAATACAGCTGACCGAAAAGATTCCATTCTGAAAACAGACATCACTGAACCCATAACCGATCATCTTCTCTCCTTTTTTCAGGGAGAAGAGTCTCTCGATTCGTTCATTGAAAGATATGGAGCAGAAAAATTTGGATTTATGAAACATTCCTGTGCTGTATGCTATGTAACGTTTGAAAAATTTTTATCAAATGATGCATTTTCTATATCAGCTAATCTGCTGCGAGATATGATACTGGATGCTGTTCAGGGAGTGCTACAGCCATACATTCTTGTTCTTAGTGCCCATAATGCGCTCGTAGTATTTTCCCAAAAAGAATTAATGTGCAGTCAAGTAAAAGTGGAACAGCTGATAAAAAAGCTGTATAACCGTTTTACCATGTACCAATCCTTTGCACCAGATATGCCATATAAAGAAAATCTGAAAAATTATGAAGAGGCCAGGACCACATATCAGGACTTTCTTCATAGTGAGGGGCATTATAAAAATGATGTTGCCAAAACCCTTACATACATAGAAAATAATTACATGCACCGTCTCACATTATCCTCCATTTCGGCAAATGTCAATCTCAGCACTAGCTATTTATGCCGTGTTTTCAAGTCCGAAGTAGGAACAAGTATTACCAGCTACTTAAACAATCTGCGGATAAGAAAAGCTGCTACACTGATAAAGGAGAATACCTTTTCCCTGAAGGAGATCTCCGTTATGGTAGGAATTGACGATCAACTTTATTTTAGTCGATTATTCAAAAAGTGTATGGGAATTTCACCTTCTGAATATGGGAAACGATTTCATCTATAAGCAGGTAATCTGATATAAAACAGCAGGATGTCTTATAATCACAAGATATCCTGCCTTTCATATATCATAATATATTCTTTATATCAGCGTCTTCTGATAACTGCTTCCAGCATTCAGGACGATTTCTTCTTCCATACCATTATATAAGATTACCAGTTTCGCATCAATTGGAGATTTCAGATTTATTTCCGTAACCCGTTTTTCTTTCCACTTGAAATTAAGTGTGATATTACCAGGCGCTTTCACGCCTTCTGCCATCCCATCTTTCCATTCATCTGGTAATGCCGGAAGAAAAACAATTTTCTGCTCTTCATACTGAACCAGCATTTCCAGCACAGCAGCAGCAAATCCAAAATTACCATCAATCTGAAACGGAGGATGGGCACAAAGCATATTCGGATATATCCCGCCACCTACCAGACTGCATGCTTCTTCTCTTGTTAAGCGAAGCTGATTTTTTAATAAAGTCAGGGCATGATTTCCATCTCCAAGTTTTGCCCACAGGCAGGCTTTCCACGCCATACACCAGCCGGTTCCCTTATCCCCACGCCTTTCCAAAGAAGTTCTGCAGGCTTCTATAAGAGGTTCATTCTCTTTATGAATCTGGTTCCCAGGATATAATCCAAACAGGTGAGAAATATGTCTGTGATTGATATCTGCTTCCGGGTAATCATAAAACCATTCCTGAAGCTGCCCTTCTTTCCCAATTTTATAGGGAGGAAGTTTCTGAAGCACATTTTTGACTGCATTTGTAAAATCTTCTACTCCCAGAATTTCACATGCTTTTAAATATAATCCAAACAGTTCTCTCAATATGCTGATATCCATTGTTGACGCAAACGTAACACTATGTGTCGTCATATCTGGTGCAAGGAATGTATTTTCAGGTGAAGTAGAGGGAGCAGTTACATAATATCCCTTATAAGGTACCAGATAGCCCAGGTAAAATTCTACGGCCCCTTGTATAATCGGAAATGCCTTCTTTTTTAAAAAAGCTTCATCCAATGTATAGCAGTAATGTTCCCATAAATGACAGCATAACCATCCAGAACTCATCGGCCACATGGAATATGTACAGGGATTTTCGTCCTGTCCAAATTGTCCAACCGGGCTTGAGTGTCCCCAAATATCCAGATTATGGTGGCTTACCCAGCCAGCCAGATGATAAACATCCTGAGCTGTTTTTTCACCTTTTTTTGAGGTACGTTCTATAAGTTCAAGCAAAGGCATATGACAGTCACTTAAATTTGCTTTTTCTGCCATCCAGTAATTCATTTCCGTATTAATATTTACAGTGTAATTACTGCTCCAGGGAGCACGCATATGGTGATTCCAGATTCCCTGAAGATTTGTACATTGTGAACCGGGTACAGATGAACAGATCATCAGATAGCGGGCATAATGAAACATTTTTAATGCAAGTTCATTATCGGGTGTATAATTAATGTCAAGATGCATCCTATCAAAATAATTTGCGTATACATCCATATGCGCCTTTTTTTGCTTTTCATATTGAATGTGCTGGATGTTTTCCATCATACAGTTTCTTTTTGAAAAAAAGAGTTCTTTTTGTTTAAAATCAGTTACTCCGGACACGTAAATATACACATCATTTGGAGTATTTATAAAAAGCTTATCCGCTTGCTGATATACATTTCCACCGTTCGTTTGTACATATAATCCAATTGCAAACCGGATTCCCTGCCCCTCTTCATAAACGACAGGAACTTCGCAGGAATAATAAGGTGGTGCAACATAAATGGGTGCCTGCCCTTCTAATATAATTCCATTTTCTGCAAAAAAAGCAGATTTGTGCTTTATTTCACTTTCCAGTGTTATTGACATTTCAAGATTGCAATTTGGAGAAGTATGATAATGAATTGCCATCACTGGTTCTGACATACTCACAAAAAATTCTCTTTGATAAATCAAATCATCCTGGCAGAATTCTATTTTTTCAGTTGCATTCGTCAGGCACAGTTCTCTTCTATAAAAGCTGTTTCCATTTTGAATGGGTTCTTTCACATTAATGGAAAGCGTTCCTGCAGGCAGATAGCTTTCTGTCCAGTCTCCTAACACATTTTCTTTGCAATAATTCTCTGCTCCCTGGTAATTCCCTGCAAAAATGTGTTTTCTAAAAAGATCCCAGTCGACATTTTTGTTGGGATTTTCCTTGTTTCTTCCATTTCCAGACCAAAGCGAATCCAGATTCAATTCTATTCTTTCATTTTGAAATCTTCCATAGGACATTGCTCCCATGGTTCCATTTCCAAGGGGCAGCGCTTCATTCCAGGCTTCTGCTGGTTTATCAAAAATAAGTGCTAAGCGATCCATAACCCACTCCTCAATTCTAGTACATCGTTTTCGAAATAACTATACCACTCACTTGTCTGCGAATCCGATTGCACAGGTCTAAAAGCCTCAGCGTAGCCCGCTACGCCTGCGTTTTTATACCAGCACACTCGAATCCGCATCCTACGCGATTGGTATAGTTATTTACGAAACGCTGTACTAGTATTTTACACATTAAAGCAGCTTCCACCGATAAATTCTCTTAAAATCGAATTATTCGGTACTGCCTCGCTTGGCACCGGAACAAAATATTCAAAGAACTTCAGCAGCCTCTTCGCCTCTGTATACTCTGGTTCGTCCTTGGCAATCCCAAACAAAAGCGGTTCCGCATATACTTTCAGACATGCCAGTTCATAGATCAGCGCAGAATTAAACATTACATCTGCATCCTCCTGGAACGGAAAGATATTCTGTTCTTCACCTCTGCGCACAGACGGCCATCTTGCAATTGTCTCTTTTGCGGAAGTCCCTCTGGTGCGGGCATCTCTTACAATTCTGCGAATCAGACGGCCATCCGTAGTAGGAATCCTGTTATGTTCATCAATATTCAGCTGAGTCAGAGCGCTGAGATAAATCTTAAATTTGCTCTCCTTTGGCAGCGCATAGCTGAGCCTGTCATTCAATCCATGAATTCCCTCGATCACCAGAATATCGTCTTTATCCAGCTGCAGAAAATCACCTTTATATTCTCTGGTTCCTGTTTTGAAATTGAAAACCGGCATCTCTACCCTTTTTCCTTCCAAAAGCTCAAGCATATCTTTATTAAACTGCTCCACATCAATCGCTTCCAGACACTCAAAATTCTTTTCCCCAAACTCATCTACAGGAGTCAGGTGCCTGTCAATGAAATAATTATCCACTGCGATCGGATGCGGTTTCATTCCATGGGCAGCCAGCTGAATAGACAGCCTGTGTGAAAACGTAGTCTTTCCGGAAGAAGACGGACCTGCGATCATAACAAACTTCTTGTTTCCGGCTGCGGCAATCTCAGATGCGATTTCCGAAATCTTTGCCTCCTGCATAGCTTCCTGGATCAGCAAAATATCCTGGATACCGCCTCTGGTAACCTTTTCATTCAGATCACCAACTGTCGCAATATCCAGTTTATCTCCCCATTCCTGAGATTCCTTCTGCACACGAAAAATCTTCTCCCTCGGTTTAAATTCAGGTATCCGGTCCGGTTCATTCTGAGTCGGAAGCTGCAGTACGAAACCACCCTCATACAAAAACAGATCAAACGTCTTAATATATCCCGTATGGTTCGCCATAAAACCGTAGAAATAATCCTCAAAACTTCCAATACTGTAAAGATTCACCGCAGAGCTTCTGCGGTAATTAAACAGCTTCTCTTTGTCATACATATGATGCTTATGAAAAAGTGCAACTGCCTCACTAGTGCTTACGCTTCGCTTTACAATGGGAAGATTCTCGTCCACGATCCTGTGCATCTGCGCCTTTACCTTATCAATAAATTCCTGATCCAGCGCCATAGGTCCTTTCATTGTAAAATAATAGCCGCTGCCTACAGAATAATGGATCATTACACTGTCTATATTTTCCTGCCCTGCCACATCATAAATTGCTTTCAGAAGAATCAGACTTGCACTTCTGCAATAAGTTTTGTGTCCGATCGGATCTTTGGATGTCACAAATTCAATCTCACAGTCTGCCTTGAGATGCTTATGCAGTTCTCTCAGCCTGCCATTTACGATCACCAGCATTACAGGTGCATCCGTACTTCCTTCGTATTCCTTTACAATCTCACTGTAAGGAATCTTCTCAGGATATTGTTTTGTTATTCCCTGTATCGTAACGTTATACATTTTCTGTCCCATAAATCCTGCCTCCATTTCTGCTATACCGACAAGTAAATACAGTTATCAGCTCCGCCGCCAACAGGCAGATCAGCCAATTTTCATTTATAATTTCATTATTATATGGTAAGAACCCGTATCACAGAATCGTGTACGGGCTCTTTACCTCTGCACAGGAGATTTTCAGTTCCGGAAATGCCTGTGTCAGTTCTTTTTTCATTGCATCCATAAAAATATATTCTGTTCCATAGTGTCCGGCGTCGATCAGCGCCAGTCCCTGCGCAACCGTATCAATTCCTGTATGGTGGTCGATATCACCGGTCACATACACATCCGCACCGGCCTTAATGACATCCTTGATCATGCTCTTGCCTGATCCTGTACATACAGCAGCACATTTTACCATGCTGTCCAGATTCCCATAAACCTTTACATCATTTAACTTCAGAGACTCTTTGACAAGCTGTGCATACTCTCTCAGCGTCATTTCCCGGGGAAGTTTCCCAACTCTGCCAAAACCCTGTACTTCTCCCTCTCTCTCTTCAGTTACGGAAAGGACTGTGGTATCATGCATCTTCGTATAGTCTGCACTCAGATCTGCCATACCCAGCACATCATAATTGGTATGCATCGCATAATAAACAATTCCTTTCTGTATCAGCGTAAGGATCTTTCTTCCTGTAAAGCTGTGATTATTGATCTTCTTAATTCCGGAAAAGATCATGGGATGATGGGTAATGATCATATCTGCCCCATCCTCTATGGCCTCAGCCAGTGTTTCCTCTGTCAGATCCAGAGCCAGAAACACGTGGCTGATCTCATTTGTATCATCTCCTGCGAGAAGTCCTACGTTATCCCAGTCCTCTGCTGCATCTGACGGGTACTTCTTCTCCAGCCAGGAGGTCAGTTCATATGCCTTCATATTCCTCTAAAGCAGCAATAACTGCCTGCTTTTCCTCCTCTATCTCGCCCGCACGCTTCTCTGCATTGGGCGCATTCTTTAATCTGTCAAGAATCTCATTGCGGATGCGAAGCTCTCTTTCCAGATACTCCCGCAGAACAGGATGCTTTCTTTCCAGAAGCATTCCTCCAAACCACTCATCTAAAGTATAAGGAGTATCTTCTGAAATATGCATCTTTTCTCCATGAATTACCTTCATCATAGGATAAAACTTGCCATCCTCCAGAACCATCTCCTCCTCTGTGATCTGCCAGCCGATTTTTCTGACAAATCTGCGAAAATGGGGGATATCTGACTGAGGCTGCAGGATCATTTCCCGAAAGCTCTCCCTGACCTCTGCCCCGTCAGTAAGAATCCTCTCCATGAGAGGGCCGCCCATTCCTGCGATCACAAGAGTGTCGCCCTCTCCCGGTTTCAAAGCCTCAAGTCCGTCTGAAAGCCGGGTTTCTATGTATGCGTCCAGTCCATACTGAGAAATATGTTCCTGCGCTCTGGACAACGGGCCTTTTCTTACATCCATGGCAATCGCACCCGGAATCTTTCCATCCAGATAAAGCGAAACCGGCAGGTATCCATGATCGCATCCCACATCCACAAGTCTGTTTCCCCTGGTCACCAGGCCTGCTATTGCAGACAAACGTAATGAAAGCTGCATAACAGGCTCCTTAGTCCAGATAATCCTTCAGTTTACGGCTGCGGCTCGGATGACGAAGCTTGCGGAGCGCCTTTGCCTCAATCTGACGGATACGTTCTCTTGTTACATTAAATTCCTTACCAACTTCCTCCAGAGTTCTGGCACGTCCATCGTCCAGGCCAAAACGCAGGCGCAATACTTTCTGCTCTCTGTCTGTCAATGTGCTCAGAACCTCTACCAGCTGCTCTTTCAGCAAAGTAAATGCTGCTGCATCTGCAGGTACAGGTACATTGTCATCCTGAATAAAGTCTCCAAGGTGGCTGTCCTCTTCCTCACCGATAGGTGTCTCCAGAGATACAGGCTCCTGGGATATCTTAAGGATCTCACGTACACGCTCTACAGACATATCCATCTCTTTTGCAATTTCTTCCGGCGTAGGTTCACGTCCAAGCTCCTGCAGTAACTGACGGGAAACGCGGATCAGTTTGTTAATAGTCTCAACCATATGCACCGGAATACGGATGGTACGTGCCTGGTCTGCGATTGCTCTGGTGATCGCCTGACGGATCCACCATGTAGCATAGGTACTGAATTTATAACCCTTGCGGTAATCAAATTTCTCAACCGCTTTGATCAGACCTAAGTTACCTTCCTGGATCAGGTCAAGGAAAAGCATTCCACGTCCCACATATCTCTTTGCAATGCTGACAACAAGACGAAGGTTTGCTTCTGCCAGACGTTTCTTGGCAGCCTCATCCCCATTCTCCATTCTCTTTGCAAGTTCGATTTCCTCTTCTGCTGAAAGAAGCGGAACCTTACCAATTTCCTTCAGATACATACGTACCGGATCCTCGATGCTTACACCTTCAGGAACAGAAAGATCGATCTTGTCAAGCTCAATCTCTTCTTCATCCAGCTTATCAATGTCTGCATCGTCATCATCCAGGATCATATCATCTGCATTACTGTCTGTAATCCTAAGCACATCCACTCCACTGGCTTCCAGAAAGTCAAATACTTTCTCCATCTGTTCAACTCCCAGTGGCTGATCCTTAAAGAAGTCATTGATTTCCTGGTATTCCAGTACATTCTTTTTCTTCTTGGCAAGCTCCAGAAGTTCTACCAGTTTTTCACTGAATTTACCCATATTCATTTCCATATGTGCTCTATACCTCCATATAGTGTTTATATTTTATCCTTATTCGAAAGAAATATGCAGCTGCTGCCGCTTTCTTCCAAGCTCTTCCAGTTCTTTCTTTGCTTTTACAAGTTCCTGCAGTCCCTGTATATCTGTGGGATCCCAGGTTCTGTTTCTCTCTTTCAGACTCTCATCCTTAATCCTGATCACAGCATCCGAGAAAGCCCGGTTCTGTTCCTCCGGAGTCTCCAGATGGATCGTTGCATTAAAAAGGGATGAAACCTCTCTCTGCTCTTCACTGTCAATGAAAGCATTCATCAGCCTTGCAGGATTCACATCGCCATCCCTGTGCTGCTGGTAAAGCATCTCTGCCACCTGCCTGTACAGAGGAACCACGAAATCTGAAGGCTGGATATATTTTTCCACTGTGTCAAATATGCCCGGATAAGTTACCAGCCAGGTAAGCATCAGCTTCTGTGCTTTCTCTGCTGCACTCTCCTTCTTCTTTTGCTGACCTGCTCCCACAGGTTTAGGCTGAATCCTCTGCTCTGCCGGAGTTCCCTTCATTGCAAGAGCTCCGACTCTCTTTTTCAGATTCTCCACACTGATCCCACTGCTTCTGTAATCCTTTACGATTGCTTCTATATAAAGATTTCTCTCCAGTTCATCGGAAAGCTCCAGAAGCATCTGCGCACACCGCTCAAAGAAACGGTTCTGTCCCTGGGGTTCCTCCATTGGAAATTCCCGCTCTGCCATATGTACGCGGAACATAAAGCTGTCCATAGCCTGCTCCAGACGTTTCTCAAACTCTTCTGCTCCAAGTGCCTTGATAAATTCATCCGGATCTTTATGCGGCTTAAGATTTACCACCCTCGAAGAAACACCTGCTTCCCTCAGGATCGGAATGGCACGAAGGGCAGCCCTCACGCCTGCATCATCACTGTCATACAGAAGCAATACCTCCTGAGTGTAACGCTTCAGCAGACTTGCATGTCCGGAAGTAAGTGCCGTTCCCAGCGATGCCACCGCATTGGTAAACCCTGCCTGATGCATGGATATCACATCCATATATCCTTCACACAGGATCAGATAATTTTTTCTCGTGGTTCTTGCAACATTCAGCCCGTACAAATTCCGGCTTTTATCAAAGATCGTAGTCTCCGGCGAGTTCAGGTACTTCGGCTTTCCGTCACCCATCACTCTGCCTCCAAATCCGATCACGCGGTTATTCACATCCATGATCGGGAAAATAACCCTGTTCCAGAACTTATCATACATTCCCCTGCGTTCATCCACATTGAACAGGCCGGAATCCCGCAGCAGTTCGTCACTGTAATTCTTTGACTTCAGATATTTGTACAAATCGTCACTGTACTTATCCGAATATCCCAGGCCAAACTTCCTGATCGTCTCCTCACTGAGTCCTCTGCCTGTCAGATATTCATGTGCCTGTCTGCCACTCTCACGACGCAGCTGATAATAGAAATATCCTGCTGCAAGCTTATTGATCTCCAGAAGGGCAGCCCGACGTTCTGCTTTCTTCTTTGCTTCTCCGGAATATTCAATCTTCGGAAGCTGCACCCCTGCCCTGTCTGCCAGATGCTTCAGTGCCTCCCCAAAGGTATAATTCTCATATTCCATCACAAAATTAAATACATTCCCGCCTGCTCCGCATCCGAAGCAGTAATACATCTGCTTCGCCGGTGTTACCGAAAAAGAGGGAGTTTTCTCATTATGAAACGGACAAAGTCCAAAATAGGTACTTCCTCTTTTGTTCAGCTTCACATACTGGGATACAACATCTACAATATCATTCTTCATCCTGACTTCTTCAATGATATCGTCTGAATAACGCATGCTTCGTCCTCCTTCTTGATCGATTAATAGACTTCCCATGCTTTTGGTATGTAAATCTCCCGGAATTTCCTTATAGAATACTGGTCTGTCATTCCTGAGAGATAGTCACATACTGCCTGTTCCTTCTTCTCTCCACGCACGATCAGCTCCCTGTATTCTTTTGACATTGCTTCCGGGTGTTCGACATAATATTCATATAACTCCGTCAGCATCTTCACTACCTTTTCCTCTTCCTTATGGGCTGCCGGATTCTCATATACATTCTGAAACATGAGAGCCCGCAGATCCATCATTGCCTCGTAGATCTCTGCTGACATCTTTATGGTATCCTGCTCAAGACTGTTCTCTATCACATCATGAACAAATGTATTGAGCCGCTCTCTGGTTGTATAACCGAGCAGCATCCGAAGCGTGACCGGAATATCATCCTCAGAAATAATCCCCGCCCGCTGTGCATCATCCATATCATGATGAATATAGGCGATCTTGTCCGAAAGTCTTACTACCTTTCCTTCGAGAGTAGACGGATTCCCACTGGTTCTGTGATTCAGGATACCATCCCGGACCTCCCATGTGAGATTCAACCCTTCGCCGTTCTTCTCCAGTACCTGTGCAACCCTGACGCTCTGTTTATAGTGGGCAAAGCCATCCGGATTCACTGCATCAAGAGCCCTCTCACCTGCATGTCCAAAGGGCGTATGTCCCAGGTCATGTCCAAGTGCGATCGCTTCTACAAGATCTTCATTCAGTCTCAGTGCCTTCGCTATTGTTCTGGCAATCTGTGATACCTCAAGAGTATGTGTCAGTCTGGTCCTGTAATGATCACCCTGGGGTGCCACAAAAACCTGTGTCTTATCCTTCATCCTGCGAAAAGCTTTACTATGAAGGATCCTGTCCCTGTCTCTCTGATAGACAGTCCGTACATCGCATTCTTCCTCCTGCCGCTCTCTGCCTCTGGAACAAAGACTCAAAGCAGCATAAGGACTGAGCATCTTTTGTTCACGCTGTTCCATGCTTTCTCTGATATTCATAAGCGATACCTCCACAAGCTGACAAAATACCTCTTATTAATTATATTCTACATAAAATTTCAAATTCCTCTTTTTTTCAAAAAAAAATTGAAATTTTTTTATATTTTTTTCAAAAAGGTGTTGACATTAGCTTTTACATTTGATATAGTATCACTTGTCGCGAGGGAGAGCAAAAGAATCCCAAAGAAATGCGATATGCGGAAGTGTCGGAACTGGCAGACGAGCAAGACTAAGGATCTTGTGAGCATTGCGCTCGTGTGGGTTCAAGTCCCATCTTCCGCATGAAAAACGGTTTGAATGCTATCATATGTGCATTTAAGCCGTTTTTTTGTGTCATCATAATAACCTGAGTTGCAGTGTTTCGCTGATACGATAAGTGTTTCAGTAGGAGCTTCTTTTTTGTACTGTGGGAAATTACTTATAGTATATTCATAAAAAATTCATATCTTTTTGTTAAAATAATGTGTAGATTGTTACGATATAATTTGTTTGAATACAAGCGATATTGAACCTGAATGGTAACTGTTTGGCAGATTGCTGTTTTGTATGACACTGGGCAGTTATCCTGAATGGAGTGCGGCAGGAGAATCAGGTATGAAAAAAAACAAAATGGACACACAGGAATATCAGTTTATAAAAGAAACGGTAAAAAAACAGCCAAAAGAGAATGGCAGTCTGTTGCGCAGGCTGCTTATGATAGCAGGATGTGGCGTTTTGTTTGGAGGCTGCGCAGCCGTAACCTTTGCCAGTGTGTTTCCGGTTATGGCGGACAGAGAAGAGAATACACAGCAGAAAATCGAACTGACAGGATCGGATGTAGCGGAGACGATATCTGAAGAACAGGCAACAGAGAGGGAATCTGTCGCTTCAGTTTCTGAACAAGAGGAGAAGAGTCTTCTGGCAATGCGTCAGGAGATGTATAGGGAAGTGCTGAAGGTTTCCCAAAAATCCCGAAAATCTCTTGTAAACGTGAGAGGAATTTCAAAGGATGAGGATTTGCTGAATAATTCTTATTTTCAACAGGAAGATACGGAAGGTCTTGTCTTTCTTGAAACAGAGACGCAATTTTATATCCTGACCTATGAGGAAGAACTGGAAAATCTGCAGGAACTGCAGGTGACTTTTGCAGATGGTTCGACAGTGCAGGGAGAGATATGCAGGGGAGATGCAGATTCCGGATTTGCAGTTGCAACTGTGAGAAAAAATCTTCTCAATGACAGTACAAGAGAAGGTATCGTGGTATCTGATCTGACAGACACAAAGAAACTGGGGCAGAGCGATATAGTAATTGCTATCGGAAGTCCTGCCGGTGACAGTGATGCGGTGGTTTATGGAATGATCACTTCTGTTTCTGAAAAACTATCGGTAGCGGATACGGAGTATAATGTGTTGGCTACAGATGTGCAGGGGAATGAAGATGGAAGTGGTGTGCTGCTTGATTCTGACGGAAATGTGGCAGGTATGATACTGAAGAAGAATGAAAACGACGGAGATAATATTCATGCAGTTTCCATTTCGCAGATTCTTCCGTTGATAGAACATCTGGCTAACAAAGAGACAATCAGATATACAGGTATTTATGGAACAGAGATAACTCAGGCACAATGTAGAAAACTGGGAATTGATCAGGGACTTTACGTGGAGCGTACACAAGAAGAATCTCCTGCGATGAAGGCAGGGATACAGTGTGGAGATATTATAAGTAAGATTGATGGAACTCCCACAGAGAGTATGCAGTCTTACTATACATATCTTCAGACAAAAAAGCAGGGAGAAAATCTTACCATAACGGTTCTTCGCAAAAATTCCGATGGTGAGTATGCGGAGAAAGATTATAAGGTAACAGTTGGAGAGAGATAGTGACAGGCGGAGAATCCTACAAGCGGGATTCTTTCTTGTGGAATTGTTATAATACTAAAAATAAAGGATAGAGAGGCAGGCTTTATGCGTTTTTTAAATGAGTTACATGAGGGAGACAGAATTAATGGGATTTATCTGTGCAAGCAGAAACAGTCTGCGGTAACGAAGAATGGAAAACCCTATGAGAATATTATCCTACAGGATAAAACCGGAATCATGGATGGAAAGATCTGGGATCCGAATTCTCTTGGAATTGATGATTTTGATGCACTGGATTATATAGATGTTGTGGGAGATGTGACCAGTTTTGCAGGGGCTATGCAGCTGAATATCAAGCGTGTGCGCAAGGCTGCTGAAGATGAATATGACCCTGCAGATTATCTTCCTGTAAGTGAGAACAGCACAGATGATATGTACAGCCAGCTGAGAGCATTTATTGACAGTGTGGAGAATACTTATCTGTCTGCACTTCTGAAGAAATTATTTGTGGAAGATGAAGCTTTTGTGAAAGCGTTTGAAGGACATTCTGCAGCGAAGACAGTACATCACGGATTTATCGGCGGTCTGATGGAGCATACTCTGGGAGTGACCAGACTCTGCGATTATATGTCAAAGGCATACCCGGTCATCAACAGGGATTTACTGATCACAGCATCACTTCTTCATGATATCGGAAAGACAAAAGAATTATCTGCATTTCCGTTAAATGATTATACAGATGAAGGCCAGCTTCTGGGACATATTTATATGGGAGCGCAGATGATCAATGATCTTGCGCGCCAGATACCGGAATTTCCGGAGGTGCTTAAGAATGAACTGATCCATTGTATCCTGTCCCACCATGGAGAACTGGAATATGGTTCCCCGAAAAAACCTGCATTGGTGGAGGCCGTAGCCCTCAATCTTGCAGATAATACAGATGCAAGAATGGAAACCATCACAGAGATTTTTGCAGCAAACAAGAGTAAAAAAGAGTGGCTTGGATATAATAAATTGTTTGAATCCAACTTAAGAAGAACAGATGAGGTGTAATCTTTATGGAATTTCGTAAGAACGATCTTGTTACGTTAGAGATAGAAGATTGCGGAATTGACGGTGAAGGTATCGGAAAAGCCGATGGCTTCACCGTTTTTGTCAAGGACGCAGTGATCGGTGATACAGTAACAGCCAAAATTATCAAGGCAAAGAAAAATTATGGTTACGGCCGTCTTATGGAGGTGCTGAAGCCATCTCCGTACAGAGTTGAGCCCAAGTGCGAATTTGCCCGTCAGTGTGGCGGATGCCAGCTTCAGGCACTTTCCTATGACCAGCAGCTTGTATTTAAGACAAATAAGGTGAAGGGACATCTGGAACGTATCGGTGGCTTTACAGATATCCCCATGGAGCCGATCATTGGCATGGATGAACTTTTTCATTACAGAAATAAGGCACAGTTTCCTGTAGGCAGAAATAAAGAGGGAAAAATCGTTACAGGTTTCTATGCGGGAAGAACCCACAATATTATCGAAAACCGTGACTGTGCACTTGGTGTAGCTGAGAATAAAGAGGTTCTGGACCGTGTGATCGCACATATGGAGAAATACGGGATTGAACCATATAATGAAGCAACAGGCAAAGGGCTGGTGCGCCATGTCCTGATCCGTTACGGATACTTCACAAAAGAAGTGATGGTCTGTCTGATTCTGAACGGAAACAAGCTCCCGAAAGAGGAGCAGCTTGTAAAATCTCTGTGTGAGATTCCGGGAATGACAAGCATCACCATCAATGTAAATAAGAAACACAGCAATGTGATTCTTGGCGAAGAGATCCGTCTGCTCTGGGGCCAGGAATATATCACAGACAGAATCGGAGATATTTCCTATCGGATTTCTCCTCTGTCTTTCTATCAGGTAAATCCTATGCAGACCCAGAAGCTTTACGCAAAGGCACTGGAATACGCAGATCTTCACGGTCAGGAAACAGTATGGGATCTCTACTGTGGGATCGGAACCATTTCCCTGTTCCTGGCACAGAAAGCAAAATTTGTCCGTGGTGTGGAAATTGTTCCGGCAGCTATAGAGAATGCGAAAGAAAATGCGAAACTTAATGGCCTGGAGAATACAGAGTTCTTTGTGGGTAAGGCGGAAGAAGTGTTGCCAAGAGAGTATAAGAAAAATGGTGTTTATGCGGATGTTATCGTTGTAGACCCGCCAAGAAAAGGCTGTGATGAAACCCTGCTGGAGACCATGATCGAGATGAATCCGGAAAGGATTGTGTATGTAAGTTGCGACAGTGCGACGTTGGCAAGGGATCTGAAGTATCTGTGTGAGAGAGGATATGAGCTTAGAAAGGTATGCCCGGTTGATCAATTTGGGATGACGGTTCATGTGGAAACGGTATGTTTATTGTCCAAACTAAATGTCAAGCATCATATCGAGGTGGAAATCACGATGGATGAGTTGGATTTGACGGCAGCGGAGAGTAAAGCCACTTACGATGAAATCAAGGCTTATGTACTTGAAAAATTCGGCTTTAAAGTCAGTCAGCTTTATATCGCCCAAATAAAACGGAAATGTGGCATTATCGAGAGAAAGAACTATAACCAGTCAAAAAAAGAAGATGCCAAAGTGCCGAAGTGCCCGCCAGAGAAAGAAGCGGCGATTATGGATGCACTCAAGCATTTCCAGATGATTCCATAGAAAAACGGAATAGAGATGCCAGTTTCAGATTTAAAAGGTGTTGCTTTCGGGCAGCACCTTTTGCTTTAAGCGTTTAGAATTTTTTAGGAGGGAGGTGTAATTCATGCCAGACCTTGCCATGCTGGACTACTTCTACGGAGATGAAGCGGAACAGTTCACTTTTTACCGGATACCCAAAGTGCTGTTCACTGACCCCAGCTACCGGCGCATATCTTCCGACGCCAAAATCCTGTATGGGCTTATGCTTGACCGTATGGGGCTGTCAGTTCGGAATGGCTGGCTGGACGAATACAACCGGGTATTCATCTTCTTTACCCTGGAGGATGCTTTGGAATATCTGTGCTGCGGGCATACCAAAGCCGTTTCCCTTTTTGGGGAACTGGATAAGGCGGGCTTGATCGAGCGCAAAAAGCAAGGCCAGGGAAAGCCGACAAAAATCTACGTTAAGAACTTTGTTCGGAATGCGGAAGTCTTGACTTCCGAAAAACGGAAGTCTAAAGTTCCGCAATCTGGAAGTCAAGACTTCCAAAAAACGGCCTCTAATAATACTGAGATAAAAGATACTGAATTGAGTGATACTGAACCATCTATCTATCCGGCCAGGGGGCTGCCGGAAGATAAATCGCCTGCGGCAGATGCGATGGATACGATGCGTGTCTATCGTCAGGTTATCATGGAAAATATTGAGTACGACATCACTCGCAGGCAGCTCGGCTATGATGCTGACATTCTGGACGAGATTGTTGACATCATGGTGGACACGGTTTGCAGCACAAAGCCCATGATCCGCATAGGCGGCCAGGACTTCCCCTTAGAGGTTGTAAAGAGCCGGCTGCTAAAACTCAATTCGGAGCATATCAGCTATGTGGTGAGCAGTTTGAAATCTAACACCACCAAAGTCCGAAACATCCGGGCGTATCTGCTTACCGCCTTGTATAATGCCCCTACCACTATCAGCAGTTACTACACAGCTTTGGTCAACCATGACCTTTACGGCGGTGGGTAACTGCTTTTTTCATAATCACCTATGGGCGGCTGCGCCAGTTCCTGGCCAGCCCCCTTAACTGCAAAAATGCAAATGAGCAGCACTGTGTCAAGAACGCACGGTGTGCGTTCATTTTCATTCTTGACACGGGGTTGCTCGTTTGCTACCCGGCACAGCCGGAGAAAGGAGCTTCCCCATGAAAAAGCCATTTGCCTACATTACAGCCGTCTGGAAAGGCGGCGAGTTTACCGTCATTGACCAGGCGGCGGTGTACTGCCGCAAAGTCTATGAAGCCGGGTTTACCCCGATCTGCCCGGTTCTCTATCTTCCCCATTTCCTGCGTGATTCCATTCCTGCCGAACACAAGGACGGCATTGACATTGGGCGTGAACTTCTGCGCCGGAGCCATGTGCTGATCGTCTGCGGGGACGAAGTTGACGAGTCCGTTAAAAACGATATTGCCGTGGCACAGCGGCTGGGCATTACCGCCACTACCCTGGATGGCATTCTGAAAATCCATGCTCAGGGAGAAAACGAGGTGGAGGGCTGATGCCTGATTACCTGTACCGGTTGACGCTGTTTCTGCTGCACCGGCTGGTGGTTCCGCCTTAGACCATTTCCTTTTTCAGCATTCCTGCCAGAGAAAGGAGTGATGAGGTTTGCAGGAAGAAGTTGAAAACAAATCGGTGGCGATTAGCATCAAAGCCACCAAGCTGACCGCCAATGTGCTGAAAGCCGCACTCCTGAAAGCCCTTGCGGAAATGGAGAAAAAGCAGAAAAATCCCAAGGTCTACAAGGGCAAACAGAGTGTGAAACACCTTGTCCGGCAGGGAGCTGGGGTCAGCAACATCGAAATCACGGACGGCAACATCAAGTCTTTTGAGAAAGTTGCCCGGAAATACGGCATTGACTTTGCTCTCAAAAAGGATGCTTCCACACAGCCGCCCCGGTATCTGGTCTTTTTCAAGAGTAAAGATGCTGACGCACTGACGGCGGCATTCCGGGAATATTCCGGTAAAGTCGTGAAAAGCCAGTCCAAGGAGAAGCCGTCCATCCGCAAGCAGCTTTCCAAACTCCAGGAAGTGGTCAAGGATATGGCAAAATCCCTCTCCCGGAACAAGAGCCAGGAGGTGGACAGATGAAGAAATTGCCGAAAATCAATACTTCCAAGCTGCTAAAAGCGGCTTTGCCGTATATCCTGGTCGGCCTGATGGCTACCAAGCTGGGGCAGGCGTACCGCATGGCATCCGGCGGCGATGTGCTGGATCGGATTTTTGGGGCGTTCCTCAAAATCGGGGAAGCCTTTGCCAATCCCCTGCCCAGCCTGCATCCGTTTGACCTGCTGGTGGGAGCTGCTTGCGGCGCTCTGCTGTGGTTTATTGTGTACCAGAAATCCAAGAATGCCCGGAAATACCGGCGTGGTGCGGAGTATGGGACTGCCCGATGGGGAAATGCAAAAGATATTGAGCCGTTCATCGACCCGGACTTTTCGCAGAATATCCTGCTGTCCGAAACGGAACGTCTGACGCTGGGAAAAATTGCAGACCCCGAAAAGAGAAACGTCAATCTGAATGTGCTGGTCATTGGTGGGAGTGGTTCGGGAAAGACCCGCTACCACATCAAGCCCAATCTTCTCCAGATGAACGCATCGTATGTCTGCTCTGATCCAAAAGGCACGGTCATTGAGGAAGTCGGGCGGGCGCTGGTGCGTGGCGGATACAAAATCAAGGTTCTAAATACTATTGATTTTTCCTGTTCCATGCACTACAACCCCTTTGTCTATCTCCATAGCGAAACGGACATTCTCACCCTTGTTACGGTTATTATGACCAATACCCAGGGAGAAGCCAAAGGCGGGGACGGATTCTGGGAGAAAGCGGAAGCCCTGCTGTATCAGGCACTGATCGCTTATATCTACTATGAAGCCCCAGCCGAGGAGCGCAACATGAATACCCTGCTGGATATGCTCAACGCCTGCGAGTGCCGGGAGGACGACGAGAACTTTAAATCAGCGGTTGACCTGCTGTTTGAACAGTTGGAACAGCGCAATCCCGACCACTTTGCGGCAAGGCAGTATAAAAAATTTAAGATGGCGGCGGGCAAAACTTTAAAAAGCATACTTATTTCCTGCGGGGCCAGATTAGCCCCATTTGATATTGCTGCCGTCCGGGAGATGATGTCCTATGATGAATTAGAGCTTGAAAAGCTGGGTGACGAGAAAACCGCCCTTTTTGCGGTAGTTTCCGATACCGACCCGACGTTCAACTTCATTTCAGCCATGATGTACTCCCAGATGTTCAACGTACTGTGCGACCGGGCGTTGAAAGTCTATCATGGCAGGCTCCCGATCCATGTAACCTGCCTGTTTGATGAGTTCGCCAACCAAAAAATCCCGAACTGGGAGCATTTGGTTTCCGTGATCCGGTCGAGGAATATATCTGCCCACATCGTCCTCCAGACGTTCAGCCAGCTTAAAGGAATGTATAAGGACAATGCGGAAACCGTTGCCGGGTGCTGCTCAACCATGCTGTTTCTGGGCGGGAAAGAGGAAAGCAGCTTGAAAATGGTGTCCGGGCTTTTGGGCAAAGAAACCATTGACACCATGAATGAAAGCGATTCCCGTGGTGCCCAGCGTACCTACGGTCTGAACTATCAGAAGCTGGGCAAGGAACTGATGAGCGTGGATGAGCTGGCCGTCATGCCCTCCAGCCGCTGCATCGTCCAGGTGCAGGGTGTCCGCCCGTTCTACTCTAAGAAGTACGATCTGACGAAGCATCCCCAGTACAAGTACACGGCAGACGCCAACCCCAAGTTTGCCTTTGATGTAAAGGCATACCTGCAACACCGGCTCAAAGTCAAGCCGGAAGAAGAATTTGAGGTCTATGACCTCGGAGAGATAGAACAGCCCCAAGCGGCTGCCTAAAGGCTCCACCGATGCCCCTTTGTGGGCTTTGAAATCGGTGGAGCCTTTTCTTTTTTTGCCCAAAACCAGCCGGACACCGGCAATTTCAACACATGGGAGGTCAAAATGGGATTTTACGACGAAGCGGTTCATGTATTGGAAACGATAGCCAGGGCGTTAAACGGCGCTTTCTCCTATGGTTCAATGGCAGATTTTTATAACCGCTCCCCGGAGAAAGCCCCGATCTGCCCGGAATTTTCCAAAACGGCGGTGCGGATGAAAAAGCATATCCGTCCGCCTGTCCGGGCAGAGCCTGAAAGGGGCTGCTCCAATCCAAAAACCAAACCGACAACATATCAACACGTTTTTTAAATTCAAGGAGGATTTTATTATGAGTTTCTTTACGACTGCTGTTTCTACGATGTCTACTCTGGTTGTTGCCCTGGGCGGCGGCGTTGGCGTATGGGGTGTGGTCAACCTCATGGAAGGTTACGGGGCCGACAACCCTGCTTCCAAAAGCCAGGGTGTCAAGCAGCTTATGGCGGGCGGCGGCATTATGCTTCTCGGCCTGAAGGTGGTTCCGCTGCTGTCCAGCCTGATTACCGTCTAATCGGCACGGGTAGCGGCTTATGCAAAGCATAATCGACGCCATTGAACAGTGGCTGAAAGACTTCTTAATCGGAGCCATCACTGGCAATCTGTCGAGTATGTTTAGCGATGTCAACAGCAAGGTCGCCACAATCGCAACCGAAGTGGGAAAGACGCCGGAGTCCTGGAACTCCAGCGTCTTTTCCATTATTCTTACGCTGTCCAGGAATGTGGTAGTCCCCATAGCGGGGCTTGTGATAGCCGCCGTCCTGACGTATGAACTGATTTCCATGATTATCGAGAAGAACAATATGCACGACATTGATACCTTTATGTTCTTCAAATGGGCGTTCAAGTCAGCGGCGGCGGCAATCATCGTTAATCATACCTTTGATTTCATCATGGCGATTTTCCAGGTTGCACAGACAATGGTTCAAAGGAGTGCCGGTGTCATAGATACCAACGCCAGCATCGACATTTCCTCTGCAATCGCCAACATCACGACGGAGCTTCAGGCCACGGGGCTGGGAGATCTGTTTGCCTTGATGCTGGAAACTTGGGTCGTATCCTTTGCCATGAAAGCGATGGGGCTTATCATCACGGTCATTTTGTATGGCAGGATGATTGAAATTTATATTTACGCCAGTGTCGGCCCGCTGCCCTTTGCCACCTTTATGAACCGGGAATGGGGCAACATCGGCACCAACTACGTCCGGGGGCTTGCCGCCCTGGGGCTGCAAGGCTTCTTAATCATGATCTGTGTCGGCATCTATGCCGTGCTGGTCAATGCTCTTTCCCTGGGTGGGGATTTGCAGGCTTCCATCTGGAGCTGCGCCGCCTACACGGTGCTTCTGTGCTTCAGCCTGTTTAAGACCGGCTCCGTGGCGAAAAGCATCCTAAACGCACACTAAGTTTTGAGAAAGGAGGGTTTCGATTGGCTTATGTGACGATTACCAAAGATTTGACCGAGGTCAAGGACAAAGTGGCTTTTGGGCTGACCAAGCGCCAGATTGTCTGCTTTTCCCTGGGCGGGATTGCAGGCGTGGGCACTTACTTCTTAACCCGGCACTCCCTGGGGAATGACCTTGCCCTGCTTCTTCTGATTGCCCTGGCAGCGCCCTTTATGCTGTTCGGGTTGTACGAGAAGAACGGGCAGCCTTTGGAAAAGATTCTGAAAAATATCATCCGTGTCCGGCTGCTCGCACCTGCGGCCAGACCTTACCAGACCAACAACCGGTTTGCCGCCCTGGAGCGGCAGGCACGCTATGAAAAGGAGGTACAACAACTTGTTTCCATTCAGAACAAAGCCACCGGCAAGAACAGCCGTGGGCTGGGAACATCTCGTGATCCGGCCCGACACCAAGCTGACCGCCGCCGACAAAAGGCGTGTGGAAAAGGCAATCCGGCGGGCAAAAAAAGAGGGTAAAATTGCAAAGACCGCCCAACAGACCATTCCCTATGAGGAAATGTACCCGGACGGCATCTGCCGCATCACGAACCGGCTTTACAGTAAAAGCGTCCTCTGTGACGACATCAACTATGCTGAAGCGTCTGACGATGAAAAGGCGGTTTTGTTTGAGCTTTACTGCAAACTGGTCAACTATTTCGGGCCGTCTGTGGGCTTTGAACTTTCCGTGATCTGCTATCCGGCAGACCTGGTGGAATACCGGAAAATGCTTGCCCTTAACCCCCAGGGCGACCAGTTCGATGAAATCCGAAAGGAATACAGCGATATGCTGGTGCGGCAGGTTTCCAAGAGCCGGTATGAGCGCCGTATTTGTCTGACCTATACTATCGAAGCAGACGGCATCAGGCAGGCCCGTTCCCGCCTGGAGCAGATCGACAATGATGTGGTGGGGCATTTCCGTGCCCTGACGGTTGCCGCACACCCGATGGACGGTTATGAGCGGCTGACGATTCTTCATCGGTGCCTGCATCTGGAGGAAAACCGGAAGTTCCGTTTTAACTGGGATTCCTTAAAGCACACAGGGCTGTCCAGCAAAGACTATATCGCCCCCAGCTCGTTCTTCTTCAAGGATGGGCGCTATTTCCGCTCCGGCGCATCTTTCGGGGCGGTTTCTTTTTTGCAGATCCGGGCGACCAAACTGTATGACACGCTGTTAAACAGCATTTTGAACATGGAGGGAAGCCAGATCGTCAGCATCCATGCCAAAGCCCTCGACCAGAATGCCGCTCTGAAAGCAGTCAAGCGCAAGCTGAGTGATCTGGACAAGGCAAAGATCGACGAACAGAAACGGGCCGTCCGCTCCGGTTTTGATATGGACATCCTGCCGCCCGATCTTGTGACATTCGGCAAGGAAGCCCAGAAACTTTTGGAGGATTTGCAGAACCATGACGAGAAAATGTTTATGGTCACAATCCTGGTTGTCCATGCGGCGTCCAGCCGTCAGAAGCTGGAAAATCTGATTTACTCCGCAAACGGCATTACCAATACCCAGAACTGCGATCTGATCCGGCTGGACTATCAGCAGGAACAGGGCTTTGTGTCTGCGCTGCCCATCGGCATCAACCAGGTGGCAATCCAGCGTGGGCTTACCACCAGCGGGACGGCAATCTTTTTGCCGTTCCGTGCCTGTGAGGTATTCCAGCCCAAAGGCGTTTACTATGGGCTAAACGCCACCACAAACCGGATGATTCTGGCTGACCGCAAAACGCTCAAGTGCCCCAACGGAGTGGTGCTTGGCACTCCCGGTTCCGGTAAATCCTTTAGCTGCAAGCGGGAAGCGGCAGACGTCTATCTGCATACCACGGATGACATTTTGTTCCTCGATCCTGAGAATGAATATACTTCCCTGTGCCAGCAGCTTTCGGGACAGGTGATCCGGCTTGCCCCGGACAGCCACGATTATATCAATCCGCTGGATGTAGATTTGACCACGAATACCGGCGAGAATCCGCTTCTGATGAAAGCGGACTTTATCATGTCATTCTGTGAACTGATTTTGTCCGCCGCCCAGGGCGGCTTAAAGCCCATTGAGAAATCGGTCATTGACCGCTGTATCCCGAAAATCTACCGCCAGCTTATCAAAGACCCCAGACCGGAAAATATGCCGATCCTGGGGGATTTGTATGAGTGCCTGCGGGCACAGCAGGAAGAACAGGCACAGGAACTTGCCACGGCGTTGGAATTGTATGTGTTTGGTTCCCTCAATTATCTGAACCACCGAACCAACGTCAATGTTGATAACCGTGTGGCCTGCTATGACATCAGCGGTCTGGGGCAGAACCTGAAAAAGCCCGGTATGCTGACCGTCCAGAATAACATCTGGCAGCGCACCACCGTAAACCGCTATGCCGGAAAGACCACCCGCATCTACTTAGATGAGTTCCACCTGCTTTTAAAGGAGCCGCAGACGGCTGCCTACACCGCAGAAATCTACAAGAGATTCCGAAAATGGAATGGCATCCCGACAGCTCTGACGCAGAACGTCAAGGATCTGCTGGAAAGCCCGGAGATTGAAAATATCCTGGAAAACAGCGATTTTATCCTGATGCTGAACCAGGCGGCCAGCGACCGGAACATTCTGGCGCAGCGTCTTGGTATCTCTCCCCAGGAGCTGGGGCACATCACGAACAGTGACGCCGGGGAGGGGCTTTTGTTCTTTGGAGATAAAATCATTCCCTTTGTCGATAAGTTCCCCACGGATACAAAGCTGTACCAGGTTATGACCACGAAGCCTGCGGATTTGGCAGCATAAGGAGGTCTGCCATGAAGAAAAAAGCCAACATCTACGATGCTGACGATGTGGAGCGCAGCAAACGGCTGAATTTCACCCCGGAGGAACGGGCTGCCCGTGCGGAACACAAAGCGGAGGTTTTAGGTACGAAGCTGGAAAAGGCGAAAAAGAAAGTGCCTAAGAAGAAAAAGCTGCGCCTGCAAAAAGAACTTGACCCCGAAAAAAGCAAGCTGAAGCACACACTCCGGTTTGAGGAAGTGGAGAAAAAACGTGGGCAGGAAGCCCTGCCGAAAAAGGCTGGCAGGCGCATGGTACAGAGTGCCAGCGCCACCGTCCACTCCAAGATTCATCAGGTGGAGGAAGAAAACGTGGGTACGAAAGCTGCACACCGGACAGAGCTTACGTCTGAGGGGGCCGCTGCTCTCGCCAGCCATGAAATCCGCAAGTACCGGCAGAACGCCCCGTATAAGCGTGTGGAGAAGCTGGAAGCCCAGGTCAACCGGGCGAATGTCAGTGCCGCTTATCGTGCCGCTGTCCGGGATAACCCGGAATTGCAGGAAAACGCCGTCAAGCGTCTTATTCAGAAACAGCGCATCAAGCGCCAGTATGCCAAAGAATTTCGGAAAGCAAAGCAGGCTGAAAAACAGGGTTCGGCATTTGTTCAGAAAGCAAAGGATATGTTTGGAAGCATCGGTCAGACCGTGGCGACTGCGGCGCAGGAGCATAAGGGTGGGGTGGTGATGGCTGGTGCGATTGCCATGCTGATTATTATGGTGTTTTCGTCCCTTTCTTCCTGTTCCGTGATGATGGACGGAGCCATGAGCGCCGTGCTGGGCACTTCCTACACTTCGGAAGATCCCGACATCATTCAGACAGAAGCTAATTACACCGCTCTGGAAACCGCTCTGCAAAATGAACTGGCAAACATCGAGCGCACCCATCCCGGCTATGATGAATATCGGTACGATGTGGACAGCATCGGGCATAACCCCAATGAACTGATTTCCTATCTGACGGCAAAGTTTGACGCTTTTACGCCTGCCCAGGTGCAGGCAGAACTGGAAACCATGTTCGACAGGCAATACAGCCTGACTACCCGTGAGGTGGTGGAAATCAGAATCCGCACGGTTACTTCCACCGACCCGGAAACCGGGGAAACCACGGAGGATGAGGAGGAATACGAGTATTACATCCTCTATGTGACCCTTAGAAATAAAGGGTTCGGGGCGGTTGCCCTGGAGAACTTGGACGAGGAGCAGAAAAAACGCTATACGGCTACCCTTTCCTTAAAGGGGAATAAGCCCTATCTGTTCGGCAGCGATATTTACGCCAATGAAAGCGCTGGTGAAGATTACGACATTCCGGGGGAAGCCCTGGCTGACCCTGATTTTGCCGCACTGATCGCAGAAGCCGAAAAATACTTAGGGTTCCCCTATGTCTGGGGCGGTTCTTCTCCAAGCACCAGCTTTGATTGCAGCGGATTTGTATGCTACGTTTACACGCACAGCGGCGTCCACAACCTGCCCCGCACCACCGCCCAGGGCATTTATAACCAATGCGCCCATATCCCAATGTCAGAAGCCAAGCCCGGCGACATTATTTTCTTTACCGGCACTTATAACTCCCCAGGGCCAGTGAGCCATGTGGGAATTTACGTCGGCAACAATATGATGATCCACTGTGGGGCGCCCATCCAGTACGCAAGGACTGACAGCAGTTATTGGTCGCAGCATTTCTATGCCATCGGCAGATTAAATTAAGGAGGTTTTGACTTGAGTAACAAGTTGCAGAAAGTCTTGTCGGAGATCGACAAGGTAAAAGAAAAAATCGCTGCCCAGCAGACCCGGCTAAGGGAGCTGGAACAGCAAAAGACCGAACTGGAAAATATGGAGATTGTCGGTATGGTTCGTGGGCTGGATGTAGCCCCGGAGGAGCTGGCAGCATTTATCAAGGCGTTCCGTGGCTCTAAAGCCGGGACGCCTGATTTTATGGAAAGCGAGGATAACGAACATGAAGAATCTGAACATGAAGCGGAGTAAGCGGCTGACCGGAATGGTCTGCATGATGCTCTCCATCTTCCTCTTGACGATGCCCCTTTTGGGCATGGCTGCGGCGCAGGACGTATCGGGCAACGATGCGCCCGCCTGCATTTGTGACACGAAATGCTCTGTGGAAACTCCCAATCAGGAATGCCCGGTGTGTAAGGAAAATGCCGATGCCTGCAAAGGGCAAGCGGCAGAGCCGAACACGCTGCCCTGTTTTTGCGAGAAGAAATGCACCAAGGGCGATCACAATACCGAGTGCCCCGCCTGCGCTGCCGATATGGATTTGTGTACCGCTCCCCCGGCAGGAGAACCGGCATCTTGTGTCTGCACGGTTCTGTGCCAGGAGGATGCGGTGAATCCTGACTGCGCTGTCTGCCAGTCTGACCGGGCACAGTGCATCGGGAAAGCACCGGATACGTCCACGGAGCCGGAACAGCCTACGGAACCTGATACGCCCACGGAGCCGGAACCGCCTGCCGAACCGGAAAAATGCACCTGCACCGATAAATGTGCCGCTGGTGCGGTCAATACAGGCTGCGAGATCTGCATGAATGACCTGACAAAATGCGAGGGCAAGGAGCCGGAAGTGGCTGCCCCCAAGTTTACCATTTCCATTCTTGCCCCGGACGGCTGGTACACCAATCGGGCAAACGTGGAAATCCGCATTAAGGATGTCAATAAAACCGGCTGGGATACCGTGGAAGCCAAAATCAACAGCGGCGGCAGTTGGATTGATTTAACGGACGATCTGGTGGATAAAGACAAGGTATCCCTGGAAATCTCCGAAAACTGCACTATTTATGTGACCGTGACCGATAAAAACGGGAAGTCCCACACCAAGAACCGTTACATTGAGGTCTTTGACCGGGAAGCCCCGACGATCCGTGCGGGGATTGAGGGCGAGCTGCTCCGTGTGGAAGCAAGCGATGACCTTTCCGGTGTGGATAAAATCTACGTCTGCGGCAATTCCTTTTCCAAGCTGAATAATGGCACTCTGGATATTCGCCTGAAAGATTATGCGGACAATTATGAGCAGATCACGATCCAGGCCACTGACCGTGCCGGGAATAAAAGCCGCATGACCCAGCTTAACAATCCCTATTATGAGGAACCGAAAAAAGACAGCGATAAGACTTCCAGTTCTCCCACCAGTCCGTCTGTTCCTGCATCCACGGTTACAACGCCCACGGGCGGGGGCACCGGCACCACGCTTTCACAGTCTGGCACTGGCGGGACTGCTTCTACCGGGCAGACGGCAAAGCCTACCGGCGGCACTATTTCTTCCTCTAATAAAGCGGATATCGAAAAAGACCCGTCTGCGGTAAGCCCGGTTGCCACGGAGGAAACGGAGGATAACCCGTTTACCCCGGATGGCAGCGCCACGGTGGTTGATAACGCTACCGATGAACAGGGCAAGGAGTTCTATACCATTATGACCCCGGATGAAAATGTGTTTTACCTTATTATCGACAAGCAGCGTGACAGCGAAAATGTGTATTTCCTCAATGCCGTAACGGAAAGCGACCTGATTGCGCTGGCACAAAAAGACACGGACAGCCAGACTGTCACACCGACCGCACCGTCAGAGCCGGAACCCGCCGCTCCTGCCGAGCCGGAGGAACCGTCAGAACCGGAAACATCGGAACCCGAACCGGAGCAGCCCGCCCCCAAGAGTAACAACAGCATGATGTTCCTTGTGATCGTGGCTGCGCTGGCGGCTGGCGGCCTGGGCTACTATTTCAAGGTTTATAAGCCGAAGCATGATCTGGATGATGCCGAGGACATCGACGATTTTGAGTTTGAGGGGCCGGAGGAGCCTACTGTCAACGAAGATGAGGAAGCAACTGGCGAGGATGCAGGTCAGGAGGAACTTTCCGAGGAAGAAGAAGCCGAACAGCGCAGGCTTTATGAAGAAGATAACGAGGACATTCCCATCGAGGGCGACGATGACCTTGTTTTCTAATAACCCCGGACTGGAACGGATGATGCAGCAGAAACCCGCTGGGCGGCAGGTGTCGGAGGAAAGGCCGGCACCTGCCCCCGATTCCCCCTGCTATGACTGTGGTTATGGCAAGGGGCGGCGCTGTGTGGGTATCTGCTACAAAAAGCTGATGAGCGAAAGGAGGAAAACGGCTTGAAGTTAGTAATTGCAGAAAAGCCCAGCGTGGCGCAGAGTTTAGCCGCCGTGCTGGGCGCAAAGGAACGTGGACAGGGATATTTGCAGGGTAACGGCTATGTGGTGTCCTGGTGTGTGGGGCATCTCATCGGACTGGCGGCGGCTGACGCTTATGATGCCCGGTATTCCAAATGGTGCTATGAAGATCTGCCCATTATCCCGGAAGAATGGAAATACACGGTGGCACCGGATAAAAAAGACCAGTATGAGGTGCTGGTTTCCCTGATGAACCGCCCGGATGTGGAAAGCCTTGTGTGCGCTACGGATGCGGGGCGTGAGGGGGAATTGATTCTCCGGCTGGTCTATGACCATGCTGGATGCACAAAGCCCTTTGAACGGCTGTGGATCAGCAGTATGGAAGATTCCGCAATCCGGGAGGGATTTGAGAACCTGCGCCCCGGTGCAGAGTATGATCTTTTGTATCAAGCTGCCCTGTGCCGTGCCAAGGCGGACTGGCTGGTGGGCATTTCCGGCACCAGGCTGTTTTCTACCCTGTACCGGAAAACTTTGAACATCGGCAGGGTTATGACCCCGACCCTTGCTCTGGTAGTAGACCGGGAAACTGCCATTTCCGATTTTAAAAAGGAAAAGTTTTATACGGTGGTGCTGGACTGCGGGAAGTTTACCGCCGCCAGTGAACGGTGTGAGAACCGAAAAGCCGCCGACCATCTTTCAGCCGCCTGCAGCACGCAGGCGGCTGTTGTGCAGTCCGTGGAAAAGAAGCAGAAGTCCACACAGCCGCCCAAGCTCTATGACCTGACTTCGCTTCAGCGGGACGGGAACCGGCTGTTTGGCTATACCGCCCAGCAGGTGCTTGACTACGCCCAGGCACTGTATGAGAAAAAGCTGTTGACCTACCCCCGGACGGATTCCAACTATCTGACGGAGGATATGAAAGACACCATTCCAGAGCTGTGTGAGCTGGCGGCATCCGCCCTGCCATTTTCCGTGGCGGCTCTCAGCGTGGATGCGTCCCGTATCATCAATAACAGCAAGGTCAGCGACCACCACGCATTACTGCCCACAAAGCAGATTTCCGGCGCTGACCTCTCCTCACTTCCTGCCGGGGAGCGCAATATCCTGGCATTGGTAACGGTGCGGCTGTTGTGTGCCGTGGGGGAAAAACATCTTTATGAGGATACCACGGCTGTTCTTCTCTGCGGCGGCGTTACCTTTACGGCAAAAGGGCGTGTGGTGGTATCGCCCGGTTTTAAGGCGGTGGAACAGGCTTTCTTTGCTACGCTGAAAAAGAAGCCGGAGGACGATTCCAAGGACGAGGACGCCAAAGCCCTGCCGCCGCTTATAGAGGGGCAGACCTTTGAACAGGTCAGGGCTTCTACCAAAGAGGGAACCACCAGCCCGCCCCGGCACTTCACGGAAGATCTGCTTTTATCGGCTATGGAACACGCCAGCGCCGAAGAATTTGCCGAGATCGAGGGCGCAGAGCGCACGGGCCTGGGCACACCTGCCACCCGTGCCGGTGTGCTGGAAAAGCTGGTGCGTGGCGGTTTCCTGGAACGCAAGGGCAGGCAGCTTCTCCCCACCAAAAAGGGGTTCAACCTGATTGTGGTGCTGCCGGACAGTGTGAAGTCCGCCAGGCTGACCGCCCAGTGGGAAGCTGGCTTAAAAGCTGTGGAGCGTGGCGAACAGGCTCCCGATGTGTTTATGGGCGGCATTGAACAGATGGTGTCCGATCTGGTTGCCCAGTACAGTGCCGTCAAAGCGGATACTTCCCTGTTCCAACAGAGGGAGGTTATCGGGAAATGCCCCCGCTGCGGCTCTGATGTGCTGGAGGGCAAGAAGAATTTTTACTGCTCCAACCGGGAGTGCCAGTTTTCCATGTGGAAAGACGACCGCTTTTTCACTTCCAAGCACAAGGAACTGACCAAACCGATGGCGGCGGCGCTCTTAAAGAATGGGCGTATCAAGATGAAAGGTCTGTTCAGCGAGAAAAAAGGCGTACTCTATGACGCTGTGGTGGTGCTGGCGGATACCGGCGAAAAGTATGTGAATTACAAGATCGAGCTGCCGCCCAGACCGAAAACCAAAGGAAAGGAGTAACCTATGGCGGATATAAACCGGAATGAAGAAAAAGTACCTGCCTCGGAGGAGATTCACGGTCTGGCGGCTGCCCTTGACCAGTTTGGGGCGAATTTCGACCCTTATGAGTACATGGATACCGTTGAGGACAAAGAACAGAACATCCGGGATACCGAAGCGATGCTGCTTGCGGGAAAAACGGATGGGCTGAAAAACTATCTGATGGGCTTTATCGACGATGACCGTGATCCCCAGGCGGTGCAGGCAGCACAGGAACTTATGAAACGGCTGGAAGAAATCGTCCCACAAAATGCTTTGCGAACCGCCGAAATGAGCATGGAGCAAAACTGCAACATGATTGACGGGATTCTCAACAACCTGCCAAACCCGGAAGAAGCGGGATTATCCATTGACGGCGGTTCCCGTTACCTGGCAATCCAGACCTGTGACAGCGGCTACGATTACACCTTTTTCAATCAGGATTTTCAGGAATTGGACGGCGGGCAGCTTGACAACCCGGAATTTTCCATGTCGAGGGCAATCTATGAACTGCTCTCCGATGAACGTTTGCAGGAGGCAAAGCTGGAAGCCATAGACTATGCGTTTTTAGTGGAACAAGCGGAAGCTGCTGAAAAGGAAAAGCGTGCGGCGGTGCTGGCGGCACAGGAAATGCAGGAGCAAAAACAGGAAACGCCGATTTTGCGGGTCGTGCCGGTCAACCGCTTTGAACGGTATATCGAACCCGGTGAGATTACCCAGGATCAGTACATTGTCAAAGGCGGTATCCTTTTAACGCCCTGTGCGTCCAACCCGGATTTTTATGAGTCCTCCAACCGCAGGGTAAACGGCAGCTACATTGATGCCCATATCTATGAAGTTGCCGAGAGGAGCAAACGGGGCAAGCCTACCGCTTTTCGTGTGGTGGAGGATGTGCCGGTGGAGAATCCCTTTGAGCCGGTGGGCAAAGAAATCGCCATTACCCAGTCTGGCGGGATTCCCTGCGGCCTGGTGTATAAGCATGAAATGGAGGGCTTTATCCTTTCCGACAAGACCGTGCTGCTTCAGAAAGAACGGGACGCCCACGGGAATTACTACGGCGGCATCAGTCTGGACGGCATGATGTTTAAGATTCCGAAGATGTATGCCCCCGTCACGGATGAAACCGGCAGGATCACCGCTTTTAGGCAGATGCGGGAAAAGGATTTTTCCAGGGGACAGCCGCAAAAGAAGCCGGAGAAAAAGCCCTCGATCCGGGAGCAGCTTGCGAAAAAGCCGGAACAGCATACGGCAGCCAAGCCCCCGGCGAAGTGGAAAGATTTGGAGAGGTAATGCCTATGAGATTAACAAAGTATGAGCAGGAAACGATCATCCTCTTTAATGAGAGTGAATCCGCTGCTACGGTTTATACCTACAACACAGGCTTGCAGAACACGCTGAACAGCTTGTGCCAGAGCCACCCGGAGCAGGTCACGCAGACTGGCGACAATGGCTACGGCGGCCTGACATACTCACTTCCCAAGAAGTGGGTTAAGATTGCCCCGCCCAGGGTGTTGTCTGAAGCACAGAAAAAGGTTTTGGAGGATATGAACCGGAAAAATAAAGAACGCCGACAATAAGAAACAGGCGGTGTCCGTTCTTTTCAGATACCGCCTGTTATTCGTCTGTGTGCTTCATCCGTTCAATAAATCCAATTAGTAACTGGATGTCCTCATCCGTCATGGTATAGATATAGTCAATCGCTTTTTGTTGGGTCAAAGTGGTTTCTTTTTCTTCTTTGAAGAATTCTGATGGTGTGATACCTAAGTATTCACAGATATAAAGGAACTCGCTCATAGACGGGAGCGACCTGCCGGATGTGATGCCACGGATATAACTGGTGCTGTGTCCTAAATCCAGGCTCATTTTTCGTTCTGAAACCTGCTTTTCTTCCCGAAGTTTGGAAAGCCGGTCACGAATAAATTGTTCTTCCATTTGCTGCTCCCTCCTTGTAGATAATCATAATTCACGCCGAAGCCAAAACCGAGCGATTATAACGCCTGTTTCTATTGAAACGAGTGTTGTTATCGCTTATAATCGAATCATTCAGGCGATTACAGTATTTACTTAGGAGGAAACTTTTATGAACATGAGGAAGATATACCGGAAAGTAGCGAAAGAATACGGTGTCAGCGTGGAAGAAGTCAAGCGGGAAATGCAGGCTGCTATTACGGACGCATATACCAATCCACTAAATAATAACGAGATAACCAAAGCCTATCAGAGCCGTGTTCCATGCAAGGGAGAAATCCCAACCCCAGAAGAATTGATCCGCCATTTATCGGAACAGGCAAAACAAAATTATTAAAGAATCCTATTTGTAAACTACACCCAGAACTTGTAAAAAAGCAGGTTCTGGGTGTTTTTCGTTTGAAAGGAGGTCACAATGGCAAACAGATGGTTTCTGTATATTTCTGAGCTGGCGCAGAAAGCTCAGCAGGAAGTCACAAGAACGCCGGAAAACTGGCAGAAGTTTCTAACCACGGCATCCCGGTTTTATAAAAGCTATGATTTTGACGACCAGCTTTTAATCTATATCCAGCGCCCGGATGCAGTCGCCTGTGCGGACATTGAAACGTGGAATAACAAGATGCACCGCTGGGTCAACGCCGGTTCTAATGCAATCGGCTTGATCCGCAAAGGCACAGGCGGCAGGCCCTATATCCAGAATGTCCACGATGTTTCCGATACCCATAGGGTAAAAGGCGGCAAAGCCCCGTGGCTTTGGAGAATGGAGGAAGCCTATCATGCCCCGGTCATGGAACGGCTGACAAAAGCGTTCGGCATCCCAGAGGGCGGCGACCTGGGCGAATGCCTGATGGAAGCGGCTTCAAAGGTGTCGGAGGAACACTACGGGGAATATCTCCGTGACCTGCACTATGAGGTGGAGGACAGCTTTTTAGAGGGACTGGACGACCACAACATAGAGGTCATTTTCCGTGACACCATCAAAGCCAGCGTCCAGTATGCGGTTCTAACACGCTGCGGGCTGGATGCTTCCCTTTATATCGACGCAGATGATCTGCGTGGCATCACGAACTTTAACAACGTGGGCACCCTGGCCTGCTTGGGCACTGCCACCGCTGAAGCCAACCGCACCATTTTAATGGAGATCGGTGAGGCGGTAAAAAACATCCAACTGGAACAGAGCAAACAGGCGAAAAAAAGCCTTGCCAAACAGCCGGATGTGTCCTATAATAAAAATGAACAGTTTAATACTTTAAAGTGTGAAAGGAGCGATAAAGATGAGCGAATTGACATACACCAACAGGAACGGCTATCAGATTCCGAACATCGTGATGGACAGCAGGGAGAACGAACCGGAAACCCTGACCCGGTATGGCAGGGCGAGGGAGAAATATCTGATGGAACACCGGAAAGCGGCTTACACGGCGATGCTGCTGAAAGGAACCCTGTGGGCACATCTGACGGAGATCGACCAGGCGGCGAACCAGCAGGTAGAGAGCGTGATGGCGGAACTGGCGATGAGCGAGGGCGTGACGGAGGAACTGAAAGCAGCCAACCAGATGGAATGGGTACGGCGGATGAACAACATCCGGCAGAGAGCCGAGGAGATCGTGATGGCAGACCTGATTTACAGTTAAATACAGACACCCGGACGGCAGGCGGCGAGCCTGCCGTTTTATCGTCTGTGGAGATGGACGGCCCCTATTCCGATGCCAGCCCGACTTTTACACAAATGTCCCTGTTCCCCACCGTGGAGGAACAGATTGAACAGATCGCCCAATCACAAGCGGAGGCAAGCGCCCCCGCTTTTTCTGTGGGCATGGTGCCGGAGCAGGCAGTTGAGCGGATTTTGTCTGCCGGAACCAACGAGCCTGCTGGGGCGCTCCGTATTTATGCCCAGTACCAGGCTGGCGCTCCTGCGGGAGAAATGGCGGTATCCTTACGCAAAGAGTTTGGCACCGGCGGGCGTGGCTTTACTATAGACGGCACTCCCTATGCGGTCTGGTTTGATGAAAACGGGTTTTCTATCAACAGCGGCAAAAGCGCCCGCTATGACAAAGAGAGCCTGCGCCTGTCCTGGACGGAGGTAGAAAGCCGTATCCGCAGGCTGGTGGAAACCGGCAAATATCTTTCTGTGGAACAGGCGGGCCAGGTCAAAGGGAATGAGTTTAAAGAACTGGCGGCGCAGCTTTGGTATCTTCGGCAGGATTTTGGCGATGGGGCAAAGGAAGCCGGACTTCTCCCCACTGTGGATGGAGTCTATATGCAGAGGGGCGGTTTCCCGGAGGATACGGCTAAGTTAGAAAAGCTGCTGCAATCCCCGGAGCAGTTAGCGGCTGTTGTAAAAGAAATGGAGGGCTTCTGCGATGCTTACCAGGCGAACCGGGAAATCCTGCGGTTCCATTTTCACCGCCCCAACGCCATTTTGCACCGGCTTGAGCAGGCGCAGATCCCGGCAGAAGTCTTTCCCCTGGATGGGCAGTTCAAGGAAGAACGCCCCACTTTCATTACAGAGGACGAAATCAATGAGGTGCTTGCCCCTGGCGGCGGCTATTCGGACAGCAAGCTGGCGGCGTATGTGTTTTTCCAGAATCACACAGACCGCAAAGAAAGACAGGATTATCTGAAAGAGTCTTTTGGCACTGGCGGCAGTGGCAGCTCTATCCGTGATACCTGGCATGATGCCAAAGGCATGAAGATCAAGCGCAGCTATGGGAAGCCTTATGCGGAAACTTCTTTGAACTGGAACCAGGCCGAGCGCCGTATCCATCAGCTTATGGAAAGCGGGCGGTTCCTTACCCCGGACGATAAGGCACGGTTCCCGGAATATGAGCGTTTTATCCTCTCCCGTGATGTGGATTCCTTTTTCCACTATGCAGCCAAAGAACAGCGTCCTTATCAGGTGGAGGGATTCTTTGACGGCTGGAAGCAGGTTCGCCCCATGCTTGATAATCCGGCGCAGGTGGACGGCCTGCTGTCTGTGATGAAAGACGGCTTGCAGTCCCTGACACCCAAACAGTATGGCTATGAAGTCTGCACCAGGGCGTATGACAGGCTTTCCGCTTACAAAGACGGCTCCTATTCGCTGATCCAAAGGGCGGCGGATATGCCCCAAAAGGCGGCACCGGCGAAACAGCCGAAAGCCAGCCGGGAACAAAAGCCCCTGGATGCCGCCCAGTCTGCCCTGCGGCGGTTAAAGAGCCAGAGCCGCAAAACGGCAAAAGCGGACGAACCGGAACAGCTTTCCTTTGATTTTTCGGAAAGTGCGGTGCAGACGGAACCGGAAAAACCGGATGCTCCATCCTCCCGTGAGAAAATCATTTTACAGGCACAGGAACTGTTGGATAAACAAGGGCTTGTGGTTTCTGAAGAATATTTGAATGACGCTTTTGAGGAATTGGGAAGTGAAACCCCGAAGCCGGAGGAACTGGCAGACCACACCCGGTCTATGCTGGAGCGTGACGAAGCGGAGGCCGCCCTGGAGCCGGAACCGGCAAAGCGCACTGTCCGGGATATTTATGAGCAATTCCAGCCCGTGGTCTTAGCCCAGATCTTACAGGATAACGCCTTTGCCAACGCCCTGGAAAATTCCGATGAGGAAAATATCAAAATCGAGTGCGACGCCGCTATCAGGCGGGCGGTGCTTGCCGTGGACGATGTGGAACTGACCAAAGCCTATTTTGATGTGTCCGCTTTCCATAACCGTCTGCACAAGGAAGTGCTTGCCCAGGCAACGGAACAGGCAGCCCTTACCCCGAAGCGGCTTTATGAGGCGGCGCTGCCGGAACTGATCGGATTGATCGAACAGAGTGAGATCTATCCTTTCCTGCGTGACCGGGATACAGATGTGCTGGATGCCCAGGAAGAACTTTCTGCAAAACTGGACGAACTGCTGTCCGGTCTGAAAGACAGCCGCCCCGCCCTTTATGAAGCCTACACCACGCTGCCGGATTTCAGGGAATACTTAATCGACGATATTTTAGAGCGTACTTATCAGGATATGGTGACGGATCGCCGTACCAGCGTGGAACAGCACGAAAATGACCCCGATGCCCCTGCGTGGGTAACGGGAAAGACAGAACCGGAAGAACCGGCTGAAACGTCTGGCTCTACAACCCTTTTACCCCATGTGGATGCCTACAACGCCTTAAAAGAAAAGCACCCGAAAGAATTGGTCGGTATCCAAAACGGCGGTTATTGCCTGTTTTACGGTGAAGATGCCCGGACTGCCTTTGAAGCGGTGCCGGTATCCTGGCTTCTGCCGGTTGATCTGCCGGGAATAGGCGAAGTGACCGTGGCAGGTATCCGGGAGGGCTGGCAGGAAGCCGCTGACCGGTTACAGATGGCGGGCCTGCCTGCGGTGTTCTTCCAGGATAACGGCGAAACTTATACCGCCCTGGGGCGCACACTGACCTTAAAGGATGCCGGACAGGAAAGTAACCCGCCCCAGCCGGAACGTACTGACAGGGAAACCCGTGCGGGCGCACCGTCAGAGGAAAAAAGCCCCCAGCCGGAACCAAACCTTACGCCGTTGACCGAAGAATACTTAAAGCTCAAAGCAGAATACCCCGGCCATGTGGCAGGTGTCCGAGTGGATGATCTGTACCTGTTCTATGGCAAGGATGCGGAAACTGCCGCCAAAGCCCTGGGGAGCAAGATCGTCACCAGGGAGATTCCGGGACTTGGGGAAACTCCCGTCACCGGTTCTGCCGCAAGCTGGCAGGCATTGGGGGAAAAGCTGCTCCAGCACGGAAACAGCGCCCTGTTTGCCCACCCGGAGGGAGAAACCTACGAAGTCCAGAAAGTCTTGGAGATTGCAGACTATATCCCCATCGGGATGCAGGTCACAGACGAGGGACGCACTTTTACCATTGACAGCGTGGACTATGATTTTGGTTCGGTCAGCCTGCGGGATGATACCTTTGCGGCCGGAACCGGATTCCCGGTTTTCAGGAATGAGCCGGTGTCTTACGTCCGGGAACTGGTCAAAGACGCCCAGGATAAGGAACTGGAAGAACTGGCTGCATCCGGCGCTCCGATGCCGGAGCCGTCCGAACCGGCAGCACCTGTGCAGCCCCAACCGCCTAAAGCAGAAAATTACCGCATTACTGCTCCCGATCTGGGAGTGGGCGGCCCGAAAGCAAAGTATCAGGCGAATGTGGCTGCTATCCGGCTGTTAAAGGAACTGGAAGCCGGTGGCCGAAACGCCACGCCGGAGGAACAGGAAACCCTGTCCCGTTATGTGGGCTGGGGCGGCATTCCCCAGGCGTTTGACGGTTCCGATGAAAAGTGGAAAACGGAATATGCCGAACTGAAAGGACTTTTAACTCCGGCTGAATATGAAGCTGCCAGAGGTTCGACCCTAAACGCCCATTACACCGCACCAGTCATCATTGAAAGCATTTATCATGCCGTGGAGCAGATGGGCTTAGAACCCAAAACCATGCTGGAGCCTGCGATGGGCACCGGCAATTTTTTTGGCATGGTGCCGGATTCCATGAAAGATACTGCCCTTTACGGCGTGGAACTGGATTCCATCACGGGCAGGATCGCCAAGCAGCTTTATCCCCAGGCACATATCACAGTGGACGGGTTCGAGCGTGTCAACTTTGCCGATAACCGGTTTGACCTGGCGGTGGGCAACGTGCCCTTTGGAAACTACCAGATAGCCGACGCCCGGTATGATAAGCAGCACTTTTTCATCCACGATTATTTCTTTGGAAAGACGTTGGATAAAGTGCGCCCAGGCGGTATCGTGGCATTTATCACATCAAAAGGCACACTGGATAAGCCGAACACCGCCGTCCGGGAATACCTGGCAGAGAGAGCCGACCTTTTGGGCGCTGTCCGCCTGCCGGACAATGCGTTTAAAAATGCCGGTACGGAAGTGACCAGCGACATCATCTTTTTGCAGAAGCGGGCCGCACCGCCGGAACAGATGCCGGACTGGGTAGATGTTTCCCAGACCGCTGACGGTATTCCCGTCAACAAATATTTTGAACAGCACCCGGAAATGGTTCTGGGTTCTATGGTATGGGAAAGCGGCCCCTACGGGCAGGAAACCGCCTGCAAGCCGCTGCCGGATGCCGACTTGAAAGAACAGCTTGCCGCTGCGGTGGCAAATTTAAGCGCACCGGACAAAGCCCTGCTGATGCAGGAAGCGGCTGCACCGGAGCAGAATGCCGAAACCCTGGACGTCCCTGCCGAAGTCCGCAATTTCAGTTACACCGAGGCAAACGGAAAACTTTACTACAAGGAAGATGGCGGGCTGATTCCGGTCGAAGTCCCGGCTGCCACGGAGGAGCGCATCCGGGGCATGATCGCCCTGCGGGACATTACCCGGAACTTAATTGAAACCCAGCTAAACGGCGGTTCCGATGCGCAGATTGCACAGCTTCAGACATGGCTTAACTCGGCTTATGACAGCTTCACCGCAAAATGGGGGCTTCTCAACAGCACCGGCAACAAGCGTGCGTTTGAGCAGGACAGCTCCTACTGCCTGTTATGTTCCCTGGAAGTGCTGGACGAGGACAGGAACCTGGAGCGCAAAGCGGATATGTTCTCCAAGCGCACCATCAACCAGGAAAAGCGCATTGACCATGTGGATACCCCGGTGGAAGCCCTGGCGGTGTCCATTGGGGAACGGGCCGGGGTTGACCTTTCCTTTATGGCGGAGATATTAGACCGTCCCGGCGAGGAACTGGAGATTGCCAAGGAACTCTCCGGCGTGATCTTTAAGAACCCGGAAAAAGGGCTGGATCATCCGATGGAGGGCTGGGAAAACGCTGACGAGTACCTTTCCGGCAATGTGCGGAAGAAGCTGGCGGCTGCCAGGGCTGCGGCGGAACATGACCCGGCGTATGCGGTCAACGTATCTGCACTGGAGCAGTCACAGCCCAAAGACCTCTCTGCGGCTGAGATTGATGTGCGGATCGGCGCAACCTGGATTGACCCGAAGTATTACACCCAGTTTACCTATGAACTTTTAAAGACCCCTGGCTATCTCAGGGGCGATACCATTGCCGCACGGTATTCCGCCGCTACCGGCGAGTGGAACATCAGCGGCAAGACCCGTGACAGTACGAACAATACCCTTGCCTATGTGACTTACGGAACCAAGCGCAAGAACGCCTATGCCATCATTGAGGACAGCTTAAATCTGCGGGACTGCCGGGTGTATGACACCATCCACGATGCAGACGGCACGGAAAAGCGTGTCCTCAACACGAAAGAAACCATGCTGGCCCAGCAGAAACAGGAAATGGTGCGGGAAGCCTTTAAATCCTGGGTATGGAAAGACCCGGAGCGCCGGGAAGTGCTGTGCCAGAAATACAATGAGATCTTCAACAGCATCAAACCCCGTGAATATGACGGCAGCCATATCCGCTTTACCGGTATGACACCGGAAATCAAGCTGCGCTCTCACCAGCAGAATGCCGTTGCCCGGATGCTTTACGGCGGGAACAGCCTGCTTGCCCACTGTGTGGGCGCTGGCAAGACCTTTGAAATTATTGCGGCGGCTATGGAGGGCAAACGACTGGGCTTATGCCGGAAAAACCTTGTGGTGGTTCCTAACCATCTGACGGAACAATGGGGCGCAGATTTTCTGCGGCTCTATCCCGGTGCCAAAGTGCTGGTTGCCACAAAGAAAGACTTTGAACCCCAGAACCGGAAGAAATTTTGCTCCCGGATTGCCACCGGCGATTATGATGCGGTGGTGATCGGGCATTCCCAGTTTGAGAAAATCCCCCTCTCCCCGGAGCGGCAGAAAGCAATCCTGCGGGAGCAGATCGACCAGGTGATTGACGGCATTGAGGAAGCCAAAGCCCAGAACGGTGAACGCTACACCATCAAACAGCTTGAAAAATCCCGGAAATCCTTGCAGGCAAAACTGGAAAAGCTAAATGACCAGAGCCGCAAGGATGATGTGGTCACTTTTGAGGAACTGGGTGTGGATAAGCTGTTTGTGGACGAGGCGCACGGATTTAAAAATCTTTTCCTCACAACAAAAATGCGGAATGTTGCCGGTATCGGGCAGTCCGAAGCCCAGAAATCCAGTGATATGTTTGCCAAGTGCCGGTATCTGGACGATCTGACCGGAGGGAAAGGCGTGGTGTTTGCCACCGGAACCCCGGTCAGCAACAGCATGGTGGAACTTTACACCATGATGCGCTACCTGCAATATGACCTGCTAAAAGAAACCGGCCTTGACCATTTTGATAGCTGGGCGGCAGCATTTGGCGAAACGGTCACGGCGCTGGAGCTGGCCCCGGAGGGCGGCGGTTTCCGTGCCAAGACCCGGTTTGCCAAGTTCTTTAACCTGCCGGAACTGATGGCCATGTGGAAAGAGGCGGCGGACATCCAGACTGCTGAAATGTTAAAGCTGCCGGTTCCGGCATCGGAAAATATCACGGTAGTCACAAAACCCAGCGAATTTCAAAAAGAACTGGTTGCCGAACTGGGGGAACGTGCGGAGGATGTGAGAAACCGCTTAGTGGAACCCAGGGAGGACAATATGCTCAAGATTACGTCGGACGGCAGGAAGCTGGCGCTGGATCAGCGTCTGGCATACCCTGAACTGCCTGACGACCCGGAAAGCAAGGTCAATGCCTGTGTGGGGAATGTGCTGCAAGTCTGGCGGGATACGGAACCCCAGAAAGGTGCCCAGCTTGTTTTCTGCGACCTCTCCACGCCCCACGGGGACGGCTCCTTTAATGTGTACGATGACATCAAACAGAAACTGATGGCACAGGGCGTTCCGCCGGAACAGATCGCCTTTATCCATGACGCAAAGACCGACGTTCAGAAAGCGGAGCTTTTTTCCAAAGTGCGGAAAGGCCAGGTGCGTGTCCTTTTAGGCTCCACCTCCAAGATGGGGGCTGGCACAAACGTCCAGACACGGCTTGCAGCGCTCCACCATTTGGACTGCCCCTGGCGGCCTGCGGACATCAAACAGCGTGAGGGGCGCATCCTGCGCCAGGGCAACCAGTTTAAGAGCGTAAAAATCTTTAAGTATGTGACAGAGGGAACCTTTGACGCCTATAACTGGGGGCTGATCGAGAACAAGCAGAAATTCATCGGCCAGCTTATGAGCGGCAAGAACCCGTCCCGCTCCTGTGAGGATGTGGACGAAGCTGCCCTTTCCTATGCGGAAGTTAAGGCGCTGGCATCCGGCGACCCCAGGATTATGGAAAAGACCGAACTGGATGGGCAGGTCACGAAGCTAAAGCTGTTAAAAGCCAACCATGAAAGCCAGCGGTACGCCCTGGAGGATAACCTGATTAAGTTCTATCCCCAGGCAATCAAACGGGAACAGGAAACGATTGCTGACCTGGAAACGGACATCCGGCACCTGGAAGCCCATATGCCGCCGGATAAGGAGCATTTTTCCATGACGGTCATGGGCACTACTTACACCGAAAAGAAAGAAGCAGGCCAGGCAATCATCGCTGCGTTTGAAAGCCTGAAAGATTTGAGCGACAAGGTGGAACTGGGCGAATATCGTGGGTTCCCCATGACGTTATGGGTATCCGACAGCGGACTGTCCCCGAAGCTTCAGATTACTTTGAAGCATACCCGCTCCCATACTTTTGAACCGGGCAGTGACCCCTTTGGCAACATCACCCGTATGGACAATGTGCTGGAGGGAATGCGGGATAACCTGGAACAGCATCAGACGGTTCTTAGCAATCTGCTCCAGCAGATGGAGGACGCCAAGGTTGAGGTCAAGCGCCCATTCCCCCAGGAAGCGGAGCTTGCGGAAAAATCGGAGCGTCTGGCGGCCCTAAATGTGGCGTTAAACATCGGCGGCAAAGACAAACCAAACAGCCGGGAACGGCAAAAGCATGACGGCAAGACTTCCATCAAGCGGCTCCTGCGCCGCATGGGTGTGGAGTCCGCCGCCAGTGCAGCCCCAAAGAAAGATAAAGAGATGGAGGTGGCAATCTAATGAATCCACGCAGCGGGCGCACCATTCCCTTGTACTTCAAGGTATCGCCCGAAGAAAAAGAGATCATTGACAAAAAGATGGAACTGCTCGGCACGCACAACCAGAGGGCGTACCTCAGAAAAATGGCGGTGGACGGCTACGTTGTCCGGGTAGATATGACAGACGTTAAGGAACTGGCCGCCCTGCTGCGCACCTGCTCCAACAATTTGAACCAGATCGCAAGGCGTGTGAACAGCACCGGCAATCTGTATGAGGAGGACATCGCAGATTTAAAAACCAGATACGGAGAACTGTGGGGAGCGTTCAGCTCCCTGCTCTCCAAGTTTGAGGACTTATGAACCGCCGGGGGCGGCTGTCTGGCTGACGGAACGAGTGGACGATATAAACAGTATGCGAAAGGCAATTTAACAGCATAACCCCAACCGGGCACGGTAGTATTTTCAAGCTGCCGTGCCCTTACTTTTGACAGAAAGGAGCCGCTGTATGTCGATCTCAAAACTCAAACCCCGCCATGCCAACGAGGGGCGCAGCATTGCCGCTGTGTTAAAAGACCGGCTGGACTATGACAAGAATCCAGAGAAAACAGACGGCGGCTTACTGGTCACTGGCTATCAGTGTTCCCCGGATACGGCATGGCAGGAATTTGCGGTGTCCAAGCAGATTTATACCGCCACTACCGGACGCAAACGTGCCCCGGATCAGGATGTGATTTCTTATCTGATTATCCAGTCCTTTGAACCGGGAACCATCACGCCGGAGGACGCCAATAAGCTGGGGTATAAATTGGCTTTGGAGTTTACTGGTGGGGAACATCAATTTATTGTGGCGACCCATGTGGATAAGAAGCATATCCATAATCACATCGAATTTAACAGCACCGCTCTGGACTGCTCCCACAAGTTCAACAATGTGAAAAACAGTTTTCTCCCTCTGCGGAAAGCCAATGACCGGATATGTCAGGAATTTGGTCTGAACATCATTGAAGAACCCCAGGAAAAAGGCAAGCACTATGTAGAGTGGGCGGCAGAGAAAACCGGCAAGAGTTGGAAAAATCTCTTGCGGAAAAATATTGACCGGATACTGCCTGCGGTTAAGACTTTTGATGAATTTCTGGAAGCTATGCGGCAGGAGGGCTATGAGGTCATCCAGAGTAAAAAGATTCTGAAATTTCGTGCCCAGGGACAGGAGCGTTTTACCCGCTCCCGGACACTGGGAGCCGATTACACGCTGGAAGCCTTGCAAGAGCGTATTGGAAAGACCCAGTTACCCCGCCGTAAAAAGAAAGTCAATCTGGAAAAGGATACCCGTATCAATCTGCTTATGGACATTCAGGCCCGCCTGCAAGGGCGTGGCCCTGGCATGGAGCGGTGGATGAAGATTCACAATCTGAAAGAGGCCGCAAAAACCCTCAACTATCTTACAGAGCATGGTATCACGGAGTATGATGTTCTGGTATCCAAAGCAGAAACGGCTTCGGCAGATTTTGAAGCGGTTTCTACCTCTATCAAGCAGATGGAACATCGTATGGAACAGATCGCAGCCTTAAAGACGCATATCATCAACTATGCCAAGACCCGGAATACCTATCTGTCTTACCGGAAAGCCAAAGCAGCGGACAAACCGGCATTTAGGGCAGCCCATGAAACGGAGTTGCTTCTGCATGAAGCAGCGAAGCGGGCGTTTGATGCCCAGGGTGTGAAGAAGCTGCCAACGGTTAAGGCGCTGCAAGCAGAGTACACCGGCCTGCTAGCAAAGAAAAAAGCCGCCTATGAGGATTTCAAACGGCTGCGGCAGGAAAATCAGGAATTGCAGGCGGTCAAGTCCAATGTGGACAGCCTGCTTCAGATTAAGCAGGAAGAAAAGAAAGAACAGGAACAAGAGAAGAAACAGGAGCAAGATCGTTAATGTATTAGGAAAACCGGAAGCCGTGGCATAGTGCCCAGCTTCCGGTTTTTTCTTTATTCTTACTATAATCTGGAAATTACCATAGCAGAATAATTGTCATATTGTTTAAATCCAAACTTTTCATAAAACGGTATCGTTTGTAGGTCAGACGGAATTATCTTAACGTATAAGTGGTTTTCAAATTTTTTCAGCAGCCTATTCATCAATTCTACTCCGATATGGTAATTTTGATATTCAGGATTTACTAACAGATAGTGAATGAATGCGACCGTTACCCCATCATCCAATCCTCGTACCAGGCCAACTAATTTTTCATCATCCCATGCGGAAATGACATGAGATGAATTTTTCATCCCTCGTACTAATTTGTCAGGATATTTCCCTGATTGCCAGTTCACAGACAAAAATAAATCTTCGAGCTGTTCTTTCGTAAATTCTTTGATTTCTTTATATGTAATATTCATCGTGTTTTCCTCAGTATATAAAGCCAATAGAAGTATCAGCTTTTATCATATTTTTTTCCAGTTGAATTTATACCCATAGCCCCGAACATTCACAATAACATCTTTTCCCAGCTTTTTGCGGAGGCGGTAGATGATACTCTCCAAAGAGTGATAGGTGTCATAATATTCTTCACAGGTGATAGCCTCGTAAATCTGCCGAATTGTAAACACTTGGCCACTATGACGTGCAAGATAATATAACACATCGAACTCCCTAGTAGTTATCTTTACCTCTTCATCATTTAAGAAAATCTGTCGCTGCCTTGGGCGTATCTCTAGTCCTTGGAAAATAAGTGCTGGTTCCTCTAGAACATGAACGTGTTCTAAGGTCTGTTCATCCGCTAGGGCCATTGTGATTTTGTCTAAAATGTGTTCTTCAGAACTGGAAAAAGTTAGTACCATTATTTTGCCGATAGTAGTGTACCTCTCTAAGTTATTGGATTGCCTGCAATGCAGCTTTTTGAGCATGAATCACAGTAGTATCAAACACAGGAAGTGCAGAGTCGTCTTTCCTGATTAGCATACCTATTTCGGTACATCCTAAAATTACTGCTTCAGCTCCTGCGCTTTTTAACCTCTCAATAATTTCAGAATAGATTTTACGAGAGGAAGCGGATATAATGCCTACACACAATTCATTGTAAATGATGCGATTAACTTCTTCCACTTCCTTTGCGCTTGGAATTATGACAGAAAGCCCCTTAGATATGAGGCGTTCTTTGTAAAAATCTTGAGTCATGGTATATTTTGTGCCAAGTAGAGCTACCTTTTTGATGTTTTGCCGGATCAATGTTTCTGCTGTTGCTTCTGCAATGTGTAAAATAGGTATATTGATATGATTTTGAATCTGAGGAACGATTTTATGCATGGTATTGGTACAGATCACTATAAAATCAGCTCCGGCGGATTCAAGTTTTTTTGCAGCTCCTGAAAGAATTTCTGCGCTTTTAGCCCAGTTGCCATTTGCTTGGCATTCCTCAATTTCAGAAAAATCCACGCTATATAAGATACATTTTGCAGAATGCAAGCCACCCAATTCGTTTTTTATGGTTTCGTTAATAATCTGATAATATGTGGTGGTGCTTTCCCAACTCATTCCACCAATCAACCCGATTGTCTTCATATTGTCAACTCCTTGCAATTTTCTTTTCTTTTATGTATGATACAATATATCTGGCACCTTTAGAAGTTCCACTAAACGCAAAAAAAATAGTGCCACCCTGGAGATGTATTATGATTTATTTGGATAAAAGCAAAGGCGAATCACTTTATATACAAATTTATGAACAGATCCGAAAGGAAATTTTAAATGGAACGATAAAAGAGGGAGAAATTCTGTCTGGCAGCAGGAGGCTTGCAAGAATCCTAGATGTAAGTAGAAATACAGTGGATAACGCATATAGCCAGCTCTTAGCTGAAGGATATATAGTTCCAGATCGAGGAATCGGTTATCGTGTGCAAAAAGTTCCTGAATTGGCAGTAACGCCCAAATCAAATTTGCATATAAAAAATTCAATTACTCAGACACAAAATGTGCTTGATAATCATGTTCTTTATGATTTAACAAATAGTAGCCATACCAGCGATCTATTTCCCAAAAAGCTATGGCGAAAATACACTCTTGAATGTATGGAGCGCTTGGAGAATGAATCAAAATTATCCGTGCATCTTGACAAGCAAGGAGAATGTTATCTGCGCCATAATTTGCGCTTGTATCTTGAGCGAATACGGGGCGTACGTTGTAATGAAAATCAGATAATTATAACCGCTGGCATTCAACAATCATTAGATTATATCTGCAAAATATTGTGGAACAATCACCCCACTATTTTGATGGAAGAACCAGGATATAATAAAGCTGCTACGGTATTCATTAGCAATGGTTTAACCGTTCAAACTGTTCCGGTAGATAAAAATGGTTTAATTGTTTCCAGACTTCCAACGCTTCAGAATGTTGGAGCGGTATACTGTACTCCGTCGCATCAATTTCCTACGGGAACCGTGCTTCCGATAGGAAGAAGATATGAGCTATTAAAATGGGCAAAGGATACGAATGCGTATATCATCGAGGATGATTTTGATAGTGAGTTACAATATTATGCAAAACCAATCCCATGCTTGCAGTCCATAGATGTTGATGAACGTGTGATTTATCTTGGGACTTTTTCAAAGGCTCTTTCTCCGTCAATACGAATGGGATATATGATTTTGCCCCCTCAGCTTATTGAAATCTATTTTAGTAAATTTGAAAACTATAACAGCACTGTTCCATTGTTAAATCAATATGTAATCGGTCGTTTGATTGAAACGGGACAATATGATCGTCATGTTAGACGTTTAAATCATATATTCCGTAAACGGTTTGAAAGATTTTCCAGTGAGTTGTCTGATGTTATGGGAAAAATTAAGATTTCCGGTAACGGTAGTGGTCAGTATTTTTTGCTGGAGTTTTCTGAAAATGTAAATCAAAATATTCTGATAGACCTAGCTCATCAACAAGGAGTACAGGTCTACTCAACAATGCAATTTTGGCAAGATAAGGCCGATTGTCCTCCAAATACACTTTTCTTGGGTTTCAGTAAAATAGATATTGCTGATATTCCCGATTGTGTTGCTCGTTTAAAAAAAGCATGGTCAGAATGGTTATAAAGATAGGAAATGTGCAAATAGTGAGAAAGACAGCAGCGACATTTTGAATATATTATTATCGGCTTTTGCTTTTTAGAGCGCAGCGTAGCCACCACAATTTTGTGGTGTTCGGTCAGAGTTGCGTCAGCACTCTGCCGGGGGCTTGGGGAACTCCCCAACAAGCGGAAAGGGATAAACTTCTGCCAGCCGCCCCATAAGGGGTGGAGGGCAAAAGGATATCCCTTTCCATTGCTTGCAAAATCTTTCGTTATTTGCTCCCGTGTACCGCATCTTGCTACTTTCCAAAAGGATAGTGCCTTTCAAAAAAGTACATTCTTGTTTAGATTTGTCCGGGATGATACCCTAAACATGAATACATAGAAAGGACATATACTCATGAAAGATATAGAAATTGGGCCTATTCGCCCGCCCTCTGAGAGTAATAGCCTACTGATACGAGTTACAAGAGGATGTCATTGGAATAAGTGCTATTTCTGTGGGCTTTATAAATCCATGCAGTTTTCCATGCGTCCCATCGACGAAACCATAGAGGACATTAGACAGCAAGCCCAGTTTTATCAGGGCAAGAAAATCAATTCCTGTTTCTTGCAGGACGGGGATGCTCTGGTGTTGAAAACAGATTATTTGCTTCGCATATTGGACGCAATCAATCAGTATTTCCCCGACATTCAATACATCACTTCCTATGCCCGTGCGGATAGTATCACTCGGAAAACTCCAGCAGAGTTAAAGATACTCCGGCAAGCTGGACTAAATCATCTCTACTGCGGAATGGAAACCGGTTCAGCTCAGATATTGAGACTAATAAATAAAGGATTCGATTCAGATACGGTTGTACGAAGTGGCTGCATGGCAAAAGACGCTGACATGATTTTGTCAGAGTTTATATTGCTTGGGATCGGCGGTAAAGAGTTATCGGAAGAAAATGCGATCCAGACGGCAAAAGCATTGAACGTGATCCAGCCTGATTTTATCCGTGTCCATGCTACGGGTATTAAACCGGAATCCAAGCTGGGGGAGTTCGTCCGTGATGGCTCTTTCACCTTGCAATCAGAAGAAGAAATTGTAATAGAGCAAAAGATGTTTTTGCAGCAGTTACAAGCGATGGACAGCTACTATGTAAATGAACACATCATCAATCTTCTTCTGGAAGTCCGGGGCAATTTGCGGACAGAGAAACAGGAAATGCTATCGGCGATTGATCGGTTTTTGTCTTTATCCCCGGATGAAAAACTTCTTTTTACGATTGGCAGGCGGCTCAACATTTTCTTTCTGCTGGATGATCTGAAAAAGCCGGAGCTGCATAAAAAGGCGGAAGAAAGCTTGAAAAATATTTTGGGTAAAAGTCCAGATGTTGACTTTGTTGCGCTGTGTAATTATATTAGGCAATCCCAAATTTGATTTCTCAATTTTCTTTCTATATCTCCTTTACAAATTTCAGATTTATTGGCTCATATTATGACAGTTTGGTTCTTATGATACAACACATTCTAACAAAGCACAACATACGGGTAGTTACCATGAAAAGGCGATTATCCAATTTTTGTATTATTGAGAGTTATGATTTTGACAGCATGGTGCCTGAACATCCAGCCCGTCCAGATAACTGTTTCCCCATTGGCACATTGCGTCCAAAATAGGGATAAGGCTCTTGCCAAAAGCAGTGAGGGAATACAGAGTCTTTGGTGGCTTTTCCGGTATAACTTCACGATGAATGATACCACTGTTTTCCAGATCATGGAGCTGTTGAGAGAGCATTTTAGGGGTTGCTTTTGGTATGAGTCGCTGCAATTCAGCATAGTGCAGGGGATGGTCTATCAGAAACCAGAGAATCACCGGCTTATATTTGCCGCCGATTAAGGACAATGTTACTTCAATAGGGCAGTTATTTGGGTTCGTTTCGCATTTCATTTAAGATAACTCCTTTCACGCAAGCTGCTATCTTTTGGGATAGTGCCTATCAAAAAAGTGCATTCTTGCGGTTTTCATTCTAAGTGCTACAATAAATTTAACGGTTGATTTGACACAATACATGATTACAGAAAGGACTTCATACTATGGATTTTATCAATATCGCAAAAAAACGTCACTCGGTACGCAGTTACACTAACCAGAAAGTTGAGCCGGAAAAGCTGGAGCAGATTTTGGAAGCCGCTCATGTGGCTCCGACTGCGGCGAACCTCCAGCCGGTTCATCTGCTTGTCGTTCAGAGTGAGGAGGGCCTTGCCAAAATCAGCAAGGCAGCGGGCATCTACGGTGCGCCCATGGCAATCATCGTGTGCGCCGATCACAACAAGGCATGGACACGGCCTTTCGATAAGAAGCAGAGCGGTGACATCGACGCTTCCATTTTGACAGATCACATGATGCTCCAGGCCACAGAGCTGGGACTTGGCACGGTATGGGTTTGCTATTTCCAGCCTGATGTGCTGAAGCAGGAATTTAACCTCCCGGCCAACTTGGAGCCGGTCAATATCCTGGTTGTCGGCTACTCAGATGAGGAGGACGCTGACACCAATCGTTTCGATTCCCAGCGTATCCCGATGAGCCAGTTGGTTTCCTACGAAAACCTGTAACGAGCGCCCAGCGCAGCCCCTGCCCACAACGCAGGGGCTGCCTTTTCATCTTTCTGAAATATGGGCATAGGTTTCTTCCAGTACCCATCCGATATGTTCATCCTGCAAGGAATAGATTACTTTCTTTCCCTCTTTGCGTGACCGGACTAATCGAACAATCCGCAATGCACGGAGTTGGTGGGATAAAGCGGATTCTGTAACACCGATTTCCTTGGCAAGATCACTGACGCAGTATTCTTTCTGCGTTAGATGCCAGAGGATTCGCATTCGGGTATGGTCGCCCATTGCCTTATGCAATTCAGCCAGTTGCTCTAATTCGGCAGCGCTGGGAATTGCGGAAACAATTTTTTCTGTTTTGTCCATGTATTTTCTCCAATCTATATAAGCTGTTTGACAGATAAAATAGATGCAGGTATCATTATTTCAGGAAGGAGCTGAGCCTTATGCCGCATTATAATTTACCTCATAACCACGGGCAGAATATGGAACGGGTTTTAAATAAAATGCCTCACACAGAGGACTTCACAGATATAGCTTTTCTGTTTCAGCAACTTGGAGATCCGACACGCCTGCGGATATTATGGCTTTTGTGCCATTGCGACGAATGTGTCTGCAATATTGCGGCGGCTGTTGATATGAGTGCCCCGGCTGTATCGCATCATCTGCGGATACTAAAGAAAAGCGGCATTATATCCAGCCGGAGGGACGGAAAGGAAGTCTATTATTCTTTAGCCGACACGCCACAGGCAAAGCTGCTGCACCGTTCCATAGATGCGTTGTTTGAAATATCATGTCCGACTGATTTGTAATAGAGAAATGCGCCGCAGAAGAAAACAGCGGCGCATTTCTGCTTTTATTCTCCAACCTGTATTTTCTTTACGCAGTCATATTCGGCTGCTTCACACGCATGGCCCGGATTGCGTTCAGGATAGCGATGACAGAAACACCTACGTCAGCGAATACCGCCGCCCACATATTTGCATACCCCAAAGCGCCTAAAACCAGTACCAGGAATTTAACGCCCAGGGCAAATACGATGTTCTGATTGGCAATACCAATGGTCTTACGGGCAATCTTCATAACGGCGGCAATCTTGGACGGTTCATCCGTCATCAGAACGACGTCGGCAGCTTCGATAGCAGCGTCGGAACCCAAACCTCCCATAGCAATACCTACATCGGCTCTTGCCAGCACAGGGGCATCATTGATACCATCCCCGACAAAGACCAGCTTGCCCTTTTCGCTTTTCTGCTTCAGCAGATCTTCCACACGGTCAACCTTGTCAGCCGGGAGCAGTTCGGTATATGCCTGATCCAGACCAAGGCGGCCGGCTACCTTTTGCCCAACCGCATCTGCATCACCGGTCAGCATAACAGTTTTGCGGATACCGGAAGATTTCAGCAGCTTAATAGCTGCCGGTGCATCTTCCTTGACTTCATCTTCGATGACAATACACCCGGCATATTTTCCGTCACAGGCCAGATAAACCACTGTACCAACGGAAACAGATGGTTTGTACTTGATGTGTTCCTTTTCCATTAGTTTGGCGTTGCCAGCCAGAACCGATTTGCCGTCAATGACAGCCTGCACACCATGACCGGCAATTTCCTGCACGTTGGAAATACGGCTGTTGTCGATTTTCTTCCCATAGGCTTTCTTGATCGAGAGCGAAATAGGATGGTTGGAATAATCCTCTGCGTATGCCGCCAGCTCCAGAAGTTTTTCCTCTTTCATGCCATTGGGATGGATTTCACTTACCGCAAAAGATCCTTTGGTCAAAGTGCCAGTCTTATCAAAGACTACAACTTCGGCATGAGCCAGAGATTCCAGATAGTTGCTGCCCTTTACGAGAACACCAATCTTGGAAGCACCGCCGATACCGCCAAAGAAGCTAAGCGGGATGGAAATGACCAGCGCACAAGGACAGGAAATAACCAGGAAAGTCAAGGCTCTGTAAATCCAGACGCCAAACGCCTGCCCAGTAATAAGCGGCGGCAGGACTGCCAGCGCAAGGGCGGCAAACACCACCGCAGGCGTGTAGTAACGGGCAAAGCGTGTAATAAAGTTCTCGGTTTTTCCTTTTTTATCGCTTGCATTTTCAACCAGGTCAAGGATTTTCGCTACGGTGGATTCCCCAAACTCTTTTGTTGTCTGGATAGTCAAGATACCAGTCTGATTGATGCAGCCGCTGATGACCTCCATTCCCGGTTCCACCTCACGAGGCATGGATTCGCCTGTGAGGGCGGATGTATCCAGAGCGGAAGAACCTTTGATGATGGTTCCATCCAACGGGATACGTTCACCCGGCTTTACTACGATAACAGAACCGATCTGAACTTCGTCAGGGTCAACCTGCACCAGTTTGCCGTCCTGTTCGACGTTCGCATAGTCCGGTCGAATATCCATCAGGCTGGCAATAGATTTTCTGGATTTGGAAACCGCATAAGATTGGAACCATTCTCCAACCTGATAGAACAGCATAACGGCGACACCCTCTGAATGTTCGCCTAAAATCAATGCGCCGATGGTGGCAATCGTCATCAGGAAATTTTCATCAAACACCTGCCCATGCAGAATGTTCGTAATTGCTTTCCAAACAATATCCCACCCAACTACTGCATAGCAGACAAGGAATACTCCCATCTCCACATATTCGGGGAGATGGAGCAGACTGCCTGCAAGGAACAGCACCGCCGCCACAAGGATGCGTGTAAGCAGATGCTTTTGTTTTCGTGTCATAAGTTAAGTTCTCCTTTCATGAAAACACCGGCTACCAGGGATGGCAGCCGGTGGATGGCTTTTATTACGCCTTGACGGTTACATCCGGCTCGATCTTTTTAATCAGTGCCTTTGCTTCGGCCAGGACGGCATCAAACTTGTCATCCGGCGCTTCCAGAACCATCTTCTGGCCCAGGAAGTTGACGGATACGCTGGTAACACCGTCGATTTTCTTTACGGCGTTCTGGATTTTGTCCGCACAGTGACCACAATCCAGGTCAATCAGCTTAATTGTCTTTTTCATGGAGATAGCCCCCTTTCTTTTTGTGATTTGGTTGGTTTGACATGGCTGAACAATTAAAAGGATGTTTAATCGTTCATGCCGCCAGTATATTCACAAAAAAGCCCTTAGTCAATGGCTTGGGAGCTGATATTGCCCTTTGGATTGGAAAACCTGCTGATTGGATTTTTACTCAAAAAATCTCTTGCTTTTTGGGTAAAAAAATCTCCTTTATGGAGCGGACACAAAAAGCGATATTTCATATAATAACTCTAACCAAACAGATAAGGTGCCTTTTTGAGAGAAAGTATTCTATGAATAAAAATCTCGGTTCCTCTGACGAACGAGGCAATCAGAAAACTTTTAGCTATTAGGTGAAATCATGAGAATTGTTATTGCTGTTTTGATTGGACTTGTTAGCGCAATAGTTGGAACTTGGTTTGCTTTTTTCAATCCAGGCATCGGGGTAGTAATGTCGGTTAGCATTATTGGAGCGGCTATTATATATTTACTATCAAAAGGAAAAGACCGCTGATTTTGGAAACCGTTTTATGCCAGAAAAATAATACTCTATATTCAAAGTACACAGCAGCTCCGGTCACACTTAGAGCTAATTAGGAGAGAGGCTGATAAATATGAGCGATAACACTAAAATCCTTTTCGGTATCTTTTGCTTGATGCTCACTCTTGTATTTCTCTATACTTTAACAGCACTTGGCTTCAACGGAAATGATTCAGCTTTTATCATTCTGGTTTTAGCGGTAATATCTCTGGTAACTGGATTGATCTTTGGTATTTCGGGGATTCTTTCGAGCCGAAAAAAATAATACTCTGCCACACGGGGAGTTTGCTGATGAAGCAAGCTCCCTTTTTCTTTTCAGAAAACAGCTAAATGGATTTGAAAGCCTACCCATTGGAGCAGACAAAAAACGGTGCTGGCAAGTATAATAATGCACGGTCAAGTAATGACCATTCGTGCAACGCTATGACTGGGGCGGACAGGTATCTTTCCCCCAAAGATGCCAAACGCCCCTTTCCATAACGGTTTTTAGTGCCCTACGGGGGGAGGGTACTCGCACAATACCCAAAAAGAAAGAAGGGATAATTTTTGCAAAAGGAGCAATTTGACATTACGGGTATGACTTGCTCGGCCTGCTCTGCCAGGATTGAAAAGAGCTTGGGCAAGCTCCCCGGCATCAAAGAAGTGTCCGTCAATCTGCTGAAGAATAGCATGGTTGCTTCTTATGATGAGTCTGTTTTGGACACGGCGGGAATTGTCCAGGCAGTTGAAAAAGCCGGATATGGTGCGTTTCCAAAAACTCCGGCACAAACGAAAAACCACACGGCTGCCCCGGCAGCAAAGCCGGAAGCCAGCACAGCGCAGGCAGAATATAAGCAGATGAAACAACGGCTTTTGCTGTCTGCGCTCTTTACGATACCGTTGTTTTATATCTCTATGGGTCACATGATGGGCTGGCCCTTGCCCGGTTTTCTGCTGGGCATGGAAAATGCGATGAGTTTTGCATTTACCCAGTTTCTTCTGCTGATCCCGGTGGTATTTATCAATTTCAAATACTATCGCATGGGATTCAAGACTTTGTTCCACGGTTCGCCCAATATGGATTCCCTGATTGCCATAGGTTCCAGTGCGGCAATCGTCTATGGTATTTATGCCATTTATAAAATCGGCATCGGATTCGGTCACGGGGATATGGCTACGGTTCACAGCTTTATGATGGATTTGTATTTTGAATCCGCAGGTATGATCCTAACCCTGATTACGCTGGGCAAGACTCTGGAAGCCCGTGCAAAGGGCAAAACTTCTGATGCGATTACAAAACTGATGAACCTGGCTCCCAAGACTGCTACCGTGGAGCGGGACGGCCAGGAACTTCAAGTTCCTGTTGAAGATGTGCAGTTAGGTGAAACCCTGATTGTCAAGGCCGGAGAATCCGTGCCGGTGGATGGCATTGTGATTGAGGGATTCTCCTCTGTTGATGAATCCGCCTTAACCGGTGAGAGCATCCCGGTGGAAAAGCATATTGGGGACAAAGTGATCGGTGCGACAACAAGTAAGTCCGGCTATTTCAAAATGCAGGCTACCAAAGTGGGCGATGATACAACGCTGGCGCAGATCGTCCGCCTGGTGGATGAGGCGACCAGTTCAAAAGCCCCCATTGCAAAGCTGGCTGATAAAGTTAGCGGCGTATTCGTACCGGTAGTTATCACGATTTCCCTGATTGCCGTTGTAGTCTGGCTGTTGTTGGGCTATGGATTTGAATTTGCCCTTTCTATCGGTATCTCCATTCTGGTCATTTCCTGCCCCTGTGCGCTGGGACTGGCAACACCTACTGCTATTATGGTTGGAACCGGCAAAGGTGCGACAAATGGCATCCTGATTAAATCAGCGGAAGCCCTGGAAACCGCCCATAACATTGATACGGTCGTTCTGGACAAGACCGGAACCATTACCCAGGGTACACCTGTGGTAACAAATATGCTCTGCAAAGAGGGTATCCGCTCAAAAGAGCTGCTGCAAATTGCGGCTTCTCTGGAAAAACTGTCCGAACATCCTTTGGCAGATGCGATTGTAACAGAAGCTGAAAAAGAGGGGCTTTCTTTCCTGCCGGTGAGCGATTTTAAGCAGATTCCCGGCCAGGGTATTGTCGGTTGGATCGGTGATGATACCTGCCTTGCCGGCAATCGCCGGTTAATAGAGGCAAATGGTATCCAGGGCGGCGCACTCCTCCAGTTGGGCGAGGAAATGGCTGTGGATGGCAAAACACCGCTGTTCTTTGCCCGTGGCGGGCAGCTCATTGGTGTCATTGCCGTGGCCGATGTAGTGAAGCCCACCAGCAGACAGGCGGTGCAGGAACTGGCCCGCATGGGGATTGAAGTCGTCATGCTGACCGGGGATAATGCCAAGACTGCTGAAGCAATCCGGCGTCAAGTCGGTGTGAACCGTGTGGTTGCCGAGGTGTTTCCCCAGGACAAGGAAAAGGAGATCCGGCGATTACAGAACGAGGGGAAAAAGGTTGCGATGGTTGGCGACGGCATCAATGATGCACCGGCACTTGCCAGAGCAGATGTCGGTATCGCCATCGGAGCGGGAACCGATGTGGCGATTGAATCCGCAGATATTGTCTTAATGAAAAGTGACCTGCTGGATGTATCGACGGCAATTCAGCTTAGTAAGGCGGTGATCCGCAACATCAAGCAGAATCTGTTCTGGGCATTTATCTATAACATTATCGGGATTCCGGTGGCAGCAGGGCTTTTCTACCTGCCTTTTGACCTGAAATTGAATCCAATGATCGGTGCGTTTGCCATGAGCTTCAGCTCTGTATTTGTGGTATCGAACGCCCTGCGGCTGAGATGGTTCAAGGCAAAGCATTTATCCCATACGGAGCCAGACACGGCCCAATCGTATGCAGAAACACCAGCTAAAAAAATAAGCAAAGGAGCGATTGAAATGGAAAAAGTATTGAATATTGAGGGGATGGTCTGCATGAACTGCGTAAAGCACGTTGACAAGGCGCTGCGTGAAATCCAGGGCATCAGGGAGGTTTCTGTCAGCCTTGAAAACAAATCGGCACAGGTGCAGCTTAATCAGGATGTGCCGGATGAAGTATTGAAAGCGGCGATTGAGGATGCGGGCTATCAGGTTGTGGGTATCCAGTAAACGGGCGGCCTATGAAAGCAAAAAAAGATGATATTACCCACAAATTGAAGATTGCCAGAGGACAAATAGACGGTATCCTGCAAATGATTGAGGAAGATCGCTATTGTGTAGATATATCCACGCAGCTTCAGTCCGTGCAGGCTTTGTTAAAGAGCGTAAATCAACAGATTCTACAGGCACATATCCGAAACTGTGTCCGGGAGGCTTTGCAAACCGATGCAGAAAATCCGAAGCTGGAGGAAGCCCTGAAACTACTTGAAAAAATGGCACGGTAATACCAGGAGCGGAAAGGGATTCTTGCCTTTCCGCTCCTAATTTCGTTTCGGATTGGATTGTAAATCCTGCAATTAGGAGCGTACAAAAAAGCCCTAATTTTATATACTTTAGGTGGTTAGATGTGGCTAATGAATGAAGATCAGGAGGAAATAAGTGATGAAACAGGCACTTGACACAAGAACAAAACTTTTAACGAAAAGTCCCTGGCCTCTCATGCTGGAACTGAGCATCCCTGCTGTCCTGGGCATGGTGGTTGTTGGGCTTTACAACATGATGGATTCCATCTTTGTCGGCCAGTTGGTGGGCGACGTGCAGATGGGAGCCGTTTCTGTATCCTATCCGTTTACCTTAATCAACGCTGGTTCAGCCGCTATGCTGGGCGTGGGTTCCGCTTCGGTGCTGTCCCGTGCCATTGGCAAAAAGGACGAAAACACCGTCAAAAAGATCATGGGCAACCTGGTTGCTATGGTTCTTCTGCTGTCGGTGATATACACAGTGATCGGCATGACGTTTACCCGTCAGCTTCTGTCCCTGGCCGGTGCAAGCGACAATATTCTGAACTATGCTGAAAAATATCTGCGGATCGTGTTTGCCGGTTCTCTGTTCGTAAACTTCTTCCAGAGTGCAAACATGGTAATCCGTGGTGAGGGGCAGCTTAAAAAAGCAATGACCATCATCGCCAGCGGTGCAATCCTTAACATCATTCTCGACCCGATTTTTATTACGATCTTAAATCCCTATGGCATGGGCATTGAGGCCGCTGCTTATGCGACCGTCCTTTCCCAGTTTATCCAGGCCGCTGTTACCCTGTGGTATTTCAAGAAGAAAAGCCCAAACGTGAAAATCGGACGCATCCGCATCGACGGCACGCTGCTCCCGCAGGTTCTTTCGGTCGGCGTATCTGCTCTGTTGATGCAGATCCTGACGCTGGTACAGCAGACTGTAATTTATCGTGTGGCATCCAACTATGGCGGCGAAACCTCCCAGCTTCTTTTGGGAGCAGCACTCCGGTTCTGGAACTTCTCTTTTGTTCCTCTTTGGGGTATCAGCCAGGGCTTCCAGCCTGCCGCCGGTACGAACTACGGCGCAAAGGATTATGACCGTGTAAAGAAGCTGACAAAGGTGTTTATCATTGCCGCTACGTTACTGTCACTGGTATTCTACATTCCGGTGGAGCTGTTCCCGGAAAAGATTTTGTCTATGTTCTTAACAACACCGGGTATCGCCGCATCGGGAGCCACGAACTTCCGTATCATGTTCAGCACCTATATCCTGCAAGGCAGCTTCTTGATTGCCGTAACTTTGTTCCAGTCCTTGGGCAAGGCAAATAAGGCGACCTGGCTGGTGCTGTTCCGTCAGATTATCCTGTTTATCCCGCTTTGCGTCATTCTGCCGATGATCGGCGGCATGGGCATCCGTGGCGTGTGGCTGGCGATTGCGCTGACCGATGCGATCCTCGTCGTTATCACGATTTCCATGATGCTGTATGAGTTTGGCAAGATGCCGGCGACTTCCAGCGTAAAGCGATAAGGAGGGCCGTATATGTACCTCTGCGATGGAAAGATAGGAAATAACTACAAAGTTTCAGATATTGAGCTGCCCACCAATATGGAAAAGCGGCTGGAAGCCCTGGGCATGACCCGTGGGACTTCCGTTGCCGTTCTGAACAGCAAAAGCCACGGTGTTCTGATCGTCAAGGTGAGAGGAACACGGTTTGCTCTTGGGCGCAATATCACCAAAAATATTTTAGTGGGGTAAATTCCGATGAGAGAAAACTTGACAATCGGCTTCATCGGAAATCCGAACTGCGGAAAGACTACGCTTTTTAATGCGTATACCGGCGCAAACTTAAAAGTGGCGAACTGGCCGGGAGTTACGGTTGAAAAAGTAGAGGGCGCCATTAAAGACCATGATTTGAATATTCGTCTGGTCGATCTTCCCGGAACATACAGCCTGACCTCCTACACGATGGAGGAACAGGTATCCAGGCAGTTCATACTAAGTGATGAAGTCGATGTGATTATTGATGTTGCGGACGCTTCCGCTCTGGAGCGAAACTTATACTTGACTTTGCAGCTTTTAGAGCTGGGCAAGCCGGTCGTGCTGGCGTTAAACATGATGGATATTGTGGAGAAGCGTGGCATGGAAATTGACACACACAGGCTGCCGGAAATGCTGGGCATCCCGGTCATTCCGGTTTCAGCCAGAAAGCGAACCGGCCTGGATGTGCTTCTTCACGCAGCGGCACATCACAAGGACTGCAAAGACCCGGAGTGCTTGATTCATCACCACAAATACAAGCCAAAGCACCGGCACGACCATCATTCAGAATATGCGATGGTTTACAGCGACGCTATTGAGGACAAGATTGACCTTATTATGGCGGAACTGAAACGGAAATATCCGAACCTAACGAATTACCGGTGGCACGCAATTAAGCTGTTGGAGCAGGATAAGGAAATCTCCGAACGCTATCCGGTAAGCCTCCCGGATGTGATCGACCGGAACTATGAATCGGACATCATCAATGAGAAGTACGATTTTATCCAGGAGATCATCAGGGAAGTATTGGTAAATAAAGACCGGCAGGATGCCTTGACTGAAAAAGTAGACCGGGCACTGACCCACCGGGTTTGGGGTATCCCGATTTTCCTTGGTATCATGGCGGTGGTATTTTTCCTGACGTTTACCATTGGCGACTGGCTGAAAGGATATTTTGAAATGGGCATTGAAAGCCTGTCAGCACTGTTGAGCGATGGCTTAGTCGCTGCCGGGGTAAACGAGATGCTGCGTTCCTTGCTGGTGGACGGTATTGTAGCCGGTGTAGGTGGAATCCTCACTTTTCTGCCAAACATTTTTATCCTGTTCCTGGCATTGGCATTCCTGGAGGACAGCGGATACATGGCCCGTGTCGCCTATGTCATGGAGGGTATTATGAGTAAGCTGGGCTTATCCGGTAGGGCTTTCATTCCCATGATACTGGGCTTTGGCTGTACGGTTCCGGCAATTATGGCGTCCAGGGCTTTGGAGAACCGGCGTGACCGCTTCAAAGTCATGCTGATTACACCATTTATGAGTTGCAGCGCCCGTCTGCCAATCTATATCCTGTTTGCAGAGATGTTCTTTCAGGAACACGCCATGCTGGTAGCCTACTCCATGTACCTAATCGGCTTGCTGGTCGCTATCCTGGTCGCTGCGGTCATTCATCTGATCGACCGCAGAAAGTCGGAAAACTATCTGCTGATCGAGCTGCCGGAATATAAAATCCCCAGTTCCAGAACCGTGGCAATCTATGTGTGGGAAAAGGTAAAGGACTACCTCACCAAAGCGGGAACTACGATTTTTGTGGCATCTATCCTGATGTGGGTGATCTTAAACTTCGGGCCGCAGGGTTACACCACGGAAATGGCAGACAGTTTCGGGGCAATCTTGGGTCATTGGCTGGTGCCGTTCTTTGCGCCGATTGGTCTGGGCTTCTGGCAGATTGCGGTTGCGCTGATTGCTGGTATCTCCGCAAAGGAAGTTGTGGTGTCCAGCTGCGCCGTTCTGTTTGGTGTTCCGAATATCAATTCCGGGGCAGGAATGGATACGTTGGTCGGCATCCTGAGTGCTTCCGGCTTTGGACAGCTTAATGCGTTTTGTCTGATGGTTTTCTGTCTGCTTTATATTCCCTGTGCGGCAGCTTTGGCAACGATCCGTAAGGAATCAGGCAGCACCCGTTGGATGCTTTTATCGGCATTGTTCCAGTTGGTTGTGGCTTGGGTTGTCACATTTATTGTTTATCGTATCGGACTTTTCATCTGAGAAAGGAGCGGATAAAATGCTTGTTACGGGTATTATCGTTTTGGGAGTAGCGGTCTATGCGGTATGGGCTGTTCGGAAAATCCGAAAGGATCGCAAGAACGGCTCCTGCTGCGGCGGTAGCTGCTCCGGCTGTGTAGGCAAGGAATATTGCAGCAAATAAATAGATGTTCAGCCGATGCTTTCTGAACGGAGGGTATCGGCTTCTTTTCTCCATTTGCACAGTTGGCAGGGATGTAATATAATTCAAATTGGATTGTAAATCCTGCTGATTGGAGCGGAATAAAATGAGAAAAGAATATATAATAAAAGATGCCAGAAAGATTTTGGCAGAGCAAATAAATAACTCTGGAACACCAGAAAGGAATGTTATGGACGAGAACCCTATTACCATGTCAAAAGGGTTATCTGCTGTCATTCCGAAAGATAATGACGGGTATTGTACCGTCTATAAAATGGATTGTGCAGATGGCCTGGGTCTTATGACGGTTTATCAGGTCTATCCCGGCATACAGCTTATTTACAATGATTTTGAAGCAACGGGCTGTTATTGGGATGGAAATATTGATAAAAATATACTGGAAATCAACCATTGCCGAGAGGGGCGTGAGGGCTGCCGCTTGCCCAGCGGTTCCTGTCTTTATCTGGGCGAGGGTGACTTATCCATCCACACAATGGATAACTGTGCATCGGAAATGTCTTTCCCACTCAAGCATTACCGTGGAATTTCCGTTGTGCTGAATTTGGAAGCTGTGGCAAAGAATCCTCCGGGAACATTGGCTGAAAGCGGCATTGACATTCTGCAATTTAAGGAAAAGTTCTGCACGGACGGAGCCTGCTTCATTATGAGGGCGAAAGACGAAATTGAGCATATCTTTTCCGAACTTTACTCTGTACCGGATTGTTTGCAAAAACCTTATTTCCAGATTAAAGTACAAGAACTGCTTTTGTTCTTGTATTTGGTCGATGTAAAAAAAGAAAAGCAGCGTGAGATCTATACTTCTCCCCAGGTGGAGGTTGTAAAAGAGATTCACAAAATGCTGATTTCCGATTTACAGAAACGGCCAACGATTGAGGAGCTTTCCAAAAAATATCTTATCAATACTGCGACTTTAAAAGATACATTCAAGGGAATTTATGGACAACCCATCGGAACCTACATGAAAGAATACCGAATTAAACAGGCTGCTATTCTGCTCCGGCAGACACAGGCAACCATAGCGGAAATCGCCAACCAGGTCGGGTATGAAAATCAGAGCAAGTTTGCAACAGCTTTTCGGGATGTTTTGAAGATCGCACCGGCTGAATATCGAAAACAAAACAGTGGCGATTAATATGCTGAAGTAAAGCCCGGTTTTCTTGATTTAGATAGCCGTTAATGTAGAAAAGCCAGTGGGTAAAGTCTTTTACCTGCTGGCTTTTTCTATGCAAGAAGAATTTTGTCGAACAAGACATTAAAATAATTTTTCCTATTGAATATCGAAAGAATTTCCGTCCATTTTTGAGAGATAAAATAAAAACCAGCAGAAACAAGAATTTCTTGTCTGCTGGTTCACTTGGAACTGTCTGATTCAGATGTATGTTGACGAGCCAACAGTTTTTCAGCCAGAAAATCCAATGTACTGAGGAGGATCTCCTGGTTTGCAGGATCGCAAGCCCTAAATTTACCTATAAAGCGTTGGATTGCTTCATCTTCCGGGGACATCTGCGATGGGAACAGTGAATTAGGAGAAATCCCCAGCCGCTCAATTAGCTGGCAAAGGGTTTCATAAGTTGTATTCTTTCTCCCTCGTTCTACGTCTTGAATGGTCTTAACCGCCAAATCAGCCTGATCAGCCAGCGCCTGTTGGGTCAATCCGCAGTCTTTTCGTGCCGAGCGAATGCGGTCACCCAAAAACTTAAGCTTATCTTCCGGCATAGTGGTTCACCTCAAATATATTCTATCGTACCGATAAGCGAAAAGGAATCACTCTAAAGTATGTATAGAAAACGTGCTACTATGCCGATTTTTATAATTTAACTTGAATTAAGCCCTGTTGATAGCCAATAAAAAAAACGGCTTCTCACAGCAGGGTTTAATTGAGTTACTGCCTGTGACTTGCTGTCGGAGAAAGTCATGGGCATTTTTCTTTATCCAGAACATAAGAATAGACCGAGGATAATACCAAAAAAATTGGTATTTTCAAAGTACAGCTTTCCGCTCTAAAAACCGCACTAGAGTATATATTAAAACAGCATTATGAATCCTCATATCAAACGGAGTGTTTGAGCGCCAGGAAGTTTCAACAGCTTCCTGGCGTTTTTGTTTGTCGATTTTTAGGAGAATCCCCCGATGGGTATAGATGCCGTGGCCCGCCTTTTATCAGTTTCTGCCCAAAAACTGATGAAAGGAGCATACGGCATTGACCGAAGAATATTGGGTGGCGGTCTTAAAAGAGGAAGATCGTCTATTGAGCAATTCAGATCGCAAGTACCGGTATCACTGTAATTCTCTTGAGAGTATGAGCGAGGAATTGACATTCCAGGAGCGCTGCTTCTACATACAAGAAGATTTTACAGTCCAGTGTGAAATCCGGGACTTCATAGATACCATACAGAATGAGCGATTGGCGGAGGGTTTACGGCATTTAACCGACCGGCAGCGGCAAGTCATTGAGCTTTATTTTTGGAAAGGATATCAATGTAAAGAGATTGCAACGATGTTTGGTTGTAGTCCGGCGGCGGTAACAGATTTGATGCACAGAGTTTATAAACAGCTCCGTGTTTATCTAATGGATAGGTAAAAGCAACGGCAGCATCCCACAAGTTGAGATGCTGTCGTTACTTTTGTCTATTCAGTAATAGAGTTTTTCAAAAAATTTCTTCTACTCCTTAATTTTTCCCCTCTGGCATCTCCGATAAGTAGAGGGACAAGCCCTCAATATAATTTTGGAGGTTATAAGATGGAAAAATTGGTACGAGTCATTAAATTACAACCCGGTGAAGCAGTTGTCATTTTGGCAGAGGACAAGCCTGCGCCCTGCCCGTGCTGCTGTGTCTACATGATGCAGAATGACACCTGCGAGGATGCTCCTTTTCTTGACGGCATTCTGGTGCGGCTGGATGAAGCCGCATAAGGAGTATCCAATGTGCAGAGTTACGATTTTGAATGAAAATGGAATCCCGGTTACGGTTGAAGTATCCCGTGAAATCTATCAGGTATTTGTTGATTACGAGCGTGAAATTGAACGTCAGCGCAAGGCGGATTTTAGACACCGTGACGCCCGTTCCTGGGATACCTGCTTGATCTTTGAAGTATCTACGGAAACGCTGGAGCAGACCTATGAGCGCATAAGGACTTTGCATGAAATCCAGGAAGCTCTTAATGAGTTTACTCCGAAACAGCGGCGGCGCTTCTTGCTCCATTTTGCCTACGGGTATACATACATGGAGATCGCAAAAATGGAGGGAAGCAATAAGTCAACCGTGATGCGTTCCGCAAAGGTGGCGCTGAAGAAAATTCAGAAAAAGCTGGCTGCGTGATGACAACTTTTGCCCGTTCCCAGTCCTTTATAGTGAAAGGGGAAATCTTCCCTTTTCACTCATGGAACCTTGACAAACAGCGGGCAACCGTTCATATCCAGTATTCAAGTTTTTGAGTGCTGCGCCGAGCATCACATAGCACAAACGCCAAGACCCCCTGCGGATGGTCAGAGCATCCGTCAACACGATGACATCAAAGGGGCCGAGCGGTTATTTGGTGGCTGATAACCGGCCTGTGGTGGGCTGGAAAGTGCCATAACACGCAGCATAAGAAACCGTGCCACTCACCGAAACTTACTGCGAATATGGTGTCAACCACCTATCGGCGGTATGCGGCAGTTCAGCAGCCGTCTGGCTGGAAACCCTGAACCGGCTTGGATATTCCCAGTACCGGGGGTGTGCTGATGGGCAGTCCTGCTGTCCAGATAATACGGTATCAAAAATAAGACTAAAGCGGTGCTGCACTGGACTATTCCGGTGCAGCACTTCTTTTTGATATAGAAAGGTGTGATGATGTGGCAGGAGGCTGGCTTTTTCTATCTATGGAGGTAGCCTATGGGAGATGAATGGAGCGGTTTTGCAGATTTACTTGCTAACTTGATTGAGAAGTATGCAGACGAATTGGATATTGATAATTTGCCAGAACCGCCGAAGATAAAAAGGTCAAAGGAATTTAATGCTTTAAAGCGAGAAACTGTTGAAAATCAAAAGGCTGCATGATATAATTGTATCGTGATAATCAAGTCCAAACACCTGACGAAGAAGTGTGCAGCTCTGTAGAGCAGCATCAAATAAATTCGACTTAGGTGTTAAGACAAAAACGAATAACAATTAAGTAGTGCATTGTTGTGGCACTATGAGTGAGGTTGAATATGAACAGAGAAAGAGTGAAAGTGTATACCTATAAAAGAGTGTCAACGACAATGCAGATTGACGGATATTCTCTGGATGCCCAGAAGTCCAGGATAAAAGCCTTTGCTGATTATAACGATTATGAGATTGTTAGAGAATATGAGGATGCCGGAAAATCTGGAAAATCCATTGAGGGACGGATACAGTTCAATCAAATGATGGATGATATTAAGTCGGGAAAAGACGGCGTTTCCTTTGTTCTTGTTTTTAAACTTTCTCGTTTTGGAAGAAATGCGGCGGATGTGCTTTCAACTTTACAGGTTATGCAGGATTTTGGGGTAAACCTTATCTGTGTTGAGGACGGAATTGATTCTTCTAAGGATGCCGGTAAACTGATGATTTCGGTTCTCTCTGCGGTTGCTGAGATTGAGCGTGAAAATATTCGTGTCCAAACAATGGAGGGGCGTATCCAGAAAGCCAGAGAAGGAAAGTGGAATGGAGGGTTTGCCCCCTATGGCTATCAGCTTATTGATGGAGAGTTGCAGATCAACGAGGAAGAAGCGGCTGCAATCAGAGTGATTTATGATCAGTATGTTAATACAGACATCGGCTCCAATGGCATTGCAAAATATCTGGAGAATCATGGAATACGAAAAATCCAACGGCAGAATGGCAAGAACCCTTTGTTCGATGCTCATTTAATTCGCTTGATTCTAAAAAATCCAGTGTACTGTGGGAAAATCGCTTATGGACGCAGAAGAACAGAAAAAGTTCATGGAACCAGAAACGATTATCATCTTGTTGAGCAAGATGATTATTTGCTGGTAGATGGATTGCATGAAGCTATTATTTCTGAAGAAACCTGGCAGGCCGCACAGATTAAGTTACTTGCCCAAGCCAAAAAATATGAGCATGTAAACAAGGGCAAAGATACCAGAACCCACTTGCTTTCAGGTATTGTGAAGTGTCCTATTTGCGGCGCAGGGATGTACGGAAATAAGTGTATCAAGCATAAAAAAGATGGTACAAAGTACAAGGATTTTTATTATTATGGCTGCAAGCATCGTACCATGACACGGGGGCACAAATGCGCGTACAAAAAGCAGATTCGGGAGGAACTGTTAGACGATGCGGTGGCAGAGGTTATTGTGGCATTGGTTAGCAAGCCTAAATTTGCGTCTATGATGCAGGAAAAAATCAATATGAAAGTTGATACTTCAGTGTTGGATCAGGAGATTGCAAACCATGAAAAGCAGCTACGTCAGTTCTATTCCATAAAATCGAAACTGATGGAAGAAATAGATTCCCTTGACCCTGATGATCGTCACTATCTCAAACGGAAAGCAGATCTTGATGATCGTCTTTATCGGATGTATGATAAGATAGAAGATGAAGAATCGCAAATGATTGAGGCAAGAGCCAAAAGACAGGCGATTGAAGCTGAGAAATTGACCGGTGATAACATCTACAAGGTATTGATGTATTTTGATAAATTGTATTCAGCCATGAATGATGTGGAACGGCGTCGAGTAATGGAAACGCTCATCTCTGAAATTCAGATTTATGAAGATCGCCAGCCTAACGGACAGTGGCTCAAATCCATTAAATTCAAGCTCCCGATTATTGAGGAAGATATGGAAATAAGTTTGGACAATGATACACATGTGGAGACGGTAGTACTGCTTTCCCACAAAAAGCCAGACGGACATATCAACGTAAAAGTTGAGTTTGGCGAGGGTGAGGGAAAAGTTCCGCTTGATAATATCGCTAAAAGAGCCGAAGAATACAAGCCCAAGGAACGAGTGACCTACAAAATGATAAAGGAGTACATAGAAGCAAAATACGGCTTCAAGGTACATACCGCATATATCGCAGAGGTAAAGAGAGATTTAGGCTTGCCAATGTATGATGCTCCTAATGCGGTAGAAGAATTGAAACAGCCGAGGAAGCATCCGACGGCGGAGAAAGTGGAAGCGATAAAGGATGCGTTGAAGCATTTTGAAGTGATTTAAT
>ERZ506896.125-NODE-125-length-69182-cov-6.635700_pt1 | contig 69182 bp, 59 predicted proteins | sample MGYA00513176_ERZ506896 | MGnify/ENA metagenome assembly ERZ506896
GCTTATATTTATTAATAAGAGGTAAAATAAGACTCAGGGAATACGAAGAATAGCAAAAGCATTTGCAGGGATCAGTATACCTTGACGAATGCTTTTTTTTGTGAGGAGACCAATAAGAAATGACAGTTGAGATGTTAAAAGGAAAGATTCATCGTGCTACAGTAGTACAGGCCGAACTTGACTATGTTGGAAGTATTACTGTTGATGAAGACCTGCTGGAAGCGGCAGGAATTATGGAATATGAGAAAGTTCAGATCGTGGATGTAAATAACGGAAGCCGATTTGAAACTTATACGATCTGCGGCAAGCGCGGAAGCGGAATGATCTGCTTAAATGGTGCTGCGGCAAGATGCGTAAGTACTGGTGACAAGATTATTATCATGTGTTATGCACATTATGATTCTGAAGAAGCCAAAGAACATAAACCACAAGTTGTTTTTGTAGATGAGGAGAATAAGATCAGCCGTGTTACAAACTATGAGAAACACGGATTACTGAAAGATATGGCATAACTGCAAAAGTGATTGTAACTTATAAATGAAAATGAAATTTGTTGAATTCAGAACAAGAGGCTATCTCCTAATTTTGTTTTAAAAGGAGAACACCATGCAGGTAACAAAAACAGTAAAGGAAACAAGAGATTTAATTAAGAACTGGAAAAGAGAAGGGAAAACAATCGGTCTTGTACCGACAATGGGATTCCTGCACGAAGGACACGCAAGTCTGATCAAAAGATGCCGCGAAGAAAATGATATCGTTGTTGTATCTGATTTTGTAAACCCGACACAGTTTGGACCGACAGAAGATCTGGAAGCATATCCAAGAGATTTTAAACGTGACAGCGAACTCTGCGAGAGCCTTGGAGCTGATGTCATCTTTCATCCGGAACCGGAAGATATGTACCATGATCCGCATGCCTTTGTAAGTATTGATACTTTATCAGATACACTGTGCGGTAAGACAAGACCAATCCATTTTAAAGGTGTATGTACCGTTGTTTCTAAGTTATTTAACATTGTAACACCGGACAGGGCATATTTTGGTCAAAAAGATGCACAGCAGCTGGCAATCATCCGCAAAATGGTACAGGATCTGAATTTTGATATCCAGATCGTAGGATGCCCTATCATCCGTGAAGAAGACGGACTTGCGAAATCATCGAGAAATACATATTTAAGTGAAGAAGAAAGAAAAGCCGCACTTTGTCTTTCAAAAGCTGTAAAGGCAGGGCAGGAAACAATTTGTAAAGGAATCAAGGCAGAAGAAGTATTAACAAAGATGCGCAAGATCATTGAAGCTGAACCTCTTGCAAAGATTGATTATGTATCTATGGTAGATGCACTGGATATGCAACCGGTAGAAATCGTAGAAAAAGACGTTCTGATCGCTATGGCAGTTTACATCGGAAAAACCAGACTGATCGACAACTTTAGCTACGAGGTATAACCTATGGAAAATGTGATGAAAAAAATAGGAAAAGCCAGTTCTTTTCTTACAAAATATATTGGAATTATTATCATCTGCTTCTCTGTGATCGCATTTTTCTGGCGCGATGGGTTCGCGTGGACAACCAATTATACATCCATCTTTTTAGGTGTTGCCATGTTTGGCATGGGACTTACAATCAAGATGGACGATTTTAAGAGAGTTTTTTCAAGACCGAAAGAAATCATGATCGGATTTGTGGCACAATACACGATCATGCCTGTTGTGGCATGGGGATTATGCCAGCTGATGCATCTTCCGACAGACCTTGCACTCGGCGTTATTCTGGTCGGATGTTGTCCCGGGGGAACAGCAAGTAATGTGATCACATATATTGCCGGAGGTGATGTGGCACTCTCTGTTGGAATGACGATCACTTCCACGCTTGCGGCTCCACTGATGACACCGTTATTAGTGTATCTGCTTGCCGGTGCCTGGGTAGAAGTATCTTTCTTTGCAATGGTAATTTCTGTTGTGAAAGTTGTACTGATTCCGGTGCTTCTTGGTATTTTGATCAACTGGATCTTTGGAAAGCAGATTCAGAAAATATCAGAAATACTTCCACTGATTTCTGTTGTATCCATCGTAATGATCATCAGTGGAATCGTATCTGTCAATGCGGAAAAAATCTTAAGCTGTGGTCTGCTCGTACTTGGAGTTGTGGCACTTCACAATCTCTGCGGAATGGGCATCGGGCTTGGCGCAGCAAAACTTTTACATATCGAATATGATAAAGCTACTGCGATTGCGATCGAAGTCGGAATGCAGAACAGCGGTCTTGCGATTTCTCTTGCAACAGCTAATTTTGCAGCCAATCCACTGGCAACGCTTCCGGGAGCGATCTTCAGTGTATGGCATAATATATCAGGCTCTTTATTCGCCGGAATCCGCCGTGGCGGAACTGGTACGAAAGAAGCTTGCCTGGAAGTAACTGAATAGATAGAAAGAAAAGCAAACGAGGATAGAAAACTACTTTCTCCATCCCCGTTTGCTTTTCTTTACTTTCCTAATACTACTGCTATTTTAATCTCTTTCTCTGTCTCACTAAGATCGAATGTTCCTCCATCCTCTACTGTAACATGTACTTCATACAAAGTATCTTCCGACAGTTTCTCTGGAATCGTTCCATCTTCTGTCTGAATCTTCCACAGATCTTCCGGAACCTCTGTCAGCTTACCGTCTTTTCCATAAGCATACAGCTTAATGTCATCCGTTTTGCCTGCAAGCCCCTTCATTCGTATCGCCACAGTCGTACTTGGATGTACATTTTCTACCGTTATCGTATTCAGCCATCCTGCGACATTGCCCTTACCTCCGTCTTTCGTAAATTCTTCCTGCGTTAATATATTTCGCATTGCCTTGTCCAAATCTACTTTTCGGTAAGGCATTTCCGGAAGATATACGAACCGATCCTGCAGTCTGAGGAGTTCAAGATATCCTGTTGGACAGTATAATGCATTTCCACTGTTTCCCGCATACATACCGATTGCCATATTGTTATATCCTGGTTTGTCTGACACATCCATTGAAAATGCAGTCTCACCGGTCTCAAAATCTATCATGATAAACTGCCACATGCCACTGTCCAAGCCCTGAACATAACCGTAAATGTATCCTGTTGCGGTTGAAAGCTTCATCATCGATGTATCCCGGATATCATCTCTGCACCAGATACTCTTCATTTCATATCCGTCATCTGTCTTGATCGTATCAACACGCTCAACTCCCGGCATGACCATTTTATTTCCTTTCTGCAGCCAGTTTACATCATAGATATTTTCATATGTCTGTACAGATGAATCGTTATCTGCGTCCGCAAGCTTCGCACTTCCTGCTCCAAACCAGTTACATACGATTGTGCTGACTGTACCCTCACTGTTATCATATACGATTGCTGAATTTTCTACGGATACCTGCATTTCTTCCGGCAGCTCATCAATAACAGGCGTGCTTGCAACCTTTTCACCTGTCTTCATATCTAATGCTAGCAGATTCACCGGATTCTGATTATCTGTAAACATGACCAGATTGCTAGTTAGTGATGGCGAACATCCACTTCCCCACGCCAGACCGCCTCCGGTCGTTTCATCACCTTCTTTGCTGTCTTTTGCCCCTGCACTTTCATACGGAGTACACCATTCTACCTGTACACCATTATCTGCTTTCAGTAGATAGCAGTTCTGATTTGTTAAGATGACTGCACCCTCTTTCGAAGAAGCTATTCCATTTTCTGCCCCTTCTCCAGGAGTTAATTCATATACAAAAGTAGACGCTGTCAGATCAATCTCTTCTCCATTCAGAATTGCGTTGATCGCGTCTCTGGAAATGTATCCCATCGCACCTTGCTGCTGACGTTCCGGATAGATTCTGAATCCGCCGGTTGCAAACCAAAGATTTCCCTCATAATCAAACACTACGGATAATAAATTCTGATCCAATGTCTTTCCGGTAATTGCCTCTGCTGCTGCTTTAATATCAATATCCAGCACTTTCTCAAATTCCGGCAGCACATTTCCTTCCTCGTCTGTTGCTTTCAACATAAGTACATGATTGTTGCTTGTCGGACACACCAGACGATTATTTTCATCAACAAAGGAATAGGAACTTTGTATCACATATCCTCCACCGTCATGCTGTTTTGGTGAGAAATATCCGATCGTCTGTGTTTCTTCTGCATTGATATCACGAATTGCAAGTCCTCCCAACAACGGAACAACTGAATGTCCATAATTGTCAAAAAATACCGCCGGAGACGCATTTGGATTCACCTTTTCATAAGAAACATTAATTTCTGGGTAAATACCAACAGGCAGTACCTCATCTGTTGAATCTGAATTATAACAATCATGGTGGATATTCGCATCATTTTTTGCCATATAAGGATTCTCATCAATTGCCTTTTTGGTAAGCGGTTTTATCGTTACTCCTGAGCTTACGCTTTCTGTTTTTGTCTGTTCCTGTTTCACCTCACCTGTCTTTGGTTCATTCGCTGAACAGCCTGATGTAACTGCAACTGCTGATATAATAAATGCTAAAAGAATTGTTCGCTTTTTCATATTATTCTGCCTCCTTTTTCTCGTAATCTGTAACTGTTCAGAGCCAAGCAGAATTTCATAAAACAGGTGTAAAATGCTTGCATTTTTAAGACTGTTTTTGAAATTTTATTTGGCGGATACGCCACACCGACGAAATGCGTAGCATTTTGGAGGTTGGCTCTGAACCGTTACATTTTTATTATAAAAAAAGCGCTGTTATTTTCAATTCTTCTGTCACGAATCATGGTAAAAATGGCACGAATTGTAAAAGACACCATCTCCTGACCGAATTACTTTTCAGCCAGAGATGGTGCCTTCGTTATCCACATTCTTCTGTTAAATAAAATCTTTTTTCCACATTTATTTAATGTTTTTCACATTCCGGATGTGGATTTCCCATTCCTTTTCACACTGCGTGCACTCAGCAACAATTTCTCTTCATTTTTAAAAATTAATATACCCCTGCAGCCAGATCGTACCTTTGAACCGTCTTCCGATCTCCGGCTCTCCCATCACGGAATCTGCCGGAACACAGATATCAAATGTCAGTTCATTTACATTCAGGCGCATCTGATACAATCTCACACCTGTCATTCTGTTGATCCTCTCTCTCACCGCCAGGATTTCTCCCATGATCGAATACATATCACATTCTGCTCCAAACGGCATGAAATACGTATCCACAATGGAAAATACATCCTCATTCGCCAATCTCTTTGACACCTTGGAATAGAGATCCATATCGTCAAATGTCAGCGTCTCGATTGCTGCCTGGTCTCCCTTGCGGGCTGCGTTCATCAATTCTCTTCTTGTATCTGACGCACGCTTTTCATTTAAAATCTGTTGCTCATTTTTATTGACCGGAAGCAGAATCATTCCATCTTGTGCCAATCCTGAAAATGTTACAGATGTCTGCACATCCTTTGTAAGACCGGCCTGTTTCTCCCGCATATATTCCACACCATTCTGCAGTGTGAAGATCAGACTGATTCCAATCTTGGAATCCTCACAAAGACCAACATACTGTTCTTTCTCAATCTTTCTCTGCACATCGATTTCTGCATAAGTTGTAACTCCGCTCCCCTCAAAATATGGGAAATAATATGCAGCTTCAAAATGTTCTTCATCATCAAGTTCTCCGCAGAGTGTGATCCCTACATCCTGACCGAACTCTTTCTGGAATTCGCAGAAATCTTCGCCCGGTCTGTAGGATACAATTGTCTGATGCGTAAAATTCTCTTCTACGTCTTTTAAGAGCTTTTTCAGATCTTTTCTTGTTTGAATATTTTCAAATCCAATTGCTTTTAAATACTGATGCATATTTTATTTGCTTTATATTTCTTTATTTGTTCTTTGGTGTAATTTCTTTGTTTCCACCCATGTATGGCTGAAGAACTTCCGGGATTCTTACAGAACCATCTGCCTGAAGATTGTTCTCAAGGAACGCGATCAGCATTCTCGGTGGAGCAACAACTGTGTTGTTTAATGTATGAGCGAAGTAGCTTCCGTTCTCTCCTTTGATACGGATACCAAGTCTTCTTGCCTGAGCATCTCCTAAGTTAGAGCAGCTTCCTACCTCGAAGTATTTCTGCTGTCTTGGTGACCATGCTTCTACGTCAACAGATTTTACTTTCAGATCTGCAAGATCTCCGGAGCAGCACTCAAGTGTACGTACCGGAATATCCATAGAACGGAAAAGATCTACTGTATTCTTCCACAGTTTTTCATACCATTCTTTGCTTTCTTCCGGTTCGCAGACAACGATCATTTCCTGTTTCTCGAACTGATGGATTCTGTAAACTCCACGCTCCTCAATTCCGTGAGCACCTTTTTCTTTTCTGAAGCAAGGTGAATAACTCGTCAGAGTCTGTGGAACCTGATCTTTCTCCAGTGTCTGTCCAATGAATTTACCAATCATAGAATGCTCACTTGTTCCGATCAGATAAAGGTCTTCTCCTTCAATCTTGTACATCATAGCATCCATCTCAGCGAAACTCATAACACCTGTTACAACGTTGCTTCTGATCATGAAAGGTGGGACGCAATATGTGAATCCTCTGTTGATCATGAAATCTCTTGCATAAGAGATAACTGCTGAGTGAAGTCTTGCGATATCTCCCATCAGATAATAGAAACCATTACCTGCTACTCTTCTTGCAGCATCGAGATCGATTCCATTGAATGACTCCATAATCTCTGTATGATATGGAACTTCGAAATCCGGAACAACCGGCTCACCGAATCTCTCAACTTCTACGTTTTCACTATCATCCTTACCAATCGGTACAGATGGATCGATGATATTTGGGATAATCATCATGTTCTTTTTCAGTTTATCTTCTACTTCTTTCTCTTCTTCGGAAAGTTCATTGATACGTCCATTGCTCTCTGCAACTTTCTTCTTCAGAGCTTCTGCTTCTTCGATTTTTTTCTGAGCCATCATTGCTCCGATTTCCTTAGAAGCTTTGTTCTTCTCTGCGCGAAGTGCTTCTACTTCCTGTTTGATTTCTCTGTTTCTCTTGTCCAGTTCAATTACTTCATCAACAAGTGGAAGCTTCTCATCCTGAAATTTATTTTTGATGTTCTGTTTTACTACATCCGGATTATTTCTTACAAATTTGATGTCTAACATGTTATTTACCCTTTCCTGTCTAATTTCTTTTTTACTATTTATTTTCTTGAAAAATAGCTTTCTCAAGACTTTCTCTTTCTTCCTCTGCCAGCTGAATTGTACTCTCACCTTTTACAATATCTTTCACATATGCATAACATCCCTGACGACTATGCATTATATTTAAAATCCATCCAGTATTGTTTTCATCTAACATTGTAATTGCAAAACTTAATTCGCCTCCCATTTCATGGAATGCATCATATTTTACGATTCCGACTTTCTGGTAATGCGTTCTCATTTTATTATAAAGTTCTGCAATCTCCTCACGGTTTTCTTCTACCTGATCTACGACTTCGTCGATCTTGTCAAACCGTTCAAAAATGGATTCCTCCAGTGATTTCCCATTCTTTCCCTTCATAAAGGTATTAAATACTTTTTCCAGGTGTTTATACTTATCATACACTAACACAAGTACGACAAGCAAGGCTACCTGCAAAATAAGTAAAATAAGAAATGCGTAGAATGGATCAATTCCCAGATTGCCAAATACTCCAGTCACTTCTACCATCTCCTTTTTAATTATGCTGGATTGTCATGAGCAACTCATAGATTCTTTCCAGATCATCCGGTGAGTAATACTCAATCTCAATCTTTCCTTTTCCATTTGCTTTCGCATGAACACTTACTTTTGTACCGATCAGACTCTTCATCTGCTCTTCAAGATTTGTGTATACGAACTGATTTTCTACTTCCGGCTTTTTTTCTTCCTTTTTCGGATTCTTCAGAGCCTTCACCAGTTTCTCTGTCTCGCGAACACTAAGCTTCTCATCAAAGATTTTGTTGGCAAGCATGTACTGCTGCTCTTCATCCTCGATTGCCAGAAGAGCTCTTGCATGGCCTGTACTGATCATATCGTCAATGATCATCTGCTGAACTCTGTCATTCAGTTTTAATAATCTCATTGAGTTCGTAACCGCAGTTCTACTCTTTGACACTCGTTCAGCAACTTCATCCTGTTTCAAGTTGAATTCTTTCAACAGTCTCTTATAAGCCATTGCTTCTTCAATCGGATTCAGATTTTCTCTCTGAATATTCTCAATCAAAGAAATCTCAACAATTTCCTGCTCTGTAAATTCTTTTACGATAATTGGCACTTCTTTCAATCCTGCCAGCTTTGCCGCGCGCCATCTTCTCTCACCGGCAATAATTTCATAATAGTCCTTCTTCTTCTGAACAAGAATCGGCTGCAATACACCAAACTGCTTAATTGAATCTGCAAGTTCCATCAATGCATCTTCATCAAAATCTTTCCGTGGCTGTTCCCGATTTGGTTCAACTTTATTTATCTTCACCATGATCGGTCCTGCCTCTAAAATTTCTTCTTTCGGAGCTGCCTTTTTCTCGTCCGCTTTTACAGAAGGTTTTGCGCTTTTAACGTTTTTGTTTGGGATTAGACTATCCAATCCTTTTCCAAGTCCGCTCTTCTTCACAGGCATACTTATTCTCCTTTATTAATCACTTCTTCTGCTAAAAGCATGTAACTCTCTGTTCCTTTGGATTTTGGATCATACAGATTGATTGGAAGTCCATAACTTGGTGCTTCAGCCAATCGGACATTTCTCGGAATAATTGTCTTATAAATATTTTGGTTCAGGTTATCCTTTACATTTTCCACTACCTGTAATGATAAATTTGTTCTTGCATCGTACATTGTAAATACGACACCTTCCATTTCAAGTTTCGGATTCAGTCTATCCTGAACAAGTTCAATCGTATGCATCAATTGACTTAATCCTTCCAGTGCATAATACTCACACTGAATTGGAACAATCACCGAGTCAGAAGTAGTCATTGCATTAATTGTAAGCATGCTCAATGCCGGAGGGCAGTCAATAATTATAAAGTCATAATTGTCTTTTATCTTTTCAACTTCATCTCGTAAAATATATTCCTTATTGTCAACGCCAATCAGTTCAATCTCAGCGGCTGATAAATCAATACTTGACGGAAGCACATCTACACTCAGATTTTCTATTGGTTCCTTGCAAATACACTCCTCAATTTTACACTTACCAATAATAAGTTCATAAATTGTCTTTTCAACCTCATTCTTATCAACGCCCAATCCACTGGACATATTTCCCTGAGGATCCATATCTATAGCAAGCACTTTTTTTCCCGAACTAGCTAAAGAGGCCGATAAGTTGATTGCTGTTGTAGTCTTACCAACTCCACCTTTCTGATTCGCAATTGCTATCACTCTACCCATTATTTTTACTCCTTTCTCTCGGACATTCATTATTATATCACCTTTCTTTTCATTAATCTAGAACTAATCAAATGTTTCACGTGAAACATTGTGTTTTCTCTTCTATTTCTAGTACTACGTTTCGTAAATAACTATATTACACGCGCAGGGTGCGGATTCGATTGTGCAGATCAAAAATGTTTCACGTGAAACATTTGTAAGAGATAAGCCACTTCTTCTATAATTAAACATTAAGATTTTTTCGCTTTATTTGAATTTAAGAATGTAGTATAATAAAGTAAGAGTTTCCTTTAATTCAAACTCTTACTTTTATATAAAAAACCACTATTATAATAAGGAAGGTGAGTAATTTGAGTATCAAGAAAAAACTAACTTTTTTTACTACTTTAGCAGGAGTTTCTCTCGGTGCAATGCATATTGCCAACCGTGTATTAGAATATATCTCAACTGCTGATAAATTAATCAATTCTGATGAATATGAATACTATAACTGGAGATTCGGTAAAATCGCATATAAGAAAACTGGTGAAGGATCACCTTTACTTTTAGTGCATAATCTCAATGTATGTTCTTCTTCCTATGAATGGAGAAACAATATAGAGGAACTTGCCAAATCCCATACTGTATATACAATTGATCTTTTAGGCTGCGGTTGTTCCGACCGTCCGGGATTAACATATACTAATTATTTGTATGTAGAATTAATCACGAACTTTATCAAACATATTATCGGAGAAAAAACTGATGTAATCGTTTCTGGTGAATCCTGTCCATTTGTACTGATGGCCTGTGCAAACGATGAAACAATTATAAATAAAGTTATTATGATAAATCCACCGAATTTGGTAGGCTTGGCAAAGATTCCTACAAAACGTAGTAAATTCATAAAGAATATCCTCTATTCTCCTATTCTGGGTACATTTATCTATAATATGTATGTAAATAAGAAGACAATTGCTCATGCCCTCTGCTCTTCTTATTATACTCAGAATGAAATTAGTGAAAAAGATATTCTCACCTACTTTGAAGCAGCACACAAAGAACATACAAATTCCAAATATCTTTTCGCCTGTCAAAAGACGAGATATACGAATGCAAATGTTCTTCACTGTCTGAATAAATTAAATAACAGCATCTCCATTATTGTAGGAAATAGTAATCCTGAAAATTCTCTGGCAGCCAGTGAATATCAGAACTATCTTCCTTCGATTGAAATTGCAGGAATGGCCAAGACCAAACAACTTCCTCATATTGAAAAATGTGACGAATTCATTGAAAATGTAGAAATTTTCTTGTCAGACGCTGAAGAATGTGAATAGAATATCGCATAAATTAGAAATTTTACTCACATCATATTTTTTCTAAAAATTAGAGTTATCCACATTTTCCACATGAGATATCCACACAGAGTGAATATCTCATGTGGAAAATGTGGATAACTCCTTCTTTTTTTGAGGATATCTTCTTTTTAGACTTATTTTCTGACTATTTCGGCATTTTTCAACAATACACTCAAAAATGAAGACCTGTTCACCAGAATGCCAGTAAACAGGTCCTCCTATATTTGCTTATTTTAATGGTTCTTTTGCCGGTAATCCTGCTTTTCTAGGATATTTTCCCGGTGTCTGCTTTGTTTTTTTGATTTCAACAAGTGCACGACCCATGTCGGTTCCAGGTAATTGGAACTTATCCACATTCTTTACTTTTCCACCTAACAGTGAAATCGCATGTTTTGCCTGCTGGATTTCTTCTTCAGAATCTCCACTTTTATAAGAAACAAAACTGCCATTTACAGCTACAAATGGAAGGCAATACTCACTCAATGTTGACAGATTCGCAACAGCTCTTGAAACGCAGAGATCAAACTGCTCTCTGTATTCCTTTTTCTTTGCAAAATCTTCTGCTCTTCCATGAATTGTACTGATATTTTCCAATCCTAATTCTTCAATTACTGCATCTAAGAACTTAATTCGTTTATTCAATGAATCAAGAAGTACAACCTTCAGATGCGGAAATGCAATCTTCAGAGGAATCCCCGGGAAACCAGCTCCTGTTCCGATATCGATCACGCTCTGCACCTTCTGCATCTCCTGTGTTCTTGCGATTGTCAGACTATCTGTAAAGTGCTTCAGATTCACCTCATCATACTCCGTGATCCCTGTCAGATTCATCACTTTATTCCACTCAACAAGCATCTCATAATACTTGTCGAACTGCTGCTTCTGCTGCTCATTTAATGTGATTCCGATTTTTTCTAATTCTAGATCAAATTTACTCTGTGCGTTCTCTCCCACTCTATTCTCCAATCATTACTTCCCACGGAACAGTTTCAACAATTCGATAATACCGTTCCATAGAATATTATTATAGCATTTTTAGATTCTCATGTATCGCTTTAACTAACACTTTTATTTACTGCTTAAATATACAAGAAGCACGGACACATCTGCCGGTGAAACTCCTGAGATTCTGGATGCCTGGCCGATTGACGACGGACGGATCTTATTCAGTTTCTGCTTTGCCTCAAGACGAAGACTCTGAATCTCATCATAATTAATATTTTCTGGAATTCTCTTGTTCTCAAGCTTCTTAAACTGCTCTACCTGACGCATCTGACGCTTAATATAACCATCATATTTGATATTAATATCAACCTGTTCTTTTACATCATATGGCAGTTCTTCTCTGTGCTTATCGATCGGTGCAATCTTCTCATAAGACAACTCCGGTCTGCGAATCAGCTCTGCAAGTGTTGTTCCTGAGGTCAGCGGTGTGCTTTCATAGGATTCAAGCAATGCCTGTACAGCTTCTGTAGTACCTACATTTGTGTGCTCCACACGCTCGATCTCTTTCTCGATCATCTCTTCCTTTTTCAGCAGTTTCTGGTATCTCTCCTCATCGATCAGTCCCACTTCGTAACCAATCTTTGTAAGACGCATATCTGCATTATCCTGGCGGAGAAGCAGTCTGTACTCCGCGCGTGAAGTCATCATACGATATGGTTCATGACTCTCTTTTGTAACAAGATCATCGATCAAAACTCCAATATATCCCTGAGATCTGTCGATCACGATACCTTCTTTTCCCTGCAGCTTTCTCGCCGCATTGATTCCTGCGATCAGTCCCTGGGAAGCAGCCTCTTCATAACCTGAACTTCCGTTAAACTGTCCACCACTGAACAGACCTTCAATCTCTTTGAATTCCAATGTACTCTTCAACTGTCTCGCATCAATGCAGTCATACTCGATCGCATACGCATTTCGCACGATCTTCGCATGTTCCAGTCCCGGTACACTTCTGTACATTGCATACTGGACATCTTCCGGAAGTGAACTGGACATTCCACCGACATACATTTCATTCGTCTCAAGTCCTTCCGGCTCAATAAATACCTGATGACGGTTCTTGTCCGGGAATTTCACAACCTTATCCTCGATAGACGGGCAATATCTCGGTCCCGTACCTTCAATTGCTCCTGAATAAAGCGGTGAACGATCCAGATTGTCACGGATGATCTCATGTGTTGTCTCATTCGTATAAGTCAGCCAGCAGGACGCCTGATCGATCTGAACACTCTCAGGATCTGTAGTAAATGAGAACGGTACAACCCTCTCATCTCCTTTCTGCTCCTGCATCTTGCTGAAATCAATCGTATTCTTATCAATACGCGCCGGTGTACCTGTTTTGAATCGATACATCTTAATTCCGAGTGCTTTCAGACTATCTGTCAGGTAGTTGGCACTCTGAAGCCCGTTAGGGCCCGTATGTGTGCTTATTTCGCCGTAAATACAGCGTGCCTTTAAATATGTACCCGTACAGAGCACAACGGCCTTACAGCGGTAAATAGCGCCTGAGTACGTCTGTACTCCTGTGATCTTCCCATCCTCTGCCAGGATCTCTGTCACTTCCATCTGACGGATATCTAGATTCTCCTGGTTCTGAAGCACCTGACGCATTGTTTTACTATAATTTGCCTTATCCGCCTGTGCACGCAGTGAATGCACGGCAGGACCTTTTGAACTGTTAAGCATCTTAGACTGGATAAATGTCTGGTCAATGACTTTTCCCATCTCTCCGCCAAGTGCATCCAACTCTCTGACCAGATGCCCCTTTGAGCTTCCTCCGATATTCGGATTGCATGGCATCAGCGCAATACTGTCCACACTGACCGTAAAGATCACTGTCTTAAATCCAAGTCTTGCAGTCGCAAGTGCAGCCTCACAGCCCGCATGTCCTGCGCCTACAACGACAACATCATATTCATCTTTATTTTCCCATACAGAACTTGCTGAATATTTCATTTACTAAATCTTCTCCTATTGATTCTCCGGTAATATTTCCAAGTGATTCATAGGCATCCATCAGATCGATCGAATAGAAATCCTCCGGCATGCCGGCATCAATGCTGAAAATGACTTTCTTCATACTCTCTCTCGCATTGACCAATGCATTTTTCTGTCTTGCATTTGTAATATAAACCTCTTCATTGAATGAGAGATCTCCCTTTAAGAACATTGCTTTCACGGTGTTCTCAAGTTCCTTGATTCCCTGCTCTTCCTTCGCAGAAATCGCAATCACAGGAATCTGCTTCTGAACACCTTTTTGTGAAATCCTTTCGCGGATCATCTCTTCTGTCACTACGGTATCCAGATCCGACTTATTAAGCAGAATCACTGTTCTTTTATCATAAATCAAATCAAAGATTTTTTCATCATTTTCGTCAAGATTTCTTGATGCATCTACAACATAAATAATAAGATCTGCCTCTTTTGCGTATTCTTTCGCCTTATCGACACCCATTTTTTCCACGATATCGTCTGTCTGACGGATTCCGGCAGTATCTATGATATTCAAAGTCAGTCCCTGCAGACGGATTTGTTCCTCCAGAACATCTCTTGTCGTTCCTTCAATATCTGTAACGATCGCACGGTCATGACCAGCTAGAATGTTCAGAAGTGAAGACTTTCCTGCATTCGGTTTTCCAAGAATTACTGTCTGGATTCCCTCTTTCATGATCCTTCCATCATCCGAGGAATCAATCAGTTCTTTCAGCTGCCCGATCACCTCTTCTGCTGCCTCCTTTAGCACCTCACCGTATCCATCGACACTGATATGCTCCGGGTCATCCAGCGCAGTCTCAATAAACGCTGTATGATAAATGATCTTCTCACGGATCTCTTTGATCCTGTTCTTCACACTTCCCTTGAGCTGGCTGATCGAACTCTGTAACGCATACTCATTTTCTGATGTGATCACATCAATGACCGCCTCTGCCTGTGACAGATCCATCTTGCCGTTTAAGAATGCCCTCTTGGTAAATTCTCCCGGCTCTGCCGGTCTTGCTCCCGCCTTTAAGACCGTCTCCAAAACTCTGCTTACAACATAAGTTCCACCGTGGCAGTTGATCTCAACTGTGTCTTCTCCTGTAAATGTGCGAGGTCCGCGCATCACCATCACAAGTACTTCGTCAACTGTCTCATCTCCATCCATTACATGTCCATAATGAATCGTATGCGTTGGCACTTCTGTAATCGTTTCTTTCCCTTTATATACACGATCTGCTATCTCCAGCGCTTCACTTCCGCTGATTCTTACAATTCCGATTCCCGAATTAGTCATACCTGTAGAAATCGCTGCAATCGTATCCTGATTCATGCCTTATTTCCTTTCTGTTTTCTCTTTACATTATTTCCTTTTTTCTATACTTTACATAGAAAAAAGGACGTTCCACACCTCACGAAAGTATCCGTGAAGCGTAAACGTCCTTTCGCTTCCGATTCATAAACAGTATTATTTCTTCAAAGTAATAACAACTTTTCTGAACGGCTCTTCTCCCTCGCTGTGTGTCATCACATAAGGATCTGACTGCAGTGCTGAGTGGATGATTCTTCTCTCATAAGGATTCATCGGCTCAAGTGCTACCGGTCTTCTGTTTCTCTTTACCTTATGTGCAATGTTCTTTGCAAGGTGTCTCAGAGTCTCTTCTCTTCTTGCACGATAGTTCTCTGTGTCAAGCTTTACTCTTACATAACCTTCCTGATGCTTGTTCGCTACACGGTTCGCAAGATACTGCAGAGAATCCAGAGTCTGTCCTCTCTTACCAATCAGGATTCCCATGTGCTCTCCACTCATATCTACACAAAGTGCACCGTCCTGATCGATCTCAGTCTTAAGCTCAACTTCCATGTCCATGGCTTTCATTGTATTCTTGAGGAAATCTTCTACTGCTTTGATTGTCTGAGGCTGAACTTCTACAAGTTTTGTCTCTTTCTTAACTTCCTCTTTTACTTCTTTTTCTACAGCTTTTTCAAAAGCAGCCTTCTGAGGTTCATCCGCTTTCTTTTCTGCAGCTGCTTTCTGAGGCTGAACTGCTTCAACCTTCTTTGGCTCTACTCTCACAGGTTCTTCTACTACAGGCTCTTCTACCTTCTCCTCTTTCGGTTCCGGTTTTCTTCTTGCTTCAATAACTGCCTGCTTCATTCCGATTCCCAGGAATCCTGCGCTTCCCTTCTCGATTACTTCGTACTCCAGTCTGTCGCTTGTTACACCAAGCTGGATCAATGCTTCTGTGATCGCATCATCAACTGTTTTCGCCGATACTCTGATACTACCGTTCATCCCGATTCCTCCATCTTCAAATCCTGACCCGTCTCCTGCTTTTTAAGAGAACGGTTAGGAGTTACGAATCTTCCTTTATTTTTTCTTGCCCTTTTTTCCTTTGGAGCTGCTCTCATCTTCTGCCTTCGGCTGGTTTGTCTGCTGTCCGCTGTTATAACGGCTTACCAGATTTGCCTTAGAAGCAAGGCTTCCCGGCTTAGAATTCTGAGCCTTCTGCTGTGCTTTCTGGATCTTTTCTTCTCTCTCTGCTTCAGAAATTCCAGATTTTCCTTTTGTAACAGTACCCACATTACGAGTACTTGTTGTTGCCATCTTATTGATCTCTTTTGCAGGAGCTCCGTGTTTCTCACGTTTCTTCTGTGCTTTCTCCTGGTTCTCTTTGATCATCTCATCAAGAGACTTTGTGCTGAGATATTTGTTGATTGCAAGCTGCTGAATACATCTTACTGCTGCACTTGCTGCCCAGTAGAGACCAAGACCTGCCGGAAGTGTGAATCCCATAAATACTGAGATCAGCGGCATTGTGTATGTCATTGTCTTCATAGAGCTTGCCATCGGGTTATCTTTGTCATCTCCTGCCGGCTGTGGCTGAAGCTTAACACTGATAAACTGTGTCAGACCTGCAAGTACCGGAATAAGTACTGCAAGGATGATCCCTACAACGGATCCGTTGTGGAATGCAGCTGTCAACTGTGTCAGCGGCTGTTCTCCGATATTAATTCCAAGGAAACTGTTCAGATGAGTAACCTTATCCATTGTCTGCTGTGCAAGATCCGTGATACTCGGCATCTTTTCCATCAGCGCATTCCATGTAGAATCCTGGAATTTATAAAGTACATTTACAATTGTATCTGCCTGAGAATAATCATAAGCCTTTGGGTTCATAAGAACCGGGCTTGCTTCACCGATCGTCTCCATGATCTTCTGGAAGCCATTTGTATTCATGATTGCTTCTGTCACAGGCATATAAACATCTTTAACACCTTTTACATACGTTGGAATATCACGGATAACCGGATACAGCGCGAACAGAATCGGCATCTGGATCAACATCGGGAGGCATCCACCTGTCATGGAAGTTCCATACTTCTCATAAACAAGATTGATCTCTTCCTGCTGCTTCATCATTGAAGCCTGATCTTTCTTTCCTTCGTATTTTTTCTGAATTTTCTTGATCTCCGGCTGCATAACAGCTGACATCTTAGAAAACTTCTGCTGCTTGATTGTAAGCGGAATCATCAATGTATAAATAATGATTGTGAAAATAATGATACAAACACCAATATTCTCAATACCAATCTTACTAAGTACATTGAAGATACCATTCATTACCTGACCTAAAAGCCAGGCAATCTGTTTGATAATCGGCCAGTCTCCATAACCTGAAGCCAAAAGTCCGTATACTTCCATTACTTATCCTCCTTAAGGTACCGGATCATATCCACCTTTTGAAAATGGATTACAGCGCAGGATTCTCCATACCGCCAGAGCCCCTCCCTTGAGTGCTCCGTACTTCTCGATTGCTTCCAACCCATACTGTGAGCAGGTTGGATAATACTTACAAGTGCATCCGCCCTTCATTCCGGACAGATATTTCCTGTAAAAACGAATCATCCATAACAAGACATACTTCATCTGCGCCACTTCCTTATCATTGTCTTATCAGACATATATGTGATGAAGCTTTCCGAGATGGATCAGTGCACTTTCCACATCATGATAATTCTTATCCTTTGCACTTGTTCTCGCGATTACTACTATATCATACCCACATCGGAAATGTTCTTCTGATAATCTGTAACTTTCTCTGATCAATCGGGTAAGATGATGTCTTACCACACTGTTTCCAACCTTCTTACTAACTGATATTCCCAGTCGGTTCTTATTCAGTTCGTTCGGGATTATATACATTACAAGACATTTATTAGCGAAAGATTTTCCATTCTTGTAGACTGACTGAAAATCTTTATTCTTTTTTAAAGACTCAGAAAATTTCATCAATATCCTCTTCATTCCAGATAACAAAAATCCTGTTATCATTTAATATTAAATAGAAGAAAAGGCCACATATATGCGGCCTATGCTGATAACTGTTTTCTTCCTTTTGCTCTTCTTGCTGCCAGAACTTTTCTTCCGCCTGGTGTGCTCATTCTTGCTCTGAATCCGTGAACTTTAGATCTTGATCTCTTCTTCGGCTGAAATGTCATCTTCATATTCTTACACCTCCCTTATGCCTGATATACCTTATAATAAAAGTATTCACAAAATTAACTTCGTTACTGCGCCTCAATATTAAAAGACACTGCTCTTAATTATAGAGGGAAAACCGCATAAAGTCAAGCTTTATCAACAATCTTTCCCTCAATTTCTGGCCTTTTTTCATTTTAAAGAGTTTTTCACATTTTCTGTGAATAATTTCACAGTTCCTCGAACCCCTTATATATCAAGGGATATAACTATTTTTTCACATAATTATACAATAGTTATACAGAAGTTATCCACAAAGTTATCAACATATGTGGATAACTTCTGTATAACCTGTGGAAAACCACTAAATATCGTGTTGATAAAAATTTTTTTATTCATAAAAATCCATATTTATCAACGTTTTAAGATGTTGATAAAGTTATACACACTGTTTTCTCATTGATTCTACAGCTTTTTTGATGTAGAATGTAATGGAGAGACTCTACCATTTTTAGAGTTATCCACATTATTTTAGTACGAAGTTAATAAAAAGTGGCTGTTTTTCACTTTTTTAACAAACAGTTGCTGAAAACATTGTATTTGGGTAGGGGGAAGTCTGCCCTAAAAGCCATAATCAGGAGTTGAATGTGGATAAGTCCTGAATTATTTACGCTGGATTTTCAACCTTTCCATTATAATTTTAAAAAATTAGGAGTTACTATCGATGAACATTGTAGAACAAAACTGGGATCAGGTACTAAACAAGATGAAGCTGGAATATTGCTCATCCAATATTTCTTATACTACATGGATTGCACCACTTACTGTTTATGAAGTCAAGGACAATACCGTATATATTCTCGTCAAACTGAAGGCGAGTCTTGAACATATTCAAGATAAATATCTGCTTCCTTTTAAGGTCTGCATCGCCGAAGTAACCGGTACAGAATATGAAGTGGAATTTGTAACCGACAGCCCGAAAGTGATTAAGGAAAAGAAAGAGTCTTCCGTCCAGAAGACCCGTGTAAATGCGATTTATGAAAAGGCAAACTTAAATCCAAAGTACACGTTCGACACATTTGTCGTTGGAAGCAACAACAATTTCGCTCACGCTGCTTCCCTCGCAGTTGCCGAATCTCCGGGAGAGATCTATAACCCTCTCTTCTTATATGGAGGTGTTGGACTTGGAAAGACCCATTTGATGCACTCCGTGGCACATTACATTTTGGAACATGATCCCTCCAAAAAAGTACTGTATGTCACAAGTGAAACTTTTACGAATGAACTGATCGATGCTCTTAAAGTAGGTAAGAACGGAAATGAACTGGCAATGACCACATTCCGCGAGAAATATCGCAATAATGACGTTCTTCTGATCGACGATATTCAGTTTATTATAGGAAAAGAAAGTACACAGGAAGAATTTTTCCATACATTTAATCACCTTCATGTGTCAGGAAAACAGATTATCATCTCCAGTGATAAGCCTCCGAAGGACATTGAGACACTGGAAGCCAGACTTCGCACACGTTTTGAGTGGGGTCTGATTGCTGACATCTCCTCTCCTGACTATGAGACAAGAATGGCGATTCTTCGTAAGAAAGAAGAACTCGACGGACTTGAGAAATATCATATTCCGGATGAGGTTATGCAGTACATTGCCAATAATATTAAATCCAATATCCGTGAGCTTGAAGGATCTTTGAATAAACTGATCGCTCTTTCTAATCTGGAGAATAAACCGATCGACATTCCTTTGGCTGCTGAGGCCTTGAAGGATATGATCTCACCGGATGATACCCGTGCAGTTTCACCAGAACTGATCATGGATGTAGTTTCTGAACACTTTAATGTACCGGTAACTGAACTAAAAGGTAAAAAACGAAACGCTGAGATCGTTCTTCCACGCCAGATTGTCATGTATCTGTGCAGAAATATGACCGATACACCACTAAAATCCATTGGTGCCCTGCTCGGTGGTAAAGATCATGCTTCCATTAGCCATGGTGTACGCAAAATTGAGAATGATCTGAAGACAGATGAAGCTTTAAACAACACTGTGAATATAATTAAGAAGAAAATCAATCCTGTATAAGGAAGATAACTCTATAAAATGTGAATAACTTGTCAGTTTTTCGCGTTAATTGTGGATAACTTTGTAGAAAACCTGTAGATTTCTATGTGAATAACGTTGGGATAACAAAAATGTGGATTTTTTGCCAAATTTTTTTCCCCACAGTTTCAACACGTTATTTTTCTGTAATCTACATAGTTATCCAAACCCGCAAACCCTTGATTTTAAAGGGCTGCAGGTACTTATCCACTTATCCACACCCCCTAAGGCGGAGGAGACGGAATCGATTTATATAAATATACATAAATTACGCGAGGAAAAAACGTTATCCACATATCAACTGTAACCTTGAAACCTGAAAGGAGTAATCATCAACATGAGAATCATATGCAAAAAATCGAATCTCGTAAAAGGAGTCAGTATTGTTTCCAAGGCAGTACCCTCTAAAACAACAATGCCTATTCTTGAATGTATTCTGATTGATGCAACAACGGATGTAATCAAACTGACTGCCAATGATATGGAACTTGGAATTGAAACTACAATTGATGGAATTATTGATTCCAGAGGTATTATTGCATTAAATGCAAAGATTTTTTCAGAAATTGTCCGTAAACTTCCAGACAATGATGTTGTTATTGAAACAGAATCTGACAATCAGGCAATTATTACTTGCGAAAAAGCGAAATTTAATATCGCAGCCCAGTCAGGAGATGATTTTTCTTATCTTCCGGCGATTGAGCGTGAAGATTTTATTACTATTTCCGAGTTTACTTTGAAAGAAGTTGTTCGCCAGACTATTTTTTCAATTGCTGACAATGATACGAACAAGATGATGACAGGAGAACTTTTTGAGATTGACAATGATGTTCTCAGAGTGGTTTCTCTTGATGGTCACAGAATTTCAATCCGGAAAATCGAACTGAAAGATGCTTATCAGCCGAGAAAAGTAATTGTTCCTGGAAAAACTCTTCAGGAAATCAGCAAGATTATTGGCGGTGAAGCGGATGCTGAAGTTGAGATTTCGTTTACAAAAAATCATATTGTTTTTGAATTTGACAGAACATTGGTTGTTTCCAGACTGATTGAAGGTGAATATTTCCGAATTGATCAGATGCTGTCCAGTGATTATGAGACAAGAGTACATGTGAATAAAAAAGAACTGTTAGATTGTATTGATCGTGCAACTCTGCTTATCAAAGAGGGAGACAAAAAGCCGATTATCATTGACATCAAGAATGAATCAATGGAGTTGAAGATCAAATCACAGATTGGATCTATGGATGAACTGATTTTCTGTACAAAAGACGGAAAAGATCTGATGATTGGATTTAATCCAAAGTTTTTGATCGATGCACTTCGTGTGATTGAAGATGAAGAAGTAGACTTGTATTTTATGAATGCAAAAGCACCTTGCTTTATCAAAGACGAGAATCAGTCTTACATTTATCTGATTCTTCCAGTCAATTTTAATGCAGCTGTCTAAACTCAGAAAATAATAGATTATGCGGAGCAGACGCCCTGCTCTGCAATTTTTTGACTTTTCAAAATCTAGAAAATTAAAAGTTTAAAAATATTTAAAAAGTTTAAATGAAAAATAAAGATCAAAAACACTGATAAAAATTAACTAAGGAGTGATAAGAAATGGAAATAATCAAACTGCGCCCTCAGGATGAATTCATTAAACTCGGTCAGGCGCTCAAGGCAGCCGGGTTAGTTGAAAGTGGTGTTGAGGCTAAGGACGTAATTCAGAACGGGCTTGTTCTTGTAAACGGAGAAATTGATACGAGACGCGGAAGAAAGCTTTATCCGGGCGATACAGCTTCTTTTGATGGAAATGAAATAAAAATTGAAAAATAATTAAAAAACGTGTAGAATAACATGTGAGAGGTTTTCTCGCTCGTGTTATAACGTGATGGCGGGGAAATTATGATAATCAAGTCTTTAAAGCTGAAAAATTACAGAAATTATGATTTATTAGATTTGACCTTTGATCCGAAAACAAATATTTTGTACGGTGACAATGCTCAAGGAAAGACAAACATACTGGAAGCATTGTATTTGTCTGGAACGACGAAATCTCACAGAGGAACGAAGGATCGGGATATGATACAGTTTGGGCATGATGAATCCCATCTGGAGACAGTAGTTGAGAAAAAGGGAATCATTTTCCAGATCGATATGCACCTGAAGAAAAACAGTCCGAAGGGAATTGCAATCGATAAGGTACCGATTCGCCGTGCAAGTGAGTTATTCGGTATTGTCCATTTTGTTTTCTTTTCTCCGGAGGATCTTAATATTATCAAAGAGGGTCCGGCAGGAAGAAGAAGATTTATTGATCTTGAGCTTTCCCAGCTTGATAAGATCTATCTGAATAATCTTTCGAACTATAACCGTATTATTAACCAGCGTAATTCACTTTTGAAGGATATCTATGGCTCGAACCAGCAGCATTTGCTGGAGACACTGGATATCTGGGATATGCAGCTGGCTGCTTATGGAACAAAGGTTTTGGAAAGAAGAAAAGAATTTGTACGACAGGTGAATGAGATTATTTCAGAGATTCATTTCCGTCTGACAGGCGGGAAAGAACAGCTGTCATTGACTTATGAATCAAGTATTGGTGAGATGTCGATGGAGCAGGCTCTGAAGAAAAACAGGGAGAGGGATCTGCGGATGAAAAGTACGTCTGTAGGTCCTCATAGAGATGATCTGTGTTTCCTGTCAGGAGATTTGGATATTAGAAAATTTGGTTCTCAGGGACAGCAAAGAACAGCTGCGCTGTCGCTGAAATTAGCTGAGATTGAACTGGTGAAGCGGATCATTGGGGATACGCCGATCCTGTTATTAGACGATGTTTTGTCTGAATTAGATAAAAACAGGCAAAACTATTTACTGGATAGTATTCATGATATACAGACGGTGATTACTTGTACGGGACTGGATGAGTTTGTAAATCATAGATTTTCTATCAATAAGATATTCCATGTGAAAAGTGGACATGTAGCAAAAGAAAACTAGGAGGTTTAAGAATGGGTGCATCAGGTACAGAATTTGACGCTGAATACGGAGCGGACCAGATTCAGATTTTGGAAGGATTGGAAGCCGTAAGAAAAAGACCGGGTATGTACATTGGCAGCACTTCCGTCAGAGGACTTCATCATCTGGTTTATGAGATTGTAGATAATGCGGTGGATGAGGCTCTGGCCGGATACTGTGATAAAATTCAGGTAGACATTAACAAAGACAATTCGATAACGGTCACAGACAATGGGCGTGGAATTCCTGTAGGAATCAACCATAAGGCAGGACTTCCTGCAGTTGAGGTTGTATTTACAATCCTGCATGCCGGTGGTAAATTCGGCGGTGGAGGGTACAAGGTATCCGGAGGATTGCACGGAGTAGGTGCATCTGTTGTTAATGCTCTTTCTGAGTGGCTGGAAGTAGAGATTGCCAACGAAGGAAAGATTTATAAACAGCGCTATGAGCGTGGTAAAGTATGCTATAAACTCAGAGTTGACAGAGATTGTGAGCCGGAGATGAGAGGAACAAAGGTTACTTTCCTTCCGGACAAGGAAATCTTTGAGGAAACAGTATTTGATTATAATACACTGAAACAGCGTTTCCGTGAGATGGCATTCCTGACAAAGGGATTGAAGATTCACTTAAGAGATCTTCGTGAAGAAAAGATCCATGAGCATATATTCCACTATGAAGGTGGTATTAAAGAATTTGTAACATACCTGAACAAGAGTAAAACTGCGCTCTATGAGCAGATTATTTACTGTGAAGGTATGAAAGATAATGTTGCAGTTGAGGTTGCTATGCAGCATAATGACTCCTACAATGAGACTACTTACGGTTTTGTAAATAATATTACAACGCCGGAGGGTGGTACTCATATTGCGGGATTCAGAAGTGCATTGACCAAGGTATTCAACGATTATGGCAAGAAAAATAAGCTGCTGAAAGAGAATGAGCAACTTTCAGGAGAGGATATCCGTGAGGGACTGACTGCGATTGTCAGTGTCAAGATTGAGGATCCTCAGTTTGAAGGACAGACAAAGCAGAAACTTGGAAACAGCGAAGCACGTGGAGCTGTTGATAATATCGTCAGAACACAGCTGGAGATCTTCCTGGAGCAGAATCCAAGTGTTGCAAAGATGATCATCGAAAAGTCTGTTATGGCACAGCGTGCCCGTGAAGCAGCCAGAAAAGCAAGAGATCTTACAAGAAGAAAGTCAGCTCTTGAGGGAATGTCCCTTCCGGGAAAACTGGCAGACTGTTCAGATAAAGATCCGTCCAAGTGTGAGATCTATATCGTCGAGGGAGATTCCGCCGGCGGTTCTGCGAAGACAGCCAGAGACCGTGCAACTCAGGCAATCCTGCCACTTCGTGGTAAGATTCTGAACGTAGAGAAGGCACGTCTTGATAAGATTTATGGAAATGCTGAGATTAAGGCAATGATCACAGCATTCGGAACGGGAATCCACGAAGATTTTGATATCAGTAAGCTGAGATATCACAAGATTATTATCATGACCGATGCCGATGTTGATGGAGCGCACATCAGTACACTTCTTTTGACATTCCTGTATCGTTTCATGCCGGATCTGATCAAAGAGGGATATGTATATCTTGCGCAGCCGCCGCTGTATAAGCTGGAGAAGAACAAGAAGGTATGGTATGCATACAGCGATGACGAACTGAACCAGATTCTTACAGAAGTTGGTCGTGACAGCAACAATAAGATCCAGCGTTACAAAGGTCTTGGAGAGATGGATGCAGAGCAGCTTTGGGAGACAACTATGGATCCGGAGCACAGAATCCTCCTGCGCGTAACAATGGATGATGAGACCTCTTCTGAGCTTGATCTTACTTTCACAACCCTTATGGGAGACAAAGTAGAACCAAGAAGAGAATTCATCGAAGAAAACGCAAAGTATGTACAAAACCTGGATATCTAGTAGTTATAGCGACACAACAGGTAGATTCAGTCAAGCATGTTTCAAGTTTACTTGAAAGCATGATTGGATGAATCTATCTGGGTTGGCATTAGAAATGCCAACCCAGCGAAAAAATCGCCAGATTTTTGAGCTGTTGTGGAGCGTAAGAACGCGAAGACCAGCCAGATTTTTGAGCTGGTGTGAAGCGTGAAAATGCGAAATCCAGTCAGATTTTGAATATGATAGACTGACCCTAGAAAAAAGGAGACAAGTGATGGAAGACAATATTTTTGACAAAGTCCATGAAGTCGATCTGAAAAAGACGATGGAGACTTCATACATCGACTATGCCATGAGCGTAATCGCTGCCCGTGCTCTTCCGGATGTTAGAGACGGACTTAAGCCGGTACAGAGACGAATTCTGTACTCAATGATAGAATTAAATAATGGACCGGACAAACCGCATCGTAAATGTGCGCGTATTGTCGGTGATACGATGGGAAAATACCATCCTCATGGAGACAGCTCGATTTATGGAGCTCTCGTTAATCTTGCACAGGAGTGGTCTACACGTTATCCTCTTGTAGATGGACACGGAAACTTTGGTTCAGTGGACGGTGATGGCGCTGCTGCAATGCGTTACACAGAGGCACGTCTGAGTAAGATCTCTATGGAGATGACAGCGGACATTAACAAAAATACCGTAGATTTTATCCCCAACTTTGATGAAACAGAGAAGGAGCCTACTGTACTTCCGTCCAGATTTCCGAATCTTCTGGTAAATGGAACATCAGGTATCGCAGTAGGTATGGCAACGAATATCCCGCCGCATAATCTGCGTGAGGTTATTTCAGCAGTTGTTCAGATCATAGATGATCAGATTGCAGATAAAGAAGAGACGACAATCGAGGAAATCCTTGAAATCGTAAAGGGACCAGATTTCCCTACAGGTGCGGAGATTCTTGGTACAAGAGGAATTGAAGAGGCATACAGAACAGGACGCGGTAAGATCAGAGTGCGTGCGGTGACAAACATTGAGCCAATGCAGAACGGAAAGAACAGAATTATTGTTACTGAGCTTCCGTATATGGTAAATAAAGCACGTCTGATCGAAAAGATCGCTGAGCTTGTAAGAGATAAAAAGATTGATGGAATCACTGATTTAAGTGACCAGTCTAACCGTGAAGGTATGAGAATCTGTATTGAGCTTCGTCGTGATGTGAATCCGAATGTAATTCTGAATCAGTTATATAAACATACACAGCTTCAGGATACATTTGGTGTGATCATGCTGGCGCTCGTTGATAATCAGCCGAAGGTTATGAATCTTCTTGAGATGTTGCAGTACTACCTGCGTCATCAGGAAGATGTTGTGACAAGAAGAACACAGTATGACCTGAATAAAGCACAGGAGAGAGCTCATATCCTGGAAGGATTACTGATTGCTCTGGATAACATTGACGAAGTCATCCGCATCATCCGTGGTTCTAAGAATGTTCAGGAAGCAAAAGCAGAATTGATCAAACGCTTTGGACTCAGTGATGTCCAGGCACAGGCAATCGTAGACATGCGTCTGCGTGCACTCACAGGTTTGGAACGTGAGAAGATTGAAGCTGAATATGCAGAGCTTATGAAGAAGATTGAAGAGTATAAAGCAATTCTTGCTGATAAAAAACTTCTTCTTGGTGTGATCAAAAAAGAGATTCTTGTAATTGCTGAGAAATACGGTGATGACAGAAGAACTAAGATTGGATTTGATGAATTTGACATCTCCATGGAAGATCTGATTCCGCGCGAGAATGTCGTAATTACAATGACAAAACTCGGATATATCAAGAGAATGTCTATGGACACATTCAAGAGCCAGAATCGTGGTGGTAAAGGTATTAAGGGAATGCAGACTCTGGAGGATGATTACATCCGGGAACTGTTTATTACAACCAGTCACCATTACATTATGTTCTTTACGAACACAGGCCGTGTCTACAGACTGAAAGCTTACGAGATTCCGGAGGCAGGAAGAACTGCACGTGGAACAGCAATCATTAACCTACTCCAGCTGATGCCGGAAGAGAAGATTACTGCGATCATTCCGCTTCGTGAGTATGAGGAAGGCAAGTATCTGTTCATGGCAACGGAGAAAGGTCTTGTGAAGAAGACTCCGATTCAGGATTATGCAAATGTCAGAAAGACAGGACTTGCGGCAATCGTACTGCGTGAGGATGATAAGCTGATCGAAGTTAAGATCACAGATAATACAGAGGATATTTTCCTCGTTACAAAATACGGTATGTGTATCCGTTTCAATGAGACAGATGTACGTTCCACAGGTCGTGTTTCTATGGGTGTACGCGGTATGAACCTGACAGATAATGACGTTGTGATCGGTATGCAGATCGAAAGCCAGGGCAAAGATATGCTGATCGTATCTGAGCGTGGTATGGGTAAACGTACAGACATGGATGAATTTACTCGTCAGAATCGTGGCGGTAAAGGTGTGAAATGTTATAAGATCACAGAGAAGACAGGAAATGTTGTCGGAATGAAAGCTGTAGATGAAGACAGTGAGATCATGATCATCAACACAGAGGGAATTATTATCCGTATGAAGTGCTCTGATATCTCTGTTTACGGCAGAATCACATCAGGTGTAAAACTGATCAACCTGAAGGAAAATGACACTGTAGCGAGCGTTGCGAAGGTGAGAAAGGCTTCTGCCGAGATCGACGGTGAAGAAGTTGAGATTTCTGATGAAGATGAGTCTGAAAAATCAGAGGAATAAAGTTGTTATGTTTTACAGAAGATTGTAAGCTGTCCTGAAAAATAAAAAGATAAGAGAAAGTGGATGGAGTTTACTTGATTACAGTGAACTTTATCCGCTTTCTTTTTTGAGTATAAAGAATTGAAAATGGAATCAAAAGGAATAAAAAAGAGACGGAAAAAATAAAATAAATCAAGAAAAACAGATTGGAAGAGTGAAATGAAAAAGAAAACAGGATACTTTTTTCTCAAGTTTTTTATACGGGCAACCATAGGAATGGCGTTGATTTTTATAATAAACAAATATGTTCTTCCAGCAGAATCTTCAATTAATGTCGGTTTGAATCCGATGACCTTTTTGACATCCGGAACCCTTGGAATTCCTGGGGTTTGTCTTCTTTATAGCATTACATGGTATCAATTTTTGTGAGTTTTTTACAAAAACATTATATTTTTAATTTTGGTATGGACAAAACAGAAGTGCCCGTATATAATCTCACTTACCAACAGAAAATCATCTGTTGCAGCATCAGTGAATTGGGGAATTACTGATGTATCTTTTGCATCGAAGCGTTGGACCTTCGGTACAATTTCTTTATTCAGGCTGTATGATCGCAGCAAAGTTTCGAATTATGACAATTGAGCAAAGAGCAGTAAGAAGAACTGCTGAGAATTTTGTGATTTGTGATACACAAAAGAGTTATTCAGAAAATCTGTTCAGAAGATTATCTGAGAAATTATCCGGTTATTTTCAGTTTCATGTATTTCATGATATTGAGAATCTGAAAATAGCAGCCAAGAGTATGCAGGTAAATATTCTGCTGATCGGAGAAGAGTATGGAAAAGAAGATCGGGATGAGATTCCGGCAAGACAGAAGTATCTTCTGATCGGCGAGAAGATTCCGAACGAGAGAAGTCCCACAGAGATTCCATTCTTCCGGTATCAAAGTGTCAGCAGTATGCTGGAACTTTTACTTCAGGAAAAAGATCAGGAAAATTCAGAAGTACAGACGCATCAAATCCAACTTGTCTCAGACAGATCGCAGACAGTGAAAGCAAATGTAAATGGTCTGATTGGGATCTATTCACCGGTTCATCGAATCGGGAAGACAAGGTTTGCCATGCGTATGGGACGAGTTCTTTCAGAATCGATTCCTACGTTGTATCTGAATCTGGAAGGATATTCAGGATTAAATTATTACCTGCCGGAAGAATCCGGAATGAATCTTGGAGATCTGCTGTATTACATGAAGCAGGAAAGTATCAATCCGGTATGGAAGATCAGTACTTTGATCAGCCATATGAATGGGGTGGATTATATCGCACCGATCCGGGCAGAACAAGATTTCAGAGAAGTGACAAAAGAAGAATGGAATCAACTTTTGGATCTGATTCTGGAGAAGAGTATTTACAAAGTGATCATTCTTGATCTTGGAGATACGGTAGACGGTCTGTATGATCTGTTAGGAAGATGCAGCAAAGTTTATACGCCTTACATTGAGGAAGGTGCAGCAAAAGCAAAACTCAATCAGTATGAAGAGAATCTTAGATTAGCAGGATATGGCGAGATTCTTAAGAAGACGGTAAGACGCAGAATGGGAAAGCCAAGAAATCCTGTTGCTTTAGAAGCATCTGCGAGTAAAATTACAGAATTTCCAGACAGAGAAAGGAAGTCGTAAGGATGATTAGAAAAGAGCAGCTGTATGAACAGATCCTGGAACAAATCGATCTTACGAAGGAGACGGATGATGAAGAACTGCAGGAGCTGATTCGCACAGTATTGGATGAGGCAGCAGATGAAGAATATATTTCGTTGAGTGATAAGATCAGAATCGGGCGTGAGTTATTCAACTCTTTTCGTAAACTGGATGTTCTGCAGGAGCTTCTTGAAGATGATTCGATTACAGAGATTATGGTAAATGGAATCGACCATATTTTTTATGAGAAAGAAGGAAGAATTTTCCGGTCTAAGAAGTGTTTTTTGTCTCAGGAGAGATTACTGGATGTGATTCAACAAATTGTAGGTGAATCGAACCGTTATGTAAATGAGGCCTCTCCGATTGTGGATGCAAGGCTGAAGGATGGATCTCGAGTAAATGTTGTATTGAATCCGGTTGCTGTGAATGGACCAATCCTTACAATCCGAAAGTTTCCATCGGAAGCAATTACGATGGAAGAGCTGATCCGTATAGGTAGCGTAACTGATGATGCCGCTAACTTTTTAAAAAAGCTGGTAGCAGCAAAATATAATATTTTTGTCAGTGGTGGAACAGGAGCAGGAAAGACAACTTTCCTGAATGCGTTGTCGAACTATATACCAAAAGGAGAACGCCTGATCACGATCGAGGATAATGCAGAGTTACAGATTCAAGGAGTTCAGAATCTGGTGCGCTTAGAAGCACGCGGACCGAATGCAGAAGGAGAAGGGGCTGTAACCATCAGAGATTTGATTAAGTCAGCACTTCGTATGAGACCGGATCGAATTGTTGTAGGAGAAGTAAGAGGAGAAGAGACGGTAGATATGATCTCTTCAGCAATGTTGAATGGTCACAGTGGTTCAATGTCAACAGGACATGCCAATAATCCAACAGATATGTTACACAGACTGGAAACAATGATGCTGATGGGGATTGATCTTCCGTTACAGGCAATTCAAAGACAAGTTGCATCGGCACTTGATATTATCATTCATCTTGGAAGACTTCGAGATAAGACAAGAAAGGTTTTGCAGATTGTAGAAGTGGAAGGTTATGAAGATGGAAGGATCCAGACAAAGGTTCTTTATGAATTTAAGGAGGAGGGGATGAAGAATGGAAAGATACAGGGATGCCTTATGAAGAAAAATGAAATCACGAATAAAGAAAAACTCCTGGCTGCAGGATATCACACCATCTGAATATACTGTCGGAATCATAAAATGTACGGTGAGATTTCTTCTGATTTTGTATTTGTTTTATGAATCGATACTTCCGGCAATTCTCCTGTTCCCGTTATGGTTCTTATACATGAAGGAGTGGATGGAAGAGAAAGCAATCGGAAAAGAACAGGAATTCAGGAGGCAGTTCAGAGATAGTATCCAGACAATGGCGGGGGCACTTAAGGCAGGATATTCTGTAGAGAATGCAATCAGGGAAACAAATCGTGATCTGATCGGAATGTATGATGCGAATACAAGGATTCGAAAAGAATATGGTCAGATGGTAAGGAAGCTGGATCTGAATCTGTCAGTTGTAACCGTATTGAATGAATTTGCAGCTGAAGTAAAGCAGGAGGATGTGACGAATTTTATTACAGTTTATGCAGCAGCTAAGGTCAGTGGCGGGGATTCAATTGCGATTATCAGAGATGCGGCCAGAACAATCGGAGAGAAGATCGATACAGAACGTGAGATACAGACCATGCTAGCTGCGAAAAAGCTGGAATTTGAAATCATGAGCGTAATCCCATTTATAATGATTCTCTACATGAAGATGACATTTGGTGAATTCTTAAGTGTCCTGTATGGTACATGGACCGGATGTATCGTAATGAGCATTTGTCTTGTGCTTTATCTTGGAGCATATAGGTTTGGAAGGAGGATTCTACAGATTGAGATTTAACAAGAAGTGGAAAAAAGTACTTCAGCCTGACAAAGGAAAATATGGAATCTATAAAAAGACAGGAATTGTTCTTTTATTGTCAATCGTAATGTTTAGTGCAGTGTATGTCACAGATAATCATCGTCAATTAGCACAGGATGAAAATGGAAATCGGATTTTGGAAAGAAAAGGACAGGGAGAAGGAAAAAAGACAGAAAACATCCAGATGGAGACAGGCGAGTGGAAAGAGAAAATAAAGGTTCAGATTTCGGAAAAGAAGTATGCAAAAGAAGAGATTGGAGAACAGCTTTCTAAGGCGGCAGAAGAACTTCCAGCTCAGATCCTTGGTGAAAACAAAAGTCTGGATGAGGTCAGGTCAGACCTGAATCTTATTATGGAAATTCCACATACGGGAATCAGCGTGTCATGGGAACTTGATAACTACGAGGTTATGAACAGCAGAGGTGTTTTAAAGCAGGAGAAGCTGACGGAAGAAGGAACACTCGTCAAATTAACCGCTGTTCTTCGATATGATGAGGAAAAAATGTCCTGTGAATTTTATGCACACCTGTTTTCCACACCGTTGTCAAAGAAGGAAGGTGTTCTGAAAAGGATATCCCAGGAAGTAGAAAAAGCAGATCAGGAACAGCGGGAAAAGGATTACCTGATATTGCCAGATCAGGTAGATGGAAGAAAATTATCCTGGAAGCCTGTGAAGGAAATGAGAGCATTTGGAATTCTTTTACTTGGTGGAGTGATGATTGTATTCCAATTTACAGCAGAGAAACAAAAGCAGAAAGAACAACGAAAGAAAGAAATTAGACAGATGCAGTTTGATTATCCGCAGTTGATCAATAAATTCAGTCTGTATATAGGGGCAGGAATGACAGTGAGAAGAGCCTGGATCCAAATTGTAAAAGAATATGACAAAGAGAAACACTATCTTGGAGAAAGAACAGTGTATGAAGAGATGAGATATACAATGAATGAACTGAAGAATGGAAGACCGGAAAGTGAATGCTACGAGGCATTTGGAAGGAGGTGCGAGAGTCCGGTTTACCGAAAGTTCGGAATGCTTTTAAGTCAGAATTTAAGAAAAGGAACCAGGGGACTGACGAATCTGTTACAAAGAGAGGCGCAGGAAGCTTTTGAGGAACGAAAAAATATGGCAAAGAAACTTGGTGAAGAGGCAGGAACAAAGTTGATGATACCGTTGTTTCTTATGTTGGCAGTCGTGTTCGTGATTGTGACTGTTCCAGCGTTTTTGACGATTCAGATTTGAGAAAAAGAGAGAAAAGAAGGAGAGATACAAGATGAGAAAATTATTGATAAGAAAAAATAAAGATAAGAAATATGTTGCCGCGATCACAACAATTGAACTGGTTTTAATTCTGGTTATATTAATTGCGCTTCTGCTGATTTTTAAAGAACAGTTGATTAGTTTGATCACTACGATTTTTGAGAAAGTGACATCAGAAAGCTCCGGCATATAGCATGCGGTCCGTAAAAGGCGAAATTACTGTATTTTTAAGTTTATCATTTACTTTGTTACTTTCATTTATCTTTGGAATTCTAGAGTCTGCTGTGATTCAAGGATCAAAAAATCTCAGCAGAATTGACACAGATCGGGCAATCTACTCCGTTTTCGGAGAATATCATCAGGAACTTATGGAACAATATCATGTTTTTGGAATTGATCTTGGTTACAGGACAGGAAATTATGAAGAAGAAAATCTGATCCAGCGTTTGCATTATTACAATTCTGGTTCTACAGATCATCAAATCAAGGGAATTCAGTATTTGACAGATCAATCCGGACAGGCATTTCGAGAACAAGTGCTGGCTTATATGGAACAAAGGTATGGAATGGATCTGGTTAAAAAGTTTACCGGAACAACAGAAAAATGGGAACAGACAGAGACAGAAGAATCTGATATGGAAAAGAAAACAGATGAAATGACAGATGCAATGGAACGGGTGAATGACAGTCTTGACGCATCCGGCAGTCAAACGGAAGGAGAAGACATGGAAGAAGGTCCAAGTTTGCCAGATGAGGAGAATCCGTTTCGTATTATGCAAAAAATAAAAAAAGAAGGAATTCTTTCTGTTGTGATTCCGAAAGGAAAAAAAGTATCTGAAAAGAGTGTTGATTTGTCGGGGCAGGCATCAAAGAGAACTTTGAAAAAAGGATATGGGACATTCCCAACAAGAAAAGGACTTGATCAGACAACGGAGAAACTTCTGTACAACGAATATCTTCTCAAAACATTCGGCTATGCATTTCGGCAGGATTCAGAACAATCAGAAGGAACGGATGAGAGTGGAGAGAAGGAATGGCAGTCTGATCGGTCGGATGCTTTAGCATACGAACTGGAATATATTCTACAAGGAAAAGGATCAGATAAAGAAAATCTGGAATCCGTGTTATTTCGTCTTTTTCTTCTGAGAATATCAGGAAATTATGGCTGTCTGGCAAAGGATATGGGACGAGTGGCAGAGGCAGAAGCGCTGGCTGTGACAATATCTGCACTACTACTGATGCCTGAAGCGGTAGAAGCTTTGAAACAGATGATACTTGTTGCGTGGGCAGGAGGAGAAAGTGTTATGGATCTTCGTTGTCTTTTGGATGGAAGAAAAGTTCCACTGGTAAAAAGTGCAGATAAATGGGTTGTTTCTCTGTCACAGCTGCCACTTCTTCTGACAGATGGTGGAAGTGTAAGGGGAAATGATTCAGGAGAAGGAGTCGGATATTCCGATTATATCAGGATGTTTCTCTTTTTGAAATCGGTGCCGGAAATTACAATGCGGACTTTAGATTGTGTAGAAGAGGCACTCCATTCCAAACATATTTTGTTTCAGGCAGATCAATGTGTGACTAAATTAGAAATACAGAATAAGATAATCGTTTATAAAAATCTAAATTACCAATATCCGGTTTATTTCGGATATGAATGAAGCTAGAATTACCTCCGGTGCAGATGCCCTTTCAGACCTTCTTTTGTACACCCCAAAACGTACACTCAGAATCCTGCAATCCCTCTTGCAGGAAACCCACACACTTTAGAAAGGAAAAGCTGCGATGTCAAATAAACAGGTAAAAAATACCAGTCCAACAAGAGAAAGGGCATCTGCACCGGGGGTAAGAGCAAGTGTAACAATAGAAGCTGCATTTGCAGTTCCCCTCTTTATGTTTGCAGTATTAAGTTTGATTTTTTTAATTGAAATCCAGAGTATACGAGGCTGTATCCATGCAGCAGGAAGTGATGCAGCCAAACAGGCAGCAGAGTCAACGGCTGTCCTTCCTGTATTGAATACAATTCAATTAAAATCAGATCTGGTAAATCTGATTGGAGAAGAAAGAATTGAGAGAAGTATTCTGAATGGTGGTACATCAGCTATCAGTTGCTGGAAGTCTTATTGGATTCCGGGAACAGAAGAGATAAATGTTGTTATCGAGTACAAGATAAAGATTCCGGTTCCATTAATGAAAAGTCCTTCGGTGAAGTTGAAAGATGAGTTTAAAGTTAGTGCATGGAATGGTTATCAAAAAGATAGAAAGGGAAATGAAGACGGACAGATTGTCTATATCACAGAAAAAGGAACAGTATGGCATTCAGATTATCAGTGCAGCTATCTTCAATTATCTATTCAATATGTTCAATACTCAGAATTACAAAATATGAGAAATGAAGGTGGAGGAAAATACCATAAATGTGAGCAATGTGTTTATGGACAGGCAATGAATGGTGTATATATTACCAGTTATGGAAACCGGTATCACAACTCATTGAATTGCAGTTCTCTGAAGAGAACAATACGTGCAGTTCATAAAAGTGAAGTAGCAGGAAGAGGAGGATGTTCTAAATGTGCAAAATAATGAATGTATTCGGGCAAAATGGAAGGGAAAATCTATGGATGTTTTTTCAAGCTGTTATAGCAGTGTATCTGTTGGTTTTGTCTGTGATAGATATTCGTTGGAAGAAAGTAAGTGTAAGAAGTCTTTTGATTTTGCTTGCGATTGCAGTTTTATGTCAGGTACTATGCAGCAAAGGAGAACTCAGGATGATGGTAGCCGGTGGATTGTGTGGAGGAGTATTTCTTTTTTTAAGTTGGTTCACACAAGAGTCATTTGGTTACGGAGATAGCATATTGATTCTGGTCCTTGGAATTTTATCTGGTGGATGGAATCTTCTTTGGATTCTGTTTGCTGCATTTCTGATCGCATCTGTTTACGGAGGAATTATGATCGCACGAAAGAAGTATACAAGAAAAAATTCATTTCCATTTATTCCATTTCTGACAGTTGCTTATCTGGGAGGCATGATTGGTGGAGTTTACTGAAAAATATACGAAAAAATATGTGAAAGGAAGTACAGTGGTAGAGATGTCTTACCTTATTCCTTTTTGCTTAATTCTATTTTTTCTGCTCATCACGATCATTTTTTACTTTCATGATAAGGCAATTTTAAACGCAGCGGCAGCGGAAACGGCTGTGACAGGAGTTGAAATGGACAGGAAAAAGATAGAAGACGCAGATCTGGATGCTTTTTTCCGAGAAAGGACGAGTGGAAAATTGATTTTTCTGGAAAATATAACAACCAGAGTTGATCTATCAGGGAAGAAAATAGAGGTAGAAGTTTTTGCATCAAAAGGACGAATGAAGATTCATCTGATACAACGTGCAACTAAGGTGAAACCAGAAGAAAAAGTCAGATGGAAAAAATAGATTTCTGTAAAGCTGAAAAAGTGAAGGGAGAAGGAAATCAGATGGAAGAAAAAAAGACAAATCAGCAGAGCAGAGTGGCAGAATCTGAACTCATAATAGACAGCGTACAACCGTATCGGGAGAATTATCAGATGCGGATGCTTAAGAATAATCGGATTCCCGGATTATTGAGAGTAAGTGGGTGTGGAATGGAAGGTGCAAGTAGATATTATTATCATACAGGGCATGCACAGTCGTTGGAAACGTATTATAAAAATAAAGATATCAGAGCAGAAGAGATATTAAAACTGACAAGACAATTTCTCAGTGTTATGGAAAAAATGAAAGATTATATGTTAGAACCAAATTATCTGATGCTTTCAGAAAAATATATTTTTGAAAAGGATGAAAACTATTTTTTCTGTTTTTTCCCAGAGAATGAGAAGACCTGGCAGGTGTCTTATCATGAGCTGACGGAGTATTTTGTAAGGAAAGTTGATTATCAGGATCTGGAGAGTATTCAACTTGCCTGCATGCTTCACAAAGAAACGCTAAAAGAAACCTATGATATAGAAAGCATACTGCAGCAGTATGAGGAAGAAGCAAAAAACAGGAAAGAAAAGTCCAAAGAAGAGAAGATCAGAGAAGAAAGTAAGAGAGAAAAAGACAGAATAGAAATGGAAGAAAATCAAAACATTGAGGTACAGGAAAACAGCTATTATAGCAAGTCGGGAGGGAATTATGCAGTGATGGAAGAAAAGAGATATGGTCCGATCAAGAAATTTGCAAAACGCTTTAAGTCTGGAAAATGGGGAGAATGGGAAGATCTGATAACAGAAGCCGATGACTATGAATGATATATAGGATGTGGTATAGTATACGCAGATTCAAAAACATATCATAGAAGTCAAAAGGGAGTCAGGAAGAATGAAAGAGAGACCAAAAGAAATAATGACGATCATGTTGATAGGGATCAATATTCTGGTGTTTATTGCTCTTACCATGATCGGACGGACAGAGAATGGTTATTTTATGTTGCAGCATGGAGCCATGTATGAACCGTATATTATAGAAAATCAGGAATATTATCGACTGTTTACCAGTCTTTTTCTGCATTTTGGAATCTCACATTTATTAAATAACATGGTGCTTTTGTGGGCTCTTGGATCGATTTTTGAAAAAGAGGCCGGTAAAATTCGATTTTTGTTCTGTTATTTTATCAGCGGAATAGGCGGTAATCTGCTGTCTTTATACTGGAATACCATGCACGACAGACAGATTGTATCTGCCGGAGCATCGGGAGCAATTTTCGGACTGATGGGAGGGTTGCTTTGGATTGTATTTGCAAACAAGGGAAGGCTCGGAACGCTGTCAGGAAGAGGCATGCTGATTATGGTTGTACTGAGTCTCTATTTTGGATTTACCAGTACAGGCGTAGATAATCTAGCTCACGTAGGAGGATTGATTTGCGGTTTCCTGACAGCGCTTCTAACCTATCGAAGAAAAGATCAAAAGATCCTAACGGTATCTGATATTAACGATATCTGATAGTTTACGCAGGAAGTGTGATCGATACGATTGTTCCATTGGTATGGTCAGATGTAATGTCGATCGTTCCATTATGTGCTTCAATGATTCTTTTGGAAACTGCGAGACCAAGGCCGGTACCGTTTTCTTTTGTTGTAAAGAATGGTTCATAAAGCTTATCAACAATTTCCGTTGGAATACCACAGCCGTTATCCTGGCATTGAATCAGAATTTTATCGTCAAGTTTCTTTGCACGAAACTGCAGACGTGGGGCATACTTACAATCGGCAAGAGCGTCTTTGGCATTTGTAAGTATGTTTAAGAAGACTTCCTCTAATTTGGTGCGATCACCATTGAATCTTTTTATATTCTTATCAATACTGGAAGTCATCTCAATCTTTGATTTCTCAAAGTTGAGAGACATGGCGAACAGAACAGCAGAGTTGCGAAGAACATGTCCAAGAGGAAAGGAAGCACGGTTTAACTGGTTTCCGTTGTTGAGTTCTGTCAGATCATCCAGTAAATCACACATATGTCTGGCGCCATCCATGCATTCTTCCCAGACACAGGAACCTTTGGCAGTTTCAGCATAAAGAGAGCTCATTAATTGCATAGAAGAATAAAGAACCGTCATAGGGTTGCGGATCTCATGCGCAATTGTAGCAACAGCAGCATCATGGTTCTTCAGAAGCTGGGTGATAATCTCTTTTGCATCTTTGTTTGTTTCCATCAGGTGGTTCATTTTTTCAAGATCGATATTTGTTAACATAATACTTACTCCTAATAGTTAGATTTTCTTGAGTTCGCTAAGAGTGTAGCACCACCGAAAACAGCATTCAATAAAAATCATTCGACTATTTTCGACCTTTTTCGACCTGGTGTCTGAAAAATGTATTCTCTTTTTCTGAAAAATGGTCTATACTACAGATAAAATAAAATGGAAAGAGGAAAGATCATGAGAGATGATAATTGTATTTTCTGTAAAATAGCAAATGGAGAGATTCCATCAGCAACATTATATGAGGATGAGGAGTTCAGAGTAATTCTGGATCTTGGACCGGCATCAAAAGGACATGCGCTGATCCTTCCGAAGAATCATTACCGCAATCTGTATGATATTGACGAGGCAACAGCTTCAAAAGCAATCTGTCTGGCGAAAAAGATGATTACAAAGATGACGGATGTACTTGGATGTGATGGTTATAATATCGTTCAGAACAACGAAGAGGCAGCTGGACAGACGGTATTCCATTTCCATATGCACTTAATCCCAAGATATAAGAATGACAATGTAGGTCTCGGATGGCATATGGGAGAACTTACAGAAGAAGATAAGAAAGAAATACTTGAAAAATTAAAGTAGTACTGGAGAAGATATGTTAACGGAAAATCGCGAATTCAATGAGATTTATGAACAATATAAAAATCTCATTCTAAAAGCGGCATACACTTATTCAGGCAGTTATAGTGCAGCGGAAGATATTACTCAAGACACTTTTCTGAAACTGTATATGGGATATGACAGCATGAAGAAGAAAAATATTTCTTCATGGCTGTTTACAACGGCAAAAAATGCGGCATTAAATTACAAGAAAAAGCATAGCCGGGAGATTTTCGAGATTGATGAGAATTGGGACAGTGAAGAGGATACCGAGAAATATGAAGCACAGGTAAAAAGTGCAGAGGAACAGTTTCTGGAAGATGAGCTTCAGAAACAAAGGTTAGAGCTTCATGAAAAGATTTTCACCAATTTGATGGAAAAGAATGAAAGATGGTACGATGCTATTGTCCTTGTATATTACATGGAGATGCCTCAGGCAAAAGCAGCAGAATTAATGGGCATTCGACTTGAAGTGCTTCATAGCCTTCTGCACAGAGCAAAGAAATGGATTAAGAAAAAGTACGGAACGGAGTACGAAGAAATGAACCGGGAAGACTAAGAGCAAAACCAAATGTTTACTGTTCAATGTACAAAGAAAAAGTGTATAAGGAACAGTGGTGCCGATAGTTTCCCGGTATCTTTTTGAATACTGTAGTTTTATGAAGACGGTTGCCAGTAGATGAACTACATTATTTTGTGGCAGCTTCCTCAATGAGGCCGATAATAGTAGCAATCGGATCTTGCTGCCCAGAATTGTGCATTGCATTTATGAACTGCTCACGGTTTTCGTACAGGTTATGAACTGCATCCAAAAGCGTTGCATTCGTAAGCTGTTCTTCCTCGATTACAAGACTGAATCCCTGACGCTCGAAAGAGTGTGCGTTAAGAATCTGATCACCACGACTTGCACGGGCAGAAAGCGGAATCAGAAGATTCGGTTTTCTAAGAGCAAGCAGTTCACAGATTGCATTCGCACCGGCACGTGAGATAACAACATCTGCAAGAGCAAAGAGATCACGCAGTTCGTTTTTGATATATTCAAACTGACAGTAGCCTTTGATTTCTTTCAGAGAATCATCAACCTTTCCTTTTCCGCAGAGATGGATGATCTGGAACTGTTTCAGCAGTTCAGGAAGGGCAGCACGTACAGCCTCGTTGACAGCTACAGCACCAAGACTTCCGCCGATTACGAGAATGACAGGTTTTTCATCTGTAAAGCCACACATCTTTCTGGCGGCATCCTTATCACCAGTAAGAAGTTCCTGACGAATCGGAGAACCGGTAAGAACAGCTTTTCCTTCCGGAAGAGCATCTAACGTCTCCGGGAAGTTACAGCAGACTTTGACAGCAGATGGAATTGCAAGTTTATTTGCCAGGCCAGGTGTCATATCAGACTCATGAATAATGACCGGAACTTTGCATCGCTTTCCAGCAAGAACAACTGGAACTGAAACAAAGCCGCCTTTAGAAAAAATAACATCAGGCTTTAAGCTTTTGATTAACTTACGGGCTTCACCAAAGCCTTTGATCACACGGAATGGATCTGTGAAATTCTGCAGACTGAAATAACGGCGCAGCTTTCCAGAAGAAATTCCATGATATGGAATTCCAAAAGGTTCAATCAGTTCCTTTTCAATTCCATTGTAAGAACCTATGTATTGAATATCATAGCCTAATTCTCTAAGCTTTGGAATCAGGGCTATATTCGGAGTGACATGTCCGGCAGTACCGCCGCCGGTCAATATAATTCGCTTCATAAATTAACCTCCAGATTTAGTGTAGAGTGCTACTGTTCGAAGTAAATTGAGAACACTAGCCTTATAGCATCATATTACCCTTATTTGAAAAAATGTCAAGAAAAACGGGACACACAAACTGGAGAGAATAAGGTGAAGAAAATGAAAAAACTGAAAAAATTATCATTGGAAAATGAAATGAAAAAAGAAGCTGAACAGATTGAAAAGAAAGTCCGAGAGGATAGATCTCTGGATGACATTAAAGTGTCCGATGAGATGGAAAAAGAGCTTTTCAATAAGATTCAGGATTACGAATACGACAAAAGGCATAAAAAAGTCATCCGCAAAAAGAAGAAAAGCAAGCTTGTAATCGGAGCACTGGCAGCAGTGCTGATTTTGGTGTGCGGAAGTGTGATGACCAGCGTGGGGAGTAAGTCGTATTGGAAGACGTTGTGGAATAAAGAGGCAGGGGATGAGACTTTGTCTTACGTAGATGTTGAGAATATGGAGTCAATAGAGACGGAGGATATTGATGAAGTTGGCGTTTATAAAGAAATTGCCAAAGTAATGGGAAATTATTTGGTTCGTATGGAGTATAAGCCAAAAGGTATGGCGTTAAAAAGATATACGGTAGATGGGGATCAAAGAAGGGCAACATTATTTTATAAATATGAAAACGAAATTATTCGGTACACAATGTATATGAATTCTAAAGATTCTTCCTTGGTACAGAAAGCAATTGATAAATTGTTAGATGAGTATATTGTAATGAATGGAGAAAAAGAAATTAATGTAAAAGAGTATGAGATAAAAGATCAAAAAGGAAAAAGATATATAGCTGAATTTGAAGATAAAGGGATTCAGTATCAGTTAAAGGGAGTTATGGAGAAAGAAGAATTTGAAAAAATTTTAAAAAATTTATTTTTTGTATAAAAAATGCGTAAGTTTTTTGAAATTCAGTTGTTTACTTATCAGAGGACAATAACAAAAGAGGGGGAAGATAGTTCTATGATAAGTAAGAAAATAATGTCAATTGTAGCAAGTACTATGGTGTTTGGTCTTATGGTGTGTGCATCAGTGACAGGTGTTAAAGCAGATAATAGTGAAGTTAAAGTTGTCGATGGATCTTATTTAACTTCAGCAGATTCATCAACAGGTTATACACCGAAGAGTGGTGAACGAGGTAAACATCTGATGGATGGAGAGTGTTCAATCACAAAAGCAGGAACGAAACGCATTTATACATACGGTGCAACGACGGCTAATCATACAGTTGATACAGTAGCAGTTATTGTTTATGTGGATCAGTATAATGAGAAAGATGATGAATGGTATCAAATTGATGCTTTTTCTAAGAAAGTAGAGAATGACTATTATGTTGCAGCATCTAAGTCAATTCAAGTTGACCGGGGATATTATTACAGAGTACATGCAGATCACTTTGTAAGAATGGGAGAAGAACCAATTGAAGAAACTTTCTCTGTAACCAACGGCATCTTAGTCCCATAAGCATCTTTCTCCCACATCAACGGCAGAAGATGCAGGCCGTGGGCTGGCCTAACAGCCGCTGCGCGGTGGTTCGCTCGGACACTCACAAATTAGATTCTAATAGATAAAAGTGAGAGCCTTGTTCCTTGATACACCACAATTAAATAAATGAGCATATAATCACCAAAAGCGGCTGTTAATCAGTCCATGGACTAGTAGGGCAGAAGGGAAGGATTGAATCAAGAGTAGCGATCCTTCCCTATTAGTTTGCCATTTTTCAACTATTTTCCTGTTGCTTCTTTCAGTGCCTGAGCAAGCTGATCCGGACAGGAAGTTTTCTTGAATCCACACTGGATTCCTTCCAGGCGTGAGATGGCCTCATTTACATCCATTCCTTCAACCAGGTGGGAAATTCCCTGCAGGTTACCGTTACATCCGCCAACGAAGGAAACATTATGAATCTTGTTATCTTCAATATCAAAGTGAATGCTCTGGGAACAGACACCTTTTGTTCTATAATCCATATCTAGATATCCTTTCTTTTTAAATTTTAGATCTTTAGTTACCTTTTGAATTATAGCAAATCAAATATAAAAAAACAATTTTTCTTTTCACATCTTTCATCATGATTTTCCTCAATACGACAATTTTGATTTTTGCTGTAGAAATCTGTAGAACGATTTATGCGGACAGAATATAAAATCAGGTTTATAATATCTACAAACGTAACGAAGGGGAGTCCCGAACAGTTACGCAATATTTTTAAAACCAGGAGGGGTTGCTATGTTAAGAGAACTGGCAGTGAACACAAGAGTCATCTATTATCTGATGGCACTTCTGGGCATAATCGGAGTGCTGGCGAAAGCAGTGAATCAGCAGACATTGAATCAAATGCTGAAGGCGGTAGGGAATATGTCCAAGAGTACACACCGACTGATAAAACTCGTAAGAGCAAAATACGAACATGCATGTATGGTACATGACAGTGTAGAGAATACGAATGCATTTGTGGAGAAATATATTTATGAATATAGAGGATTTTTGTTTGGGATTCATACCTGGAGACAGATGGAATTGTTGACGGTGTGGTTTGTTGGAATTCTTGCAGCTCTTGGTGCATTCGAATGTTATATTACTTATGGATTTTCAGGTGCGGCGTATCAATATATAGAAACAGGATTAGCAGAGATGGTACTTCTTTTTGTTATCAGTCATCTTTCAGACGAACAGTACAAGCTTAATGCTGTCAGGATGTATATGGTGGATTATCTTGAGAATAATTGTGCATTTCACATAAAGAGACAGCGGACTACGGATAGAGAAGAATTGAATGTGATTGCTGCGGAGAATACCGGAAAGCAGGAGTGGGAAGAAAAGAAAGGGGAAAGAGAGATACACAGAGAAGACGACGTACAGATTGGAAATAAAACGAAAGCAGAGAGGACGGAGTTGCCGATCAATATCGAGGGGGAACCAAGAACGGTAGAGCCGGCAAGGAATCCGTCAGGAAATTCAGAGAGAGACTTAGATAGAGATTCAGGAAGAAATGCAGAAAGAGAAGCGGCGATTCGTCAGATATTGGAAGAATTTTTAACATAACGAAAACTAAAATTTCTTGAGCAGCATTTGTAAATAAGGTATAATAAAAAGCAGTTGGTAGCCGCCGGTCATGGAATATCAGGAATGGCGGCAGGGAAAGAAGAACCAACTGCTTTTTTAGGGCTTATAAACAAGAAAAGAAAGTAACTGATTAAGAGACAGGTACAAAGAGTAATAGGAGGAGTTGCCATGTTAAGAATAGGAATGCTGACCAGTGGTGGAGACTGCCAGGCACTTAACGCAGCAATGCGCGGTGTTGTAAAAGGAATTTGCAACAAGCGCAAAGATGTAGAAATCTATGGATTTAAAGATGGATACAAAGGTCTGATCTATTCGGATTTCAATATGTTGACATCAAGGGATTTCTCGGGAATCCTGACACAGGGTGGAACAATTCTTGGTACATCCCGTCAGCCGTTCAAACTGATGCGTGTGCCGGACAAGGATGGAATAGACAAGGTGGAGGCAATGAAACACACATATCATAAGCTTCATCTGGATTGTCTTGTTGTTCTTGGAGGAAATGGAACTCATAAGACAGCAAATCTTCTTCGTGAGGAAGGACTTAATGTAGTGACACTGCCGAAGACGATCGATAACGATCTGTGGGGAACAGACATGACATTTGGATTCCAGAGTGCAGTTGATATCGCAACAGATACGATTGACAGAATCCATACAACAGCAACTTCCCACAGCCGTGTATTTATTATCGAGGTTATGGGTCACAAAGTTGGTCATGTAACTCTGCATGCCGGAATTGCAGGCGGAGCAGACGTAATTCTTCTTCCGGAGATCCCATATGATATTAAAGCAATCAAGAATGTGATCGACAAACGTACACAGGCAGGTAAGAGATTTACAATTCTTGCTGTTGCAGAGGGTGCGATTTCCAAAGAAGATGCAAAACTGAAAAAGAAAGAGTACAAAGAGAAGCTGGCGAACAGAAAATATCCTTCTATTGCTTACGAACTGGCAGAACAGATTGGAAAAGAGACAGACAAGGAAGTTCGTATCACAGTTCCCGGACACACACAGAGAGGTGGCACACCTTGTTCTTATGACCGTGTATTTGCAACAAGAGTCGGAGCGAAGGCAGCAGAATTGATCCTGAATGAAGAATACGGATATATGGTAGCTATGAGAAATGGTGAGACAGTGAAAGTTCCGTTGGAAGAGGTTGCAGGAAAGCTGAAATATGTTGATCCGAACTGTGGTCTGATCAAAGAAGCGAGAACAATCGGTATCAGCTTCGGAGACGAGGTGTAATTCATGTCATATACGGCGCTATACAGAAAGTTCCGTCCTTCTGAATTCGAAGATGTAAAAGGACAGGATCATATTGTTACAACGCTTCAGAACCAGATTAAGGCGAACAGGATCGGACATGCGTATCTGTTTTGCGGAACGCGAGGAACCGGTAAGACAACGGTTGCGAAAATATTTGCGAAGGCAGTAAACTGTGAGCACCCGGTAAATGGAAGTCCATGCGGAGAGTGTGAGATGTGTAAATCTATCGCTGCCGGTACTTCAATGAATGTGATTGAGATCGATGCTGCATCGAACAATGGTGTTGACAATATCCGTGAGATCCGGGAGGAAGTGACATATCGACCGACAGAAGGTAAGTATAAAGTATACATTATCGACGAGGTGCATATGCTTTCCATCGGAGCATTTAACGCATTGCTTAAGACACTTGAGGAGCCGCCGGAGTATGTTATTTTTATTCTGGCGACGACAGAAGTGCATAAAATCCCAATTACGATTCTTTCCAGATGTCAGCACTATGATTTTAAGAGAATCAGCATTGAGACAATTACAGACCGCATGCGTGATCTGATGCAGACAGAACAGGTAGAAGTGGAAGAAAAAGCACTTCGCTATATCGCAAAGGCGGCAGACGGGTCTATGCGTGATGCACTCAGTCTGCTGGATCAGTGTATTGCATTTTATCTGGGACAGAAGCTGACGTATGATCATGTGCTTGAAGTACTTGGTGCGGTGGATACGGATGTGTTCAGCCGCCTGCTTCGAAAAGTATTGGAAAGAGATGTTGCTGGAGTTCTTGATATCGTGGAAGATCTGGTTATGCAGGGGCGTGAACTGACCCAGCTGGCCGCAGATTTTACATGGTATCTGAGAAATTTGCTTTTGGTTAAAACTTCTGATAATATAGAGGACGTGCTGGATGTGTCTACGGAAAATATGCTGCAGCTCAAGGAAGAATCAAAGATGATTGAACTTGATATGCTGTTGCGTTATATCCGTATATTCTCAGAACTTTCCGGTCAGTTGAAGTATGCGACGCAGAAGAGAGTGCTTCTGGAAGTTGCACTGATCAAGCTTTGTACTCCGGCGATGGAGACTGGTCAGGATGCACTTCTGGACAGGATTCGTGCGGTAGAAGACAAAGTAGAGAAAGGACTTGCTGCAGCCGCAGATATGCCGCAGCGAGTTGTTTACGTGAATGGAGATGATGCGTCATCATCCGGATCAGGCGTTGCGGGAAGCAGGAAGGCGAAACCGGAGCTGCCGAATGCAATTCCGGAGGATGTGCAGGAAGTGGTGAAGAATTTCCGTTCTATCGCAGATGAAGCGTCAGGTATGATCAGAGGCTTTCTTAAAAAAGCAAGACTGAGTCTTGGTGGTGACAATCGCTTGCTGATTGTACTGCCAGATGCTATGTCGGCAGATATGGTTGGCAGAGAAGATCATGTGCAGGAACTTGAACAGCTCATTGAAGAGAAGATTGGAAAGAAAGTCGAGGTAGATGTCCGCCATGTAGAAGAGGGCAGACACTTTGAGGATACATTTGTGGACATAGAACAGAAAATAAATATGGAAATAACAGTGGAGGATTAGACATGGCAAAGCGTGGAGGATTTCCAGGCGGCGGAATGCCGGGAAATATGGCGAATCTGATGAAGCAGGCACAGAAGATGCAGCGTCAGATGGAAGAGCAGCAGAAAGAACTTGAGACAAAAGAGTTCACAGCAGCTGCAGGCGGCGGAGCAGTAGAAGTAACTGTATCCGGCAAAAGAGAAGTAACAAAAGTAAAACTTGCAGAAGAAGTTGTAGATCCGGACGACATTGAGATGCTGGAAGACCTGATTGTAGCAGCGACAAATGAAGCACTGCGTCAGGTTGAGCAGGAGACAAATGCAGCAGTATCTAAGATGACAGGCGGATTTGGCGGTCTTGGAGGCGGAATGTTCTAATGGATTACTACAGTAATCAGATCAGCCGTCTGATCGAGGAGTTCTCGAGACTTCCGGGAATCGGGAATAAATCAGCACAAAGACTTGCATTTCATGTGATCAATATGCCGGTAGAACAGGTAGAAGGACTTGCGAATGCAATCGTAGATGCCCGCAAGAATGTCCGTTACTGTAAGGAGTGCTGTACGTTGACGGATAAGGATATCTGCCCAATCTGCAGCAATCCGGACAGAGATCATAAGACAATCATGGTAGTGGAGACACCGCGTGATCTGGCAGCGTATGAGAAGACCGGAAAGTACAACGGAGTCTATCATGTACTTCATGGAGCAATTTCTCCAATGCTTGGAATCGGTCCAGGGGATATCCGTCTGAAAGAATTGATGGAGCGTCTGCAGGGAGATGTGGATGAAGTGATCATTGCGACGAATTCCAGTCTGGAAGGCGAGACAACAGCAATGTATATCAGTAAACTTATCAAACCGGTCGGAATCAAGGTGAGCAGGATTGCCAGTGGTGTTCCGGTTGGTGGTGATCTGGAATACATTGATGAGGTAACACTGCTCCGGGCATTGGAAGGAAGAACAGAATTGTAAAAGCATTTGAGACACCGGCAGGAGGGACTGGCTATGGCGAAGAAAAAAGTTACATCTTCAGATGTGGCAAAGCGCGCGGGAGTTTCACAGGCAACGGTCTCGATGGTACTCAATAAGAAGTATAACGTCTCTTTTTCAAAAGAAGTAATCCAGAAAGTGGAGGCAGCGGCGGGAGAACTGGGGTATGAACTTCCGAAACGCAGAACACAGCGTGGAGAGCGACGAGAAAAACTGCTCGTTGTCATCAGCCCGAACCTGACAAACCCATACTATGTAATGCTTTTGCAAGGAATTGAATCAAGGGCAACAGAGCAGGGGTTCGGAATCTTTGTCTGTAATACACAGAGAGATTTAAAATTGGAAGAGCGTTATCTGAAAATGATCTCGACTCTGAATGCACAGGGAATTATCTATATGTGCAATCCGGGGAAATGCTTTCTCGGACAGCTTAAAGAAATGTCTGAAAGGATTCCGGTTGTTGTGATCAATAACCAGGAGAAGCATTTGGATGTAGATGCAGTGGAGTTGGACAATACAAAGCTTGGAAGATTAATGGGCAGACATCTTCTGGAGCTGGGGCATCAGCATGTGGCATACATTACACCGCCATTAACTGCGAGACAGAAGCAGAGATTCCGCCGGGTAGAAGGTTTTCTTGATGAATTCAGAAAAGCCGGATATGGCGATCAGGTGATTGTAAAAGAAGCAGATGAAGAATTTGACCGGAATGTTCCGGGAATCGATTCAGAGTACCGCATCGGATATGATCTGACAAAAGAACTGCTCCGGACAGAAAAAGATCTCACTGCAATCGTGGGGTTGAATGATATGATCGCATTTGGGATTATGGATGCACTCCAGGATATGAAGTATAAAGTTCCCGGAGATGTCTCGGTTATGGGATGTGATAATACTTTATTTTCCAAAGTTAAGAAAGTGTCACTTACAACGATCGAGCATTTTGTAGTTCACAAAGGAATGGATGCCTGTGATATCATCATGAAAAAGATCAGTTCAAGGGACTGGAAGTATACGGAATTTGAACCGGTCAGTATTTATCATGTGGAATATGAGCCACAGATCGTGGTTCGTGGAACAACGTCTTATGCGAAGACAAAATAGTTGATGTATAGACGCTGGATTATTTAAAATTAATGTAACTGTTCAGAGCCAACCTCCAAAATGCTACGCATTTCGGAGGTGTGGCGTATCCGCCAAATAAAATTTCAAAAACAGTCTAAAAAATGCAAGCATTTTATACCTTTTTTTGAAATTTTGCTTGGCTCTGAACAGTTACAAATTAATAAAAAATAATAAAATTATTACTAATAAAAACAACAAAAACAAACGATTCTGATTTTAGAAAATGTTGATAAAGCCTTTAAAATAAAGACTTTTATACAGAAGAGAAACAATTGATATTAACTAATATTAATAAAAACGGTTAATATGTCGGATTATTAAGTGAAAAATGACTATTAATAATTTTTCAGACAGTTGACCTCAGGTTTTGGAAGCTATATAATCAGCTCATAAACAAACGAATTACTGCTGGAAAAACAGTGAGTTGTATCAGTGGTAAGAGGAAGATTCATGTATAGGAGGACTTAAAAATGAAATTTTTTATCGACACGGCTAATGTAGAGGATATCAAGAAAGCAAATGACATGGGAGTGATCTGCGGAGTTACAACAAACCCGTCTCTGATTGCAAAAGAAGGACGTGTTTTTGAAGAAGTTATCGCTGAGATCGCATCTATCGTAGACGGACCAATCAGTGGAGAGGTTAAGGCTACAACAACAGATGCAGAAGGCATGATCGCAGAAGGACGTGAGATTGCAAAGATCCATCCGAACATGGTAGTTAAGATTCCTATGACAGTAGAAGGCCTGAAGGCTGTTAAAGTTCTTACAGCAGAGGGAATCAAGACAAATGTAACTCTGATCTTTACAGCAAACCAGGCACTTCTTGCAGCAAGAGCAGGAGCTACTTATGTTTCTCCGTTCCTTGGACGTCTGGATGACATTTCTACAAAGGGAGTTGACCTCATTGCAGAGATCGTAGAGATGTTCGAAGTAGCAGGAATTGAGACAGAGATTATCGCAGCAAGTGTACGTAATCCAATCCATGTAACAGAATGTGCACTGGCAGGAGCAGATATTGCAACAGTACCTTACAAGGTAATCGAACAGATGACACATCACCCACTGACAGATGCAGGTATCGAGAAGTTTAAAAAGGATTATATTGCTGTTTTTGGTGAGTAATCCGGGAAATAACGTTAAGACTGAAAATGGAATCAGAATGGAAATTAAAAAGGAGATATCATGAACAAGTTAGAGCTTATGAAAACTGCGAATGAGATCCGGAAAGGGATTGTAACAGCACTGCATAGCGCAAAGGCTGGACATCCAGGTGGATCTCTCTCAGCAACAGAGATTTTTACATACCTTTATTTTGAAGAGATGAACGTAGACCCGAAAGATCCAAAGAAAGCGGATCGCGATCGTTTCGTTCTTTCTAAAGGACACACAGCTCCGGGATTATATTCTACACTTGCGCAGAAAGGATTCTTCCCGAAGGAAGATCTCGTGACACTTCGTCATACAGGATCTTATCTGCAGGGACATCCGGACATGAAACACATTCCAGGTGTTGATATGTCTTCAGGATCTCTTGGACAGGGAATTTCAGCAGCTGTAGGTATGGCAATCGCAGGAAAGCTTGACAATGCAGACTACAGAGTATACACACTGCTCGGAGACGGTGAGATCCAGGAAGGTCAGGTATGGGAGGCTTCTATGCTGGCAGCACACAGAAAACTGGATAATCTTGTTGTTATCGTTGATAATAACAATCTTCAGATTGACGGAGAAATTACAGAAGTTAACTCTCCATACCCAATCGATAAGAAGTTTGAGGCATTTAATTTCCATGTAATCAATATTGATGGAAATGACTTTGATCAGATCGATGCTGCATTCAAAGAAGCAAAGACAGTCAAAGGACAGCCGACAGCTATTATTGCTAAGACAGTAAAAGGAAAAGGTGTATCCTTCATGGAGAACCAGGTAGGATGGCACGGAAAAGCTCCGAACGATGAAGAGTACAAGATTGCAATGGAAGAATTAGAGAAAGCAGGTGAAGCATTATGTCAGAAGTAAAGAAGATCGCAACAAGAGACAGCTACGGTAATGCTTTGGCTGAACTCGGAACAGAACATGATAACGTTGTAGTACTTGATGCCGATCTGGCAGCAGCTACAAAGACAGGTGTATTCAAGAAAGCACATCCGGATCGTTTTATCGATTGTGGTATTGCTGAGTCTAATATGATCGGTGTTGCAGCAGGTCTTGCAACAACAGGAAAAGTTCCATTTGCAAGTTCTTTCGCAATGTTTGCAGCAGGACGTGCATTTGAGCAGGTAAGAAACTCTGTTGGATATCCACACCTGAATGTAAAGATTGGTGCAACACATGCCGGAATCTCTGTAGGAGAAGATGGAGCAACACATCAGTGCAATGAGGATATCGCTTTGATGCGTACAATTCCGGGAATGGTTGTAATTAACCCAGCTGATGATGTAGAGGCAAGAGCAGCTGTACGTGCTGCTTACGAGCATCAGGGACCGGTATATCTGAGATTTGGACGTCTCGCAGTGCCGGTGATCAATGACAGACCGGACTACAAGTTTGAGCTTGGAAAAGGTGTTGTGTTAAGAGAAGGAAAAGACCTGACGATCATCGCAACAGGACTTCCTGTAAGTAACTGTCTGGAAGCAGCTGAGAAGCTTGCAGCAGATGGAATTGATGCGAAAGTGATCAACATTCATACGATCAAACCTCTCGATAAGGAACTTGTTGTAGCAGCTGCAAAAGAGACAGGAAAAGTTGTTACAGTTGAAGAGCATTCCGTTATTGGCGGACTTGGAAGTGCTGTATGTGATGTACTTTCAGAGAAAGCTCCGACACAGGTTATGAAGATCGGTGTGAATGATACATTCGGTGAGTCTGGTCCGGCACTTGAGCTTCTGAAGAAGTATGGTCTTGATACAGACAGCATCTACGAGAAAATCAAAGCATTTGCAAAATAATCTGTAACTGTTCAGAGCCAAGCAAAATTTCATAAAACAGGTGTAAAATGCTTGCATTTTTAAGACTGTTTTTGAAATTTTATTTGGCGGATACGCCACACCGACGAAATGCGTAGCATTTTGGAGGTTGGCTCTGAACAGTTACAATAATCTAATAAAAAGAACGCTTCGCGCTTTCTGTTTACAGGATATCTGCAATCAGAGAGTACCGGAGCGTTTTTTGATATTTGGAGATATTAAGAAAATGCCGTGCACGAAAAGTAATATTTGTCGAACTTACCTGACACTAATTGATAAAATCTCCCGATTTCCTTGTGCTATGTTAAGGGCAATCCCCGGGAAATTAAATAAAAGTGATAGAAAGGTGAGTATAAAATGGAGAGACAGATTCCAAAAAATGTGCGTCAGATAGGAAATGTGAGTGATAGTCCAAAAATCTATGTGGAAGATTATGTAGATACTTTTTTTCTTCAGTTAAGTGAAAAAAGCGAGAAAGAAAAACAACCAGAAGGAGCCTTTCTGATTGGTGAAATGCAAAAGCAGGACAATGAAGAATATATTTATATTTATGGTGCGATAAAAATAAAAGAGTTAAAAAAGGAGGGCGGTGAATACCTGATCAATGACAAGATATGGAAATGTGGTTGCGAAGAATGCAGCCAGTATTTTGAAGAAGGAGAAATCATAGGCTGGTTTGTGACAGAGCATGATTTACAGCTGGCTCCGAGTTCTATCAACGTAAAGCTGCATAAAAAATTATTTCCAAAGAAAAATACCGTCCTTGTTATGAAAGATTCGGCAAACCAGGAAGATGTATTTTTTGTACATAAGCTGGGAGATCTGATGGAAATTGGAGGACATTATACTTATTACGAGAAGAATCCGTGCATGCAGAATTATATGATTGCAAGTCGAAAAAAAAATGGGACGGTTCAGACAGAATCTGTGGAAGATACGGCTGCACAAAGCTTTCGTTCTCTGGTACGTGAACGGGGCGGTCAGAAAAGAGAAAGAAGGACAGGCAGTCTGATGTATGGGATCAGTACATGTCTTGTACTGGTTCTGATCGTGATGGGCGTTTCTATGATGAATAATTTCAGTAAAATGAAATCCCTACAGAATAAGATAAATGTGGTTGCCGAGGGGGAAAAGCAAACATCCTCACCTGATGTGAAAGAGACGAGTGGAGCAGCAACTACTATGGATAAAAATCAGGAAGCAGCAGATACAGAAAAGGAATCCAAAGAGATAACGGAAGAAAATGAAGGGGAAGAACAGACGGAAGATAAGAATACAGAAAGTGTTCCGGTTTCCGGGACTGCCGTTGCAGCAGATGAAAATGATGATATTTATGTGGTGGAAAAAGGAGATACCCTTGCAATTATCAGTAAAAAAATGTATGGAGATGTTAGTCATGTAGATGCGATCAGCCGGATGAATGGATTGCAGAATGGGAACTTGATCTATATTGGACAAAAATTGATATTGCCATAAATCCGTGTTATACTGTGAAAGATAAGTGAAAGCTAAAAGTGTATCAACAGAAAAAGGTGCACTGGACAAACGATAAGGGGAGCAATATGGCGCGAAAGAAAATGTCGAATTTACAGGTGGTAAAAACGCAGGATGATAGAAAAGCGCTGAGACAAAGGGAAAGAAGGATCAAACGCCGGAGAAGAAAAGAACTTCTTACCTATATCATCCTGATTGCGATGGCAATCTGCGGAACATACCTCCTTTTAGATAGTAAGACTTATGGCACAGTCCGCAAGGCAGACAGTTACGCGAAAGACCTTTCGGACAGGAATAATTACGTTCAGTTTGCAGATGGAATTGTGCGTTATAATCATGACGGTGTGGTATTTCTAAACAAGAAGAATGAGGAAAAGTGGATTCAGCCAACACAGCTTCAGACACCGGTGATTGTTGTGAAAGACGATGTGTTTGCGGTTGCTGACAGCGGAGGCAACAGTATTCTCGTATTTACAAAAAATGGGTTGAAAGGTGAGATTCAGACGACATTACCGATTGAGAGAATCGCAGTATCGAATCAGGGAATTGTCAGTGCAATTTTGAAAGATGAGACTTCACCGAAGATCATATCCTATGATGCGGCAGGAAATATTCTGGTAGAGCAGCAGATTACGATTGGAAATACAGGATATCCGATCGCATTGGATTTGTCTGATGATGGAAAGGTTCTGGCAGTTTCTTATCTTTATACCAAAGGAACACAGGTGCAGAGCAGGATCGGATATTATAATTTTGATGCTGCCGGCAAAGAGAAGGCAGATAACAAAGTGACGGCAGATACTTATGAAGATATGCTGATCGGCGAGATTTTCTTTATGGGAAATGACAGATCTGTTGCAGTTGGAGATAATGGATTTGAGATTTATACAGGAAAAGATACTCCAAAGCAGATAAAAGAAGTGAAAGTGAATCAAGAGATAAAAAGTGTTTTCCATTCGGATTCTTATTTTGGATTTGTCCTGCTTAATCAGGAGAAGTCAGGGTATGAGTTGAGAATGTATAATCAATCAGGAGATACTGTGTTCAGTAGAGAAATACAGGGAGATTATAGTCATGTAAAGATGGATGGAGACAATATCATTCTGTATGATGGAAGTAAGTGCTGTATTTATACAACGACAGGAATCCTGAAGTTTAAGGGAGACCTGGGAGCAGATGCGCAGGAAATCTTTGATGCATTTGGCCTGAACAGATACTATGTGATGAGTGATAATGAACTGCGAATTGTTTATTTGACAAAATAGGAGAGATATATGGAGAATTGGTTGTTACTTGCAGTCGGGATTGTGTTTTTAGTCTGCATGATTGCCGGCTTTGTGAAGGGATTTCTCAGAATTGGTTTATCCCTTCTGTCAACAATATTGACACTGGTACTGGTGTCATTCCTTTCCCCATACGTGTCGGATGCGCTGATGAAGCATACACCGGCGCAGGACGTACTGGAGAAGAAGATAGTGGAAGCATTTATGCCAGAGCTTTCAGCAGATGATCTGTTGAAAGCGAATCTCAGTGGAACACCTCTGGAGAATTTAACGGTAGACCAGATTAAATCATTAAGCGAATCTGGATGGGACAAACTGGGGATAACTGCACAGGATATCCTGAAAGTGGTCGGAGATCTTCCAAAAGATACACAGATCCGTGAGATTGAGAATTCAATGTTGCCACAGTTTTTGAAAGATGCATTGCTGGAAAATAATAATACTGCGATTTATGAAGAACTGGATGTTACAACTTTCCCAGAATATGTTGCAGCCTATATTTCACGAATGATTCTCAATGTTGTGTCATTTCTTGTGACATTTTTGATTGCGATCATTCTTGTAAGCGCATTGATGTATGCAGTGAATATTATTGGTGAACTTCCGTTACTTGGTGCGATCAATCATCTGGCGGGAGGAGTGCTTGGAATTGGTCTGGGAGTTATTATCGTATGGATCGCATTCCTTGTGCTGACTCTGATTTATACGACAGAGATTGGAACAACGTGTTATGCGATGGTTGAGCAGAGCGCGATCTTGACGTTTTTGTACAACCATAATCCGCTGTTGATTTGGTTACTTGGATTCCGGTAGGAAAAATAAAAGAAAAATGGATGCGTTCCGGTATTGAAGAATATGAAAAACGACTGGGTCCCTTGGTAAAAATAGAAGTGGTGGAACAGGATGAAGAAAAAATGCCGGAAAATCCATCGTTGAAAATGAAAGAAAAAGTGATGGAAAAAGAGGGAGAAAAACTTCTTAAATCTGTTACAAAATCTGACTGTGTCATTTTATTGGATCTGAAAGGTCAGGCATTATCATCCGAAGAATTGGCAAAGTGGATACAGAATAAAACAGTGGAAGGGACCGGTCATTTCTATTTTATGATTGGCGGACCTTACGGAAACGGGCAAAATATCAGAGAACGGGCTGATTTGAAGATTTCCATGGGACCTATGACCTTTACGCACCAAATGGCGAGGTTGCTCTTGTTTGAACAGCTTTACAGAGCGATGAAGATCAATCGCCATGAACCGTATCACTTATGAAAAAACGTTCTTTCAATTTTTTTCTTGAAAGAACGTTTTTTGTCGGAACGGAAAATTTCTTATGTTATAAAATTATGAGGATTACGAATGATACAGGATGAAAATAACCTTGTTTTGAAGAAAATATTTTCCGATTAAAAATGAGTATGAAAATATCTTTTTTGCCATATCGGCAGGAATTGGTTAAAATATAATTAAGAAGTATATGACAGGAGGGATATCTTATGGAAGAGAAAAAAATGAGAGCAAAAGATTTTATGACAAAGTATGTTTTCAGTATTCCGCCGGATGTGACCGTGCATGAACTGGTCGGTCTGTTTGCCACGCATCCTATCAGTGCCGTTCCTGTCACGGGAGATGATAATGAGCTTTTGGGAATTGTTGCCGAAGGGGATCTCTTGTATAAAAAGGTAAAACCCAGAATTCCCGCCTATTTGGATGTACTGGGGGCCAATATTTATTATTGCGGTTTCGGACGTTATGAAAAGTCTTTCAGAAAACTGTTGGCAACCAAAGCTTCCGATTTGATGACAAAAGAGGTCAGATGTGTGACTCCCGACACGGATATGGAAACAATCATGAATCTTATGATTGATGAACATTTAAAAACAGTGCCGGTGGTAGAGAAGCCGAATCGTTTGGTGGGGATTATTACAAGACATGATATTTTGTGTGTCATTGCAGCTACAGAATTGGAAGAAGCGGTCAAGGCAAAAAAGGAACAAAAGAAAGAAGACGGAAATTAAATGATTTTCTTTTGATGAATAAATTTAATCATACATAATAAGGGGAACTGAAATCGTATAGTTCCTCTTTATTTATTTTTCTTATAGCAAACCGCTTTTCAAAGGCGTCTTGAAAACATTTTATATTTTTGCTATGATACGGTTGATTTTTACCTTATAATATAAGATATGTGAAATAGAATAAGATAAGTCTTTAAGATATTGGAGTGATATTTTTGGAAAAATTAGTTATTCAAGGCGGACATCCGCTTCGCGGCACAGTGCATGTATCCAGTGCAAAAAATGCAGTCTTGCCGATTATTGTAGCAACTCTGCTTCCTTCCACGCCTGCAACGATCGTAGATGCTCCCAATTTAGATGATGTCATTACCATTTGCAGTGTTTTAGAGTCTTTGGGAGTGAAAGTGACTCGAGGGGAACGTCGCATTACTTTTGATGCTTCCGAATTAAATAAAGCGGAGGCTTCCTATGAACTGATGAGCAGAATGAGAGCTTCTTTTCTGATCATGGGGCCTCTTTTGGCTAAAATGGGACATGCCAAAATTGCCTTGCCGGGAGGATGCATGATTGGCAGCCGCCCTATTGATTTGCATCTGAAAGCTTTTGAAGCCATGGGGGTGGAAATTCAAGTAGGCAATGGTTTTGTCGAAGGGCGTGCACCGAAGGGATTGAAGGGGAATACCATATATTTAGATTTCCCCAGTGTAGGAGCCACAGAAAATATTTTAATGGCTGCTGTTACTGCTGAGGGTAAAACTGTTATTGAAAATGCCGCAGAAGAACCGGAAATTGTCGATTTAGTAACCTTCTTGAACAGTATGGGAGCCAATATCAAAGGTGCCGGCACTAATATTATTCGCGTGGAAGGCGTCAGAGAATTATTCGGTGTGGAGCATACAGTTATTCCGGATCGTATCGAAGCGGGCACTTTTATGATTGCCGCTGCGATGGCGGGAGGAGACGTCGTTATCTCTAATGTGTTGACGGAACATTTAAAACCTCTTTTGGCCAAACTGAATGAAGCCGGTATAAAAGTGATTAAAGATATTGACAGTGTGAGAGTCATCAGCGACGGGAAAATTCGTTCTACCGACATAAAAACATTGCCTTATCCGGGATTCCCTACCGATTTGCAGGCTCAATTTATGGCTCTTTTAACGATTGGCGACGGCATAAGCAAGGTGACGGAAACCGTCTTTGAAAATCGATTCATGCATGTCGGAGAATTGAGAAGAATGGGAGCTTCCATCGACGTAGAAGGAAGAACCGCCCATATCAGAGGTGTACCGTTTTTAAAAGGTGCATTCGTAAGAGCTACAGATTTACGTGCCGGAGCTGCTTTGGCACTGGCAGGCTTGGCTGCTCACGGACAAACTGAAATCGGAGAATTACATCATATTGATCGAGGTTATGATCATCTCGTAGAAAAATTACAAGGGTTAGGAGCTGACATTGTTCGTGTCAACGAAGACTGATAAAATTGTTCCAGACAAAAAGTCGCCGGTGATACAACGTTCTTTTTTCGATTGGATCGGTTCTTTCGGCTCGGAAGATATCGGTGTGGATTTGGGAACATCCAATATTGTCATTTACTTAAAAAACAAGGGACTGGTATTTCCGGAATCTTCTGTTGTGGCCAGATATAAAAAAACGGATGAAATGTTTACCTATGGAACCAAAGCAGAAGAAATGGAAAGGCGTACGCCGCAGGGAATTGAAATCATTCATCCCATGAAAACCGGTGCCATTGTAGATTATCAAACTGCTGCATATCTTCTGAATTCGGTCATCAATCAATCTTATTTAAAAGGAATGTTTTTTCATCCTCGTCTGTTGATGTGTGTGCCGAAGGGGATATCCCGTGTTCAACGGAGAGCTTTACTGGAAGCATCTGTTGCGGCCGGTGCCAGAAAAACGGTTTTGATAGATCAGCCGTTGGCAACGGTTATGGGACTCGGACTGAAAACAAAGGATATCAAAGGCATGCTTATTGTAGATATAGGCGGCGGTGCGACAAAAGTCTCCATTGTTTCCAAACACGGCATCGTGGTCAGCGATTTTTTCGAAGAAGCGGGCTTAAAAATGGATGATGCCATTGTCAATATCATTATGGATAAATACCATGTTCATATAGGAAGAAAATCGGCAGAAACATTGAAAATTGCCCTCGGCATAGAATGGGATATAAATAAAAATACCAAAACGCATGAAATTTGCGGAATGTCTGCCATAAGCGGTTTACCGGTTAAAATTGCAGTAACCGGTGAAAATATTGCACAGGCCTTGAATCCGATTCTATATAGACTGTTCTCCCGTGTCATTGCGATTATCCAAAAAGCGCCTCCGGAAATTTTGGAAAATATACGTACAGAGGGGATTATGCTTACCGGCGGTGTTGCACAACTGAAGGGCCTGCCTGATATTTTGAAAACGGTAACGGATATGCCGGTACATGTGGCGGATCATCCGGCCTATGTAAATGCGGTAGGTGCCGGTTCTTCCTTGGAATATATGGACTATTTTCGAGATTCGTTACAGGATTTGCATTAAAAGTAAGGAAAGGGGGCTTCGGCTTCCTTTTTGTTTTATAAGGGCAGCTTCTTATTTTTAGGCCATTCCTGTCAAGATGATGTGAAAAGATTGAAAAAATGCTAAAATAAGAAATAAATTAAATCAATTTATGAAAGAGAGGATATATATGAAAACGATAGTAAAATTGGGAATAGCCGCATTAATTGCAACAGGTATTTGCGGTGCAGCTGTTATTTATGCATCAGGTACCATACAGCAAAAATCCGTTTTGGAAGGAACAGTCATTTCCGTTGTGCCTGCCGGAACAAAAGTCCGTGAAGGAGATGTTTTGGTGACGGTCGATTCTTTGGCGGGTCCGGTGCCGGCAGCTCGTGCGGAAGCTGATGGAGTTGTTAAGGAAGTACTGGTAGAAAAAGGACAAAAGTTAAATAAACAAGAACCGGTTGCTGTTGTAGAATCTCGTTAATGGGTGAACAGGATGATTTTTAAGAAAAATAAGTATAAATGTTTTGCCATGGCGCTCTATCTTTCATTGTCAGGAGTGACATCCCTTTTTGCAGAAGAATTTCTTCCCGTTTCGGAAGTACGGGAAGGGATGCACGGCTATGCTAAAACCGTAGTACATGGTACGGATATTGAAACATTTGACGTGGATGTACTCGGTGTGATGAAGAAAAAAGGTGCTACCAGCGGAGATTTGGTTCTTGTTAAAGTATCCGGACCTTTAATTGATGAAACAGAAGGAATTGCTCAGGGAATGAGCGGCAGTCCCGTGTATATAGACGGGAAACTTTTAGGTGCGGTAGCTTATGGATTTCCTCAGTCCAACGGCAGAATAGGTATGGTGACGCCTATTGCCGATATGCTCGATCTTTGGATGATCGATGATAAAAGAAAGTCATTTTCCATTGAAAAATCGGAAGATTTGATTCCTATTCGAACTCCGTTAATGGCATCGGGATACAATGAAGGCGCCTTGGAATATTTGACGGATAAAATGGAAGATTTTAACATGGTTCCATTCGCTGCGGCATCAGTTACTCAGGATGAAGCGGCAAGACCTCTGGAAGCGGGCGGTGCCGTGGCCGCTTCTCTCGTAACGGGAGATTTGAAACTGGGTGCCATCGGGACCGTTACTTATGTGGACGGTGATCACATGGTGGCTTTCGGACATCCTTTTATGAGCAAAGGATCTTCCGATTATTTTATGCATAACTCTTATATTTTCACTGTAATTCCCAGTAAAAATATACCTTTTAAACTGGGTTCGGTGGGAGCAGAAATCGGAACGGTTGATCAAGACCGCGGAGCAGGTATCGGCGGAATAAGCGGAAGACTTCCGGATTTTGTGGCACTCCATACATCGGTAACGGACAAAGACACGGGAAATAAGACTGATTTAAACGTCAGGATGATTCAAAATGAATCTTTGCTTCCGACCCTGTCTGCCACGTCGATTTATAATGCTGTCAGCAACACGATGGATCGCAGAGGGGAAGGTACCGTTTCTTTTACATATACATTAACCCCTAAAGATTTAAAACAAAAACCCTTTACAAGAACAAATATGTACTGGTCCTCAAAAGATATTGCCGAAAGAAGTGTTGATGAAATCTATCAAGTTGTCAAGTTATTGGAGAAAAACGCTTTTGAAGGCTATCCGCTGAGAAATATATCCATGAAAATGGAAGTGACAAAAGAACGGAAAACGGCACAACTTTTGGATGCATCGGCCTATCCGATTATCGTAAGCCCGGGAGACACCGTTTATGTCCGTGCCCGTTTGCAGGCATGGAGAGGGGATATTTTTTATAAAGATATTGCATTTACCGTTCCGAAAGATCAGCCTTTCGGCAATATGATTTTGGAAGTACGCGGCGGGGGCATTGTTCCTCTCCCTTATTTGATTCAACAGCAAAAATATAATCTGACCGATGAAATTATTAATCGCCTTCGTACATATAAGAATTTTGATGATCTTCACAGCAAGCTTATGAATGAAGATCAGAACAACCAAGTTGTGGTGGAGATCATAGATCCTGATATAAGCATGGTTTCAAAAGACGGACAAGAAGGTACAAAGGCGGAAATACAAAATAAATCAGCTGAGAAAAGTCCGGAGTACTTAAAAAATAAAGAAGGCAATACAGATAAAGAAAGAGATAAAGAATCGGCAAAAAGCAGAGTAGACACGGATTATGTTATTTATGGGGACGGGCAGTTCAATTTTAAGGTAATGGCGCCGGATGACAGGGATGCCGCTTTAAAAAAATTGGCTAAAACCAATAAATTGCTGTCTGCGGAAATGTCTACAAAAGAGAAAGATTTAGTCGATGCACCGGATGATAAAAAGAATCAAAAGGATAGCAAGGAGAATAGCGAATCGAAGGGAAATAATAAAGATTCGGAAAAGAAAAACTGACGGTCAGTCGAAAATATATTGTAATTGACCGATATTTAGATTATTATATCAGTATGTGCTTGCAAAATAAGAAAGGAGCATGGATGCGTGGGACTATTGGAAACACTTGGAAGTAAAACAATAAATTTATTCCATGAACTTGGCGCTGTCTTATTGCTCTTTGTTGCAACATTGAAAGAATTGAATCATTTTCGCGGAAAAGAAAGCATCAAACAATGTTTTGATTTAGGGGTCATGTCATTTCCTATCGTGGCATTGACACTTCTTTTTACGGGAATGGTTCTTTCCGTACAGATAGCAGGAGAATTAACGAAATACGGGGCAGAATTTACGGTAGGCGCCATTGTTGCGATAGGTATGGGACGTGAACTCGGCCCGGTTCTTTGCGGAGTGGTTCTGGCAGGCAGAGTCGGTGCGGCCATTACTGCGGAAATCGGCACGATGCGGGTAACGGAGCAAATTGATGCACTTCGCTGCATGGCGGTAAGTCCTATAGGTTATCTTGTTTTACCTCGTTTGATTTCCTGTATGACGATGCTTCCTCTTTTGACCGTGTTCGGCGTTTCTATCGGCGTCTTTGGGGGAATGATTGTTGCATCGCTTACTCACGGAGTTTCTTCCTATGTATTTTTACATTCTTTGAAAGTTTATTGTGTACCTTCCGATTTATATATCGGGGTAATTAAATCAATTATATTCGGAATAATCGTGGCACTTGTCGGTTGTGACAGAGGTATGACCTGCGAGGCCGGAGCCGAAGGAGTGGGCAAGGCGACCACGCAGTCGGTGGTATATTCTATTATTATGATTTTTGCGGCAAATTATTTACTTTCTTCTATTCTGTTCTAAGGAGACCTATGATTGAAGCTGAGCATGTATACTTGTCTTTTGGAAACAGGAAGATACTGAAAGATGTAAACCTGACAATTAATGACGGCGAGACTGTAGTAATCCTTGGAGCGTCGGGCTCGGGGAAATCTACATTACTTAAATTGATAATCGGTCTTTTAAAACCTGATTCCGGCCGTGTCTTAATTAATGGGAAAGAAATATCTTCTTTAACCGAAAAAGAAATAAATGAAGAAAGACGTAATATGGGAATGGTCTTTCAATATTCAGCACTTTTTGATTCTATGAATGTTTTTGAGAATGTTGCATTCGGCATCAGACAGCATACCCGTATGAACGAAGGAGAAATCAAGCAGATCGTAGAAGAAAAACTTAAAATGGTAGGGTTGGAAGGAACAGGAAATTTAATGCCGGCAAACCTGTCGGGAGGGATGAAGAAGCGAGTCAGCCTTGCAAGAGCCATTGCTTTGAACCCTCAAATCATTTTATATGACGAACCTACGGCAGGGCTGGATCCGATACGTTCAACGGATATCAGTTTGTTAATTAAGCAGATGCAAAAAGAAATGCGTGTCACCAGCGTGGTTGTTACTCACGATTTAAAATCTGCAGATATGATAGCCGATAGGATGGCATTTTTATATGAAGGATCTTTTTTAGAAATAGGAACAGGAGAAGATCTCTATAAATCGGAAGACAGGCGGGTAAAGCAGTTTATGAACGGATTGCCATCTGATGATATTGGTAAGAAAGTGGGTGATATCGGGTGAAGTGGTCTACTGAAGCTAAGGTCGGAGCATTTTCCTTGCTGGGAATTCTTCTTTTTGCGGCAATCATCATCCAGTTGAGCAGTACTGTTTTGTTTGGCAAAAGCGGATATCATGTAACGGCTTATTTTAAGGAAGCGGAAGGGATAGAGCCGGGAAACCCGATTCACTATGTCGGTGTAGATGTAGGTATGGTTGACCGCATTTCTATTGAAAATGGGGAAGCAGTCTTAAGACTCCGTTTTTATGATGATGCAAAAGTACCTAAAGACGCAGAATTTTCGATCCAGACCAGCAGCGTGATGGGCGGAAAGTATATAAAGGCTTCCGGCGGGCAACCGGACAAAGGATATTTGCAGGATGGTATGGTAATCCAAGGGAAATCGGCACCCGGGATAGATGTGGCCATGGACAAAATGGATAAGTTATTAATATCCGTCCAGGCAATGGTTGATGGAATTAACACCATTGTTACAGATCCGATGACGCAAAGAAGTATGAAAAACGGCATATATAATTTTGATTCCGTTTCTGCAAACTTGGCTGTTTTGACGGAGCAGGGAATCCGAATTGCCGATCAGATAGAGGGCGTTACGTCCCAGATGAATTCCATGCTCTACCAATTGAACGGAGATGGAAAGACCGTTGAAAATGCCAGAAAAATTATGGAAAATTTAGCGACGGCCTCCGAAAATGCCAGAGCCATCTCGGGAGATGCCCGCAATGTATCGGATCGTTTGAACAATATAGTAAACGGAGAGAATTTGTCTATTTCCGGAGAATTGTTATATAATACTAAAAACGATGAATTTTCTCCCAATGTATCTCTTCGGATCGGAGGAGATTCATTTGCATTATTCGGGATAGAATCATTTACGGAAGATCCCTTATATAATGTACAATTTGGAAAAAAACGAGGAGATTTTGAATTCCGCGGAGGCGTTATTCGAAATAAGTTCGGAATAGGTACTTCTTATGTTTCCGATAAATGGCGATTTGATGCCGACTTGTACAATCCGAATGATTTGGCAATGAGGCTGAGAGGGGCTTATGAAATATATCCGAATCTTTATGCAGTAGGGCAGTCTATATTTCCCCACAGTCGGCGCGGCGGCGGTGAATATGTGGGACTTGGATATACTTATTGATCGATAATCTCAGAAGGGATGAAAAGATAATGAACAGAAGAAAAAAAATGATGCTGACCCTGTCTTTGTTAACGGTATTTTCATTAGGGACTGCTACAGTACAGGCAAGAGAAAAACTTCATTTTACAACAGATCCGAAATTGACGGAAAAAGCAGTTGAAGCACAAATGAAGCAAACGAATAATGAACGGACCGTTAATTTTGATAATATGCTCCTGCAAAAAAATTTGGGTACAATGATTTCCGAAATAAAAGAATCGCAACCGGCACAAACCTTGGACATTGATTTGAAGGGTGCTGTGGCAACGGCGATCCAAAATAACAGGGATATCCGTCTTTCCGAATTATCTTTGGAAGAGGCGGAAGCTGCCGTCAGTCAGGCGGCTGCAGGAAAAAATCCCTCATTGGGATACAGTTGGAGAAGAAATCAGATTAAAGCTTCAAGCACAGCTGCCGTTAATGCAGGGACCAATCACGGCTATGTTCAGGGACTGAATTTAACTTGGCCGATTTGGACCGGCGGGGCTGTAGAAGGTGCTATTGATGCGGCAAGATATGCCGAAGATATAGCTCATATCAATGTCTATCAGACAGAAGCGGCTACAAAGCTGGCCGCAGCCAAAGCTTATTATCAATACTTGGAAATGACAAATTTGGCAGAAATTGCCGATGAATCCGTCAAAAACTTAGACGGGCATATGACAAATGTTCAGCAGCAGTACAATGCCGGTATCGTAGCAAAGCTCGATGTGCTGTCCTCCAATGTTTCGTTGGCTAATGCGAAACAGAGCAGTATATCCGCACAAAATAATCGAGACATTGCGGAAGCCAATCTGAATAATATTATGCGTCTTCCTTTACAAACTAAATTAAATCCTTCGGATAGAAATTTCCCGGAGCCTGCGTTTGATATTACTATGGAACAGGCCATAGCTATGGGACATAAATATCGTTGGGAATTGATTAAGGCTGATTATAATGTTCGTATCGCCAAAGAACAGGTGAGAATTGCAAAAGCCGGATATATGCCGACAGTTGCAGTCGGCGGCGGATATGAGTGGGGAACGGCCGGGTTCAGTGGTTTTGAAAAGGATGACTGGACTGTTTACGGAACAGTGAGCTGGAATTTATGGGATGGCGGAGTTACGGATGCCAAAATTAAGAGTGCTAATGCCGGCTTGAAATCGGCAGAAGAATTGCTGCTTCAAACCAGAGAAACCATTGAACTTGAAATCCGTCAGGATTATCTCAATGTTCTTTCGGCCAAAGAACAAATCAGGGCTGCCGAAGCATCGGTGGAACAGGCAGAAGAGGCTTATAAGATTGCTACAGTAAGATACCGTTCGGGAGTAGGAATCAACTTGGATGTTCTTGATGCCCAATTGGCGTTGAATCAAGCCAGAACGAATTATATAACTGCTTTGTATAACTATAATATCGGTCTTGCTACTCTTGAAAATGCTATGGGAATTCCTGCGGTTATGCACCCGGAATTTACCGGCAATTAGTCTATTTACTTTTCATAAAACGGCGGTAATACACATTGAATTCAAAAATTAAATGGTGGTTAAATGGGATCGGTGCAATTATTTTAGTGATAATTGCCGTGCTTTATCTCATTATACGTCCAATTGCAGTGCAAAATCTGGAACCGGTCATTATACAGGCGGCGGAAGAAAAAATCAACGGAAAGTTATCATGGCGGATGATGGATTTGGATCCGAAATATAACCTTTCTTTTGATTATTTATCCTTAAAAGATGAAAATGACAGGGATGTTTTAAAGTCCTCCAATATAACTGTCGATTGGTCGGCATCAGCGTTGTGGGATTACTATATGAATAACGGTGCTCTTTTGAACGTTGTAAGAAGTATCACCATAGAAGAGCCGGAAATATGGATTCAAGAAAAGCCGAACGGAGAATGGAATATTCAGAATATCATCAGAGATAATACAGAAGAGACAAAGGGAGAGTTTAAAGGGAATGTTCTGATCGACAAGGGAAAGGCTACAATAAATCTTCTTTCCGGAGAAACTTATGAATTTGATAAATTATCAGGAGATTTCCGGTGGCAGGAAGATAAAAAAATCAAGGGTCGGTTTAACGGTACATTTTTAGATAACGGATTTGACGGAACCTTGCTTTATACGGATGAAAATAATTTAGAGGGAGAAATAAAGGCAGAATCTATCGATCTTAAATCTTTGAAGCCGCTTATTCAAAAGATGCCCGATACATGGCATCTTTCGGATGTTAAATCCGGCTCCGGAGAAGTGACGAGCGCCAAAGTTTGGAGAAGTGATGGTGTCCTGTCTTATCATATAGAGGGCCGTCTGAAACAGACCGCATTGAGCTATGAAAACTATGCTCTTACGGATGGGACGGCTTTTTTTGATATTTACAATAAAAATATAGCCGTTAAAAACTTTTCGGGTAAAATTAACGGACAATCGATTGACGGAAATATTGAAATTGATATGAGTGAAACAGATCCCGCTTTGATGGGAGAAGTGAAACTTCATCATGTGACCGCAGAGAAAGTATTGCCGGATGCAGGTGTTACAGGTGAAATTGATGGTACTGCCCGGATAGGAGGGACAGTTTCCAATCTGCTGATTAACGGCGCTTTCTCCGTGAAAGACGGAAACTATAATAATTTTCAAGTGAAAGACGGAAAGTTTCTTTTATCTTATGAGGGTAATGATGTATACATACACTCTCTTGAAGCCCATGCGGGAGGAGGATTTATCTCGGGACAGGGCCGGTACAATATGGAAAACGGAGAGTTTAATATAGCGGCGGAGGTAGAAGATTTCGCTTTGGAGCAAGTACCGACAAGTGATCAAATGATGGGATTGATCACCGGTACCATTGTGGCGCAAGGAAGGTATTCAAATGACGGTCTTTCTCTTACGCAGGCGTCTATAGAAGGCAAGGGAGAGAATATTTTATATAATGACAATGCTGCCGGAATTATTTCGGGAACGGCTCAATATGATAATGAAGGATGGACTGCTGTTTTTGCGGCTGATGCCGTGAGTGCTGCAGGAATTCAGGCAAATTCCATGGCGGGAAAGGTCAATGGAAACAGTCATGGTTATGACATTTCTTATTTAAACGGGAAAATAGGAGACGGAGTTGTTTCTTTGAAGGGAACTTATGGAGAAGAGTTCATTGATCTGGTTGTAAACGCTGTTGATATTGATATCTCTCAATTATCCGAACCGGCAGGGATTGATATGTCCGGTACGGCCTCTTTGGATCTCTCGATAACCGGGACAGCAGAAAATCCTGCTGCCCGCGGTACCATATTTGCCCGAAACGGATACTTCGGACCTGTTGATTTTGATACGGCGGAAGGAAAATTTAATTATGCGGATCAATCGGTATCATTAGATTCCGTCACCATAAAAAAAGATGACGGAACTCATGTGATAAACGGGTTCGTAGCCATGAACAAGGAACATGATCTTGATTTGAATATAAAGAGTGAAAAAATCAGGATTGAAAATCTGCTTGCGATGGGTAATTTATCTTATCCCGTTACCGGATGGATAGAAAATACATTACATGTTAAAGGAAATCTGAATACACCGGAAGTAACGGGAGACTTTTTGGCATGGGACGGATCTGTCTCGGGGCAGCTTTTCCAAAGTGCTTCAGGGAGATATATGTTAGGAAAAGATCGCATTGTGATCAAAGACGGACTTGTTTACATCTATGACGGTGTAGCGTCGGTAGAGGGAACTGTCGATAATAATAATTTAGACTTTGATGTGCTGTTGGCCGATATTGAAATAGATCGTCTGTTATCTGATAAAGGAATTCACGGGAAAGCAACTTTAAAAGGACATGTATCCGGCACTGTTGATGATCCGATATTTCAAGGTTCTGCCCAGAGCAGAGAAATTTCCGTTGCAGACGGACAAATATGGATGCTGTCTACAGGTATTGATTATAGAAATCATGTATTGTCTGTTTCTGACGGAAGTTTTCAGCAGGGGGACGGCACTTTTACATGGAAGGGGTTATATAATAATCAATCCGGAATATTGTCCGGAAATCTGGAATTTAAAAATTGGGATATAAATGAAATAGTTAAGTTGTTCGGGCTGCCTGTACATAATGTAGGCGGAGTTGTACGGGGGGATATGACAATCAAGGGAACATTGGACAATCCTGATGTGTCATTCAGAGCAAAAATAAATGGCGGACACTTGGCAGATACTTCGATAGGAGAAGGCGATATCGATTTTTCTTATGCAGGTAAAGCACTTTCTATCCGCAAATTATATATCCCCGTAGGAAAAGGTATTTTAGCTGCACAAGGCGGAATGTCCGTTAATGGTGATTTAGATTTGCAAGTAGCAGCAAATGATATGGATATCTCATGGATTCCTCAAGTCATGGGAGACGGCAGCGTCTATCTCGGCGGTAATTTAACGGCGGCGGCACATTTGCTCGGAACGAAAGAGAATCCTCAGATCGATTTTTCCGTAGGAATAGAGAATCCGAAATATAATGACTATTCATTTGATTCCCTTTCTTTTATGGGAGTGACGGAAAATGATACCATACATATTTCCCAAGCACTTGTACGAAAAGAGCCGTATAAAGTAAGTGCCAAGGGTTATATGCCCGTCAGCATGCTGACTCGTAATGACATAGGAAATTCCTCGCCGCTGAACTTGGAAATTAACTTAGATAATGCAGATTTAAATGCATTGACACTGTTCTTTAA